>Ga0255055_10000566_pt1 | contig 28490 bp, 29 predicted proteins | sample JV7_2_27_MG_FD_188633 | JGI IMG/M metagenome (GOLD analysis project Ga0255055, IMG submission 188633) | Seawater microbial communities from Jervis Inlet, British Columbia, Canada - JV7_2_27 | ecosystem: Environmental > Aquatic > Marine > Inlet | place: Canada: British Columbia | collected...
AATCGCATGACGCCGAAGCCCAATATAGATGTCTCCCACTCCAGCCTGCCGAACCTACGATATTGCACTTTCGCCTTTCTCGCCTCTCTGAGGAGCTCGTCTTGCTCCTTCTCATTATGAATAGTGACTGTCTTCGCAGAAACGTGCTGCGACAAGATGATATGAATTCTGCCGGCCTGATGTCAATCTGTCTGCACGCGTCCGCTGAGTGCTCTTCAAGGCCGATTTCGAGGAAGAGGACTCCGAGCAGAGGAGCGTACAGCACATTCAACCAACCTGGCCGAAGCCCCTGACAACGTCCGTCAGCCACAAGGGCGGAGTTCTCCATCTCCGGGGAGGGCCGTCGCATCCCGGTTAAACCTACGAACTGACCCGCTTCAGCCCCATCTGCCCAACCCCTGCACAATAGTGAGGAATGTTCAATCCCGTGCGATTGGACAGAAACGGGATTCGCTCAACTCGATCCTGCTCCTGGGTGGGAGCGGAATCGCATATTCCTTGTCGCTCGTTCCTTGGCCCTACTATCGTTCTTCATCGCACCCTATCGTATGTCATTCCTTGTATGTCTGCTACGCCTCATCTTCGGCACCTTTCGTTCTTTGGGCTTCGCACTTCCCATCCTTTGCTACGCACTTGTCGCTCTTGCGCCGCGACTATCTCCAGCGGTGCCGCGCGGAGCACTGCACTTCCGCAGTGGCAGGGCGATAGGGCGACAGAGCAGTAAACAGCGTAGGATCAGCCTAATCTCTGGTGACACGTTCTGCAGGCACCAGAGCGATGAAAAGCGCAGTGCCCTGCACGAGGAGACAGAATGTTACCTCATGAAACCTCCTGGCTGATTCAATATGGTTTCAACCGCCCACACCAATCGCCTGGCTATCTTGCCCCCGCAGAACATGTTGAAAAGGCACTTGTCAGAATATGTTCTTCAGTGTCACCCATGTCGTCAACGATCACGGTAACACTGAGATCGGCTGGTGTAGAGACACTGGTTCTAGATTGCCAGGAAACTGTGGCAGCGGCTTTTTTCTTGCTCATGTTCAGGTTAGCCAGGCAGGCTGTTTCCGGTGAAGACCGGAGGAATTCAAATGGAAAGCTGAATCCTCGAAACCTATCACCGTTTACCATGTTATAATCTTACCAATATGCTTCGAAGGGGTCACTGGAATGAAGGTAGTAGTCAGGGAGCCAAGAATGAGTAAGCTGCTGAAAGTCACGATTCTGGTATTGCTGATTCTGGGGTTAATGCTAGGTGGTAGCTGTGCTCGGACATCAGAAGCACCTGCTATACCTGACGAGGGAGGGGGAGATGCAAGCTCGCTTTCTGATCAAGTAGCGGAAGATCGCAAGATCGTAAAGACAGGCTCCATGACTTTGGAGGTGGAAGATATAGCCGAGACTATGGACGATGTTGCTGAGATGGCTGATGAGCTCAATGGCTATGTAGTTTCCTCATACAAACATGAATATGAATGGCGAGTCTCGGGTCGCATTATCATCAGGGTCCCATCTGAGGGATTTGAAGAGGCTTTTGCCAGACTTCGCCAGTTGGCTATAGCTGTGCCCTACGAGACTATCACGGCAACAGATGTAACTGAGGAATATGTCGACCTGGAAGCTCAGCTGCACAACCTCTTGGCGACCGAGGCTCAGTATCTAGCGCTGATGGGGGAGGCAGAAAACGTAGAGGAAATGCTCGAAGTGCAGAGAGAGCTCTCCAAGGTGAGAGGAGAAACTGAGCGAATTGAAGGCCGCATGAGATATCTGGCGCAGACCTCAGAGACGGCGCTTATCGAGGTAAACCTACAGGAAGCAAAGGGATTGACTGAACACTGGAGCGCCTCCGCTGCTTTCCAGTCGGCGGTGCGTGGGCTGACAGCATTTGGTAGAGGTCTAGCCACTGTGCTCATCTGGCTTGGCGTTTTCTGCTGGGCCTGGGTGCCACCCTTGGTGATCTGGCTCAGAAGACGCCGAAAGGCTAAGAGCTGATTCTCAGTGCAGTTTTGATAGAGCTTAGCGATTGCCTGCCCGCCCCACCGTGTTTGAGAGAGTCAACAGAGCAGTTCGGCTGCTGTCACTGTCTACGCTACGGCGAATCCACGGTACTCATGGCGGCAGAGCTCTTCTGTCTTGCAGCTGCCGATGAACGATTCGATGTAAGGCTTGTCCTCATGCCTTATTGTCACAGGCGGACTCTAAGAGCAACTAGCCTGGTTTTCGGGGGGAAGATCAGCAGGAGCGCGAAAGACGGTTTTCTGCGGATTCAGGAGGTCTTGGCCCGGTAGTGGGCCTTAGAGTCCGAGGACACCGTACCTGTTCGGCATCCCGGAGAGCGGATGCAATGCCGGGGCTGACCCTGCCCGCTTGCTCCGCTTGCCGCAATCGAAATCTCGTCCTCTATCCTCTTCACCATCGGTCTTAGCTGTTCAGCATGGCCCTTTATCCGGAGGCTTACGAAAGCACTCACAACGATCTCCTCGGGGATGAAACCCGGTCTCAGGGTGAGGATCACCTGCTGTTCCGGTGACAGAAATACTTACTGATCTCTCTTAACCTGGCAATGACATCGACACCGAAGGGGCATCTCTGTGTGCAGATCCCGCATTCCGAGCAACTGCCGGCGGGGTTCTCAAAGCTGCTGTACTCCTTCTGTAGCTGATCAGGCCCTATGTAATCTCTCATCTCGTACAGCCTTATCATGGGGCCGATATCTATGTCGCTGGGGCAGGGCAGGCAGTGATTACAGTACACACATTCCCCGGGTGTGTATTCCTCGAAACCCTTCAACAGGCCCGAATAGTCCTTCTCCTCTTCAGATACCGAATGATATGACAGGCAATCCTCGAGTTCCCTAAGGTTTGCGACGCCAGGAACCGCCGCAGAGACCCCTGGCAGGCTCAAGACATAGTGCAGACACCTTTGAGGGGTAACCTCGGACGGCATCTTCTTTCTGCTGATATCGTGAGGGGCGGTGTGATAATGGGCGAAGGAAACCATGCTGTTCGCCCGGAGAAGTCTTCCCCCTGCGAACGGCTTCATGGCTATCACCCCGGTACCGGTGGATACACATGCCTCCAGGAATTCCTTCCTCTTAGGACTGCTGTGGTTGGCAAGATTGATCTGGGTCATTATCAGATCCACGATTCCCGACCCAGCAAACTCAATGCCCTGCTCATGATGGTGGGTGCTGACACCGATGTAACGGGTCTTCCCCTCTTTTCTCAGTTCCAGTGCAAGGTCCTTCACGCCGCCTTCCTTAAGTACCTTGTCATAGTCATTCCCCGTATGGACGAAATGTATGAATAGCACGTCCACGTGGTCGGTCCCCATTATCGTCAGAAACCGTTCCAGATTCCTCCTGCATTCAGCTGTTGATCTCGTCTTTTTGTATTGCCCTTTGTATTCGGATGAGCCGAGGTGATGGGTGACGAGCACCTTATCTCTTGAGGGTTTGATGGCCGAGCTTAGCTGCACCAGGAATGGCTCGAAGTTGAAGATCATGTCGAAGTAGTTGACCCCTCTGCCTACGGCCTTCTCGACCAGTACCCTGACGTCTTCCTGCTTCTTCTTGTACAACCACTCGGTGCCTACACTGATCTCGCTGATCTGCAGCCCGGTCCTGCCTAACTGCCTGTATTGCATGTCGGTATTCTACTATGTCTCTCAGTTGCCTGAAAGCCTGATGGATGACATAGTTACCTCTCGGCATATCCTTTCTGCCGGGCAACTGGATGTTCAGAGCATAGCAGCAGCAAGCGTGATATACCCCAGGGTGATGATAGAGATGGCACCAGCGAGATGGTGTATCGATTCCGGGTTGATTCCGGGGACACCATACCTATCTGGCATTCCGATGACTAGACGCACTGCTGACTGGCGGAGCAAGATAAGAGAGGCATTGCTGCGGGACGAGCCCCACGGATTGACCTCTCATCGTGGCTGTTCTATAAGACTACCACAAGCCACATCCTCTGTCACCGGTGCTTCTGAACTAGATCATCGCCTCGTGCTGGACTCAACCGACCCTGACCCGGTAGCGGGCTTTGCCCTCTTCGTAGAGATCGCCGCCGCGGATTCCTGGGACGCCGACCCTGTCGGCCGTACTCTGGCTCCCACCCCTTCTGTGCCCCGGGTTGTAGGACCAACCAGCCTGCTGGGGCGGCCTACCGGCCGCTGTCGCTGCAGCCAGCCGGCACCCCTATTTGCAGACAGGTTCATTTAGGTGTATGATTGAGTTACTAGTCTAGGTTCAGGTTGTTACAGGCTTCTCATAATCTCCCCGGATTCATGCCAAGTATTGAATGGCCAAGACTCTAGCTATAATTTGACGCGAGGAGGTCATCCAATGAGTTTTCAAGATAAGTCGATCCAGTGTTCTGACTGTGGAACTACCTTCACCTTTACTGCCGGTGAGAGAAGGTTCTATGAGTCCAAAGGTCTGACAAATGACCCGGGACGCTGTCCCAAGTGCCGGAAGAACAAGAAGCAACAGCACAGTGGCCTGTCCGGTAGCTGGTCCAGCTACGCGAGCAGGGCAAAGCTCAGTAGAGAATACCAGCAATAATACCGGCGGCGGTCAACCCGACCGCGCCTGTTTCGTACACCTCACTGCCTGACACTAGGACCCATACGATCCCGCCTTCAATGGCGTCCAAAGTAGTTCGCTATGCTGAGGCCACAATCCGTGACCTCAAGTTACCACCCGCTTCCGGGGACAACGTACCGATCAGGCTTAATGGCCGGTCTGCCGGGAGAGTGAGCCATCGGCGCTTTGTTAAGCTACGTACACTGTGATATAGTAAGAGATAGTGGGAGACGGTCAGGTAAAGCAAGGGCTGGATTTCCACCATCAAATCAGAGCAACCACGAATCTCTGGCAACCACTTCAGCAGGTCTTCCTCAAGAGGGTGAACACCAATGGCTAGAGGACGAAGCATCAGCGTGGATGGTGACGGAGCATCAGTTGAAGGCTTGCTCAGTGATGAGGCCGGAGTTGAGGATGTCCGCACCCTGGTCGATGGAACTGAAGAGAGAGAAGAGGCCGGCGAATCCCCCCCCGACGAAGCTGAAGAGAGCAAGCCTCAGACAGCGCCAGGGGACTACGAGGTAATCGATGACTCGACCCGTATGTACCTTCAGGAACTGGGCAGGGTGCCGTTGCTTACATCTCAGGAAGAGAAGGCACTATCACGGAAGATAGAGCTGGGCAGGCATGTAGAAAAGCTCAAGGACAACCACGTCAGCAAGTACAACACACTCCCTTCTCCCGTCGACATAGTTATCGAGGTGATCTCCCCATTATCCGAGGCATACCCGGTCGTTCAGATTATCGAAGAGCGTGCCGGCATTGATCCCTCCAGCAGTGTGGTAGAGACTATCACGAATCCTGAATTCCGCTCCGCCATCGACATCGTCATAGCCCCTTCATTGATAGCTGAAAGCGCCGGCGGAATGGATGGAGGCACCGCCGCAGCCGAAGAGTCCCTGGTGAATCTCTCCATATACAGCCAGCTTCTGCCCCCGCAATTGCTGGAATTCCTGGCCGAAGATAGAACCTCATGGCCACAGTTGAGGACTCTCCTGGCCAGCAACATGTTCCTATCTCAACTCGATTCTCACAGCAGTGAGTTCAGGGCTTACTATGAAGAGGTGATAACCGAAGCAGAAGCGGCGGAAAAGCACCTCACCGAGGCGAACTTGCGTCTGGTGGTTAGCATAGCCAAGAAGCACATCGCGCGTGGCACTCCCTTCCTCGATCTAATCCAGGAAGGGAATATCGGCCTCATGCGGGCGATAGACAAGTTTCAGTATAGGAGAGGCTATAAGTTCAGCACCTACGCCACCTGGTGGATCAGGCAGGGCATCAGTCGATCCATAGCTGACCAGTCACGCACCATTCGCATTCCGGTACACATGGTAGAAACAATGAACAGGCTGTTACGCACGACCCGACAGTTGGTTCAGGAGCTGGGACGCGAACCGAGTTACGAGGAGATCGGCAGCCGCCTGGATTTATCCCCGGAGAAGGTAGAAGAGTGCATGGCTTTGTTCTCCCGTCAGCCAATGTCGCTGGACACTCCCATCGGCGACGATGGCGATAGACGTCTGGGCGACTTCGTCGAAGATCACGGCAGTCTGGCACCGACTGAAGCCACCTCACGGCAGCTGCTCAAAGAGCAAATAGACAGTGTGCTCGATGGACTTACCGAGCGCGAGAAGAAGGTGCTGCAGCTTAGATTCGGACTCAGAGACGGATGTCCTCGAACTCTGGAAGAAGTGGGTAGAGAGTTCAATGTGACTCGAGAGAGAATAAGGCAGATTGAAGGCAAGGCTCTGCGCAAGTTGCGCCATCCATCCCGCAGTCGAAAACTCAGGGGCTATCTGGAGTAATCCTCCGGACGGCATGTCAAGCATAGTACCCATCTCACTTCCGGCAGCCGGCCCTTCTATCGGCCATGAAAGAGTGCGGAGAGCAGGTAGGTCTGCAGCGCCGCCTCATTGGACCTTCCCTGGTCGATGAGCAGGCCAGTCTCAGAGGCGGTTGAGCAGAGAGCGCGTATCCAGCAGGCATGCTCTTCTTCCTCGCAGGCCAACCCAGACCAGAAGCTATCATAGTCGGGCAATCGCTCCGCAAACTCCCGGTACAGTGTGCCGACAGCCTCTTCGTTCTCAGCAAGTCTGTTGAGTATGTCGGGCTGTTCTCCGGTCACAACAATGTCTCCGAAAGGCTTCAGCCGGCGATGAATCCGTCCTCTAGCATATGCAGGCGGATGAGCGGGGGCACCTCTTGATTCTCAAGACGGCAGTGCAGGGCTTCCTGCGTCATCCCGTCCGGCCGGGAAGAGGAACCCGCCCCGGCGGATTCACAGTAGACGACCGCCCTGGCAGTGTAGCGGCCATCCGTGGCTCTTTCCACCAGGAAGATCATCTCACGTTCCATGTTCCTCACTCCAGCAGCGCCCGGTGCACTGCCGATAACGCTGCCGTTCAACGATACGTGTAGCACACTCCGCGATATAGGTTGAAAACGCCGATCGGCAGTTTTCCAGATCAGGATGCGGCCCTGACTCGGTACCGGGCCTTGCCCTCTTCGTAGAGGTCGCCGCCGTGGACGTCGTTCACCACGGTGACCGGGAAATCCTCGACCTCGAGGCGGCGAACGGCCTCCGCGCCGAGCTCTTCGTAAGCCACAACCTCCGACTTTTTGATGCTCCGCGATATGATGGCGCCGGCGCCCCCTATGGCACCCAGGTAGACAGCCCTGTGCTTGACCATGGCATCCCTGACCGCCTGCGACCGCAGGCCTTTGCCGATCATGCCTTTCATTCCTTCCGCCATCATGCGCGGAGCGTAGGCATCCATGCGGCCGCTGGTGGTGGGACCGGCGGAGCCGATCGCCCTGCCCGGCCGGGCCGGCGTGGGCCCCATATAGTATAGGGTCGCCCCCTTGATATCGAAGGGTAGAGGCTGCCCGTGATCGAGAGCCTCGACCATCCTTTTGTGGGCGGCGTCGCGGGCTATGTAGATGACGCCACTGAGCAGCAGGTTGTCGCCAGCCCTGAGGCCCTCAAGGACCTCGTCGATCAAGGGCAAAGTGATCTTCTTCACTTCGGCCATGGTTCACCTCCGGATTTCAATCGTTTCACCCTCACCTTAGTCCTCTCCAGTCGAGGGAGAGGAAAACCGAAACTCCTCACCTCATGGTCCCCAGGTAGTTCGCCGTCAACTGTCTCTCTCTCACCCCGGGAGTGGTGTAGTCGGGAAGCAGCATGGGCGCCACCCTGTCGGTGACGATCCCCGCCTCTTCAAGCTCCCTGTGATATCTCCTGACGTGGTCGAGGGTCAGCCTGCCGTCCTTCGCCTTCTCGGCGGCGAACCTGGCGGCGTTCCGGCCAGCGATCCTGCCGAAGACCACTATGTCCATGAGCGAGTTGCCCATCAGCCTGTTCTCGCCGTGCAGCCCGCCGGTCACCTCCCCAGCCACATAGAGCCCGGTTACCGCGGTCTCGCACTCGACGTTGTTCTTGAGCCCACCGTTCTGGTAGTGAAGCGTGGGATAGACCAGCATCGGAGCCTTCGATATATCGATCCCCAGGCGATCGTATACCTTCCACTTTCCGACGAAGGCCGTCCGAACCCTGCCCTCGCCGACAAGCAGGTCTATGACCGGCGAGTCCAGCCACACCCCCACCTTACCTGTAGGAGTGGGAACGCCCTTGTCGTCCAGGCATTCTTTGATGAAGCGGGCCGATTCGACGTCGCGGGGTTCGCGCTCGTTGACGAACTTCTCGCCGTGGACGTTGACGACGTCGGCACCCTCGGCACGGAACCTCTCGGTTATCAACCATCCCTCTATCTGCTCGGGGGAGACAACGCCCGTCGGGTGATACTGGACGGTATGCAGGAAGGCCAGGGGTACCCCCGCCCGGTAGCCTATGATGATGCCGTCGCCGGTGGCGCCGTAGTGGTTGGTGGTCATGAAGCCCTGCACGTGCAGTCTGCCCGAACCACCTGTGGCCAGGATCACCGACCCGGCCCTGGCGATGGAATACTCCTCGGTCTCCATATTGTAAAGAACCGCGCCGGAACAGCGTCCGTCCTCGTTGAGGATGAGCTCCACGGCAGGGGAGAACTCCAGCACCTTGATGTTGGGGCGATTGCGGGCTTCGTCGCGCACGGTGCGCATGATTTCCATGCCGCTGAGGTCGGCACAGTAGTGCATCCTCTTACGGCAGGTGCCGCCGCCGTGCATGGCGTCCAGCGTTCCGTCGGGAAGCTTGGAGAACATGACCCCCAGCCCCTCCAGCCAGCTAAGCGAGTCGGGCGCATGTTTGACGAAGGCGGACACGATCTCGGGATCGTTCTTGAAATGTCCTCCTCCCATCACATCCAGGTAGTGATAGTAGGGGGAGTCCTTCTTCGCTTTCGTGGCGGCCTGGATGCCGCCCTCGGCCATCATGGTGTTGGCATCACCGTGCCGCAACTTGGTGGCGATGAGCACCTGCGCGCCGCTCTCCTCAGCAACAAGGGCGGCTATGGTGGCAGCGCCGCCGCCGCCGATGACCAGGACGTCGGTCTCGTAGTCGACCTTGCTCAGGTCGACCTTGTCGGGGTCGACCCTGCTCCTGGCCTCCAGCAGGTCAACGAACTCGTGGGCTATGCCGTAGCCCTTGCTCGGCCCTACCTTGATCTCCCTCCGGCCCTCATCCCTGTAATCCGGGTGATACTCGAGTATGTCCTGCCGCTCTTCCAGCGTCATAAAGGGGAACTCCTCCCCCTTCTTCCTCATCTCCACGCGGGCAGGCCTGGTCTCCTCAACCTTCTTGAGATACGGCTCAAAGAGATCCGGATATCCTAAGTAACCCATATGGCCTCCTGACTAGAGATACGCCTTGTCCTCCGGCGTCCAGTCCTCGCCGGCAGTCACCGGCTCGATCTCCCTCTCGCGGTAGAGTTCCTTCAACTCGTCCTCGCTCATGCCCTGCAGTCTGTCGAGGAACTCCTCATACCTGCCGTCGGCGATCGCCTCGGTCATCCCGGCCAGGTGTTCGGCCCGGGGAGCGATGCGGGCGCCGTAGATCCTGCGCGCCAGCTGAAACATGTGGTATTGCATAAGCTCACCGAAGCAGCGGCTGGTGCATAAGCCACACTGGATACACTCGAAGGCGATCTCCGCCGCTCCGGCGATGTTGCCCTGCTTCAAAGCCGAGACGGCATCCATGACCTCTATCCCCTGAGGACAGGCCTTCGTGCAGGCATTGCAGGCGACGCAGCGGAACAGTTCGGGATAGAGCTTGAAAACCTCTTCCGGCGCCACGGTCAGTTTGTCAAACTCGAACACAGCGCGGTTGGCAGGAAAGAAGGGTATCTGGCTGATGTGCATGTCGGGCTCGACAGTCTTCTGGCAGGCCAGCGCGACCTGCAGACGGTAATCGCCCGGCTTGCGGTAGACGGTGCCGCAGGCACCGCACGTGCCGCCGCGGCACCCGCAACCGCGGATGAACTTGTAGCCGGCATGCTCTATGGCCTTCATGAGGGTAAGCCCCTCGGGAACCTCGTAACGCTTGCCCATGACGTAGATGGGAGTCAGCCCGACCGGGGGCGCCCCGGCCGATTCCTTGACTGCCTTCTTCGCCGGTTCTTCGTTCCTCTTCGTGACGCTCATCCTTTACCTCCAGTCCTGTAACGGCTTCATGCCTATGAAAGCAGCCCTCGCTCTCGCAGGAAAGCCTCCGGACTGCCGTAGTTGAGCTCGAAATGAGCCACTCCCGGGTTGAGCCCCAGCGCCAGGGCCAATAGCTGCGTGAAGTAGAAGAGCGGCATGCCCTTGAATCCCTCTTTCTTCACCAGTTCGTCCTGTCCCTTGCCCAGATCGTAGTCGCAGAGAGGACAGGTGAGGACAAGCCCCTCAGCCCCACTCATCACCGCCGAACTCAGGATATCCCTGGCATATCCGGGAATATCGCCGGGGTTGCTCACCACCTGGTACGAGCCACAACACCTGGTGGACTCGGGGAAGAAAACGGGAGTGGCCCCCAGCGCCCCCAGGAACTCCTGCAATACGGTGGGGTTCTCGACATCGTCTATGGCCACCTCGCGGGGACGAAGCAACGTGCATCCGTAATAGGGTGCCAGCTTCAGCCCGCGGAGGGGTTGCTCTACTTTCGCAGCCAGGTTCTCCCAGCCAATCTCGTCCCGCAGCACCTCAAGCAGGTGCAGCACCTTCACCTCGCCACCATAGTCTAACTCCTCGTCCATGAACCTGTTCAGGGTGTCCCTCTTCTCGGCGTCGCCCTTCATCAGGAGGTTGGCTCTCTTCAGGGCGTTAAGGCAGAACGAACAGAGGATGACGACCCGGTCATTGCCCTGTTCTTTGACACGGATGAGGTTGCGGACGGGCGCCACCTGGTGGATGAGATCATCGTCGGCCAGGGAGTAGACGGCGCCGCAGCAGTTCCACCTGTCGATCTCCTCAAGCCGGAAGCCCAGGGCCTCCAGCGAGGCAACAGCGGGCTCCTCCAGATTCCTGGCCTTCGTCTTCAGAGTGCATCCCGGATAGTAGGCTAGTTGCATGCTTGTCGCTTGTTCAGCCGGAGAACTTCCTCAATCCGCTGACCATGGCGATCTGGGGCAGTTCTTCTCTGTCTTCCACGGGGATGTCCTCGGGCCTGACATGGTCGGCCCTCTTCCTCAGGGCGAGGAGTCTTATCGCCTCCATGAGCCTGGATAGGTCGAATCCCCTGGGACAGGCGACGGCGCAGGCCAGGCACGTGGCACAGACCCAGACCGTCTTTGAATCGACTATCTCCTCGTGCAGTCCCAGCCGTGCCATCTCGATCACCTGGCGGGGCGAGAAGTCCATGTGGGAGGCGGCGGGGCAGCTGCCCGAACACATGCCGCACTGGTAGCACAGCTGCAGGTTCTCCCCGCTCAGTTCTCTGACTTTCTTAACGAACTCGCCGTCTGTTCTGCGGCGAGATACACTCACAGGCATTGTACTGCTACCCTTTCACAAGCTTCAGAGTACCGCTTCCCCGCGCCGGGCACACCAGCACTGCATGTTGACCGCCACCGGCATGCTGGCGATGTGGCAGGGAAAGGTCTCAACATGAACCGCCAGGGCGGTCACCGTGCCACCGTAGCCCATTGCGCCGATGCCGAGGCCGTTGACCCTCTCCAATATCTCCCTCTCCAGTTCGGCAACCTCCGGGTCGGGGCTGGGGTCACCGACCTTGCGCAGCAGCGCCTTCTTGGCGATGAACATGGTCTTGTCGGTCGTGCCGCCCACGCCTACGCCGAGTATGACGGGCGGACAGGGATTGCCCCCGGCCTCGTCGACCAGATTGACGACGAAATCTATCACCCCCTGGAATCCCCTGGCCGGGGTGAGCACAGTGAGGCGTGAGCAGTTCTCAGAACCGCCGCCCTTGGGCAGCACGCTTATCTTCAGCTTTTCACCGGGTACGATGTCCGTATGGATCATAGCCGGCGTGTTGTCTCTGGTGTTGACCCTAGCAAAGCAGGGCTGATCGGCTATGGACTTCCGCAGGTAGCCTCTGTCATAACCGCGGCGCACTCCTTCGTTCACGGCCGCATAGAGGTCGCCACCGGTTGCGTGCGCATCCTGGCCCAACTCGAGCATGACCACGGCTGCGCCGGTGTCCTGGCAGAGGGGGATCATCTCCTTTCCCGCAACCCGGACGTTCTCGATCATCCTGTCCAGCACGTCGCGGCAGACGGGGGACTTCTCCTTCTCCCGGGCCTGCTCCAGGGCAACGATGACGTCGGGGGGCAGGTGATGGCAGGCGTCCTCGAAGAGACGGGCTACGGTGTCGGTTACAGCGGCTGCCTGAATCTCTCTCATTACAGCTGCATGACCTTGATCAGTTCCAGCACCGCGTCCGCCGACCTCTTGAGCGCGGCATGCTCCTCGGGAGTCAGTTCCATCTCGACTACCTGCTCGATGCCGTTTCTGCCCAGCTTTACGGGAACTCCTACGACGACTCCGTTGATACCGTACTCTCCCTCCAGGTAGGCCGCACAGGGCAGTATCTCCTTCCTGTCGAGCAAGATGGCCTCCACCATATGAGCCGAGGCCACGGCCGGGGCATAATAGGCACTGCCCGTCTTGAGCAGGGCCACTATCTCGCCTCCGCCCTTGACCGTGCGCTCCACCAGGGCGGCAATCTTATCCTCAGGCAGCAGCTTGCTGATGGGAATGCCTCCCACCGTGCAGAGACTGGTAACAGGCACCATGGCGTCCCCATGTCCGCCCAGGACGCACGTGAAAACGCTATTCACCGAGACGTCGAGTTCCTGCGCGATGAAGGTGCTGAACCTGGCGCAATCGAGTATGCCCGACTGTCCTATCACCCTGTTGCGGGGAAACTTGCTCACGTGGAGGGCCAGTTGTGTCATGGCATCCAATGGATTGGCCACCACGACGATTATGCATTTCGGTGAGTGTTTGACAACTCCCTCGGTGACCTCGCGGACGATCTTCATGTTGGTGAGGACGAGGTCGTCCCGGCTCATACCCGGTTTGCGCGCCACGCCCGAGGTTATGACCACTATGTCGGAACCCGCAGTGTCCTTATAGTCGTTGGTTCCCACGATGTTGACGTCGGACCCGATGATGGGAGTCGCCTCCAGCATATCGAGTCCCTTGCCCTGGGGAAGGCCGTCGATTATGTCAAGCAAAACGATGTCGGCATAGCCTCCCTCGGCGATCCCGAAGGCACAGGTGGCTCCGACGTTTCCGGCCCCGATCACGGATACTTTGCTTCGCACTGCACTTACCTCCTTGTTTCTTCCTTCATCCTGCCTCTTTCACGGCGATGAAGCACTCACCCGATAACGGCCAGGACGTCATTGGTGTGCACGGATGCACCCGGCCCGAAGTTGATCGACTTCACCTCTCCGTCTACAGGCGATGGCACATTGTTCTGCATCTTCATGGCCTCCAGAATAAGGAGCGGGTCTCCGGTCTTGACCTTATCGCCGACCTTGACCAAGTAGCGGATGATCATGCCCGGCATGGGAGCGGGCACCTTGGTACCGTCTACAGCTTCAGCCGGAGGTGCTTTCTTCTCCTTCGCCTCAGGCGGTGCTGCCGCGGGTGGGGGCTGGACGGGCGGGGAGGCCGCAGCGCTTATGGGGGCAGATGCGCTGATCGACGGAGACCCACCAATCGGGTCGACGTCCACCTCGTAATAGTCACCGTCGATGAAGACGTTGAAGGTTCTCACGCCCGACCCCTTCTCCGGCACCGGTTTCTCGGTCTTCTCCACCAGCTTGCCGGCCTTCGCCTTGGCGACAAGATCGTCCTCCTGCTTGATCTGCTCCATCGTCTTGGGAGCACGCGGTGGCTTCCAGTCATCGGGGATTGTCGTATCCATACCGTACTTGTACCTCAAGAAGCGGGCACCGGTGGTGGGGAAGAGGGCATAGGTCAGAACATCCTTGATGTCTCTGGCGAATTCCCTAGACTCCTCTTTAGCCTTCTCCAGTTCCGGATCAAGCATATCGGCTGCCCGGCCCTTGATGGGCTCTTCACCTCTCGGGTAACCCTTGAGCACCGACTTCTGTACGTCCTTGTCTATAGGCGCTGGAGGGCGGCCGTAAAGGCCGTAGCAGTAGTCCTTGGTCTCCTGTGTGATCATCTTGTAACGTCCGGCCAGTACGTTCTGCACGGCCTGGACCCCGACGATCTGGCTGGTAGGCGTGACCAGCGGTGGATAGCCGAGCTCGGCCCTGGCTCTGGCAGTCTCAGCCCGCACCTCGTCCAATCGATCGAGGGCGTTGGCCTGCTTTAGCTGCGACACCAGATTCGAGGTCATGCCGCCGGGAATCTGGTGCATGAGCACACCGGCATCGATGACCGACATGGATGAAGTGTCCAGAAAATCCCTGTACTTGGGGGCGATCTGCTCCAGCATCTGCCCGCACTTGAAGAGCTGCTCGACATCCAGCCCGGTGTCTCTGTCCGTGCCATAAAGGGCGACGACCAGCGCCTCGATGGGCGGTTGTGATGTCCGCAGGGCGAAGGGCGACAGGGCAGTGCCGACAATGTCGAGTCCGGCCTCTATGGCCTTGATCACGGACATCGAGGCCTGCCCGCTGGTATAGTGCGTGTGGAGCTCGATGGGAATCTTCACGCTCTCCTTGAGTGCCTTTACCAGCTCGTAGGCATCGTAAGGGGATATGAGCCCGGCCTGGTCCTTAATGCAGATGGAGTCGGCGCCCATGTCCTGGAAGATGAGGGCCTTCTTGACGTAGTACTCCAGGTTGTAGACTGGCCCGCCCATCCTCGGCTGGGTAAGCGAATAGCAGACGGCCGCCTGATAATGCCTGCCGGCCTTCTTGACGGCCATGGCCGCCCGCTTGTGATTCCGTTCGTCGTTAACCGCATCGAAGATGCGGAAGATGTCGATGCCGACATCGGCAGACTGCTTCACGAATTCGTCGACCAAGTCATCGTGGTGGTTCCGATAGGCAACGAGGTTCTGTCCCCGCAAAAGCATCTGCAAAGGAATGTCGGGCATTAGCTCCTTGAGTTTGCGGGGCCTCTCCCAGGGGTCTTCGCCCAGGAAACGGTGGGGCACGTCGAACGTCGCACCTCCCCAGACCTCCATGGCGTGGAAGCCGCACTTCCTCATCTCGGGCGCCATCCAGACCATGTCCTCGGTTCGCATCCTCGTCGCAACCGTGGACTGATGTCCATCACGGAAGGTGGTGTCGCAGATCTTCACCGGGTTCTTGGCTTTCGGCCTGGTCTTCACCTTATCGGCAGTCAGGTCCCTGGCCAGTACCTTCCCTTTTCCTATTCCGTCCATAGTATTACCTCCTAACTGGTAATGATAAGTCGCGCTGTTCACACCCCGGGGCGTGATCGGGAACCGGGACGTAATGGGCCGGTTCTTCAGTTCGTCCGAGAATCCGCCCGAAAAGATAAAGGAGCGCCATCACCTGGATACGATTCTCCTCTGCCACAGCATGCGCATCCACATGATCTCCTCGCGTCCGGAACTGCCCCAGGGGCTGAAGATCACGGCCGGTCCCGCCTGCGGCACCGTCGGCGCGAGCGCCTTTGCCTCCTCCTCCAGATAGGCAGCCACGGCAGCCGTGATAGCGGCTATCGTTCCTCTTCTATTCTTCAATGCTTACTAACTGCTCCTCGTGCTTCGATGTCTCTACGCGGGGATATTGCCGTGTTTCTTAGGCGGCCTGGTCTCTCTCTTCGTGGAGAGAAGCCTGAAGGCGTTGACTATCTTGGGTCTGCTATCGCGGGGCAGTATTACCTCGTCGACGTACCCCCGGGAGGCGGCGATGTAGGGATTATAAAATAGCTCTCGATACTCCTGTATCTTCTCCTTCTGCTTCTCCACCGGGTCGGGCGCCGCTTCGATTTCCCTGCGGAAGATGACCGGCGTGGCGCCTTCGGCGCCCATCACGGCGATCTCCGCAGTGGGCCAGGCGAAGACGAAATCGGCGCCCAGATCCTTGCTGCACATGGCAAGATACGAACCCCCGTAGTCCTTGCGGATGATGAGGGTTATCTTGGGAACTGTCGCCTCCGAATAGCACCAGAGGACCTTGGCCCCGTGCCTTATGATGCCGGACCATTCCTGATCTGCCCCCGGCAGATAACCCGGGACATCGGCGATCGTGAGCAGTGGTACATTGAAGGCATCGCAGAAGCGGATGAACCTGGTGATCTTATCCGAGGCGTTGACGTCCAGGCATCCGGCAAGGTGCATGGGCTGGTTGGCTATAATGCCCACCGTTCTTCCGTCGAGCCGGGCGAAACAGACGATGGCGTTCTTAGCGTAGTGATGGTGCGGCTCAATCATCTCCCCGTTATCGACGATGGACTGGATGACGGTCCTCACGTCATAGACCTGGCCGGGTTCCTCAGGTATGATGCCATCTAGGGCAGGATCGATACGGTTCGGGTTATCCGAGGGCACAGCCAGAGGAGGATCCTCCATGTTGTTCGAGGGCAGATAGCCCAGGAGTTTCCTGATCAATTCGATGGCGTGGGCATCGCTATCACACGGGAAATGGCACACGCCGCTCCTGGTGGCATGGCTCATGGCACCACCCAGTTCCTCGGATGTTATCTCCTCTCCTGTCACCTGCTTGATGACCGCCGGGCCGGTGATGTGCATGTAGCTCGTGCCCTTGGTCATGAAGATCCAGTCCGTCATGGCGGGCGAGTAGACTGCGCCACCGGCCGTGGGGCCCATGATAGCCGAAATCTGAGGGATAACGCCTGAAGCTGCGGAGTTGCGGAAGAATATCTGCCCGTAACCTGAAAGGGCATCAACGCCCTCCTGGATGCGAGCGCCGCCGGAGTCATTGAGGCCCACCATCGGGATGCCGCACTTCATAGCCAGGTCCATCACCTTGCATATCTTCTTGGCGTGCATCTCGCCCAGTGATCCTCCCATTGAGGTGAAGTCCTGGGAGTAGGCACACACGGGGCGACCGTCAACCGTTCCGTATCCCGTTACCACTCCCTCTGCCGGAACCTCCACCTCTTTCATGCCAAAGGAGTCAGCCCTATGCCGCACAAGCAAATCGAGCTCGTGAAAGCTCCCCGCGTCGAAGAGCAGGCCGATTCTCTCACGAGCGGTTAGTTTCCCGGATCTATGCTGCTTCTCCACCCGCTCCGGCCCTCCCAATGCCCTCTCCGTCTTCTCCTTTTCCTGCAGCTTCTTCAGTCTTTCAGCAACCGTGTCCATCAAAATCTCTCCTTACTGGCTGACCCAACAAGCCAGAATATCATAGCTCGGATGGATGGTCAAAGCAAGGTTTCTATCGTGACTGACGCGCGGGCATGTTGCCGATTGCGGGCCGAGAACCGATCCATGACCGACCGGCTCACGAGAGCGTTGGCTGCCTGCTCTGCCGCTACCCCGAGCGATTGTGCTACTATGTTAGGGCTTACAGCAGTGGGACTGCGGCAGGCAGTACCGATGTATCGGGTCCGGTCACGAGCGACACTGATCACAGAGCAAGAACCTTGCCAGCCCGGTTCAGGGTGACAAGATGGAGGGAAACCTGAGACAAGAGATAATCGCGATAGACGGTCCTGTGGCGGTTGGCAAGAGCAGCGTGGGCTCGATGCTGGCAAGAAGGTTGGGCTATGTCTTCTTCGACACGGGCATGATATACCGGGCCTTTACCTGGAAGGTAATCAAGTCAGGAATTCCTCCAACCGACGAAGATGCGGTCTGCAGGATTGCAGATTCCACCGTATTCAAGTTTGTCGCCGTGCAGGAATGGCGTCTCTCTCCCCTCATCGACGGTGAAGATGCCTCCACCGAGCTGTTGTGCCCCAGGGTGGAAGAACTCGTGCCTGTGACATCAAAGATAGCGGGCGTGCGACGGGCACTCGTATCGCAGCAACGCAGGTTTGCCAGGCGGGGAAAGGTGGTGATGGCCGGCCGGGATATCGGCACAGTAGTACTACCCTGGGCGGAGCTTAAGGTATTCCTCACTGCCTCAACCGAGGAGAGAGCGAAGCGCCGACACCGAGAACTGATGGAGCGGGGAGAGAACGCCAGCCTGGAGACCGTTCTCGCTGAACTCAAGAAGCGGGACGATATGGATATGAACAGAACCATTTCGCCGCTAAAGCCCGCCGGTGACGCCGTAGTCGTCAACACTGAAGGGCTTAGCTTAGAGCAAGTGGTCGACCAGATATGTGCTCTGGCGGCAGACCGATGACGTTTTCCCGCAGAGTTGTCCTGATCGTGTTCAGGCCACTGCTCAGCATACTCTTCTCCTGGAGAGTTGTGGGAAAGGAGAATGTGCCCATGACAGGGCCGGTGATACTGGCATCCAACCATGTTCACGCCGCCGATCCTTTTCTCCTGGCATTCGGCCTTCCACGGTGGATTGACTTCATGGCCAAGGAAGAGCTATTCCGGTCTGTCTTCGTGAGAGCCATTCTTCGCTGGGCCGGATCCTTCTCCATACGCCGCGAAGGTGAAATGAGGCACACACAGGGGGTGCTTGACCAAGCCATAGAGGCCCTCGAGAAAGGATCGATGCTGGGGATCTTCCCGGAAGGCAGTCGCAGCCGCGATGGAAGGCTAGTAAAGGCCAAGACCGGTTGTGCAGTCCTAGCCTCACAGGCAGACGTTCCTATTCTTCCCGTCGGCATAACGGGCACCGACAAGCTCGGGGGCATAAGCTGGCTGTGGAAGCGACCTCCGATAGTCGTCAACATCGGCAGGCCGTTCCGGGTTGCACCTGCACAAGGCAGGCTGGGCAGAGCGCAAAGGCAACGCCTGATCACGCAGATAATGAGAGAGATAGCCAACCTCCTGCGGCCGGAGTATCGAGGTGCATATGGAAGAGATGAAGATAGAGAAGGCTGAGAAGCTGGGGCTATGCTTCGGCGTCAGGCGGGCCGTCGACTTGCTGAAGGAGGCAGTGAGCGAGCACGGAGAAATAGAGACACTGGGTCCTGTGGCACACAACCGCCTGCTCGTCGAAACACTTGCCGGGCTGGGGGTGAGATCGATAGAGCGGGTCGACCAGGCTCAAGGCAAGACTCTTGCCATCACCACTCATGGAACGACCCCTAGCGTGCTGGCGGAGATCAGGGCTCATGATATCGAGATCATAGACACCACCTGCCCTATCGTCCGCAAGGCGCAGAACGCGGCAAGAGAACTGGCAGAGGCCGGCTTCGACGTCGTCATATTCGGACAGGCAGACCACTCCGAGGTGAAGGGATTGCTGGGCTGCACGGGCGATAGAGGCGTGGCCGCACTATCCGTGAGACAGATGGATGACTGGGAGAAGATACCTTCACGTCTGGGCATACTGTCACAGACAACCCAGACGCGATCTGCGTTCACCGACTTCGCGAGTCAGCTTGTACGCATAGTCGGACCCAAGACCAGGGAGATGCGAATCGTGAATACCTTATGTCAAGTAACGCAGGAACAGCAGCAGGCTGCTATGAGTCTGGCCAGCGGAAGCCAGATCATGATAGTGATAGGCGGGAAATACAGCGCCAATGCTAGGCACCTTGTGGAGATATGCACTCCCCTTGTGGAGACCCATCTGGTCGAGACTGCAGATGAGATCGATAGTTCCTGGTTATCGGGCAAGCATCACGTGGGCGTCACTGCAGGAGCATCAACCCCGGACGAGGTCGTCGATGAACTCATAGCCAGACTCGAATCGCTTTGACCGCTACCCCAGCGAGCCGCTTAGCTTCCGTCCCCCGATGAGATGAAGGTGCAGGTGGGGCACCTGTTGCCCTCCCTCAGAGCCACAGTTCACTACCAATCGATAGCCTCTGTCCGCTATACCCTCTTTCTCGGCCAGGCTCTTAGCTATGGTCATCAGCCGTCCGGCCAGTTCTTCCTGCCCCTCGGTCAGATCGGCGGAAGACGTTATGTGCGTCCTCGGTATGACCAGTATGTGAATCGGAGCTTGCGGCAGGATATCCCTGAAGGCCACGAACTCCTTCTCCTCGTGCACTATGTTGGCCGGTGCCACTCCGGCGGCGATCTTACAGAAAATGCAGTCCTCAGACATAGCTCATCTCCTTCGGCATGTTACGGCCTCCTGTCACAGAATCCCGATGACTTCGCGAGGCCGGCACTGCTGCGCAGACGGCACTCCCCACCCGTCATCAAGTACCCACAGATTATAGGTCATCTCGACCCGTCTTTGCATTTTTCGTCCCAATATGATAAATTCAGAGAAAGCAATCAGCCTTTGAAGGTGGGGATTACCCACTTCTTTTGTTAATAGAGGGAAGAATGAGATGAAGACAGAGCTCAAGGCTGCGATTACTCAGTTGTCGGCTGAGAGGAACCTGCCCAGGGAGGTCGTCCTTTCGGTGCTGGAATCGGCACTGGCCTCAGCCTACAAGAGGGACACAGGCAACCTAGACCAGGACGTGCTGGTGAAGGTTGATCCCAACTCCGGGAGTATCGACTTCTACATCCAGAAGGCTGTTGTCGAATCAGTCGAAGACCCGAACCGTGAGATCCCGATTGACGAGGCTCAGAAGTGCCGGCCTACAGCCCAGATCGGTGAAGCAGTGAGCATTAAGTGCACACCCAGGGACATCGGCCGCATCGCAGCCCAGGCGGCCAAGCAGGTAGTTCTACAGCGACTACGGGAGGCAGAGCAACGTATCGTCTACGAGGAGTTCACAGGTAGGGAGGGGGAGATCGTCACAGGAGCGATTCAGTACATAGAGCCCAGGCGGATCTACGTCAGGCTGAACAGAACTGAAGCTGTACTCCCTCTGGAGGAGCAGATTGCGGGTGAGCATTACCACAAGGGGCAGCGACTCAAGTTCTATCTTCTCGAGATAGCCCAGGGTGGCAGAGGGCCTCAGATAATACTGTCGCGCTCTCATCCTAACCTGATACGCCGCCTGTTCGAACTCGAGATACCGGAGATTCACAGTGGGCGTGTCCAGTTGAAAGCCATAGCCCGAGAAGCCGGACACCGAACCAAGGTAGCGGTGGCGACAAGCCAGGAAAACGTTGACCCTGTGGGGTGTTGTCTCGGCCCTCGAGGCATACGACTGCAGAGCATCCTCAATGAACTCAAAGGCGAGAAGATAGATGTCATACAATGGCACAGTGACCCGGGGGTTTTCCTCGCCAATGCGCTCGGCCCGGCACAGGTGGCCGGCACCAGAATCGATGAGGAGAGAAAGGTGGCTACTGTTGTTGTTCCCGATAAGCAGTTGTCACTGGCTATAGGCAAGGAGGGTCAAAACGCCAGACTGGCGGCGAAGCTCACGGGCTGGAGATTCGATATCAAGAGTGTATCCGCCGTCGAGGCCGAAAGGCCTGCCTTGCAGGAACCGGACCTGGTCGAACAGGAGATCATACCTGAGATCATAGAGAGTGCGATACTCGAAGAAGAAAGGGTTGAGGAGGAACCAGTTGAGGAAGCCGATGTTGAAGAACCCATAGATTTCGCCAAGTTCCTGGAGGCTTCGACCACGACGCAGGAGGACGGCCAGATTCGTTTTGCCGAAGAGATACTGCGGAGTACCGTCAAACCGCAAACTCAGGATAAGGCGAAGAGTGGAGCCAAAGGCAAAGCAAAGGGAGCGAGGGGCAAGAAGCAGACAGATGGCCTCTGGAGTGAAGAACTCGAGGACTAAACACCTGCCTCAGCGTACCTGCATAGCCTGCAGGCGAACTAACGATAAGAGGAGTTTAATTCGCATAGTGCACACTCACAGCGGAATAGTAGAGGTAGATGCGTCAGGCAACAAGCCGGGCAGGGGCGCTTACCTATGCACCAAGAGGGCGTGTTGGGAGGCTGCGCTGAAGAAGAATCGCGTCGACTATAGTCTACGAACCAGGCTCAGCGACGACAATCGCCGGGCCTTGAGTGCCTATAGCGAGAGTTCATTGGAGGAAAGCCGGACTTGACCGAAAAAAAACCGAAAGTCAAAAAAGAAGAACAGCCTCAAGTCGAACTGCCATCTTCCATGACGTTGAAGCAGATTGCCGAGGCGCTGAGCGTAGAGCCCGTAAAGGTGATCAAACAGCTCATGCGCAAGGGCATCATGGCAAACGTCAACCAGGTGATGGACTTCGATACGGCGAGCACGATAGCTGCCGACTTCGGCTACATTGCCAGAGCGCAGACAGAAGGTAGAACCGCCCGTTCCCGAAAGGAAGAGGGTCAGGCGAAGCTGGCAACGCGTCCCCCCGTAGTTACCGTGATGGGGCATGTCGACCATGGTAAGACAACTCTCCTTGACGTCATAAGAAAGACGAATGTGACTGCTCAAGAGGCGGGAGCTATCACCCAGCACATCGGTGCCTACCAGGCGGTGGTGAACGAACACAGGATCACGTTCCTGGATACACCAGGACACGAAGCATTCACGGCCATGAGAGCGCGCGGTGCTCAGGCAACTGACATAGTGATTCTGGTAGTTGCTGCCGATGACGGTGTGATGCCACAGACAGTGGAGGCCGTACACCACGCCAAAGCCGCCGGTGTCCCCATAGTAGTAGCCATGAACAAGATCGACAAACCCGAGTCCAATGCTGACAACCTGAAGCAGCAGCTTGCCGATCTGGGCCTGGTAGTCGAGGAGTGGGGAGGAGACACTGTATGTGTGCCCATATCTGCCAAGCAGGAACATGGGATCTCCGATCTACTGGAGAACCTGTTCCTGGTTGCCGACATATTAGAGCTGAAAGCCGATCCTGACGGGCCTGCAGAGGGCGTAGTCATCGAGGCCGAACTGGACAAGACCAAGGGCCCCCTGGCCACCTTGCTGGTTCAGAAGGGCACACTCAGAAAAGGCAATAACCTGGCCGCCGGCACTGCCTGGGGCAGAGTGAAGGCCATGTTTGACGACAAAGGAAAGCAACTTAGCAAAGCCGGACCTTCGACTCCGGTGGAGGTGCTCGGACTGAATGAGGTGGCAAGGTCGGGGAATGCCTTCGCAGTTCTTGCCGATGAGCACGCAGCACGAAGCCTTGCGGAGAAGCAAAAGGACACGAGGGTGCGCGGCGTCCTCAGCTTGAGCGCGTTTTCAAGCCAGATAAGCGACGGCCAGATGAAGGAGTTGAGCGTGGTTCTGAAGACGGACGTGGATGGCAGCATCGAACCCGTAAGGACTTCTCTGGAGAGACTCGGTACAGACAAGGCCAAGGTCAGGGTCATCCACGCCGCAAGCGGTAGCATTACGGAGAGCGACGTGCTTCTGGCCTCTGCCTCGACGGGCATCGTTATCGGTTTCGATACACACTGCGAGCCGGGAGCAGTGCAGTTAGCCAGTGTGGAGGGAGTCGGGATTCAGCACTACAACGTGATCTACAAGCTTGTAGAGGACATTGACAAGACACTGAAAGGGATGCTCGAGCCCACATATGCCGATGTGCTCAGCGGGCGAGCAGAGGTGAGAGCTGTATTCCAGAACAGCAAGCTGGGCCGTATAGCCGGACTATACGTCATGGAGGGGAAGATACGCAGGGATACCCAGGTCAGGATACTGCGACACAGCAAGGCTATCGGCGAATCACGCGTCTCCAGCCTGAAGCGTTTCACCGAGGACGTCGCTGAAGTCTCGGCGGGTCTCGAATGCGGACTGGGAATAGAGGGAAACGTAGATTTCGAGGTCGGTGATATCATCGAGTTCTTCCGTAAGGAGAGAGTGGCCTGACAACATGCAGACTACAGGAGGCCCCAGTGAGCAGGCGAAGTGAACGAACAGGCAAGCTCATCCAGAGAGAGATCAGCGTGCTGCTTGAGCGCGAGGTCAGCGATCCCAGGCTAATCAGGCTTATCTCCGTAACGGAGGTGACTCTTTCTTCCGACCTCAGGCATGCCAAGGTGTTTGTCAGCACCATGGGCAGCGAGATAAACAAGGAGGACATGCTGGCCGGGTTCAACAATGCTTCGGGTTTCTTGCGCAAGGAGCTGGCATCACACCTCAAGCTCAGATACACACCACACCTCAGCTTCCACTATGATGACTCCATTGAGCGAGGAGCAAGGTTGACGGAGCTTATCGGGGAGATAGTGAAGACGGATGAGTAGCTGCAGCCAGGTGTGCAGGAGATCGTCACGAAAATATTGACATCGGGATGCACAAGGGTTATAAATCGCCATACAAAGGAAGACCTTGATGCGCTTTGGCTTCAGGATTCAGGCAGTTCTCAATGCCGGGGCTGCATTCCAGAAGACCGGGAGAGAGACAAGACAAAGCCGGGCCCTGAACCGCAAGACCCCGATATCGACACTCCGAGGGCTTTCCTCTATTGGCCCATCGAATCTAACGCCGCGTGGCGATGCCTGATCATCATGGTTTGCTATTCGCGTATATGAAAGGGAGGTCATAATGGGAGCAATCAACGTAGCCATAATAGGTGTCGGCAACTGCGCCTCGTCTCTGGTACAGGGGGTGCGTTACTACAAGGATGTTAAGGAACACGAGTCGGTCCCCGGCCTGATGCACGTCAACCTGGGAGGTTATCACATATCCGACATAAACTTCGTGGCTGCTTTTGACATTGACAAGAACAAGGTAGGAAAGGATCTAGGCAACGCCATCTTCACGAAACCAAACAACACGATTAAGTTCTGCGATGTGCCTAAGACAGGCATCCGGGTTGACCGGGGCATGACTCATGACGGACTGGGGATCTACCTGTCCAAGATCATCACCAAGGCCCCGGGGCCGACCGCCAACATCGTGGAAATCCTCAAGAAGACGCAGACCGACGTGGTGATCAACTACCTGCCTGTGGGAAGCGAGGATGCCACCAAGTGGTACGTGGAGCAGGTGCTTACCGCCGGTTGCGGCTTCATCAACTGCATACCGGTCTTCATAGCACGGGAACCATACTGGCAGAACCGCTTTGCGAAACGAGGGCTGCCAGTTATCGGAGACGATATCAAGTCACAGGTCGGCGCCACGATAACCCACCGAGTGCTGACCAGGCTCTTCCGCGACCGCGGGGTGAAGCTCGAGCGCACCTACCAGCTGAACTTCGGCGGAAACATGGATTTCTACAACATGCTTCAGAGGGAGCGCCTGGAATCCAAGAAGATCTCAAAGACCGATGCCGTGACTTCACAGCTGGACTATGTTGTCGATCCCGACGACATCTACATCGGTCCCAGCGATTATGTGCCCTGGCTGACTGACCGCAAGTTCTGCCACGTGAAGATGGAGGGACGCACGTTCGGCGATGTCCCTCTGAATCTCGAGCTTAAGCTGGAAGTGTGGGACAGCCCAAACTCCGCCGGCGTTGTCATCGACGCAATAAGATGCTGCAAACTCGCGCTAGACCGCGGCTTGAGCGGGACTATTGTGGGCCCCGCCGCCTATTTCATGAAGTCTCCGCCCATCCAGTACTCGGACGACGAGGCTCACACGAGAACCGAGGCCTACATCACGGCACAGGATCAAGAGTGTCCTGTCTGCCTCCCTGAGGTAGAGCCGGCTGAGATAGAAGCATGAGGAAGCCTCTATGCCGGATGTGCCGGCTTCTAACGAAACGGTCTGAAAGCAAACCCGCCGTATGACCTCAGTCAATTCCTTCCGTGACGTCAAGGGCAGTAAGTCACCTGAGGTATCCCTCTCAACAATGTGGGCCAAAGGACGATTCGCCCGTATGGACGCATTCGCCACCAGGGCAGTGGAGTTCGGATTCACCCATGTGGAGGTTAATGCCTCCGTTTCTCCCCAGATGCTTCGTGAACTCATTGCGAGCAGTGTGCGAATCTCGAGCTTTCATTGTCCATGTCCTGCGGTCATGTCCTCCCGGGGAAGGCCGGCAGTGGATCTGTCGCTCAGCTCGCTGGACGAGAGCGAACGCAGAGAGGCCCTTGCACTTGCCAGACAGACAATAGACCTTGCATCGAGTGTGAATGCCAGGGCGATTGTCCTTCATATGGGCGAGGTGCCTATCGATCCCACAATGGAGACCGGGCTGCACAGACTATACTCCGAAGGACGCTCAGCCACCAGAGAGTACAGAGACGCCAGGGAAGACCTGGTCTATCAGCGCAAGTCTCATGCTGCGTCTTATCTGAGTGCAGCGAAGGAGAGCCTGCGCGAGCTAGGCGAATACGGCCGCGAAAGAGGTGTAATCCTGGGGGTTGAGACCAGATTCCATGTCAACGAGATACCGAGTTTGGACGAGGCAGGAGAGTTACTCGGCGAGGCGCGGGCAGGCACAGCCGGCTACTGGCATGACGTGGGACATGCCGTGGTCCAGGAGTGCCTCGGTTTCGGCTCCCATGAGGAGTGGCTTTCACGATTCGGGCACAGCATGATCGGCATCCATCTGCACGACGTTCTCGGCGTTTCCGATCACCACGCACCTGGAAAGGGCGACGTCGACTGGGATCTGGTAGCACGATACCTGCCTGCAGAGGCGATAAAGGTCTGCGAGATCGGCGAATGGAACAGCGAAGAGCGAGTTAGCGGAGTAGTCGCCTTTCTGCAGAAGAAGGAGATACTGACCTGACCGACGGGGAAAAATGAACCTACCGCGCGTTCGACGAAGGCTGGCAGACCGCATCACCTCTCCCATCGTGGGAACTCTGGGTAGGATGGGCATGACTCCCAATTCTCTTACCTTCATCAACCTGGGGTTAAACCTGGTTGCCGCCTACGTGATTGCCACGGGACACTTCCTGATCGGCGGAGTCCTTGTTCTGGTCTCAGGCCTATGCGATATTCTTGACGGAGCCCTGGCCCGCCTTACGGGACGGAGCACGAAGTTCGGAGCGATCCTGGATTCAACAGTTGACCGCATCGCCGAAGCAGCCGTTCTCTGCGGTCTTGTGGTCTGGTACTTGCAGGACGGGCCGCAGGGAAACAGGCTGGAAATAGTGCTTGTCTTTCTTGTTCTGGTTGGCTCCTTTCTGGTCAGCTATGTGAAGGCCAGGGCAGAGGGGGTCGGCTGGCAGTGCCAGGTCGGCTTGTTTACGAGAGCAGAACGGGTTATAGTATTGGCGTTAGGTTTGATATTGGACCAGGTGTTCATTGTCCTAAGTGTTCTATCGGTGTTCGTCCTCTTCACCGTAGTGCAGAGGATGGTCCACCTATGGAAGCAAGCACAAACCGGAGGTGACTAGTTGGCTATCATAACGATTGTGGGAGGTCAATGGGGAGACGAAGGCAAAGGGAAGATCGTTGATCTCCTGGCTGAGAGGGCGAACATGGTAGTTCGCTTTTCGGGAGGAGATAACGCCGGGCATACTGTTATCAATCCTTGCGGCGAGTTCAAGCTGCATCTAATACCTTCGGGAATCTTCTACCCGCAGGTGACCTGCATGATCGGCAATGGAGTCGCGGTTAACCCTGAAGTGCTCTTGAGGGAGATCAAGGAACTGAAGGAGAACGGCATAGATGCAGGCCGTTTGTTCATCAGCGACCGCGCCCACCTGATCATGCCATATCATACTCTTCTGGATGAACTGGAAGAGGATCGGCGGAACAGAGGGGCGCTCGGCACTACGCGCAAGGGAATCGGCCCCGTCTTCGCCGACAAGGCGGCGCGTCTCGGGATCCGTGCTGGAGATCTACTGGATGCCGACACGCTTCGGAACCGCCTGATTGCAGCTCTCGAGTTCAAGAACATGGTGCTCACGAAAGTCTATGGCGTCTCGCCTCTGTCAGTGGAAGAAACCTACGACCAGTATTGCCGTTACGGGGAGCAACTGGCACCTCTTATCAGGGATACCGCTTACCTGATTCGCGAGGCCGTGACAAGAGGAGACCCGATTCTGCTGGAGGGCGCCCAGGGAGCTCTGCTTGACCCCGACTTCGGAACCTATCCCTATGTGACTTCATCTTCGCCGCTGGCCGGCGCCAGCTGTATAGGGACCGGACTGGGTCCGAGGGAGATCGACCGTGTGATGGGGGTGTTCAAGGCGTACAGCACCAGAGTCGGCGCCGGGCCTATGCCCACTGAACTGCACGATGAAACGGGCAGCCTGATACGGGAGAAGGCCCGCGAGTACGGTACTACCACTGGCAGGCCTCGAAGGTGCGGCTGGTTCGATGCCGTTGCGGGGCGTTTCAGCGTTCAGATCAACGGCCTCACAGATATAGCACTTACTCACCTGGACATCTATGATGGTTTTCCTGTCATCAAGATATGCACTGCCTACACATACAACGGCCGCAGTCTGACCTCTTTCCCGAGCGATCAAGCGATACTTGAGAGATGTCAACCAGTCTACGAAGAACTGGATGGTTGGCAGGATTCGATAAGAGAGACCCGTGACTTTGGAGAGCTGCCGGCCGCAGCCCGCAATTACGTATGCCGGCTGGAGACGCTCCTTTCCTGTCCCGTGAGTATTATCTCAGTGGGCGCCGATCGGACTCAGATAATACCCTTAAGGGCCATGAGTCCCTGGCAGTAGGTGCCTTCCCTGCGGTCATCCGGTCTTGCCGTGATCCGCTCAAGCCCGGCTTCTTAAGGCTGAATAAGCGCAGGGGTACGTTC
>Ga0255055_10000567_pt1 | contig 28478 bp, 27 predicted proteins | sample JV7_2_27_MG_FD_188633 | JGI IMG/M metagenome (GOLD analysis project Ga0255055, IMG submission 188633) | Seawater microbial communities from Jervis Inlet, British Columbia, Canada - JV7_2_27 | ecosystem: Environmental > Aquatic > Marine > Inlet | place: Canada: British Columbia | collected...
TACGCGGCCAACCCCTTCTACGCCAACCCCTTCTATGCCAACCCCTTCTATGCCAACCCGGCAGGTGGCTGTGGATGTGGTGGTGGGCCATCGGCGAACCCGTTCTACGCCAACCCCTTCTACGCCAACCCCTTCTATGCCAACCCCTTCTATGCCAATCCCTTCTACGCCAACGCCGAGCCGAATCCGGGTGCCACGGCAAGCAGCGCGAACGGAAGACGGCGCAGCTCGGCCGTTCCGACGGATCCACCTCCAAGAGACAATGCGGGCGGAGGCCCCCGCAGCGTCCGCGTTGCCATCGTCGACACCGGCTACGCCCACTCAGCGGTCGAACCGAGCGGCACCGTCCTGGATGGGGCCAATGTCATCGGGGAGAGGCAGGACGTTCCCACCGACGATGGCGACGACTACCTCGACCCCGCCGCCGGGCACGGCACGTTCATTGCCGGCATCATCGAACAGATCGCACCCGGGTGTGCGCTCCAGATCGTCGACGTGCTCACCACCTACGGTGATGGCGACGAGGTGACGATCGCCACCGCTCTCCTCGCACTCGCCGACCAGGAGGGAGACGACCACGTCCACTTCGCCAACCTGTCTTTCGGCGGATACTCCCCCTCCGCCATGTCCGCCCTGGCGTTCGCCATCGCCAAACTGCAGGCCAACGGCACCGTGGTGGTCGCCTCCGCCGGCAACGACGCCACGTGCGTCCCGATGTATCCGGCGTCGTTGCCCGGAGTCGTCGGTGTCGCCGCCCTCGACGAGGACGGCGCGGCGGCGCCCTTCACCAACTACGGACCGTGGGTGAGAGCAGCAACCCAGGGCGTGAACATCGTGAGCTGCTTATTCGAGTGGAACGGCGCCGAGCCGCTCCAGGGCGGTGTCGATCCCGACGACTTCGCCGGCGGGGCCCGGTGGAGTGGGACATCGTTCGCCGCGCCGCGGGTGGTGGCGCGCCTCGCCCGCCTCGTCAACGCTGGGGTGACGCCACAACAGGCCGTGCTCGGCCTCATCGACGACCCGAATCGGCCACACAAGCCGATGCTCGGCACAGTCGTGGAATAGCGGCACTGCGGAATCGCGACTTTCGTGACCTCCGCCCCTGTTGTGGCATCGCTGCGACGGGCACGCTGGCGTTGACGCACCAGGAGGAGTGCCATGCACACGAACATCCTGCCGAAGGTCTCGATCCACGTTGAGCTGCACGACGTCGAGGACCGGGTGACCGCAACCGCAACCGTCGAAGGCCTGAGCGAGCCCTTCACTGCGGAGGCATCCGCCGCCCACGGCCGAGGTGACGCCGCACCGCTCGAGATCGCCCCTGATCTCGCCGTGGCCAGGGTCCTCAACCGGCTTCAGCACGGCATCATCGAGAGCATCCACGAGCGGATCGACCGCAGCGGCGACGACATCTGAATCGTCGTGAACGTGTTGGCGCTACGGTGCCGACATGGACACTCCAACGCTGCTCGCCGATGCCTTCGGGCGCATCCAAGAAGACGCCTACCTCGCTGCCGAGGGACGCACCGCAGCCGAGCTTGCCTACCAACCCGATCCTGCGGCCAACTCGATTGCCTGGCTGGTGTGGCATCTCGCCCGCGTCGAGGACGGTCACATGTCCGAGATCGCCGACCTTCCCCAGGCCTGGATCTCCGACGGATGGGCCGAGCGATTCGGCCGGGAGCCCGATCCGCACGACGTTGGATTCGGCCATACCCCAGAGCAGGTCAGAACCATCCGCCCCGCAGGACCGGAGCTGCTCCTCCAGTACCTCGACGCGGTGACGGCCCGCACCCTCGAGTACCTGCCGACGATCACGCCGGACAGACTCGACCGCATCATCGACGAGCGCTGGGATCCCCCAGTGTCGGTCGGGGTCCGCATCGTCAGCGTCATCGACGACTGCACCCAGCACGCCGGACAAGCCAATTACGTACGCGGTCTCCTGGAGCGGCTGGGTTAGAGGCCGGAGGCCCGCTCGACGAATGAATCGATCTCGGCGACCGTCGGCTGAGCGCCCAATTCGGTGAGGATCTCCTGGGCCCGACGGAAGCGGTTCAGAGCCTCGTCGCCACGGCCGAGCGTGGCGAGGCATCGACCCGCCCCATAGAGCGCCAACGCCTCTTCCAGGCGATGACCGAACTCCTCCCAAACCGCGGCCACCGTGTCGTACTGTGCCGCCGCGTCCTCGATCTCACCTCGCGCCTCGGCGAGGATGGCCTCCGCCGCGGCCACCATGTTGACGTTGCGCCGACCAGGAGCAGACTCGGCGGACAAGACGAACTCGGTGGCCTCGTCGATGTGGCCGGAAGCAACGAGGATGCGCGTCGCCTCGGGTGCCCACATCGCCCGATACAGCGGCGCCCGCCCCTCGGTCACCGCAGCGAGTTCCCTGATGAGCTCGGTGGCCTCGCCGAGATCTCCCCTAGTGACCTCGATCCTGGCCGTGATGGCGAGGGCGGGGGCCAACAACTGGAGATCCTCGATCTCGCGGAGAGCCGGTAGATAGAGCGGCTGCTGATCGACCGCGCCGGCAACGTCTCCGCGCCACACGGATACTGCCGCCCGGTAGCTGTGAGCCCAGGGACCCAGCTGCGTCGAGCCCGTCTCCCCTTCAGAGTCGATCAGCCAATCGGAAAGGGCCAGCACCTCGTCCCACCGACCCAGATCGAACAGCACCCACATCATCTCGGCCCGGGACCAAAACGCCCGGGTGCCTCTCGATTCGACCACCTCGATGCATCGCTCATAGATCTCCAGCGCTGCAGCAGGACCGCTCTCCATCCAGATGTGATTCGCCAGATTGACGAAGGCCGACGACAGGCGGACGGCCCCGAGCTCCATCGTTTCAGCCAATTCGAGGGACCGCCTCAGGTCGGCGATGCCCCCCTGAGGGTCACCGAGATGAAAGCGGGCGATGCCACGGATTGACAGCGCTCGCGCGACCCCCTCCACGAAGCCCAGCTCCTCCGCAACCGCAAGGGCCTTGTCCGACCACTCAAGCTGCTCCTCGCTTCGTCCCTTGAACATGTAGCCCCCCGCCCTGCTGACGTACGCAGCAGCGAGGTGCTCGGAGGGCGGTTCGGCCTCGAGAAGCTCGATCGCCTCGTCGAGAGTGGCCTTGCCGGCACCCGCTCCGCCACGGAACCACCGAGCCCGGGAGACTTCCTGCAGAGCACTGCCGGCCTGCACTCGGTTGCCGAGGGCCTTGGCCAGTTTGGCGGCTTCCTCGAGGATCTCGAGGCCCGCCGGATCGAAGAGGTCCCCCATGCCGATGCCGGCCTTGATGAGGACGCCAGGCCTGTCCGGATCGTCGGGCGCCATCAGGGATGCGGCTATCTCGTAGTACCCAACCCCCCTGGCGGTGTCGAGCCGCACCGCGCGGTCACCGGCCATCTCGAGGGTCCGGGTTGCCTCCACCCGGAGAAGGGGCGTAGCGGCCTCACCTGCGGCTTCGGCGGCCTCCAGCGCACTCAGATAATGGTGTGCCAGCAGCTCGGCGTGATCCGAGGCTCGATCGGCCGCCGACGCCTCGATCCATTCCGCCACGGCCCGGTGCTTCTGCGACCGGGAACTCCGCGGGATGCGGCCATACGCCACGTCACGAGTGAGCGCATGCCAGAAGGCGTACTCCTGCTGGCCTTCTACCGACGAGTTGCGCACCGGTCGGATCCACTCCCGTTCCACCAACTGGCGCAACGGACGCCGCACCTCTGCTCCGCCCCCGATGTCCGACAGCACACCCTCCCAGAAGACCTTGCCGACGACCGAGGCGTCCTGGATCACCGTCGCTTCGGCCTCCGACAGGATGTCGAGGCGCGAACCGATCAGCGCCTGCACCGTCTCCGGCACCGGGATCGCGTCCTTGCCGAGCGCGTCGAGCCGGCCGTGACCGTGGAGCATCTCGCGATCGTTCAGCATGCGTACGAACTCCTCGGCATAGAGCGGGTTGCCCCCGGCTCGGTCGAGCAAGGCACGCTGCGTTTCAGCAGGAAGCACGGCCTGATCGAGCAACGCGGAGATCAATCGGGCGATGTGCTCGTCACTGAGGGTCGCCAGGGACAACGTGGTCGAGTTGCGCTGGCCGCCGCCCCACGCCGGATGGGTTTCGTAGAGCTCGGGCCGAGCCGTGCAGATCACCATGATCGGTGCGTCGGCCGACCACACGAGCAAGTCCTCGAGAAACTCGACGAGCGCGGCATCGGCCCAGTGCAGATCCTCGATCACCATGATGAGAGGCTGTGTAGCTGCCATGTCCTCGAGGAAACGCCGCCACGCAGTGAACGCCTCGGCGCGGTCACCGCTCTGGGTCGCCGCACCCACGCCGACCAACGGCCCGAGCTGCTTGAGGAGCCAGTCGCGATCTCCGGGATCTTCGGTCAGGGCCACCAGCGCCGTCACCAGCTTCTCCTCCGCCACTTTGGGACCGTCCGACTCGCGTATCCCGGCCTGGCCCTTGATGACCTCACCGAGTGCCCAGAACGTGATGCCCTCCCCGTAGGGCAGACACCTTCCCTGGCGCCACCACAGGATCTCGGGGCGATCGTCCACCCATTGCCAGAACTCATTGACGAGGCGCGATTTGCCGACGCCCGGGGCTGCCGCGATCGTCACCAGCTGGATCGATCGATCCTCGAGCACCCGATGGAAGGTCTCGGTGAGCACCGCCATCTCCTTGTCCCGTCCGAGGAACGGAGTAGCGACTCGCACCGCGGCATCGACGCCGTATCGGCCCCTCGGCTCGACCGCTCGCCAGATCGCCAACGATCGTGACTTGCCCTTGACCTCGACCGGCTCCAACTCGTCGTACTCGATCATCAGGTCGGTGGCACGGTGGGTCGTCTCACCGACGACGACGCCTCCCGGCGGTGCGACCGATTCCAGTCGGGATGCCGTATTGACAACGTCGCCGACGATCCGCTCGCCCTGGCCACCCGTCGTCACCACCGCTTCTCCAGAGTTGATGCCGACGCGCACGACGAGGTTGAGACCCGTGTGGCTCTCGTTGAGTTCGCCGACCGCCTCCTGGATGCGCAGCGCCACCCGCACGGCACGCTCCGGATCGTCCTCATGCGAGATCGGAACACCGAATACCGCCATCACGCCGTCGCCGATGAGCTTCTCGACGGTCCCTTCGTAGCGCTCGATCTCCTCGCGGACCCGTTGGTGGTATGGCACGAGGCGGGCGCGGACATCCTCCGGGTCGGCCTCGTCCGACTCGGCGGTGAAGCCGACGAGGTCGACGAAGAGGATCGTCAGAAAGCGGCGTTCCTCGGTGGTCGCGGCCGCGACGAGGGCTGTGCCGCACGAAGGACAAAACGCGACATCGCCGGGAAGCTCGGCGCCACAGTGGGGGCATCGGTCGGCGAGCGCCGCGCCGCAATGGGCACAGAACCGAGCCTCATCGATGTTCGCCCTGGCGCAGGCCGCACAGTCCGCCACCGACGGGACTCTACGGCGCTGCCGACGGCCGAGCGGTCGCTTAGAGTGAGAGACGTGTCCTGTCTCGACGTCGACCCGGCAACCATGCAGATCCTCAGTGCGATCGACGGTCAACCCGGGGTCACCCCCGCCGACCTCGAGCCGAAGGTGCACCTCCCCGGCGGCGGGCACATCGACGCGTGCATCCGTCAGCTCATCGCCTACGGATGGATCACCTACGGCGCCGGCGGCCTCACCCTCACCGACGCCGGCCTCGCTCACCTTCACCACGAGCACTAGAAACCGACTTTCTGTCGGCCGCGGGATTCGACGAAGCTCCTCCCACCACCGACACGGAGGCATCCCCCTTGCAACGCTTGATCCTTCTCGCCGCAGCGCTGGCGCTCACCGCGGCCGCGTGTGCGAGCGACACCGAAGCGGTCGCCGAGACCACAGCCGCAACGACAACAACAAGCGCAGCAACCACTACGACCCTGGCACCGCCTTCGACGACGACCTCCTCCACGGCTCCGGCAACCACCACGACGACGGAGGCAGCACCGGCCGGATACGTGCCGGGAGAGGATCCTGAGGCGGATGCAGCCGTCGACGCCTTCTCCGTCGTCTTCGACAGCGCCACCACGTACGACGAGAAGGTCCCCTTCCTGGTCGAACCCGAGGGCCTGGAGGAGACCGTCACCGCGTACGGCGAGACCGGCGGTCAAGTCGGTGGGGTCACGGTGGAAACCAACGCCATCGTCATCGACGGCGACAAGGCCGACATCACGTACACCCTCCAATTCGGTGGCAACCCCACCTATGCCGGCCTCAGCGGCAGTGTGGTTCGCACCGACGTCGGTTGGCAGATCACCAGGGCCATGTTCTGCAGCCTGATGAGTTCTGCACGTGTGGGGTGCCCCTCCGAGTGAGACGATCTATCGGCGTTTCCGGCGTCGTCGCCCTCGCCCTGCTCATCGCAGCCTGCAGCGAGGGCAGCGACGACGCGGCAACCGGCGACGTGGATGAGGGCGTCACGTACGTCGGGGCCGACGGTGTGGAATCGGAGATCACGGACACATCGCGCATCATCACCCTGAGCGGCGACCTGACCGAGATCATCTTCGAGTTCGGCCTCGGCGACTCGGTGGTCGCCGTGGACGTCACGACGGTGTACCCGGAGGAAGCCACGTCGCTGCCGATCATCGGAGTCGGTCGCTTTCTCACCGCAGAGGGTGTGCTGGCCCAGCAGCCGACGCTGGTCATCGGCGACACGCAAACCGATCCGGCGAGCTCCATCGAACAGATTCGGGCGGCCGGCGTACCCGTCGTCATCCTCGACGTCCCGGCGAGTTTCGAGGACCTCTATGACAAGATCGGCCAGATGGGCACGCTACTCGGAGCCGAGGCGGAGGCCGACCGGTTGGCCGAGCGGGTCCGGGGAGAGGTCGACGCGGCGCTGGAGATTGCTGCAGGCGTCCAGACCAAGCGCATGGCCTACATCTACACGCGCGGCCCCGACGTGGTGCTCTTCTTTGGCGACGGCATGGTGACGAACCCACTCATCGAGGGCGCCGCCGGGATCGACACCGGCGCCGAGGCCGGCATCGAGGGCACCATCCCCGCCACCGCGGAAGCGATCGTCGCCGCCGCCCCCGAAGTCATCATCGTCCCCGAAGAGGGCTTCGGCATCCTCGGCGGACTCGATGCCTTCCTCCAGCTGCCCGGCGTGGCACAGACCCCGGCAGGACAGAGCGGCGCGGTTCTCGCTTACCCCGAGGGCGATTTCCTCACGTTCGGCCCTCGTGTCGGCCAATCGCTGGCGCTCTTGATCCAAGACGTCCACGGGTTACCGTGACGGGAAGCGGGCACCACGTGGGGCCCTGGTACTTTGCCCTGTTCACGGCACTCGTCGGCCTCGTGCTGGTCGCACTGCTCGTGGGCGAGGTTTCGATCTCGCCTGCTCAGGCATGGCAAGCGTTTGTTGGCCGATTGGGCATTGGCGACGGAACGGCCACCGAGGCCGTGTTCTGGTCGATCCGGATGCCGAGGGTGGTAGCGGCCGTCCTCGTCGGCGCCGCACTCGGGGCGTCCGGGGCAATCCTCCAGGGCGTATATCGCAACCCGATGGCCGACCCCTTTCTTCTCGGTGTGTCGTCCGCGGCAGGTCTCGGCGCCGTCGTCGGGATCACCCTGACCCCGGCCGGGGGGATTCCACTGCTGACGATGGTCGTCGCTGCTGCCGCTGGTGCCGCCTTTGCGGTGTTGACGAAACGGATCGCCAAGGCCACGGTCGATCCCGCCCGCTTCATCCTCGTCGGCGTCGCCCTGGGTTTCGCCCTTCTCGCCTGGACGGTGGTGTTCGTCTTCATCTGGGACAGCCCGCGTCTGCCCACCTTCACCTACTTCATCTTCGGGGGCCTCGGTGCGGTCACCTGGGAGGCGGTGTGGAGCGCCCTTCCCTTCATCCTCGGCGGGATCACCGTCGTTACCGTCCTCGTCCGTGAGCTCGACCTCCTCTCGCTCGGAGACCGGGAAGCAGGGCACCTCGGCGTGAGGGTCGACCGGGTCATCGCCGCCCTGCTCATCGGCGCCGGGATCGCCGTCGGTGCTTCCGTCGGCCTGGCCGGGGTCATCGGCTTCGTCGGCCTCCTCGCACCGTTCACGGTGCGACGTTGGGTCGGCCCCACACATCGCCATCTCCTCCCGGCCTCGATCCTGGCCGGTGCCATCCTCGTCGTCGCCGCCGACGTCGTCGCCCGCCTCGTCGCCGGTCCCGTCGAGGTACCGATCGGGATCATCACCGCGGCAGTAGGAGGGCCATTCCTGGTCTGGATGCTGGTTCGCACGAAGGGAGTCACCACATGACGGGTCTGCTCGACGCCACCGGGCTCGTGTACGCCGCCGGGGATACCCGGCTCGTCTCCGGCGTTTCGCTCGACACAGCAGCCGGTGAGGTGGTCGCCGTTGTCGGGCCCAACGGCGCGGGCAAGTCGACACTGCTCCGGCTGCTGGCCGGGGACCTGGCACCCACGACCGGCGACGTGCGCATCCTCGATGAGCCGGTCGCGGGGGCAGCGCTCGGCGATCTGGCGCTACGCCGCTCGTTCCTCGGCCAGCATCCAGCGAGTGATGTTCCCTTCATCGTGAGCGATGTGGTGACAATGGGAAGACACCCTCATCGCGGCCGGCCCGAGAACACCGCAGATGCAGACCGTGACGCCGTCGACTCGGCACTCGACGCCACCGACACGCAGGACGTCGCGAACCGTGTGTTCGCAACCCTCTCCGGTGGCGAACAGCAGCGTGTGAATGTGGCGCGCATCCTCGCCCAGGAGGCCCCGGTAACCCTCCTCGACGAGCCGACCGCGGCGCTGGACATCGGCCATCAAGAGCTGGTGATGCAAAGCCTGCGCACGGTAGCCGGCAGCGGTGGGGCAGTCGTTGCGGTGCTCCACGACCTCAACCTCGCCGCCGTCTTCGCCGACCGGGTCCTGCTTCTCGATGGCGGCAAAGTCGTCTCGGTCGGTACGCCACAAGAGGTGCTGCGCGAGCAGAACCTGTCCAGCGTGTATCGCCATCCGGTTCGCGTGATCGACCATCCGTTCCGTGACGGTCGACTCGTGCTGCCCGTGGACGAGTAGCGTCACGGTCATGCGCGGATTCGGTATCGATGCCACAGTCCCTGCCGACATCGCCCAGGCGGTTGCCGTCCGGGCGGAACGGGACGGCTATTCCTCGTTCTGGGTGAACGGCAGTCCGCCACAGGGAGCCCTCGAGATAATCGAGCGTGCCGCCGCCAACACCGAGCTCGACCTCGGCATCGGCGTGTTCCCACTCACTTCTATCTCCGCCGACGAGATCGTGGCCGAGGTGAGGCACCGCGACCTTCCCCAGGATCGCCTCTGGATCGGCATCGGGTCGAGTCGGAGCCCCGGTGCACTCGCCGAGGTGCGCCAGGCGGTGCACACCCTTCGCCACGAACTCGAGGTCCGCGTCGTGATGGCTGCCGTCGGGCCGCGGATGACGGTGCTCGCCGGCGAGATCGCCGACGCCGTGATCTTCACCTGGTGGACTGCCGAAGAGGTGGAGCGTTCCCGGGTGCTGCTCGAACAGGGAGCGGCCGCCGCGGGCAAACACGAGCCGACCGTCATCTCGTTCATCCGCTGCGCTCTGATGCCCCAAGCAGCGGAAGCGGTGGCATCGCGAGCAGAGGCCTACGGCAAGATCCCGCGTTACAGGGAGGTGTTCGAGCGTGCCGGTATCACGGCCGAGGACACCGTCGTCATGGGGACGTCCCGTGCCGAATTGCTGCCAGGCATCGAGCGCGAGGAGGCAGCCGTCGACCTCTCGATCATCCGTGCCATTCCACCTTCCGACACGGTGGAGGATCTCGCCGAACTGGCGGCGGCCTGCGCCCCCTAGCGTCCCGACCTCTTCATATCGGCAAATATCTTCATATTGACCATTATCGATATCCTTGCTATCGTCATATCGACGTTAATCGATACGAGAGAGGCCCAACCATGATCGATTCACCGCTCCGCGAGGACGTCCGACGGCGCTATGCCGACGCCGCCCGCCGTGTCGATGATTCCTGTTGCGGGCCGGACTCCTGCTCCCCGATCGAGGACAACACCGACTTCGGGACCCATCTCTACCGCACCGAGGACATCGACGCCGTACCGACCGGTGCCGCCGCCGCCAGCCTCGGCTGCGGAAACCCCACCGCCGTCGCCGATCTCCATCCAGGAGATACCGTCCTCGACCTCGGCTCCGGCGCCGGAATCGACGTCCTGCTCTCCGCAGAGCGCGTTGGGCCGACGGGGTTCGCCTACGGCCTCGACATGACCGACGAGATGCTCGACCTCGCCCGCAAACACCAGGCCGAAGCCGGTGCCACCAACGTCGAGTTCCGCCAGGGTTACATCGAAGACATTCCGCTCGACGCTGCAGCGGTCGATGTCATCGTCTCCAACTGCGTGATCAACCTCTCCGCCGACAAGCCCGCCGTGTTCGCCGAGATGCACCGCGTGCTGCGGCCCGGAGGCCGTATCGGGATCAGCGACGTCGTCGCCGATGACCATCTCAGCGAGAACGAGCGGCTGGAGCGCGGCAGTTGGGTGGGATGCATCGCCGGGGCGCTGTCGTTCGCCGAGTACGACGAGGGGCTGCGCGCCGCCGGGTTCACGTCCATCGAGATCACTCCGACGCATTCGGTAGCCGACGGCATGCATTCCGCCATCATCAAGGCCGAGAAGCCCGCCTGACCCTGGTGATACCGTGGCGGGCATGAAGACACGCCCTCCCATCGACGAGCTCCGCCGCATCTACGCAGAGACGAAGACGATCGCCGTCGTCGGCGCCTCCCCGGATCCCACGAAGTACGCCAACGTCGTCCCCGAATATCTGCGGAGCCAGGGATACCGGATCATCCCGGTCAATCCCGGCCACGACGAGATCCTCGGCGAGAAGGCCTACCCGACGCTCCTCGACATCCCCGAGCCTGTCGACGTCGTGGAGGTATTCCGGCCGGCGGAAGATGCTCCTGAGGTCGCCACCAACGCGGCAGCCATCGGCGCCAAGGTGCTGTGGCTCCAGCTCGGCATCGTCTCGGAGGAAGCAGGCCAGATCGCCCTCGATGCAGGGATGACCGTGGTTATGGACCGCTGCATGGGCCAGATGCACGCCGTCCTCGGCCTCGGCCCCGGCCCCCACGCCAATTCCATGTAACGCGCGTGCCTAAAGGTCACCAGAGGAGACCAATAGGCACGAGCGATTGAAGAAGATCGGGACTTTCCCCCATAGGCAGGGCCCTGCGGCCGGGGCACGATGTCTTCATGGACACCAAGCACCGCAGCAGCCGAATCCTTCTCATCGGCATCGGGGCAGTGGTTGTGGCGCTCATCGCAGTAGCCATCGTGTTGGCCCTGCAGCCAACTCCCCAGCTCGACCCTGCGACCCCTGAGGGAACCGTCCAGGGTTACTTCCAGGCCTTGTTCGACGACGATGACGAGCTGGCCCGAACATACTTCACCGACGATCTCGCCGACCGCTGCGAGCCATCCGAGTTCCACGACCGATCGGACGAGCGAGCCGGCGTCGTGATCGTCGACACCGAGACCCGCGGCGACCGCGTCCGGGTCCACGTCAAGATCACCGAGACCTACGGCACGGACCCCTTCGGGAGTAGCTCGTACACCTTCGATGAGACCCTCGTCCTGGAACAACACGGCGATCGATGGCTGATCGCAGAACCGCCGTGGCCCATCTACTACTGCCCGGAGGCATCGCCATGATCATCTTGAACATCCTCACGTCGTTGATACCGCTTGCCATCGTGATCGGCATCGTGGTGGTCGTGGTGCGCCTCGTGTCGAAGAAGAAGCCGGCCAGTCGGACCGTCGGTGGCGAAACCGCAGGGGTCTTCTTACGCCGCCTGTTCACCTATATGACGATGTTGATCACGCTGACGTTGTCTGCGATCGGCATCGCCGGTCTGCTCGACACGGTGACCGAGTCGGGAACCGTGGCGCGAAGCGCCGACACCACGGCTCTGTTCATCGCGTTCGTCGTCGTGGCGCTCCCGGTCTACACGATCCTCGCCTTCTACACCCGACAACGCCTCGAGGACGATCCGACGGAGGGCACGTCGACGGGATGGGCGTTCTACCTCACGATCGCCCTCACCGGCTCGCTGATCGCGGCGATGATTCTGGTGACCGGCGTCGTGGTCGAGTTCCTCGACGGTTGGAATCTGGACGGAACGCTGCTCATCAACGCCGTCATGTGGACGGCCATCTGGGCCGCGCATTGGTGGGTGATGCACCGCGAGTCCGACGCAACCAAGATGCAGCTCGCCATGGTGGTTGGGTCCGGTATCGGTTTTGTCGCGGTCGCCAGCGGAGCCGGGGGGTTCGTCGCCTCCATGCTCACCGAGCTATACGACGGCCTGTTCTTCACGACCGCCGTCGATCTCGACACGAGAGCCATCGTTGGTCCGTTGGTGATCCTCGCCGTTGGAACCCCGGTGTGGTGGCTCTACTGGTTCCGCAACACGCTGACCGCAAACCGCACGCCCATATGGCTGGTGTACGTGCTGCTCTTCGGTGTTTTGGGCGGAGCGATCACGGTGATCAGCGGTGCCGGCACCATGCTCTTTGGTGTGCTGCAGTGGTTCATCGGTGATCCTGCTCGCACCGCGGCGGCCCAGTTCGAATTCCTCCCCGGCGCCATCACCGCAGTGACGCTCGGCGCGGCCGCCTGGGCCTACTACGGCCGTGTTCTCGGCGAACGCGCGCAACGCACCCGCACCGAGGTCGACCGCGTGTACGACTACCTGTTGGCCGGCTCAGGCCTCGTCGTTGCGGCAGGGGGCCTCGTGACACTGCTCGCCATCGGCTTCGATGCTGTCGGGGCGCGCGAGATCGCCTCCTCGACCACCGGCGATGCGGTAGCCGTTGCACTCACCCTGCTCGCCGTCGGCGTCCCGCTGTGGTGGCGCTATTGGTCGACGATCCAGGCGTACCGCCGCCAGGAGCCGGCCACCGAGCTGACGTCACCCACTCGCCGGGTCTACCTCTTCGTGCTCTTCGGGCTGAGCGGACTCATCGCCCTCGTCGACCTCGTGGTGCTGGTGACCATGACGATCACCGACGTGCTCGAAAGCTCGTTCGGTGCGGCCACGATCAGCGACATCGCCGTGCCTCTCGCTCTTCTGGTCACCACCGGCGCCATCGCCTGGTACCACTTCCTCGTTTTCCGAGAGGACCGTGCCGATACCCCCGAACACGCCAAGGCCGCGCTGCGCGAGGTGATCCTCGTCAGCAGCAACGGACGCGACCTCGTGACGGCGCTGTCGTCGTCGACCGATGCCCGTATCCGCACGTTGCACGGGGCGGGACACGCGGTGCATGCCGGATCGATCGATCAGGTCCTCGAGGCCCTCGCCGGGGAGACGCATGCGAGGGTCATCATCTTCGACGGCGAAGAAGAGGGCTACGACGTTGTTGCCCTCGACACATGAAGCTGTCGCAGAAGATCAGGCCGCTTCCTCCACCGGGATCGGCCGGGTGGGGATCCGCTCCGGTTCGGCGGCGGGTCGGCGCCGCTGGCCCAGGGTGACGAGGGCGACACCGAACAGGATGAGTGGCATCGCGATGAACACCGGTCCGGTGAGTATTTCACCGCCGATGGCCACTCCGGCGATCACGGCAACCACCGGGTTCACGTACGCGTAGCTCGTCGCCAGAACGGGACGCACCGCCTTGAGGAGGAAGACGTAGGCGGTATAGGCAATGATGGAGCCGAAGACGATGAGGTAGAGCAGCGCCAGCCATGACTCCAACGAGGGCGCCGAGTCGATCCGCTCCCCCCGTAGCGGCCCCAGGACAAGCATGACCAAACCGCCGGCCAGCACCTGGACCGATGTCGACATCACTGGGCTCTCCGGGAGATCCATCTTCGAGCTCCACACCGAGCCGAGCGACCACAGGATCGGGGCGATGACGATGAGAGCGGTACCCACCGCGGTGGAGCGGAAGTCGCCCTCCTGTGCCAACACCACAACACCGAGGAGCCCGAACGCCAGTCCGGCCCACTCCATGCGGCGCGGCCACTCCCCGAGGACGCCGACGATGAGCGCCGTCCACACCGGGATCATCGCAACTGCGGTCGCCGCGATGCCCGACCCGACGCCGAGATCCTCTGCGATCGTCACGAGGCCAACGCCACCCACCAAGAGCACCGTCCCCACCATCGTGGCGTTGATCCATTGACGTTTGGTGGGAAACGGCCATCCCCGCCACTTGGCAAAAGCGAAGAGAGCCAAACCTGCGATCGTGAATCGGATGCCGTTGAGGATGAACGGCGGAAAGCTCTCGAGGCCGAAACGCAACGCCAGATACGTCGTGCCCCACACGACGTACACGGCGAACAACGCCGCCCCGATGATCATTGACCGCTTCGACATCCTCATCTATCCTGTAACTGTCATAAATCGTTTGAGTGGCTACAGCATACCGACGAAAGCGTAAGGACTCAAGTGGATTTTTCCCACTACAGCGATACTCCCGTCCAAGTGGCGGTCGACCTCGTCAACACCCTCGACGTGGTCTCCTCCGAAGAGAACCTCAACACGCCAGGAGACGTTGCAGATTTCATCGAGACCGGGGTCTCGGATTGGGATCGTGTCGAGTTCTCCCCCACCGAACGAGACCTCCACGAGACGCGGGCGCTGCGCGCCCGGTTGCGTGAGGTCTTCGACGCTCCGGACGCCGCGGGTGCAGCCGAGACGCTCAACGCGCTCCTCGCCGACGTGCACGCGGTGCCTCGCGTCAGCGTCCACGGCGACACGCCGCCCCATCTCCACTTCGAGCCCGAGTCGGGTGGCGTCGCTCGCTGGCTGGGCGCCATCACTGCCATGGGCCTCAGCGTGGCCCTCATCGAGGGCGGATTCAACCGGTTCGGCCATTGTGCATCGGATACCTGCGACGACGTCTTCGTGGACACCTCGAAGAACCGATCCCGGCGCCATTGCTCCGACACGTGTACCACACGGGAGAGCGTTGCCGCCTACCGGGCTCGCCAACGAGCCGGTCATCCGACGCGATAGAACGCGCTGAAGGGGTTGTCGATCGGCAGTTCCGTGAACGACCCGAAGCCGGCGTCGCGACACAGCGCCTCGGCGGCTGCCGGCCCCCAGGCTGCTCCCAGACCGGCGCCGCCCATGGCCAAGGATTGCGTCATGCAGTGCAGCGCCGACACGCCATACAGCAACGCCCCCCGCGGATTGAGGTTGTCCTCGAGGTTGTCCTCCGCTCTCGGCTCCATCATCAGATAGGTACCGCCGGTGACGAGCGACTCCTTGATTCGCCGTAAGGCACCCGGAGGGTCGGCGAGGTCGTGGACCACATCGAAGGTCGTCACCAAATCGAAACCGACATCGAGCGGAAGATCGTCTGCCGCCCGCACCTCGAAACGGGCATTCGGAACCCTCCCCGCCCGAGCCCGGGCCCTCTCGACCGATCCGTGGTGGAGATCGAATCCCCACACGGTGGCCTCCGGGTAGGCGGTGGCCATGGCGAGTACCGCGGCCCCGGAACCGCAACCGACGTCTGCGATCGACCCGCCGGTCTCGAGTTGCTCCACTATGTCGGGCATGGCAGACAACCACTTTCGCGTGAGGAGGAGGCGCATCGAAGGTGAGTTGCCGCGGTCGATCCCACGGACCATGTCCTCGCCGAAGTCCTCGAAGGGCACCCCACCGCCGTGACGCGTCGCATCGACGATGTGATCGAGTTGATGCATGGTGGCCGGGAGCATGTCGAGCCAACCGACCATGGCATAGGGCGAGTCGTCGTCGGCAACCACCGCGGCATGCTCGTCCGGAAGGGTGAACCGCTCGGTCGAGCCGTCGTACGCGAGGACGCCGCCTGCGGCCAGCCCGGACATGATCTCGGTGACGTACCGCTGTTCGAGCCCGGCAGCAGCGGAGACGTCTCCGGTCGTCATCGGCCCCCGGCCGGCCATAGCCGTCAGGAGGCCGGTGCGGTCGGCGACCGCAAGTAGGGCGATCGTCGTCGTTCCCGCCGCCATGTCCGTGAAGTGCTCGATGAATCTCCAGGCCTTTTCTCTGTCCAACGGTCCTCCTCGTCGTTGTTTCCAACCTACATGGAACGGCATTCCACGGATCGGTACACGGACGCCAAAGATTCGGTAGTGTCGGCGCCTCGTCCAGACATTCTGGCTCGAACACTCTGGAGGTGAGGCGTGTACCCGGCAGCCTTTGATTACCTGGCACCGACTTCGAAGGAGGAAGCACTCGACATCCTCGCCGAGCGCGGCTCGGAGGTGAAGGTGCTCGCCGGAGGTCAGAGCCTCATCCCGATGATGAAGCTCCGGCTCGCCCAGCCTGGGACGCTCGTCGACATCAACGGCGTGCCCGGCCTCAACGCCATCGACACGCCGAACGGCTATTTGCGGATCCAGGCGTTGGCGCGTCACAACGACATCGTTCGATCGGATGTCGTTGCTGCCGAGAACGCCCTCATCGCCTCGACCGCACCCTGGGTCGCAGACCCGCTGGTGAGGAACCGGGGCACGCTGTGCGGATCCGTGGCCCACCACGACCCCGAAGGCGACTGGGCATCGGTCATGCTGGCTTTGGATGCCACGGTCGTGGCCGAAAGCCGCGATGGCGGGGAGCGGGAGATCCCCATCCAGGACTTCCTCGTCGACATCTTCACGACTTCACTGCAGCCCACCGAGCTGCTCACGGAGGTTCGCGTCGATCGCTACACGCGCGGAGGCGGCAACTATCAGAAACTCGAGCGCAAGGTCGGGGACTACGCCACCGTCGGTGTCGCCACCCATCTCGAACTCGACGACGGAGGCAGCATCGCCAAGGCCGGGATCGCTCTCACCTCCGTCTACTCGCAGAACCTGAAGGTCACCGCGGCGGAGGAACTCCTCGTCGGCAAACAGCCGAGCACGGAGCTCTTTGCCCAGGCGGCGCAGGTCGCCAAGGACGCTTGCGACCCGACGTCCGATGTTCGCGGTTCGGCCGCCTTCAAGCGGGACGTGGTTCGGGTCTACACGGAACGAAGCCTGGCGGCATCGCTTGCCGGGGCACAGGGCTGAGGGGGCCATCATGGAGATCACCGTCAACATCAACGGCACCGACTACGCCGCGGACGTCGCACCTCGCATGCTCCTCGTCGACTTCATCCGCACCGAGGCCGGGCTCACCGGCACTCATATCGGCTGCGACACCACGAGCTGTGGTGTGTGCACCGTGCTGGTCGACGACACACCGATGAAGACCTGCACGATGTTCGCCGTCCAGGCGAACGGAAAATCACTCACCACGGTCGAGGGACTCAAAGAGAACGGGCAGCTCTCACCCATCCAGGAGGCGTTCAAGGAGGAACACGGCCTCCAATGCGGCTTTTGCACTCCGGCGATGATGCTGGTTGGCAAGGCGTTCATCGAAGAGAACCCGAACCCCTCCGACGATGAGGTGCGCTGGGCGATATCCGGGAATCTCTGTCGGTGCACCGGGTACGTGAACATCGTCAAAGCAATCCAGACCGCTGGGGCAACCGTCGCGGCAGGCTCGAGCCAGGAGGCCTCATGACCACCACGGAGCACGCACCGAAGACCTCGCCCGAGATCGGCGGCCTCGGCCACTCGGTCAAGCGTCACGAGGACGCCCGCCTGATCCAGGGCGCCGGCAATTTCATCGATGACATCGAGCTGCCCGGCATGCTGTACATGGCCATCGTTCGCAGTCCGTGGGCGCACGCCGCCCTCAACGCCATCGACACCTCCGAGGCCGAGGCCGTCGAAGGTGTTGTCGCCGTCGTCACCGGAGAGCTCCTCGCCCAGTACGACCTGGCGTGGATGCCGACGCTGTCGGGAGACACGCAGGCGGTGCTGGCAACCGACAAGGTTCGGTTCCAGGGCCAGGAGGTAGCGGCGGTCATCGCCACCGACCCGTACATCGCAGCCGACGGGGCCACCAAAGTGATCGTTGACTATGACCCCATCGATCCCATCGTGAACCCGCAGCAGGGCCTCGAACCGGATGCACCGATCATCCGCACCGACCTGGAGGACAAGACCGACAACGTCGCGTATGAGTGGGAGGCTGGGGACAAGGCGGCCACCGACGCGGCATTCGCACAGGCCGACCGGATCATCTCCCTCGACACGCACTACCCGCGGTCGCACCCGTCGCCGCTGGAGACGTGCGGGATCGTGGCGGACGTGAATCCGGCAACCGGCGAAGCGACGCTCTACATGACATCGCAGGCGCCGCACGCCCACCGCACGGTGTTCGCGCTCGTGGCGGGCCTCCCCGAACAAGACATCCGGATCATCTCGCCGGACCTGGGCGGAGGCTTCGGCAACAAGGTGCCGGTGTATCCGGGATACGTGATCGCCACGGCGGCCTCGCTCGTCATCGGCAAGCCGGTGAAGTGGATCGAGACGCGCACGGAGAACTTGATCTCGACCGGGTTCGCCCGCGACTACCACATGCACGGCGAACTGGCGGTGACGAACGACGGCCAGATTCTGGCGCTGAAGGTCGACATGCTGTCCGACCAGGGCGCCTTCTTTGCAGATGCCCAGCCCACGAAGTTCCGCGCCGGGCTCTTCCACGTCGTCACCGGTTCGTACGATTACCCGGCGGCCTACGTTTCGACGAAAGGGGTCTACACGAACAAGGCCCCGGGCGGCGTGGCCTACCGGTGCTCGTTCCGTGTCACCGAGGCCTCGTTCCTGATCGAGCGTCTCGTCCAGAACGCGGCGTATGAGCTCGGATTGGACCCAGCGGAGATGCGGAGGAAGAACTTCATCCAGCCCGACCAGTTCCCGTATGAGTCGGCTACCGGATTCGTCTACGACTCCGGCGACTACGAGACGGCGATGGACAAGGCGATGGACATCATCGGCTACGACGAGCTGCGCGAGGAGCAGAAGCGTCTCCGCAAGGAGGGCAAGCTCCTCGGCATCGGCATGGCCTCGTTCACCGAGGTCGTCGGCGCCGGGCCGTCGAAGGACTACGACATCCTCGGGTTGAAGATGTTCGACTCGGCGGAGCTGCGCGTCCATCCCACCGGCAAGGCCATCCTGAAGCTCGGGGTGAAATCGCAGGGTCAGGGTCATGAGACGACATTCGCCCAGATCGTCGCCGAGGAACTCGGCATCCCGGTGACCGACATCAAGGTCGTCGAGGGAGACACGGACAACACCCCGTACGGCCTCGGCACGTATGGCTCGAGGTCCACACCGGTGGCAGGCGCGGCAACCGCCGTCATCGCCCGCAAGCTTCGCGACAAGGCGAAGCTGATCGCCGCCCATCTGCTGGAGGCGTCCGCCGACGATATCGAGTGGGACAACCCGGAGTTCAGGGTGAAAGGCTCACCTGGATCGTCGGTCACGATCCAGGACGTGGCCTTTGCCGCGTACACCAACTTCCCGGAGGGCCTCGAGGCCGGCCTCGAGGGCGTCGACTACTACGACCCACCGAACATGACCTACCCGTTCGGCACATACATCGTGGCCGTGGACGTCGACCCGGACACCGGGGAGTGGAAGGTGCGGCGAATGGTTGCCGTCGACGACTGCGGGGTGAAGATCAACCCGATGATCGTCGACGGGCAGATCGCCGGTGGCCTCACCGAGGGTTTCGCCATGGCGAGCATGCAGTGGATCACGTTCGACGAGGGCGGCAACTGCATCGGCTCGAACTACATGGACTACCTGATCCCGACGGCCTGGGAGACGCCGAGGTTCGAGATGGCGGAGACGGTGACGCCGTCGCCGCACCATCCGATCGGCGCCAAGGGTGTCGGTGAGTCGGCGACCGTCGGGTCTCCGGCGGCGTACGTCAACGCCGTGATCGATGCGCTCCAACACCTGGGAGTCACCAACATCGACATGCCGGTGCTTCCCGACCGCGTTTGGGCGGCGCTGCAAGAGTGATCCGATGAAGCCGGAGCTTCTCGCGCTGGCCGGTGAGCTGCAACAGCAGCAACGGCCGTTCGTGGTCGCCACCGTGGTGTGGGCGCGCAGCCCTTCGTCTGGCAAGCCGGGAAGCACAGCCCTCATCGAGCCGGACGGCACGATTCACGGCTGGATCGGTGGTGCCTGCGCAGAACCCGCGGTGGTCCGTCAGGCACGTGAGGTACTCGAACACGGCGAGGCACAACTCATGTATCTCGGTCCCGCCGAGGACCTCGCCGGCCACGAGCGAAGCGGCGTCGTCACAGTGCCGATCGCGTGCTCAAGCGAGGGCGCCCTCGAGGTGTTCATGGAGCCGGTGGCGCCGACTCCCCGGCTCGTGGTCATCGGCCACTCCCCTGCGGTGAAGACGCTGGCCGAGCTGACGGCGACGCTCGGCTGGTCGGCCACCGTCGTCGACGACGGCGGTGACGGCTCCGGATTCTCCGATGCGGTCGAGGTCGTTACGTCGCTCGACGCGCTCTCCCGGCTCGGAATCGATGCCGCCACACCGATCGTGGTCGCCACCCAGGGTCATTACGACGAGCCGGCCCTCGAAGCGGCGCTGGCGACCGAGGCCCCATACATCGGCATGATCGCCTCGCAGAAGCGAGCCGAGTCGGTCATCGGCTACCTGCGTGACCGCGGCGTCGGCGACGATGCCCTGGCTCGGGTGTCCAGCCCGGCGGGTCTCGATCTCGGGCACGTGCAACACCGCGAGATCGCCGTTGCAGTCTTGGCTCAGCTCGTCCAGCTGCGGCCATCGTGGGCTTCATCGGGGCCGGTGGCCGCAGATCGCTCCGTGCCGAAGACGGCGGTCGACCCGGTCTGCGACATGACGGTGGAGATCGCCGGCGCCCGTTTCAGCGCCGAGCACGGTGGCGACATGTTCTATTTCTGCTGCCCGGCGTGTCGGACGATGTTCGAGAACGACCCCGCCTCCTATGTGACCGTCTTGGCGTAGACCCCTGTTTTGGCGTAACTGGACACGAATATTCGTGTCCAGTTACGCCAAAACAGGGGGAGGGGGTGAGGCGGCGATCGAGAAGGTGTCGGTGGCCACGTCGACGGCCGCTTCCGCCCACGCCGAGTCCCGGTCCCACCGCAGCACGAGCACCGACTCCCCTTCCATGCGCATCGAGAACTCGCCGCCGAAGGCCGGATGGCGGTTGCGCCAGCGGAAGAGCTCGACCTGTCGCCGCACCACCGGCCGCTCCAGCGCCGCGGTCATGGCCTCCGCGTCGTAATACGGGCGGTTGATGTCGCGACCGATACCCGTCCTGGCGAGTAGCTCCATGTCGTTGCGAGCCGCCAGGAAGCCGGCGTAGTACACCTGAGGGATGCCGGGAGCAAACAGCTGGAGGACTCGCGCCGCCAGATAGCGCTGCTCGTCGCCTCCGACCGCGGAGAGAAAGGTGCAGTTCACTTGATATCGACTGAGATTGCGTGCCGCCGCGCCGGTAGCGGCCCGACTCTCTCCGCCGCTGGCCCGGTGGATCGATTCGACGAGGGCATCGACCTCACGCTCGCTCAAGAGACCGGGGCGATCGCCATCCGGTGCGACATCGATGACCCCGATCCCGTCGTGGGTGTCGAGAACGGTGATCGCATTGCGCGGCGCCACCTCGAGCCACCGGCCCAACACCCGCGCGGAACCGGTGGAGAAGGCATGCAAAACGAGCGGAGGGAGGGCAAAGTCGTAGACCCGGTCGACCCGCGGGGCGATGGCTTGTTGGAAGGTGTGGTTGGCATGGATCTCCACCAAAACCTCCATGCCACGTTCGTGCACCCATCGAGAGAGCTCATCGATGAAGGTGAACGTCTCGGGTGCCATGAAGCACGACGTTCCCGCGGTTTTCACCGCGTAGCCCACCGCATCGAGCCGGACCTGGGCGATGTTCGCCGCTGCGAATCGATCGAGGATGTCGAGGAGGTAGCGACGGGCCCCGTCGTCGGTGACGTCGATGTCGACCTGGCTGGGGGTGAAGGTCGTCCACATGAGTGCCCGGCTCCCGTCGGCTAGCGTGAAGGCGGTGAACGGGGCCCCGGGTCGGGGACGGAAGATACGCGCCACGTCACCGTCCTCTGCACCGCCGGGGAACACCCGATCGGCGGTCAGGAACATCGAGGCGTACGGAGAAGCGCCACCGCGTTCGAGCACATCGCGAAACTCGCGTGACTCGGAAGACATGTGGTTGACGATGAGGTCGGCCGTGACATCGAAGGACCGGCCGAGTGCGGCAACGTCTTCCCACGAGCCGAGCCGGGGGTCGACCGCCCGGTGGTCGATCGGGTCGAACCCGGCGTCGGCCCCGTCGAACGGGACGAAGCACGGGAGGACGTGGACGCCCGTGAAGACCCCGGACAGGGGACCCTCGAGCAGCTCGCGAAGCCCAACAAGGTCGCCGCCAAGACGGTTCACATACGCGATGAGTTGAACGCCGTTACGCAACGCGCCTCCCGATCACCCCTTCCCTCGTTTTGGCGTAACTGGACACGAATATTCGTGTCCAGTTACGCCAAAACGAGGATTTCACAGGGACCTCATGGGGTGATCACCGTTCTCACTCCGCTGCCGAAGGCCTCGAGGCGGTCGAGAGCGGCGTTCACGGCCGACGCGTCGAGCGGGACCGTGTCGGTGACCACTCCCTCCAGGTCGACGACCCCGGTGGCGACGAGGTCGATCAACTCAGCCACCTCGGACGCCAGATGGTCGGAGCAGCCGATCACCTCGGCCTCCCGCAGCACGAGGTCGTTGAACCCATCGAGCGGGAAAGGCTCGCTGGTGATGCCGACCGCCACCGCGCGGCCCCCGATACCCAGAGCGGCGACTGCGGCCTGCATCGTGACCGGTGAGCCGACGAGCTCGAGCGCGACATCGACGCCGCCGAGACCCGTCAATGACGAGACATCCTCGAAGGCCACAGCGATGGCACCGGACTCCGCCGCCCCGGCCAGCCGGTCCTCGTCGATGTCGATGCCATAGACCTCTTCTGCACCAAGCGCTGTTGCGAGACGGATCGCCGACACTCCCAGCCCGCCACACCCGAAGACGGCGACGGTCTCTCCAGCCTCGAAGCGACCTCGTCGCAGGGCGTGCAGCGACGTTGCCGACGAGCACATCATGATTGCACCGATCTCGGAGGGGATGGCATCGGGCAAGGCGAAGGCATTGACCTCCGGCACCACGATGGCCTCTGCATAGCCGCCGTCCGCCGAGAGACCGATCATCGCCCCCGTCTCACAGAATTGCTCTTGGCCGGCTACGCAACGGGGACACACACCGCAGCTCAGCAGGTAATGGAGCACGACCCGGTCTCCGACCGTCCTCATCTGGACGGTGGGACCGACTTCGACGACCGTGCCGGCAACCTCGTGTCCCGGCGTCACCGGGGTATGCGGCACGGACCTGGTGCCCGCCCGGTAGTGCACGTCCGAGCGGCAGATGCCGCCTGCGTCGACACGAACGAGTACCTCGCCCGGTCCCGGGGTCGGATCATCGAGAACGGCCGCCACCAACGCTCGACCCGGCTCGACCAGTCTCACCGCCTTCATGGAGCGGACGGTACTGTCTCGACGATGGAAGGCCCTGGAGATTCGACCGCCGACTTCAATCGGCGGTACTCCATTGGCGGCGAGGCGGTGATGCGCCGAATCGAGCGCCGGGTCATCGGCTGCGACTACGGGGCGACCAGCTACACGACGCAGGCGCAGGCTGATCGGCTCACGCAGATGCTCCGGCTGCAGCGGGGTCAACACCTCCTCGACATCGGCAGCGGTTCCGGTTGGGCCGGCATCTACCTGGCCGCGTCGACCGGGTGCCGAGTCACCCTCACCGATCTGTCGCTCGAGGGTCTGCGTGCTGCAGGCCGACGAATGCGGAGCGAGAGCCCGGGTGGAAGCGTCGTCGCCGCGTCCGGTGTCTCGCTGCCCTTTCGCGACGGCGTGTTCGACGCCGCGACCAGCTCAGACGTCTTTTGTTGACTGGATGAGAAGCTCTCCGTGCTGAGAGCGTGCGGCCGGGTTCTCGTGCCGGGCGGACGCCTGTCTTTCCTGGTGATCACCGTCGCCCATGGCTCGTCCGGCGTGAACGCCGGGCCGGTTCATGCCGCGAGTCGCGACCCATACCCCAGACTCCTCCAAGAGGCCGGATTCGCCGGCGTCGTCGAGACCGACGTCACCGACGACTACCTGGCAACGCTCGAGGCCTGGATTCGCGAATGGGAAGCCGAGTCTGCCGATCTCGAGCGGCTCGTCGGCCTCGACGAGTTCGCCGAGCGCCAGATACGCCGCCGCAAGGCAGCCGAGGCCATCCGGGGCGGCCTTCTCCAGCGCTACCTGATCTCAGCGGTATGGCCATGATCGACCCTCGAGATCGCCTCGGCGGACGAGCTACCGTCGCGTCATGAAAACAAGCGACCTCCTCGACGCCGCCGTTGCCGAAGCGGAGCAGGGTCTCGCCGAGGGCGGGATCCCCATCGGTTCGGTGCTCGCGATCGACGGGCGGATCGTCGGCCGCGGCCGCAACCGCCGTGTGCAAAAGGGATCGGTCGTGCTCCATGCCGAGATGGACTGCCTGGAGAACGCCGGGAGGATGTCCGCAGCGGAGTACGGGCGGGCCACGATCTACACGACGCTCTCACCGTGTGACATGTGCACCGGCGCCATCCTCCTCTACGGGATCCCGCGAGTGGTCATCGGTGAGAACCGGACGTTCCTCGGCGGCGAGGCACTCTTGGCGGACCGCGGGGTCGAGGTGGCCGTCACCGACGATGCGCGCTGCATCCGGCTCATGGAGGACTTCATCACCGCCCACCCCGAGCTGTGGAACGAGGACATCGGTGAGTGAGGGACCTTCGCCCGCCACGACCGCCGTCGCGCTGGCAACAAGAAGCTGGGGAGACGGCGACCGCAGGGCCCTCCTCGTGCACGGGCTCACTTCCGATGGTGGCACGTGGTGGCGGCTGGGACCCGCCCTCGCCGACACCGGATACACGGTGACCGCGGTGGATCTACGCGGCCACGGCGACAGCCCCCGGACGCCTCTCTACAGCCTCGACGACTACGCCGTCGATCTCGACGCGTTGGGACAGACACCTTGGGACCTCGCCATCGGGCATTCTCTGGGAGGCGCCGTCGTGCTCGCGGCCGCGTCTGCCGGGGCGTTCGCCGGACGCATCGTCGTCGAGGATCCCTGGCTCGTCACCTTCGACCTCGACCGCGACCACGTCGCCAACATCACGGGCAACGCGACGGAGGCCGAGATCATGCAGCAGAACCCGGCGTGGCCCGATGAGGACGTGGCTGCCAAGGCTGCAGCAATCCGCAAAGTAGACCCCAACATCGGCCACGGGCCGTTCCTGCGACCCTGGGACCTGCGGCCGGCACTGGCAACCATCGCCATCCCCACCCTATTGATGGGAGCCGACCCGAAACGCGGAGCGCTCGTGAGCATCGAGGACGGCGAGGCCGCCGCCACAGCCAACCCGCTGGTGACGTACACACTCATGAGCGGCTTCGGCCATTCCATCCACCGCGAGGGTTGGGAAACGTACTGGAACCTGGTGCACACCTTCGCTGAGTGATGGGGGATCACGAGAACGAGCGATACCGCCAGGTGAAGGGCTGGCGGACGATCGACCCATCGGGATAGGCGATGACCCGGGTCACGGTGATCGGGTTGCGGCCCTTGACCTCATCGGTGCACACCCTGCCCTCGTTATCGCCGTAGAACGTCACGGTGATCGAACTGGCGGTATACGAGGTGTCGATCCACACCGGCGTGGCGGTGTCGTTGCGAAAGACCACGTCCGGTTTGGGGTAGCTGAGGGTCGCCTCTCTCCCCCGGGGGTAGCGGGAAAAGTAGATCGAATGGGGTTGATGCTCGACGTCCTCGTAGCAGCTGTAGAACACCGCGTTGTAGAAGGTGGTGCCGAACTGGCTCGTCCCCCCACCGATGTTGATCGAGGAATCACAGCAGGTGACCTTGCCCCCGATGATCGCTCCTGCCTTCCGATAACCCTTGGCGAAGGTGCGCTGCCCGACGTGTTCGTTGATCGAGAATGTCTCGCCGGGCCACACGACGGTCCCGTCGATCGCATCGGCCATGAGATGGATATTCGTTACCCTCGCCTCACAGCAGCTGTGATGGGTCGTGAACTCGGAGACCTTGGTCATGTTCATCGCCTCCAGAGCCTCCGTGCTGTACTCCGGCAGCTCGCCGGTGACGATGGGAGCCACTACGGGCGAACCGGAGGCCGCAGCGGCAACCACCATTCGCGCCGCCGCCTCGGCATCGATCGTCGTCCCATCGACCGAGGGTTGGACCGTGAACACGCCGGCCTCCTCGTCGAACTCGAACCAGCCACTCACCGGTTCCGTCTCGAACTGCGGGGCGTGCGAGGTGATCCGGGAGCGAATGATCGACTCATCCAGCCACACGTCGAGCACAGCAGGTGAGTTGACGACGATCTCGGACCGCAACGCCGATCGCAGGACGTCGGTGGTGATGGTCGCCTGGCCGATGCCGCGGGGGTCGCGGATGTACACAGGAGTGTCGACGAGCGCATTGGCGCGCGATGCGGCGGCTTCAACATCCTCCGCCGAGAGCAACGTCGGCACCGTGACCAGCGGCAACCTGAATGGGACGCGTCGCGAGGACTGCAGCGCCCCGGCAAGAAGCGCCGTAGAGGCGTCGATCTCGAGCATCGCCCCCGGTATCGGCGGCAGCGGCACAACCCGGTCGCCGGCGAGCTCCACCGCACCATGGAACGGAGGCCGATCGACGACGGTCCGCTCCAGCTCATCGAGCAGGCCACGAAGAGCATCCGCGTCGTAGCCAACACCGACATCGATGCTCACATTCGAGAACCAGCTCACCACCCAGTCCGAGAATCGGTCGATCGCAGAGCCGGTTCTGCCCACGGCATACGCGTTGCCAACAATGGCGGCCACGTCGATCTGCACGCCGAGTGCGCCGGGATCCACGACGACGCGTTCCGAGTCGACGCCCAATTCGATCGGCGTGAGGAACTCTGCCTCATACTGCTGCAAAGCCTCGCGTGCCTCTTCGGCGGACATGGCGGAGAGGTCGACGCCGGCCGCTTCCACGTTGCGAGAGATGCGGCCGGACTGGCGACCGACATCGAACGCAAAGACACCGGCGGCCAGGCCGAGACCCAGCAGCACGGTTGCGGCGACGATGGAGGCCCCCCGCTTCACGGAGCGATGATATTCGCGTTCCCGGGCGATTCTGCGGTCATTCAGCGGATCAGCCGCAGGACCTCTCCCATCTGCTCCACGGACCGGGAGGTGATCGGGTCGAGTACGAGCTGGAGATGCGAGATCCCGGCCTCGGCAAACTCGAACAGGGACGCAGCGAGTTCGTCTGCCGAACCCCTCAATGGCGGAGCGGTCGGCCGCTCCGAGTCTCCCGCATTGCGGCCTGTTCCTCCTTCGAGCTGTACGAGTACCGCGGCAGTCCGCTCCACTTCCGCGGGATCCCTCCCCACCTCCAGACAGGCTTCATCGACGGCCGCCATCAGCGGACCAAGGCCTGAAGCCCGGTTGCCGAACCACAAGAACCAGCTGTTCCACATGGCGACATACGGTGTCGTCAGGCGCAGCATCTTCGGACCGTTAGAGCCCACCATCAAAGGGAGGTCGGGGCGTGCGGGCGGATTGAGCTCGGCTCCACGCAATTCGTAGTACTCCCCGTCGAAGTCAAAGGTCTCACCGGCGAGAAGTCGCCGGACGATGGTGAACGCCTCGGAGAACCTGGCGACGCGATGATCGTACGAGAACCCGAAGGCGTCGTAGTCCACGCGATTCGATCCGGCTCCGAGACCGAAGATGAGCCGGCCTCCCGAGATCTCGTCGACGGTGGCTGCGTTCTTTGCCAACATCGCGGGACTGTGGAAGCCCGCGGATGCGACGAGCGGCCCGAGACTCACCCGCTCGGTTACCTCCGCTAGTGCCGCCAGTATCGACCACGCTTCCATCGGGCCGCGGGCTGCCTCATCTCCATCTCGATAGAGCAGGTGATCGCCTACCCACAGGGAGTCGAAACCCACGTCCTCGATGGTGCGAGCAATGTCGCGCATCTCGGGCCAACCGATCGGGCGTTCCACCTCCGGTAGCTGTACACCGACGCGGAAGGCCTCTCCGGGAGACTCTGCAGGCATCGCGCCATGCTAAGCGAATGACTAGTCCATCCGCGCAGGACCACAACCACCCTCCAGCGTGGGTCGGGGCATTGCCGATTCTCTTTCAGGACCATGAAAGACCAAGAGATCTCTGCGGATCGCAGTAGCCGCACCCGACGCCGCGTCATTGCCCTCGTGAGCGGGGCCGGGCTGACCGTCACCCTGCTCGCGATCGCCTTCGTCTTCGCGATGAGCGCGGGTGCGGCGCGAATCGCCGAGAATGCCCAGGCGCTTCACTGGGCGAACGCCACCGCCGGTACGGCCGCGCTCGCTCGCGCCGCAACCGCCCAAGCCGTCGTGTTCGGCATCGATCACGAACTCGGGGTGGCCGGGATCGAGGCCCGTGAT
>Ga0255055_10000568_pt1 | contig 28451 bp, 26 predicted proteins | sample JV7_2_27_MG_FD_188633 | JGI IMG/M metagenome (GOLD analysis project Ga0255055, IMG submission 188633) | Seawater microbial communities from Jervis Inlet, British Columbia, Canada - JV7_2_27 | ecosystem: Environmental > Aquatic > Marine > Inlet | place: Canada: British Columbia | collected...
CAGACCAGCGCTCTACGTCCCCGAATCCAAGCCGCTTGCCTCACAGCTCCGGGATTTCCAGCGGGGGCGCGCACACATCGCCATCGTGGTCGACGAGTTCGGGGGGACCTCGGGTGTGGTGACGCTGGAGGATGTACTCGAGGAGGTCGTAGGGGAGATCCATGGTGAGTATGACGGGGAAGAGACCCCATCCATTGAGAGCGAGGGCGACGACAAGCTCTGGGTTGACGGTGCCGTTACGCTCGACACGCTGTCCGAGATCCTCCACATGGAAGTCTCTCGTGAGGACGTGAGCACAGTTGGTGGGCTCATCTACTCTGAGCTGGGCCGCGTTCCAAGGCCCGGTGAGGAGCTTTCTATCGGAGAGTTCCGAGTGGTCGTCGAGCAGGTGGTGAGACGGCGAGTTCGTCGGGTGTACTTCGAGCGGCAGTCAAATGGCCACGGAGGGGACTTCGGGAACCTGAGGGACGGGGCGTCATGAGCGGCTGGACCCTTCTGGTGGCCGGGACCCTACTTGCAGCCCTGGGTGTGCTCTCGGGCTCGGCAGCGTCTTCGGTCCGACGGGTGGATCTCTATCGCTGGGCCGCGGGCAAGCGAGCAGGCTCGAGAGCCGCGGCCAACCTGCTGCACGCCCCCGACCGAATCGTGCGCGCCGCCAGGGCACTCGCAACGATGGGAGTGTTGGTTGCGGGTCTCGGTGCTGCGGAAACGGTCGACGGCCTTCCCCTGCTGCTCCAGGTGACCGTTGTGCTGCTGGTGACGGTGCCCATCGTGCTCATGTTCGGATACGCAGTACCTCGTGCCCTTGGACGTCGGTGGCCGGAGCGTCTCGTCCGGCGCACCGTCCCAGGGATGCGGAGGGTCTCGGGATTGCTTTCTCCGCTCTACCTGCGTGGGATCGAAGGGGTCGGTGGTGAAGCATTTGCCGAAGATCCCGTGACGGACGCGGACGGCCAGGGCGGACAGGACGAACTGACCGCGCTCTCGGGGGTATTGGCGTTCACCGAGCGGCCTCTGCGTGAAGTGATGACGCCTCGAACGGAAATCGTGGCAGTGCGCGAGGGGACGCCGGTGGATGAAGTCGGTCGACTCTTCATGGAATCGGGCTATTCGCGTATCCCACTCTACCGCGAGTCACTCGACAACATCGTTGGCATGATCTACGCATTCGACCTGCTCAAGATCACGCCCGGAGCGGAGTTGCCCGTCCGGTCGATTGCCACCGCGCCTGCGTCGAAGCGCAGCGCTGAATTGCTGTTCGAGATGCAGCGTGACCGGCGTCAGATTGCGGTCGTGCTTGATGAGTTCGGTGGCACCGCGGGTATGGTCACCTTCGAGGATCTGCTCGAAGAGTTGGTTGGGGAGATCTTCGACGAGCACGACCGGCTCGCGCAATCGGGCCAACCGCCCGCACAGCTCATGGAAGTCAGCGGAGCCTCTCCTGTGGACGAGATCGAAACCAAGTTCGCGGTCGCACTGCCAGATGTCGCGGAAACGGTTGGTGGTCTGCTCGCGCGCCTCGCGGGTCGGATCCCATCGACGGGAGATCGGTACGTGGTCTCGGGGCTCGAGTTCGATGTGCTGTCCGCTACGCCCAACCGACTGGAGCGGGTACTCGTGAGGCGAGGTCCGGTGCCGGTTGTCCCGTTAGCCCAGGCAGGTGAGTCATGAGGACCCCAGCTCGTCGGATACGGCGGTTCTTCTTCACGGGCCTGATTGTCCTGGCTCCGGTGGGTGTCACCGCCGTCATTCTGGTGTGGATGTTTCGCACCATCGACGACATCCTGGGTGATCCGCTCCGGGCCACGATCGGCCTCAGGATACCAGGCCTTGGGTTCATCTTGCTCGTGGTCGCCGTGACCCTCGTGGGTTGGGCAGTCCATCTGGCCGCCGGTCGGGAGTTGCTCCATCTCTGGAATCAGGCACTGTCCCGCTTCCCGCTGACCGGGCGGATCTACAATGCCCTGAGTCAAATCGTCCAGGCGGTCATCGGCGAGCGGCAGAAACTTTTTCAACGGACGGTCCTCGTTCCCTATCCCACCGATGGAATCTGGGCAATGGGATTCGTGACCAATGAGGAGGCCCCGGTGATGTCGCGGATCATCGGGGAGCCGTGCTTGAATGTGTTCATACCCACGACGCCCAATCCGACCTCCGGGTTCATGTTGATTGTCCCTCGCGAGCGCGCCAAGGCAGTCGACATCACGGTCGAAGACGCCATGAAGGTGATCATCTCAGCCGGCACCGTGAGTCCCGGTGAGACCCCGGTAATGGTGCGCCGTGGGCTGGATCTCGAATCGCTCCTCAAGGATTCGCGCGGATGACCGATCACGATCAACTGCACTCGGAACTCCGCCGGCTCGCGGAGACCGGACAGATCGAGCAGTTCTCGACGCTCGCACGAGAGGTCCACCCTTCGGACGTGGCGGACGTGCTCGCCACGCTCGATGAAGACCTCCGTCTCAAGCTGGTCGAAGCCCTTCCGCCCGAGATCGTCTCCGAAGCATTGGCGGAAATGGAAGAAGAGGAGCACCCGGAGGAGATCCTGGCGGCGATGGAGCCGGAGGCCGCTGCCGACATCGTCGAGGAACTTCAAGACGATGATGCTGCCGACCTGATAGCCGACCTGCCAGAGGAAGCAGCGACGCGAATTCTCTCCGAGGTTGAGACGGAGGAGCGAGCAGACATCGAACGGCTGCTCACCTACGACGAGGAGACCGCCGGTGGCCTGATGACGACCCACGTCGTGGCCGTGCCGGAGGAGACCACCGCCGCCGGAGCCATCGAGGAGATCCGTCGTCAGGCGGAGGAGGTCGAAGATTTCTACCAGGTGTTCTGCGTCGATGACCGACACCGTCTCGTCGGCGTTCTCCCGGTCCAGCGAGTGGTCGTGGCTCCTCCGGGTGAACTGGTGCGAGACATCATGGAGCCGCCTCCAGTCGTGGCAACGCCCGGGTTGGATCAGGAAGAAGTCGCCCGACTCATGTCGAGATACAACGTGCCATCGATGCCGGTCGTGGATCCGACGGGAAAGCTGCTCGGACGGGTCACGTTCGATGACGTGATCGACGTGGTCGAAGCGGAGCAGACGGAGGACCTCCTGATGTTCGGTGGTGGTTCTGCCGACGAGTTGCTGGCGGGCGAGTGGTATCAGGCGGTGCGACATCGACTGCCGTGGCTGTACTTGAATCTGTTCACGGCGTTCTTCGCCGCTGCAGTCGTGCTCATGTTCGAGGAAACCGTCAGCCAGCTCGTGATCTTGGCCGCGGTCATGCCGGTGGTGGCGGGATTGGGAGGCAGCGCGGGAACTCAGGCACTCGCTGTGACCGTTCGACGTATTGCGCTGGGTCACATTCCCAAAGGCACGGGAATCCGTCTCGTTGGCAAGGAAATGCTGGTCGGACTCGTCAACGGACTGGCAATAGGGATCGTGGTCGGTGGCGTCATGATCGTGATGGGACGGGGGTGGGAGCTTGGCCTGGTCGTTACTATCGCGATGTGGGGCTCGCTGATGGTTGCTGCCACGGTGGGTGCCGCAGTGCCGCTGCTCCTGGAACGCATAGGAGTGGACCCGGCGGTGGCTAGCTCCGGCTTCGTGACGGCGGTGACCGATATCGCCGGTTTCTTCCTGCTTCTCGGTATGGCCGCGTGGTTCCTGCTGCCAGGTATCTCCTAGCCAACGCTTGCGACCGCAACCGGGAGGGAATGAACTTACGACGATGAGCAGCAAGGCCCTCGTCCAAGGCATCAACGACCGCAAGGTCGCATCACTTGCCCGCGCCATCTCGCTCGTCGAGAGCGGCCGCAATGGCTACGAGGAACTGCTTTCAGCCCTCCATCCTCAGGTCGGCCGCGCCAATCGTCTGGGAATAACCGGGCCACCGGGTGCCGGCAAGTCGACGCTCATCGAAGAACTGGTCAAAGCGTACCGTGGACAGGAGAAGCGTGTGGCGGTTGTCGCGGTGGACCCGACGAGCCCGTTCACCGGTGGGGCCCTGCTCGGCGATCGCATTCGCATGGAGTCCCTGACGCTCGACCCAGGTGTGTTCATCCGTTCGATGGCCACGCGCGGGGGCAGTGGGGGATTGGCCACAACGACGCGCGAGGTGTGCGACGTGCTCGACGCGTTCGGCTTCGACCGGATCATCATCGAGACGGTGGGAGTGGGACAGTCGGAACTCGCGATTGCGGGCAGCGCCGATACGACGGCGCTGGTGCTTGTGCCCGAATCGGGAGACGGCGTGCAAGTCCTGAAGGCCGGCGTGATGGAGATCGCAGACTTGTACGTGGTCAACAAGGCCGATCGCCCCGGCGCCGACCGACTGGTGCAGGAACTGGAGATTATGCTCGGCATCCGCCAGGGAAACGCCCTGAGGCACATTACGGCGCACCACGGCCCCGTTGTTGACGGGGCAGACGGTGCAGACGGGGCAGGTGGCCGTCGGGCGGCCAGCCCGGCCGAGCGCGGGGCAGAGCAGTGGACCCCACCGGTCCTGCAGACCGCCGCCGTGAAAGGTGAGGGCATCGAGGCGCTGATCGACGCGCTCGAGGCTCACCATACGCGGCTCGAATCGACCGGGCAGCTGCAGGCGCTGCGTCGGGAGCGCCTGGCCCGGCACACGCGGGACGTCGTGGATCGGGCATTGAGTACCTTAGTGTGGGAGAAGCATGATGGAGATGCGCTTCTCCAAGCTGGTTTGGACGATGTAGTGAGTGGGCGGATCAGTCCGTATCGCCTTGCTCGCGACATCGTGTCGGGTCTTCTGAAGGAGAAGTAATGGGCAAGAACAACTCCGACGCTTGGCGCAAGCGCTTCGAGGAGGCCGCCAAGCGCCGCGACGTAGAGTTCGTCACGCAAAGTTCTGCGGAAGTCGACCCGCTCTACACGCCGGAGCATGTGCAGGGGTTTGAGCATGACCGGCAGTTGGGATACCCCGGCCAGTATCCATTCACTAGGGGTATTCACGACACGATGTACCGTGGCCGACTCTGGACGATGCGGCAGTTCTCGGGTTTCGGTACGGCTGAGGATACCAACGAGCGCTACAAGTTTCTGCTCGAGCGGGGGCAGACCGGACTCTCGATCGCCTTCGATTTTCCCACGCTGATGGGATATGACTCGGACAGCTCACGGTCCGAAGGTGAAGTCGGGAAGTGTGGGGTGGCCATTTCGTCACCGGAGGATATGGAGACTCTGTTCGACGGGATTCCCATGGATCAGGTCTCAACCTCCATGACCATCAACGGTCCTGCCGCGCTGCTCTTCTGCTTCTATGTTGCGGCGGCCGAGCGGCAGGGCGTCGACATCGCGAAGCTGCGCGGCACGGTTCAGAACGACATCCTCAAGGAGTACCAGGCACAGCACGCATGGGTGTTTCCGGTGGAGCCCGCACTCAAGATTATCGTGGACATGTTCGAGTGGGCGTCGGAGCACACACCACAGTGGAATACCATTTCGATCAGCGGCTACCACATCCGGGAGGCCGGAGCGACGGCTGCGCAGGAGCTGGCGTTCACGTTGCACAACGGGTTCGAGTACGTCGAGCGCGGCGTTGCCCGAGGGATGGACGTCGATCAGTTTGCCCCGAGGCTCTCGTTCTTTTGGGATGTGCACAACGACCTCTTCGAGGAAGTTGCCAAGATGCGGGCGGCACGCCGGATCTGGGCGCGTCACTTGCGGGAACGCTTCGGTGCGAAGGACGAGCGCTCGTGGAAGATGCGGTTCCACTGTCAGACGGCCGGCGTTTCCCTGACGGCGCAGCAGCCAATCAACAATGTGGTGCGCGTTGCCTATCAGGGGCTGGCGGCGGCGTTGGGTGGGGCCCAGTCGCTGCACACCAATTCGCTGGACGAGACGCTGGCGCTGCCGACGGAGGACGCGGTAAAGGTCGCACTCCGCACCCAGCAGATCCTCGCGTACGAGACGGGGGTCGCCAACGTCATCGATCCACTCGGGGGCTCCTATTTCGTCGAGGCGCTCACCGATAGGATGGAGCAAGAGGCAGAAGCGATCTTTGACGAGATCGCGCGAGTCGGAGGAGTGGTGAAGGGTATCGAAGATGGCTGGTTCCAGCGCCAGATCCATCGGAGTGCCATGCGCTATACACACGAAGTGGAACAACACCGGCGCATTGTGGTGGGAGTGAATGAATTCATCGATACGGATGGGGAAGAGTTGGAGATTCTCACCGTGAGCGAAGAGGCAGAGGCGATCCAGCGAGAGAAACTCGCGAGTCTTCGCTCGCGACGTGACGAAGCGCGCGTCGAGCAAACGCTCGCCGAATTGCAGGGGGCAGCCAAGCGGGACGAGAACGTGATCCCGTCAATGCTCGACTGCGCACGCGCGTACTGCACGCTCTATGAGATTCGCCACGCCCTGGAGGAGGTTTATGGTGCCTATCGCGAACCCGTCTTCTTCTGAGACTCGGACCTTGGGCCGTAAGGCTAAGGGACGACCCGTCGCTGAACCGGGTCGTGTGGAGACGCTGCGACCGATAGTGGATTGGCTGGCCGAGATCGGCCTGACGGAGCACTGGGTCGTCTCGTGCTATCTGAAGTTGGAACCGCGCGATCGTAGCCGCGGCAAGTACCTCATCAAGCTCAAGAACCGGATCAAGGAGCAGGTAGGGTGGTTCGAGAGGCAGGGGGCGAGCCGACAGGACCGAGAAGTCGTGGACCGGGATCTTCATCGGATACGGGAGTATCTGGAAAACCAGGACAATCTCCGCTCGGGCCAGGGGATTGCGATCTTCGCGTGCGAGCCACTCGATCTGTTCGAGGTCGTACCGCTGCCCCGGGTCTTCCGGTCACGTCTGGCCATCGATCGATCGCCGCTGATTCGGGAACTTGCCGCACTCGACGACGAGTTCGGACGGGTCCTGTGTGCGGCGTACGATCGCACGAGTGCCAGGTTCTTCGAGGTCACGGCCTTTGGGATCGAGGAACGCTCGGGTCTCTCTGCGGACGATCCAACCCGGCCCAGCCGATTTCGCGGGCCGCGTTCCTCGCCAGGAATGGGAGCCGGATCGGGCTCGGCGGGTGAGCGCAACTACCAAAACCGGATTCGTGGGGAGAAGCATCGCCACCACGCAGCGATCGCACAGCGCCTGTTCGAACTCTCACGATCACACCCGGTCCGGGGGATAGTCCTCGCCGGGATGGGGACGGGTTCGGAGGCGGTTGAGCCACACCTGCACCCGTACGTGGCGCGCCAGGTGATGGGAACGGCTCGCCTGAATCCGAAGTCGGCCACGCCTGCCAAGGTGTTGGACGCCGTACTCGAGATTCGGGGACAGTCGGAACGCCAGTCGGAGACCGCGCACGTTGGAGAGCTCCGCGAAGGTCTCGGTACAGGCTGGGCAGTGAACGGTATCGATGCCGTAGTCGAGGCTCTCGCGCATGGTCAGGTCCGCACGCTGATCGTCGAGCCCACGGTGGAACGGCCCGGGTTCCGGTGCACGAAGACGGGGCGCCTCACGCTGCAGCGCAATGACTGCGATGGCGAAGGGGAGGTCGAGCGCGTGCCGGACATCGTGGACGAAGCAATCGAAGAGGCTTTGCGACAGGGTGGACACGTTGAAGTGGTGGAGGACGGAGAAGCGCGCGCTGGCGTCGAAGGACTCGCCGCCCTACTGCGCTTCAAGCAGAGGTGATTCATGGCGAACACAAGTGAGCGCTCTCGGCCCCTCCGGGTGCTCGTTGGGAAACCGGGACTCGACGGTCACGATCGAGGTGCCAAGGTGGTTGCCGCCGCGCTCCGGGATGCGGGGATGGAAGTCATCTACACCGGTCTCCATCAGACGCCGGAGATGATTGCCACCGCCGCGGTGCAGGAGGACGTCGATGTTGTGGGTCTCTCGATTCTCTCGGGAGCGCACATGACGCTGTTTCCGCGAGTGCGGCAGCTGCTGGTTGACGCCGATCGGTCCGACGTCCTGCTGTTGGGTGGAGGGATCATTCCTGAAGAGGACATGGCCAAGCTCGAAGGGCAGGGTATCGCCAGGCTCTTTGGACCTGGTACGCCTACCCAGGAGATCATCGAGTACATCACGGCGTGGTCTGAGAGTGTCCCCGAGTGACGGTCGGCGAACCGGTCACGAAAAGGCACGGATTGCGCGAGCTCACTGAGGAGTATCGTGAGCTGGCATTGCGGCTCCGCCAAGGCGGAGGACCACAGAAGATCCAGCGCGAACACGATCGAGGGAAGCTCACGGCGCGCGAGCGGATCACTCAGCTGTTCGATCAGGATTCTGATTGGCTGGAGATAGGGCTGCTCGTTGCCTACGACCAGTACGATGGTCAGGCACCGGCCGCGGGTGTCATCACCGGTATTGGGCTCGTCGGCGGGCATCATGCGGTGGTCGTGGCGAATGATGCCACGATCAAGGCCGGATCGTGGTGGCCGGAGACGATTAAGAAGATCCTCCGTGCACAGGAAATCGCGATGCGACAGCGCATCCCGATCATCTACCTGGTGGATTCGTCGGGAGTCAACTTGCCGTATCAGGGTGGTGTGTTCCCGGGACTCTATGGTGCGGCCAGGATTTTCTACTACAACTCGATCATGCGGCGCTATCTCCACGTTCCGCAGATCAGCGCGGTCATGGGACCATGCGTAGCGGGTGGCGCATATCTGCCGGCACTCTCGGACGTGATCTTCATGGTGGAGGGCACGTCGTTCATGGGACTCGGCGCCCCGAACCTCGTGATGGGAGCCACCGGCCAGAAGGTTGATGGTGAGATGCTTGGTGGCGCGGTCACGCACACGTCTGTGAGTGCCGTCGCGCACTACCGATCGAAGGACGACAGCGAGTGCGTGCAACAGATTCGAGACTACCTGCTCAGACTTCCGTGCGTGCAGGAATCGCAGACCACGCCACCATCGGTAGGTCTCCCACCGAGCAGGCTCCCGGCGGAGTTGTATGACGTGCTGCCATCCAACCATCGGATGGCGTACGATATGAAAGACGTATTGGCGTGTGTTCTCGACGAGGGGAAACTAGACGAGTTCCAGCCCGATTTCGCGGAAGAGATGATCTGCGGTCACGGGAAGATCAAAGGCCTTACCGTAGCGGTGATTGCGAACCAACGCGGGCTGATCAAGGGCGAGCCCGGTGAGCGACCGAGGGTCGGCGGCATCGTCTACACTGACAGTGCCGAGAAAGTCGCATACTTCATCGACAACGCGAGCAGGGAAGGCGTCCCACTGCTCTTCGTGCAGGACGTGAGTGGCTTCATGGTCGGACCGGAGGCCGAGCACTCGGGCATCATCCGCGCCGGCGCGATGTTCGTCGAGGCCATGGCTGCGGCGTCTGTGCCGAAAATTGTCCTCACGGTGAATCACGCTTCGGGTGCCGGTTACTACGCGATGGCCGGTCAGGGATTCGATCCGGACTTCATCTTCTCCTGGCCGAGCGGACGCATGGGTGTGATGGAAGGCGAGGCGGCGGTGACGGCGGTCTTCGGTGACAAGGTGAACGATCCGGCTTCGGCGGATGCAGTGGAGAAGATGCGCGAGGCGTACGAACACCAACTCGACGCCAAGTTTGCCGGTGCCCGGGGATATGTCGACGCGATTCTCGTTCCCGAGGAAACGCGTGCCCAGCTCGCGTTTGCTCTCCGGGCCACGCAGTACTACGCTGGACCGCACCTTGGGGCATTCGTGTTGCCACCACTGGACTATCTGACCACGTGACAATCGAGGCACTTCGGCGGCGGTTCTCTCTCGTTGCCCTGATGGCCGGCGTCGTCGGATGTGCCGGCGGAAGTGCTGTGCCCCCCGAACCGGCCGCTCCGGATCCCGAGGTGATACCTGACGTCGAGGCCCCGGCCGACGTGACCGTGTCCAAGCTGCGCGAGCCGGTTCTCCCACCGCGGATAGCCATGCTCGCCGGACTCATGCCCAATCGCTCCATCAGGGCGGACGAGTTCCGGGTGGAGCAGCCGACCTACGATGGCCGGGGAGTGATCATCGGGATCCTGGACAGTGGCATTGACGCCGACCTGCCGGGGCTGAGAACGACGACCACGGGCCAGCGGAAGGTGTTGGACATCCGCGACTTCTCAGGCGAAGGCCGAGTTGCCCTCGCGCCGCTCTCACCGGGACGGACAAACAGGGTCGAGGTTGGCGGACACGTCGTCGATGGCTTCGCGCGGGTGCGTGGGATTGCCACGGGTCCGTACTACGGAGGGGTGTTCAGGGAGATCACGTTGGGATCGCTGCCTGCTGCGGACGTGAACGGCAATGGTGAGATCAGCGACGAGTTCGCTGTCGTGGTCGCACGGGCGAGCGACGGCTGGGTTGCCATTACGGATGCGAATGCTGACGGATCGTTCGCCGACGAGCGTCCGGTGAGGGACTACGCGGTGGCGGGGGAGCTGTTCCGCTTCCGGGACTCCAATGGCGAAGAAGGTCCCATGTCGGCTGCGGTGAATCTCGTCGACGCAGCTGGGGAACCGGTACTCGCTCTCGTGCTCGACAACTCCAGCCACGGATCGCACGTGGCAGGTATTGCTGCTGGGCACAATCTGTTCGGTGTCGAGGGTTTCGACGGTGCTGCACCTGGCGCGCAGCTCGTGGCACTCAAGATCGCCAACAACACCCGAGGCGGGATCTCGATGACCGGCAGCATGATCCGCGCGATGCGGTACGCTGCCGATTTTGCCGAGGGGCGGAACGCACCACTGATCCTCAACCTGAGCTACGGTGTTGGGAACGAAACTGAAGGCGCGGCAATCATCGACTCGTTGATTGACGCGTTTGCGTTGGAGCATCCTGGTGTGCTCGTGGTCATCAGTGCCGGGAACGATGGCCCAGGGCTATCGACCCTCGGGTTCCCGGGATCGGCGGAACACGCGCTCACCGTGTGCGCGATCTTCCCGGGTGTGTTTGCCAAGGCGCCGGAGCCTGGGGTCGGACCCCCGGCTGATGTCATGGGTTGGTGGAGTGCTCGAGGTGGGGAACTGGCCAAGCCCGACGTCTGCGGTGCGGGAGTCGCCTACTCGAACGTTCCTGGATGGCGCACCGGTGAGGAGATCTCCGGTGGCACCAGCATGGCGGCGCCACAGGTCGCCGGGGCAGCAGCCCTTCTGCAGTCGGGAATGCTGCAGAACGCCAGCACGGCCCGTGCGATCGATCTCAAGCAGGCTCTCATGGCCACAGCTGTTCCGATGGGTGGGACCACGATTCTGGATGAAGGCCGTGGCGTCGTGAACGTGACTGCGGCCTACCGCTGGCTCGTTGCGGCGCATCAGCCCGGTGTGTATCAGGTGCAGACCCAAGCCGATGGGGGGAATTCCTCCACGGGCCCGGCGGCGTACCGACGAAACGGCCTGGCATCGGCTCGTGACACGTTGCAGACCTTCGTCGTGCAGTCACTCGATGGCCAGCCAGCGGCTCGGCTCCTTCTCGAATCCGACGTGCCGTGGATCCGCGCCCCGGCCGTCGTCGAGCCTGGCGGTGGCCCACTCACGATCACAGTGAGCTACGCGGCGGACGCGTTGTCCGAACCCGGGGTGTACATCGGAACGGTCTGGGCCACCCCGGCGACGGACACAATGGCCGGACCCTCGTTCGGCTTGACCAATACGGTCATCATTCCGCATGCGATCGGTGAGGAGTTCACGACCAGCGGCCTGGTCACACCTGGCGCGGCCGCGCGGTACTTCTTTGATGTTCCCCCTCGCAGTGGCGGTCTCACGATCGAGTTGGGTGTCACAGATCGGGAGTCGGAGGCTACGGTCTATTTGTTCGAGCCGAGTGGACAGCCGTACCGCGGTGAAAGCAGTGCCGTTGCCGGACTGGGAAAGTGGCGAACGAAGATTGTGGTTTCCGGGGAGGATGTCGTGCCCGGGGTCTACGAGGCAGTGGTGGTGGCTTCCCCTCTGGATCCCGTGTCGTACAGCCTCACGGCGTCGATTCCCTACGTGAGCATCACGAGCGTGACCGACGGGCCCGTCGCGACCGTGCGGAACACCTCCGACCGCCGGTTGGACACTGAAGTAGTGGCACAAACCATCGGTGGGGTTCGCGAAGTGTGGGTCGACGGACAAAACCACCAACCAGCTCGCCTCTCGAGCCGAGTTCCGGACTGGGCGGTGAAACTGGTGGTGGACGTCGAAGTCACTCAGGGTCTCTGGCGCCGTGTTACGGACTTTGGTGTCACCGTGTTCGACTCGGTGGGTCGTCGGGTCTCCGAAGGTCCCGTGGACTATCCCGTTGGCCGGCAGGCGATCGAGGTGGACTCGTCGCTGACGGGTCAGCTGTTGGACGTCGAACTGTTGCCGGCCTTTGCCCTCGAGGACGGCCCGGGCGACTGGTCGGCGATTGTGCGCCTCTCGTTCCTGACAAAGACACCGATCGCGCTGTCGGTCGAACCAGCGGGCGCCGAGAGTGGCTTTCTCATCGTCCCATCGGGGAGCGTGCTCGTGACGTTCGTTCCACCGCTCCAGGGCCTGCTAATGCCCGAAGGGTTCGTGCCGCTGGTGGAAATCGAAGCCACCCCTGAGCGAGGTGTCCCCGCAGTGCGACGAGGGCCCGCAGACCGATGATGCCATGAGCAGAATCGTCCGGGTCGCGTCGGGCCAGGGTTTTTGGGGGGACTGGATGGAGGCTCCCATCCAGCAAGTTCGTGGTGGGCCCATCGACTATCTCATGATGGACTATCTCGCGGAAGTGACGATGTCCATCATGCAAAAGCAGCGCTCGCGCGATCCCGCCCTGGGGTACGCCAAGGACTTCGTCCCGCTCATGACACGGCTGCTTCCGGATGCCGTGGATCGCGGTGTCACCGTCATCTCGAACGCCGGCGGAGTGAACCCGTGTGCGTGCGGAGAGGCCGTGCAGGAATCGGCGGAACAGCTGGGACTGCAGGGGAAGGTACGGGTCGCCGTCGTGACCGGCGATGATATCATGAACCGGCTCGACGAGCTGAGCGCCGGCGGTCATGAGCTGCACAACATGGATTCGGGTGAGCCACTCGAGGCCGTACGCGACCGCGTACAAAGCGCCAATGTCTACCTCGGTGCGGAACCCATCGTCGAGGCACTCCGCAAGGATGCGAACGTCATCATCACCGGCCGCGTCACGGACACGGGTCTCACGCTCGCACCGCTGATCCACGAGTTCGGCTGGGCGCACGATGACTGGGATCGCATCGCGGCGGGGACGGTCGCCGGACATCTCAACGAGTGCGGAGCGCAGTCGACGGGCGGAAACTCCTCGGTGGATTGGGAGAGCATCCCCGACCTCGCGAACCCCGGGTATCCGATCATCGAAGCGCGTGAGGATGGATCGTTCGTCATCACCAAGCACTCCGGTACCGGCGGCCGGGTCGCTGTCGCGAGTGTCACGGAGCAACTGCTGTATGAGATGGGCGATCCCAAGAACTACATCACACCGGATGGCATCGTCGACTTCACGACGATGCATCTCGAGCAAGCCGGTATCGATCGAGTGTTGGTGACCGGTGTGCAAGGAAGGCCGGCAACGGAATTCCTGAAGGTGTCGATCTCGTATCTCTACGGGTACAAGGCCATTGGAACGTTGACCTACGCGTGGCCGGACGCGCTCAAGAAAGCCAAGAAGGCAGACGAGGTACTGCGGGAAAGGCTGCGTCGCCTGAACCTCGAGTATGAGGAGATCCTGACCGAGTTCGTCGGGGTCAACGCAACGCATGGTTCGCTGGCTGGTGAGCCCGATCCCGACCTCGCCGAAGTACAACTGCGCGTTGGAGTGCGCGCGGGGGACGTGGAGCCGGTCCGCCGATTCACACGAGAGTTGGCACCGCTGATTCTGAACGGTCCGCCGGGCGCCACCGGATTCGCATCCGGACGCCCCAAGGTCGAGGAGATCGTGGCGTATTGGCCGGCGCTGATTCACAAGACCGAGATCAGGCCGAAAGTGGAGCTATTCAACAGCTAATATCGAATGACAAATATTGAATATCGAATAGTGAAGTGGCATACGGCGAGCACCGACCGTGGAATCTGTTCTACAGAATTCAGTATTCGACATTCTCATGGGCTCTAAACCGCGCACCTCCGCAACTCGACGCGTAAGCCTGCTCCGCCTCGCACATGCGCGCAGCGGTGACAAGGGCGATACGGCTAATGTCGGCCTCATTGCCTTGAAGCCGGAGTACTATCCTCTCCTTGAGAAAGTGGTCACGGCCGAACGCGTTACCGATCACTTCCGAGGTATCATTGCGGGACCAGTGGAGCGGTTCGAGTTGCCGAACCTCAATGCGCTGAACTTTCTACTCCACGGTGCGTTGGGTGGCGGCGGGACACTGTCTCTGAAGACGGATGCTCAGGGGAAGGTGTTTTCGACGGCGCTCCTCCGAATGGAGATACCGGTACCACGAGGGTTCGATGTCGACTGATCGTGTGGTTTCGGAGCTGCAGGACGGTGTGCTGTGGCTCACACTCAACCGACCGGACAAACGAAACGCCATCGACTCGGTCATGGTCGAGGCACTACTGGAAGCGCTCGAGCGCGCGGATCTCGACCAGGATGTGCGAGTGGTGGCGATCCGCGGCGAGGGGAAGGACTTCTGTGCGGGTATGGATCTGGCCGAGTTGCTCGAGTCGGCCGATAGGTCGCCCGGTGTCAATGAGCGTGATGCCGCGCGATTCGGAGAAGTGTTCATCCGGATCAGGGCACTGCCCAAGCCGGTAGCGGCGGTTGTGCACGGCAAGGCGTTGGCCGGCGGATGCGGACTCGCTTCAGCATGTGATCTCGTGCTTGCGCATGCTGAGGCTCGCTTTGGCTACCCTGAAGTCCGGCGCGGTTTCGTTCCGGCCATGGTGATGGCCATACTCAGGCGCGCAGTGGGCGAGAAGGTCGCGTTTGATCTGGTCGGGACCGGGCGCATGCTCACGGCAGCGGAAGCGAAGCAGATTGGGCTGGTGTCCCGCGTGCTGCCCGCCGAGTTGTTCGAGGAAGATGTCGGTGCAGTGCTGTCGATGATCGCGGCTGGAAGTGCTTCTGCACTAGCCCTCATCAAGCGACAGCTGTACGAGATCGAGGGGTTGAGTTTCTCCGACGCCATTGCGCTCGGGGCGAAGGTGAATGCCACAGCGCGGAGCACACCGGACTTCGCGCGCGCGGTTTCCCAGTTCTTGGACAAAAAGTGAGACAGAGGAGAGATGATGATGGGTAGAGGGAGGTGTGGATGGCTGGTCCTCGGACTGGTGGGGCTGATCCTCGGGTGCAGTGAGAGCAGTACAGCACCGCCTGTCGAAGGATCCTTTTCCGGGTCCATCACTGGCGACTTGGAACTCACGCTCAGTGGCACAGCGGTCTTCGGTGTTGCAACGGTGGGTGGAAACGACGGCTTCGTAATCGCACTCGAACGCGGAAGCGTGTCGGCGTTCGACCTCGATCTCATCCTACTCGGCCGCTTCAATGCCCAGCGCCCGGGAGTGGGCACCTACGACATCATCGAGTCGGGGTGCGCCAACTGCAGCGATGATGACTTCGACGGCGGCTACGTCCTTCAGCGTCCCGACGGAACATCCGACATCTACATCTCCGAGGCCGGGCTGCTCACGATCACCAAGTCCACGGCCGACACCGTAGCCGGCGACTGCTCGTTCACAGCCCACGACCTGACGAACGATACGGTGGAGATCACGATCTCGGCGACCTTCACCGCGGTGCTAGGGGAGGTTCCGACGGTGCCTGGGGGGTAGTTGAGGACGACAGGGACGACGAGGGTCCGAATGGGCCACCCTGCAAGGGAATGGTTGTCGTGATCCACAGGTCATGGCCTACACTTGGGGTGAGGGCAGTCCAGGGTTGGCCATGGCGTACTACCGGAATCTCGAGGCTTGGAAGCAATCGCACGAGTTTGCCAAAGCGGTAGCGAATGCGGCCAAGCGCTTCCCGAAGCACGAGCGATTTGAGCTAACCTCCCAACTCCGCAGGGCTGTGGTCTCGGCTCCGGCGAACCTGGCAGAAGGGCAAGGGCGGTTCGGACCCAAAGAAGCTCTGCGGCACACCCGAATCGCCGCGGCTTCATTGGTGGAAGCAGACTACCTCCTCTTGTTTGCATTTGAGAGCGGATACCTGACCCAAGAGGAATACGACCGACTGACAGCGCTGCGCCGACATGCTAGCAGGCTCGTGCACGGTCTGGCCCCGTCTTTGGACAGGGCCAAACGCAGGCCCTGAGACCAGTCATCTCAGCAGTCTCTGTCGTCCTTGTCGTCCCAGTCGTCTCTGTCGTCCTTATCGCCCCTAGCCACCGCTGAGTCCATCCTGAAGCAGTACTGGGGCTATTCAGAGTTTCGATCAGGCCAGCGCAAAGCCGTCCTCGCCCCACTCCACGGTCGTGATTGTCTCGCGGTGCTTCCCACGGGTGGAGGAAAGTCACTGTGCTTTCAGATACCTGCGCTGATCCTGCCAGGTGTCACCCTGGTGGTCTCACCACTGATTTCGCTAATGCAGGACCAGGTGGCGGCGCTCCGTTCACGCGGCATCGCCGCGGCATACGTGAGCTCGACGCAGAAACCGGAAACACAGCGCGCCGTATGGCGTGCGGTTGCGGCGGGCCAGATCAAGCTGCTCTACGTTGCCCCGGAGCGGCTGGAGCAAATCCCCAAGCGACTCGACGGTCTCGAGGTCTCGTTCGTTGCAGTTGACGAAGCGCACTGCATCAGCGAGTGGGGTCACGAGTTCCGACCGCACTATCGGACGATAGGGAAGTTCCGACAGCTACTAGGAAGTCCGCCAACGATGGCGGTGACCGCTACGGCCACACTGGAGACGCGGGACGACGTGGTGACCGCTCTCGGTCTTCGCCGACCGGTTCGGATCCTCCAATCATTCGATCGACCGAATCTCGTGTTTGAAGTCGAGCCGATTCGGTCCGAGGCTCAGCGTCTGCAGCGACTCAAGTGCCTGCTGCGCGAGGCCGACGGTACGTCGGTGGTGTACGTCCCGACCCGCAATCGCACGGATGGCGTGGCGGTCATGTTGCGCCAGAGTGGATTCTCGGCGCTGCCATACCACGCGGGACTGCCCGGGCCGGCACGTAAAGCCTTGCTCACTCGATTCCTCGATGACCGCTGCCGAGTGATGGTTGCGACGAGTGCGTTCGGCATGGGCATCGATAAGCCGGATGTTCGACTGGTCGTTCACCTCGGCGTACCTGCCAGGCCGGAAGCCTACTTCCAGGAGGCCGGCAGGGCGGGGCGCGACGGTGGTCGCTCGAGGTGCGTGATGCTATGGACCGACGGAGACCTTCGCCTCACCGCGAAGATGGCGTTGGGAAGCGGTACGGCACCTGTCACCGATGGGGTCCGGATCCATCGAGAGGCAACACGAAGGGGCTTGGAGACCATGCGTCGCTACGTGCGCACCCGACGCTGCCGGCGACGGCTGCTGCTCGACTATCTGGGAGAACGACTCCAGCGGTGCTCGGGGTGCGATAGGTGTGGGGCCAATCCGTGAAAGTCCATCCGGAGACATTCCGACAACGACCGGTCTGTTTCACATCCCACCTGCGTCGTAGCTTTGCCCATTCCCCATCAGGGAGGTGCCATGCATCGCACCGTGTTGCTTGCCTCAATCATCGCTGTGTGTACGCCGTTCGGGGCTCCAGCGCAACAGCGGTCTGACGAACAGCAGGAAGTCTGGCAGAGCGTCGAAGCCTATACTGAGGCCTTTGCCCGTAGGAACCTCGAGGAATTCCTGAGTTACTTCCACGAGGACTTCACCGGGTGGAACATCAGTGACGCCGTGCCACGCGACAAAGCATTTGTCAGAAAGGCCGTGGGTCAGGCGTTTCTGTCTCAGGAGATGCTGTGGTACCACCTCACGCCACTGGTCATCGAGGTCAATGGGGAGGTTGCGGTCGTACACTACTACGCGACGTGGACTCGTCAGGGGCCAGGTGGGAGTGAGCTGACCACGAATGCCCGTTGGACGGATGTCCTGGTGAAGCAGGGCAACCGATGGGTGATGATCGCCGATCACGGCGGAACGGTGCCGTAGCGGGCTCTGCCTGCCGGCATTGGGAGGCGCCATGAGTGATATCCCGGCCAAGGAATCACAGGAAGAGCGGAAGCTCAAGAGGCAACGGGGCTGCAGGTATCCCCTTTTCGCAGTCGCTGTGGGGATTGTTGTGGCAGCGCTGATCTGGCTCCTTTTCCTGTAGCCAAAGGCCCCAGTTTGTCCTGGGCTGCCAACTGACCGACTGACCAGCAGAGACCGAGGACGTGAGGCTCACCTGTCCTCGAATTTGAACAGCCGTCCCCTGTTTCGGGCGTTCCGCGGGGACAGCTTGGTCGGCAGTTGTTCGTTAAGTGGTTGTTTTACAATGGGTTACGCAGGCGGGAACTTCTGGCACGCAAGTTTCATTGTATAGGACGAGTAACTGGAACAAGAACACTGCGGTATGCTGGGCATCTTGTCGCCAGACAAGAGATCTCGTCGGGAGGGGACGAGCGGGACCACGCAAGCCCGGGCTCAGCAAACCGCAGCGTTTTTTTGTATCTGCCGGACGCAATAATGTGGTCTGGTCCCGCGGCAAGCAAGACTACACGAGATAGCGTTGCATTAGCTTTCATTCACCTCTCCGCCGGTCTAACTTGCAGGACGACTTCTACTCGGGGGAAACGGTGCTCCGTTGGTCCCTAGCAGTTCTGACCGTTGTGTGCATCTCCTTGCCACCGCGTGGCGTGGAGGCGCAGCGACCGGTCATTTATCGGATCCCCGTCACGGGGACGATCGAACTCGGAATCTCGCCCTACATAGCCCGCGTGCTACGAGAGGCGTCGGAGGCCGATGCGGCGGCAGTGATCCTGGATGTGAACACCCTGGGCGGCCGCGTAGATGCTGCGCTCAACATCATCGATGCGGTGGCGCGGTCGGACGTTCCGGTCTACGCCTTCGTGAACCCGCGCGCGATCTCAGCTGGAGCGCTCATCTCCGTCTCTGCGGATAGCGTATTCATGGTGCCGGACGGGCTCATCGGAGCGTCCACGGTGGTCACCGGTGACGCGAACAAGGCCTCCGAGAAGGCCCAAAGCGTCATGCGGGCGCAATACCGTGCCATCGCCGAGCGGCGCAGCATCGATCCGGCGATCGGTGAGGCGATGGTGGACGAGGAGATTGAGATCGAGGGCATTATCGAAGCCGGAAAGCTCCTCACACTGACTACTGACGAGGCTGTGCAGGTCGGTTACGCGATCGAGATCGCCGATTTCGAGGCCATGCTGGAGATCCTCAACCTATCGGGAGCCGACATCGAGAGCCCAGGTGTGAACTGGGCCGAGCAGGTGGTGCGTTTCCTGTCGAACCCGGTTGTGGCCCCGCTGCTCCTGTCCATCGGCGTGCTCGGGCTCATGATCGAGATCAAGACGCCGTCGTTTGGCCTTGCCGGGGCCGTCGGCCTGGTGTCGCTGGGCGCATTCTTCGGCAGTCACATGATCGTGGGCCTCGCAGGGCTCGAGGAGGTCATCCTGCTCGGGGTGGGGCTCATTGCCCTCGCCATCGAGGTCTTCGTGGTACCGGGCTTCGGAGTGGCCGGCGTCATCGCGGTGGCCTGTATCGGCTCTTCGATCTTCATGGCGTTGATCGGGAGCCTGCCGACGTGGAGTGACGTCACGCGAGCTAGCGGAATCCTGTTCGTCGCGGTGCTGATCACCGTTGCGGCGGTATACGCGTTCGTCCGTCAGCTGCCAAGTGCGCGCCGCACCCGCGGTATCTTCCTGCACACCTCCACGTCGAAAGAGAGTGGATACGTTGCGGGAACGAGTCATAGCGATCTCGTGGGGATGGTCGGAGTGGCCCTCACGGACCTCCACCCCTCGGGCACGGCGGAGATCGCGGGCAAGCGGATCGATGTGGTGAGTGATGTGGGATACGTGGCCGAGGGTAGGCCCGTAAGGATCATTCGGTCAGAGAGTTATCGGCATGTGGTCGAACCCGCGGACGACGAGCCGGCGGGATAAACAGCAAGTGAGGGAAATTCAATGAACGACGTCGCGCAGGGTGGGTTGGTAGCCATTGTGGTCATCGCCATCGGGGCGGTGATCTTGCTTAGCCTCCTGTTCAACTTCATCCCCGTCCGGTTGTGGATCGAGGCCTGGTTCTCGGGGGTGCGGGTTGGGCTCGGTACGCTGGTCGGCATGCGTCTTCGAAAGGTGAGCCCACCTGCCGTCGTTCGGCCGCTGATTGCGGCGACCAAGGCAGGACTCTCGCTGAACATCAACGAACTCGAGGCACACTACCTGGCTGGAGGAAGCGTCGACCGGGTCGTGCGGGCACTCATCTCCGCCGACAAGGCGGGAATCGAGCTGTCGTTCAAGAAGGCGGCGGCGATCGACCTGGCAGGCCGTGACGTGCACGAAGCTGTGCAGGTGTCGGTCAATCCGAAGGTGATTGCCACGCCCAAGGTCGCCGCGATGGCTAAGGACGGCATCCAGCTCATCGCTATGTCCCGAGTAACGGTACGTGCCAACATCAACCGACTCGTTGGTGGCGCCGGCGAAGAGACGATCCTCGCGCGCGTCGGTGAGGGTATCGTGTCGACGATCGGTTCGGCATCCTCGCACAAAGCGGTGCTCGAGAACCCGGACAACATCTCGAAGACGGTGCTTTCCAAGGGTCTCGACAGCGGGACCGCGTTCGAGATCCTCTCGATCGATATTGCCGACGTGGATGTTGGCAAGAACATCGGCGCTGAGCTCCAGACCGACCAGGCGGAGGCCGACAAACGCATCGCGCAGGCCAAGGCGGAAGAGCGGCGTGCCATGGCCGTCGCCTCGGAGCAGGAAATGAAGGCGCGCACGCAGGAGATGCGGGCTCACGTGGTCGAGGCCGAGGCGCAGGTGCCGCTTGCCCTGGCCGACGCGTTCCGCTCCGGGAACCTCGGCGTCATGGACTATGTGAAGTACCGTAACGTCGAAAGCGATACGGAGATGCGGAGGAGCATCGCCAAGAGTGAGGAACCCGAGCAGACGAACCCGTAGAGACCGATGGAAGATCTCGTCACTCTGCTGATCTTCGGGGCGGTCTTCATCTTCAGCCTGATGGCAGGCAAGAAGAAGAAGGCTCAGGGGCAGCGCCCGCCGGCGCGTGCCCGGTCGCAGGCGGCCGTCAGGCCGAGTCCAAGGAGAACGCCGGCCGGGTCCTCAGCCCCGCTTCAGCCCGTCGCCTCGGCAACGCCCGCCCAGCGCTCGAAGCCCAGTGGGGAGCCGCAGGAGATGGTCGAGGGGCTGCTCGATCTGCTGCGTGGACGGATTCCCATCGAAGTACGGGCACCGGAGCCTGAGACAGAACCCCGGGTGGACGTCGATGATGAAGCCCAATCACTCATGAGTGCACCAGACCGGGAGCGGGAACACCGAGAATTCCACGAGAAGTACGTAGCGCATTCAGTACCCGCCACGGTCACGCCGCGGTCTCAGAGTCGATATCGGCTGACACCGAAGACGGCACGGGAGGCGGTTGTGTGGACGGCGATATTCACGAAGCCGAAGGGGATGGAATAGGCCGACGGCGAATTCATTCACCTGCGTTGCCCAGATATGAACGACATACCCTATCTCACGGACGAACACCTCCAGGTGCGCGAGATCGCGCGCAACTTCGCGGAAAACGAGATCCGACCGATTGCGCGGGATCACGATCGGGAAGCAAAGTTCCCTTGGGAGACGGTGAAACAGATGGGCGAGCTGGGATTCATGGGGTCCCCTTGGCCCGTCGAATTGGGTGGGGCAGGGATGGACTACCTGTCCTACATCATCCTCGTCGAAGAGATCTCTCGGGTCGATGCGAGTCATGCGATTACGGTGTCGGCACACACGACGCTCGGCACGTCTCCGATCGTGGCCTTCGGCACCGACGAGCAGAAGCGACGCTACGTTCCCCAACTGGCGCGCGGAATGGTCCTGGGCGGGTTCGGGCTCACCGAGCCGAACGCGGGTTCCGATGCGGGTGGCACCCAGACGACCGCCGAAGACAAGGGTGACCACTACGTTCTCAACGGTTCCAAGGTCATGATCACCCACGCAGGTGTGGGCGAGATCTTCTCCGTCACGGCACGGACCGACCTGGCACCGAAGAACCGCAACCAGGGCATCACTTCGTTCATCGTGACGAAGGACACGGTAGACCTCGAGCGCTGTGCGGAAGTCGGCGTTGGACACGATCCGGATCTTCCGAAGATCCCTGGCGTTAGCGGGGGACAGAAAGAAGACAAATTGGGGTGGCGGGCGTCGGACACCCGAGAGTTGATCCTCCAAGATGCGGTGGTTCCCAAGGAGAATGTTCTTGGAGAGGAGGGGAAGGGGTTCGTGAACTTCCTCAAGACGCTGGACGACGGCCGCATCGGTGTTGGGGCCCTCTCGCTGGGTCTTGCGCAAGGGGCGCTCGACGAGTGTATCGCGTACGTGAAGGAACGGAAGCAATTCGGACGGGCCATTGGGTCGTTCCAGGGAGTCCACTTCCAGATCGCCGACATGGCAACGGAGATCGCGGCTGCGCGCCACCTCGTGTACCACGCGGCATGGCTGCGACAGAACGGCAAGCCGTACAAGAAGGCGGCGTCGATGGCAAAGCTGTATGCGTCAGAGCTGGCGACCCGCAACACCATCAAGGCCGTCCAGTTGCACGGCGGATATGGCTACACGACCGATTACCCGGTCGAACGCATGATGCGTGACGCAAAGGTCGGGGAGATCGGTGAGGGAACCAGTGAAATCCAACGAATCGTGATCGCCCGCGAACTGTTGGGCGAGATCATCGAGGTCACGGGGTAGGGGCAGGTTCGAACATGGAAGATCTGAAAGTCGACTTCAGCAGCTTCGTGGTCAGCCTGGCAACCGGCGCCGCCGGTGCCCTGAACGAGGTCGAGACGCTGCGGAGCGGGAAGAAGACGGGCGAGGACGGGGTGCAACAGGATGTCTCGCCCGAGGAAGCGAAGACGCAGTCGGAAGCGGCACTCAACGCGGCCCGCCATCTCATCGATACGCTGGCGATGTTCGAGGAGAAGACCAAGGGCAACCTGACGGACGCGGAACAACAGGTGTTGCATGGCTCGCTGGCAAACCTACGGATTGCGTTCGTGAAGGTGGCGACACCGACCAATTGAGCCGCTCCCTTCCTGCGCCTCGCGGTCAAGAGTAATCCCGAATCCAAGCAGCGGATTTCAACCTTACTGTTGACTGGTTGACCTAACTGGTAGTACTGCTTATACTTAGAGCACCAATGAACGCTATTCCCATCTGCCCGCTTCGGGCGATTGCAGTAGGACCGCGCTTCCTGGAACAATACGCAGACGTCCCGTCCCCAATTGGGGGTACCGGGAGGTCCATTTACATCGAACGGCTCGGGGGGGCGTTTGCCGTTGGGCGATTTGCGCTCAGCGACACCGCTCATCGGGCCAAGGTAGGAAAGTTTGAAACGAGAAATTCTCATCAATGCTGGCCCACGCGAGACGCGCGTGGCCATCCTGGAGGACGACCGCCTGGTCGAAGTCCTTCATGACCGTCCGGACATCCGGCGGACCGTAGGAAACATCTATCTGGGGAAGGTCGAGGCCGTACTGCCAGGCATGCAGGCGGCGTTCGTCGACATCGGTACTGGCAAGAGCGCCTTTCTCCACGCCTCAGATCTCATCGAACCGGACGACGACGAGGACGACGACGAGAACGGCAATGGTCGTCAGGGTCGGAACAGCCGGCGTCTCCCTAACATTCAGGACCACTTGAAACGGGGCGAATCGCTCCTGGTGCAGGTCACCAAGGAGCCGATAAGTACGAAAGGCCCACGCGTCACTCGGCAGATATCTCTGGCGGGGCGCTTCCTCGTCTACATGCCGTACGCCTCGAAGGTCGGGGTCAGTCGGAAGATCGACTCGCGCGAAGAGCGCGGCCGACTCCGGAAGATGATGAAGGGGATGCTCCCGAAGGACGCTGGTGGGTTCATTGTCCGGACGGTGGCCGAGGACCTGACGGAAGCGAAGGTCAAGCGGGAGCTCAAGTCGCTGCTCGAGATGTGGAAGAAGATCAAGCGAAAGGCGCACTTCGTTCGGCTCAAGGTACCGGCGTTGGTGCAGCGTGAGGCATCGCTCACGAGCGGGATCGTTCGCGATCTGTTCAGCGACAAGGTCGACCGGGCCGTCGTCGACTCGAAGCCGCTCTACGGCGAGATCCGGAAGTACCTTCGCGAGGTCGATCCGGACTTGATGGAGCGGGTGACGCTCTACAAGGAACCGGCACCGCTGTTCGACAAGTTCGATATCGAGACGGAGATCCATGAGCTCTTCAACCGGCGGGTGGATCTTCCCACCGGCGGGTACCTGATCATCGAACAGACGGAGGCTCTGGTTTCCATCGACGTGAACACAGGGCGCTACACCGGACAGAAGGACCCCGAGAAGACGATCGTGCGCACCAACCTCGAGGCGGCTCGGGAGATCGCGCGTCAGGTCCGACTGCGCGACTTGGGCGGCATCATCGTGATCGACTTCATCGACATGGGGTCGCAATCGAACCGGGACAAGGTCCTGCACGAGCTGCGCACCCACCTCGGTCGGGACCGGGCCCGCACGCGGGCGTTCCAGGTGTCCGAGCTTGGGCTGATCGAGATGACTCGGCAGCGCGTTCGACCCTCACTGGTCGATTCGATGGCTTCGGGCTGTCCGTCCTGTGGGGGCCTCGGGAGGGTATTCCGCCCTGAAGTGGTCGTTCGCCGGTTGGAGCGTTCGCTCCGCAAGGCGGCGTCAGAGGACAAGGAACGGCGGCTGACCGTCCGACTCCACCCGGAGGTCGCGCTGTACCTCATGGAGCAGGAGCCGGGCTTCCTGAAGGACCTGGCCCGCGGACTGGGGATGGATTTGGAGCTGCGGGACGACCCGATCATACGGATCGACGAGTTCCGCTTGGTGGCCCAGCCGGCGGGCAGGGATGTGACAGACCACTACGCTGTCGCATGAGGTGAAAGCCCTCTTAGCCCCTCTTGACCCAAGTGCCCACCCCATTTACACTTCCCGGTCTATGACCTACGCGATTTTCAAGGCCGCGGGGCAGCAATTCCGTGCCGAAGAAGGCGATACGCTTCGCGTCCCCAAGCTCGATGGAGAGCCGGGTGCGAAGGTGTCCTTCGACGAGGTGCTGCTCTCGGCTGACGGTGATAAAGTGAAGGCCGGGCAGCCCATGGTGAAGGGCGCCAAGGTCGTCGGTGAAATCGTTCGCCATGGAAAAGGCGAGAAGATCGTGGTCTTTAAGTTCAAGCGGCGGAAGAACTACCGCCGGAAGACCGGCCACCGGCAGCAGTTCACAGAGATCAAGATCAAGAGCGTGAAGGCCTAAGGATATGGCACATAAGAAAGGCGTCGGCTCCAGCCGCAACGGTCGAGACTCCGCCCCCAAGTTCCTGGGCGTGAAGCGCTTTGGCGGGCAGCAAGTCCGCGCCGGCAACATTCTCATTCGGCAGCGCGGGACCAAGTTTCACCCGGGCCGCAACGTGAAGCGTGCCAGAGATGACTCCCTGTTTGCATTGATCGACGGGTTCGTCAAGTTCGAGCACAAGAACAAGAAGCGCCTCATGGTCAGTGTGTATCCGGCGGAGGCCTCGGCGAACTAGTCGGCTTCACAGCAGCACATGAAAGAGGGGCGGCGAGCATTAGCTCGCCGCCCCCTTTTTGTCCTTCGCCTTCTCATCGCCTCTCATCGCCTCTCACATCATCGCCCCCGCAGTTACCTCCCACTCCGATCCACACCCTTCAGCTCCCTCGCCGGCAACATCGCGTCGAGTTCGGCAATCGCGTCTCCCATGGCCTGCCAGCGGTCTTCGCGGTCTTTCTCGAGCGCGCGTTCCAGCACGGACACGACTGGAGCCGGGGCATCGCTCCGCGACTTCGTGATCGGCTCGGGGGTCTGGGTCACGTGCTTGTGCAGCACCTCGTGGAGCGTCCTGCCCGAAAACGGCGGCTCCCCGGTGAGCATCTCGTAGCCGAGGATGCCCCAGTTGTAGATGTCGCAGCGGTGGTCGAGGTGTTTCTCTCCGGCGGCCTGCTCGGGACTCAGGTACTGCGGCGACCCGATGATCTCCCCGGAAATCGAGAGCGTGCCGCCGTCAGGCGACAGCGCTCGTGCAAGACCGAAGTCGAGAATCTTTGCCGCACCGGACTTCTCGAGCATGACGTTGGACGGCTTTATGTCGCGGTGCACCACCTCACGTTCGTGCGCGTGGGTGAGCGCCGCCGCGAGATCGCGAAGAATCTGCAGTGTGTGTTGTATCGAGAGCTGCTTCTCCTTCTGCAGGTGCTCTTTGAGCGAATCTCCTTTGACGCGCGGCATGGCGTAGTACACGAAGTCCCCGCGTTCTGCCGAGAACGTGACCGGGATGATATTGGGGTGGTCGAGCTTGGAGGCGAGCCGAATCTCGCGGCGAAACCGCTCCACGAGGAGCGGTGCGATCATCAACTCGCGGCGCATGACCTTTACGGCCAAGTGACGCTTCGCTTTCCGATCTTCGACTAGGTACACGACCGCAAATCCCCCGCGGCCCAGCTCACCCATCACGTGGAAGTCGGCTCCTAAATGCTCACTGAGCCGCTGAGCGGCCGACCTCTCGTCGGGTTCGAGCGGAAACCCACACCGGCTGCAGAAGCGCGCGGGCTCCGGCAAGCCCATGCCGCAGTGATTACAGGTGACGAAGGGGACTTCGTCGGAGGGGCGGGGGTGGTCCATGGTGGGATGATGCACGTTGGGGGACAGGCGTCAAGGTGACTGAGCAAAGAAAGCGGTGGAATAGATCGGGTTCGCTTGCGGGCTCCGTGTCGCAACAACCGAAACCGCCACCCCCGGGGTCGGGGTGGCGGTTTCGAGCTGGCATCACATGCTGATGGGATCGTTTCAGGTCACGGAATATAGGCGATACACGTGTGCGACCCCGTCCCCGAAGTCAGGTCAGTCCGCGCGTAGCCGGCGGTCGGATCAATCTGGGCGACTTCTCCGCTGTAGTCCACAACCCAAAACCGGTCTATCACAGGATCGTATGTTAGACCGAGGTCGTTGAACCCACCTGCAGAGGCGATGAGGGTCGAGGTCCCCGTACTCACGTCCACGTCGTAGAGCGATGCGCTGCCGGCCGTCAGTCCCACGAACTGGTTTCGGAGCCAGTCCCAGGCTAGGCCCTCGAAGGTGCCGAAACCGGTGGGACCGATCAGCGTTGCCGCGCCGGTGCCGAGGTCGAGTCGGTACAGGTTGCCACCTGCGGACCCGTAAACGGCGTCTGTCGGTGGGTGGTACCCGATGCCGAACATATCGGTGACGCCATGCACGCCTATCGCGGTTGCGGCACCAGTCGTGACGTTGACCTCATACAGGGTGTTGGGTGGACTTGTGGGTCGACCGTCGACCATGTATAGGGCCCCGTCAGCGGGATTCCAGGCGCAGTCACCGAATTCGTAGCCGACTCCGAGCGGCCCAAGATCCGCAATGGCAAGCGACGTCGGATCGAGGGTCTGAAGCATGTCACTGACGTCGCTGATCATGTATAGACTTCCGCGCCCGCGCGACCCGCGCATGATGGTGCCGTTGTGTCCGACCGCAAACTCGTCTCCAGACCCCGTGCCCCAAATGCCGCGGAGTGGCGACGAGTCCAGATTGGGCATGGTAGTCCAATTTGCTCCGTCGTACTGTAGTATGGTGCCGTTAGTGCCCACCGCGTACAGATCAGTAGCCGATGTGCCCCACAGAGACCACAGCCAGGCCGTCGTTGGACTGGTCATGCTGGTCCACGATGCGCCGTCGTACCGAACGATCTCCCCAGGGAAGCCCACGAGGAACACGTTGTCAGGCGACGCGCCCCACAATCCGTAGTACGCGCCAGTGGTGGGTGCGGTGTGGGTGTACCAAAAGATGCCGTTGTAGTGGAGAATCGTACCGGTCAAACCTACTGCAAACACGTCATCCGACGCCGTACCCCAGACCCCCACCAGAAGCTCGGTTGTGGGCGTAGTCATTGTGGTCCATGAGGCCCCGTCCCAGTGCACGATCGTACCGAGGTCACCAACTGCAAACACGTCGTCGGGTGCCGAACCCCAAACCCGATAGAGCAGATTTGTCACGCCACTCGTCATCGGGCTCCATGAGATTCCGTCGTAGTGCAGGATTGTCCCGACCTCTCCAACCGCGAACACGTCGTCGGGTGCGGTGCCCCATACATCTGTGAGCCACTGTGTTGTCCCACTGGCCATCGCGGTCCAAGAGGTCCCGTCAAATCGCAGAATCGTTCCACCCAGGCCAACGGCGAACGCATTGCCAGGTCCGGTTCCCCATACGCCATAGAGGTCATCAGTCGTAGGGCTAGCCATCGGGCTCCACACGCTGAGCGGAGTCGCCGACGGATCGGTCACGGTCACGAGGGCATAATCGACGATGCCGTCGACCTGGGCTGAGACCGCTGCCTGGCCGACACCCTGTCCGGTGAC
>Ga0255055_10000569_pt1 | contig 28432 bp, 22 predicted proteins | sample JV7_2_27_MG_FD_188633 | JGI IMG/M metagenome (GOLD analysis project Ga0255055, IMG submission 188633) | Seawater microbial communities from Jervis Inlet, British Columbia, Canada - JV7_2_27 | ecosystem: Environmental > Aquatic > Marine > Inlet | place: Canada: British Columbia | collected...
GGAATCGCTTCTTGGTGATTAGAGCGGCGGGGGTACACCCGGTCCCATCCCGAACCCGGCAGTTAAGCCCGCTAGCACCGATGGTACTTGACTGGAGACGGTCCGGGAGAGTAGGTCATTGCCAAGAAGCTTTTCATTTAACTCGCCGCTGCGACGTACAGGCTGAAATGGGGTCTTGGATGTAGAAGCGAAATAACTCTGGTGAACGCGAGCCCCTACTTGCTCCCCGCAGCGTAGAAAACTTCCCCCTGAAGCGACGGAGACAGCGAAATCGCGTCAAACCAGATCAAATGCGGGTTGCCGTCAGCGTCGATCGCCAACTCCACCAACTGTCCGAGCACTCGGCTTCCGGGCTCCACAACCTCTTGACCGATCCACCCATCATCCGTCTGCTGTGCATAGACCAGTCGATCGCGGTCGGTATAAGCCAGATGAAGCCCACCCTCCGGGTCAAAGGCCAATGAGGTGATCTTCCTGGCTCCGGTGTGGCCCATCCGTAGATTCTGCAAAAGCCCGACGTTCTCAATCTGCCAACCGGAGGCGTCCTTCCACGCATGTCGCACTGTGCCGGATTCACTTCCTTCAGCAACGTAATAGGCGATGTGAGGCTCCCCGTCCGCATCGTAAGCCAGTGAAGCGTATCGACCAGCGTCTCCCTGGCTATCCAGCACCTCAACCGTCCAACCAGTTGCTCCAAGCGATGCGAGTTCCAGCTGCTGATCGCGATCGTTGTAGTAGGCGATAGCCGGCGATCCTGAAGAGTCAAGCTGAATGCTGGTGGCGAATTCGTACTTGATCGGTCCGCTTCCAACCGGAACCACACTGACCGCGCCATCGAGAAGGGTGGCATATTCGACCCCGTTCTGGCTGCCGAACTGCGAGGGATCTATGGCCGCCGTGTGCCAGTTGCCGGCCTCATCCACCGCGATTGAGTTATCCCATCCGTCATGGCCGTCATCCGCAACGGTTGTAAACTGCCATCCGCTCTCGGTGAACTCAGCGATGACTTCATCGCCGAGTGCCGGATCAAACTGGAGGGCTTGATGATCATGGTACGCAATGATGGGATCACCCTCCGAGCCTAAAGCAAGATCAACCGGGCCGTAGAAGTAGCCTTCTGTCACGGTCTCGATATCGAACTCCCCGTCCCGGTTATTGGCATAGAACAGCCTGCCGTGATCAGCTTCGGTAAGAAAAGTGATGTGAACCACTCCTGCCTCGTCGAGCGCGAATGCAGGCTTAATTCCGATGCCTACTTCGCTCTCTTCCCAAATGAGAGAAAGTTCACCCAATTGAATCAGCCCACCATCGGGTTCCTGAGTCTCCGGGGCTTGCGTAATATCGGATGTCGTGGGCTTTGGCTCGGGGGTCTCGGCTACAACGCTGGAGCATGCAGTCAAGAGAACTGCAAAACCTGGGATTAGAACCTGAGCTGCTCGCATCGGTACACTCTCCTGAATGAGTCAAACACGCAATGAGATACAGACGAATCCACATCTCCGATCCTTACCGCAGCAGTTCTGAACCTCAAGCAAAAGCCATCTCAACCTTGTTTGAATTTGTAAGCGAAAGTACGCAACTCGATTCCTTTTGGCGTTAATCTTAAGAGCCCGCCTTTGAGAACGGAATATATAATGAAGAAAACATCGATATATCTCTTTCTACCTCTCGTCCTCGCATTAGCTGCTTGCGCACCGTCCGAACCAGAGCCCGCGGCAACGGTCGAACCAGCCACAGAAACTCTGATTTCTCCGACTGCGACCGAGGAACCCGCCACGCAACTTCCTGAGCCTACTGAGGCTCCTCCGACGGAACCTGTGGAGGATGAGGCACCCACCAACGAAGTCAACGTCAGTGTGATCGACAGCACCTACCTTTTGGAGGTGACAAACGTGACGGTCGGTACGACGGTGACCTGGGAATATGAAGGAGGTCTCCCACATACGGTGACCTCAGATACCAACCTTTTCAACAGCGGCACGATGGGCGAGGGCGATACATTCAGCTTCACCTTCACAGAAGCGGGTGAATTTCCCTATTACTGCAGGTTTCATGGAAGCCCAGGCGGATCTGGAATGTCCGGTGTCGTAAATGTAACGGAGGGATAAGCTTAATCAGCTAATCATAAAAGGGGCCAGCGTGTGCTGGCCCCTTTTCATTTAAGTTGCAGCCAGCCCCAGCATAATTTGGCCAGCCAAATTCGATGATGACAGAGCCATGCAGAAGAGCCGGCACCCAGTGACTCTCTGAGTTATCATGGCCGAGCTGTGGACGAATTAGCCCTCATCAAGGGGGCGCAGTCGGGTGATCTGGACTCCTTTAACCGCCTGGTTTTGAACTACCAGGGGCTGGCCTTCAATGTCGCCCTCCGCATCATGGGAGATGAAGCTTCCGCTGCGGATGCGACCCAGGAGGCATTCATTTCCGCTTATCGCGGATTGAAACGGTATCGTGGCGGGTCGTTTCGTGCCTGGCTGCTCCGGATCGTTACCAATGCCTGCTATGACGAACTGCGGCGCCGCAAACGTAGGCCGGCAGTATCCCTGGACGAAATGACAGAGCAAGAAAGCGCTTTGCCAATTGCGAGTCCAGGGGAAAGCCCTGAGGCAGCTGCCCAACGAATGGAATTGATCAAAGCGATTGAAGATTGCATGTTAGGACTTACGCCGGAATTCAGAACCGTAGCAGTGTTGGTGGACGTGCAAGGTTTTGACTACCAGGAAGTGGCTGATTCGATTGGTAAACCGCTCGGCACCGTCAAGAGCCGGCTAGCGCGTGCCCGGGTCAAACTGCGAGAATGCTTGAAGGGATACGGGGAACTCTTACCCTCCGCGATTCGTCATCATATTGAGGCGGTTGGATGACCGAAATGGATGAAATCGCGCGAAATGACCTTGAGCGCCTATCTGCTTTTCTGGATGGTGAACTGAGTCCCGCTGAAGCAGCGCGGCTTGAGGCGCGCCTTGCTACGGATGAACAGCTCAGCGGAACGCTTGAGGCGCTACGGGCCACCTCGGAGGTCGTCGGCAGCCTGCCCGAGGTCAACCCGCCGCGCAGCTTTGCACTGACTCCGGAGATGGTCAAACCGCGTAGAGCTTATCCGATCCTCCAATTGAGCACTGCAATGGCGGCCCTCGGATTTGTGCTCGTGGTCGGCGCCGATCTGCTATTGAGCAATGCTTCGAGCAGTTCAATGCAGGCCCCGGAACAGGCGTTTATTGCAGAACAACAACTTGGGGATTCAGCTCCCGCACCTGCTGAAGCGCCTGCCGACGCTGAGGCGCTTGCCGATGCTGAGGCGCTTGCCGAAGCACCTGCAATGGAAGATGCGATCGCTGAAGGAACTGAGGCTGAGCTAGCGGCCGCGGCCGAACCTGAGGTAGAAACTGGGCAGGATGCAAGCGATGGGGATACCGAGGGGCTCTTCAGATCCGAGGAGGACGCGGCTGGCGAGTTTGCCGAGGAGAGTGCGGTCGAGCAAGAGGTTGCTGATGGGGCAGACTCTGCCGATGAGGAAGCGCTCAAGGTAACGGTGGAAGAAGAGCCTTTGACGGGACGGTTGGCGGCGAGTGAGCTGGATGCCTCGGAGGAAGAATCTTTCGCTTCGCTCACTCTGCTCCGGGTTATCGAGATCGGTCTTGCAGCGGCGCTGATCGTACTGATCGGGCTTACACTCTGGGTACGACAGCGAGCCTGATGGCCGAAAGAGAACCAATCCAATACTGCTCAAGCTGCGGCTCAAAGGTAGAAGAGCGCCAGGCATTCGGACAGCTTCGGCCAGTTTGCTCCTCCTGTGGACGAGTGCATTTCCTGGACCCTAAGGTAGCTGCTGGTGTCCTGCTCTCGGAAGACCACAAGATATTGCTGGTACGCCGCTCAGTGGAGCCCGAGATTGGCAAATGGACTCTCCCTGCTGGATTTGTAGAGGGCGACGAAGATCCCAGAGAAACCGCGGTACGAGAATGCCTCGAGGAAACCGGATTAGATATTGCAATAGATGAACTTCTGGATGTCATTCACGGCCGAGAACACTCCAGCGGCGCGAGCATTGTCATCATCTATACCGGTAAGATTCTTGGCGGGCAGCTTGAGGCTCAGGACGATGTGGATGCGGCCATGTACTTTGCGGTCACAGACCTCCCTCCATTGGCGTTTAATGCTACACGCGTGGCAATCGAAGGCTGGCAGCGGTGAGTCTGAGCATTGTTGGTCCATAATTCAATATGAAGATTGATATTTTCACCCTCTTCCCCGAAGTGATGATTCCCTACCTTTCGGCCAGCATCCTTGGCAAGGCGCAGGAGGCCGGCTTGGCTGACATCGGAGTGCACAACATCCGGGACTACGCGACGGATCGGCATTCGATGACAGATGATGAACCCTACGGAGGAGGGGGAGGAATGGTGATGAAGCCTGAGCCCCTATTCGAAGCCGTGGAGTCCGTGCTTGGGAAAGAGCTTGAAGAGACCCGAGTGCTGCTGCTTACTCCGCAGGGCCGAGTATTCACGCAAGGCATTGCTCAGGAGCTGGCTGGCATGCGCAGGGTGGCGCTGATATCGGGGCGATATGAGGGAGTTGACGAGCGAGTGAGAGAACACCTCGCCAACGATGAAATCTCCATTGGGGACTATGTGCTGACGGGCGGGGAGCTGCCCGCGCTAGCTGTAGCTGATGCGATTGTTAGGCTCCTGCCGGGAGCGCTTGGGGACGAGGCGGCTAGCGCACAGGATTCTCACTCAGAGGGCCTGCTTGAAGGTCCCCACTACACGCGGCCGGCCGATTACCGCGGCTGGCAAGTTCCCGAAATTCTAAAATCGGGCGACCATGCCAAGATTGCGGCCTGGCGACGCCAGCAATCAATAAGACGAACAATGGAGCGACGTCCTGATCTTTTAGAGCAGGCGAATCTCAGCCCGACAGAAATAGAAGAGATTCAAAGCGGAGAAGATTCTTGACCAGGCCACTGAGAATCGCTGTCCTTATTACCCTGACCGTGCTTGCAGCTTGCGCGCAGCCAGTCGAGCTCGACTTGCCTGCGGTCGAGCAGCCAACCTCTGCCGATACTCCCGCGGTGGAGCCTCCAACACCTATTCCGACACCGAAAACATTAATCGTTTGCCTCGGCCAGGAGCCTGATTCGCTTTATCGATACAGCGAGTCCTATCTTTATGGAGGCGCCAGTAGGGCAGCGGAGACTGTGCTCCAGACGGTCTACGATGGTCCGCTGAATGTGCGCTCCTACCAATATGAGCCCGTGATTCTTGAGAAACTTCCTTCCATAACCGACGGCGACGCGCGACTTGAATCAATCGATGTCGTCGAAGGCGACCTGTACTTCGATCCGGTGACCCTCCAGCCAGCCACCCTGGAAGTTGGCGATCAATACCTTCCGAGCGGCTGCAATTCGTCAGACTGCTTGCGCACTTTTTCTGGCGGCGAGGTAGCGATGGATCAAATCGTCGCAGAATTCCATATTCGATCGAATGTGAACTGGTCGGATGGGGCACCCGTCACGGCTGCAGATTCGGTGTTCTCATTTGGGATTGACCAACACGTCGATACCCCGACGCTCAAAACCCAGGCCGATCGAACCGCATCCTACGAGGCGCTCAGTACGAATACGGTTGGATGGACCGGGATACCCGGATACGTTGATTCCGAGTATTTCTCCAACTTCTGGTCACCCCTGCCAGAACACCAGCTAGGAGAGCTGTCGGCCGAGGAGCTGCTGGCTGCCAATGAGACGAATCGCTCGCCCCTGGGTTGGGGACCCTATGTCATCGAGGAGTGGCGTCCGGGAAACGATATTCGAATGTCGCGAAATCCGGCCTATTTCCGATCTGGAGAAGGGCTGCCAGCGTTCGAGACCTTGCTGTTTAGATTCCTGGATGGAAGTCCACCTGCCAGTATCGAGCAGCTGTTGACAAGCGAATGCGATATTCTGGATGAGAGCGCCATCGCAGATTCTTTGGACGTCCAAGTATTGGATACTGAGGCTCTATCAGAACTGCAACGGCTTTCAAACTCCGGAGCGATCAGCCTGGCCAGCACTGCGGGAGCTGAAATGGAGAGGCTCGACTTCAGCCTTGCGCCGCTATCCTCAAATGGCCCTCAAAGCGATATCCAATTCCGCACGGCCATGGCTTCATGCATCGATCGAAACGGCATGGCGCAGGAACTACTGCTCGGGCTCACAGATGTTCCAGAAACCTATTTGCCCTCCTCCCATCCTTTGTATGCGGACGAGGATTCGGTGACCGACTACGATCCAGAGAAGGCTGGCGAGCTTCTTGATGAGCTGGGTTGGACCGATCACGATGCGGACCTCCAAACGCCACGGGTCGCCAAGGGAGTTACCGGCGTTAGAGAAGATACTGAACTTAGCCTGCAGTACCTGACCACGCCCGATGGCCTGCATCAGGCTGTGGCAGAGTGGATTCAAAACGACCTCCGCCAGTGCGGGATTGCGCTCGAGACGGAATTCGTGTCCCAGATTGAGTTGTTTGAACCATGGCCTGATGGACCTGCATTTGGCCGCAATTTCGAGACCATCGGATGGGCCTGGCCATCATGGGTCAGCCCACTGTGTGAAATGTTCCACAGCGCTGAGCTGCCTTCTGCCGCCTCGCCATTGGGAGTGAACGCGGCTGGATTCTCAAGTGCGGAGTACGATGCGGCATGCGGTGTGCTGCTTCATTCCCTCCCCGAGTCCCCCGAATACACGCAGGCTGCTCACGTAACACAACAAATTCTTTCCGAAGCCCTGCCGTCGATTCCGCTCTATATGCGACCGAGGCTAATTGCTCATCGAGCGGAAATATGCGGGATTCAAGTGGATCCTACGGAATACAGCGGGCTTTGGAATCTGGAAGAAATCATTACCTGTCCCTGATTTACACTGCATTCAGCTATGTACGGGGACGTTACTTCCGTTTGATCTCATGTAAACTGTACAGCGTAAATGAGGACGGGCGCCTCTTTTAGAGGACACTCAAACATGAGTGGAGTAGAATTCGCTTCAATGAGTAGAGATGAGATGATGAAACGGGCTTCTCCCGACCTTGCATTGGTCGAACTGGAAGACGGACAGCTCATCCATCATCTGAGAGTTGGAGACCTGGAAGCTCTGGGGGTCCTATACGACCGCCATGGGACAGTTGTGCTGCGTACGGCTCTTGCCATAACGCAGGACAGGTGTGCGGCACAGGATATTGTGCAGGATGTTTTTCTTCAATTGCTCAAATCCATAGTGATCGTGGATCCATCACGGCCGCTGCGGCCTTGGCTCTACAGAGTAACGATCAACTTGTGCTACTCCTTTCACCGTCGCAGAACCTGGTCGCTAATATCGGTGGATCAGGTCGTAAATGTGCTGATCTCGCCAAGGCTATCGCCAGAAAATGAGGCCTTGGAACGGGAGTCACAGGAGGCGGTCACTGCTGCGATGAAAGAACTTCCCTGGGAGCAGAGGGTTGTGGTTGTGCTCTTCTACTTGAACGAGATTCCAGTCCATGAAATCGCTGAGCTGTTGGATTGTCCAGAGGGAACGGTGAAATCGCGTCTCTACTATTCGCGTCGCAAACTACGCAAGATTTTACAAGGCGAAGAGCAACTGCGCTTGGATATAGCCTATGGCATCCGATAACGAAAGTCCCGCAGGCGGAACCTTCGATCGATGGCTCCAAATCGAACTTCGAAGTTGGGGCTCACGTCAAGATTTGCCACGTAGCCTCCGCTCACGACTATTGCTGAGAGCCAGAGAGCTACTCAGGCCGAATGTCAATGCTCTTACTCAGGCCAGGCTATCCGATCTTCGCACGAAAGTCGATTACCAGAGATCATTGGTCCTGGCGCGATTAGTAGAACCCACGCTAGAGCTCAACCTTCTCTCGCTCCGCTGGGTGTCGTGAATTGACTTTGTCATCCTTTCCCCTTATTTAAGTTTGAACCCACGATCGCTGCATAGCAGCAGCTCAGATACTGTCTGAAGTGTACCGATGAGAAGCTTTATCTTCGGGGCACTCTCGGCGGCGATCTTTTCCCTCCCCTGGATCGCGGTCTCCTACGTGGGCCTGTCGTGGGTCGGACTTCCCTTTACGCCATTTGGACTCTTTGACTGGCTGGTTCGCTTGATGCCCGGCCAGATTGTTACATGGGCGTTGGAGACCATGGTTGGAGGCTTGCAGGCTCTGAGCCTTGGATCGACATCGGCGACCGGAAAAACGTTTGAAGCGAGTCTGGCTTTGGTACTCGCTTTCCTGGCACTGGCCGTTCTCGGCGGGATCCAAGCGCTGGCGGGCCGCCGCACTCAAGCGAGCTGGATATGGTCTGGTGGCATAGCAGGCGTGTTGCTATGGGCGGCAGCCGTGTATTTAGCAGACTTTGCAGGGTGGGGCGAGCTTGACGCGGCGGCTGGAATCGCATGGCTCGGCGCAGTTAGCTTGGGCTGGGGTTTCGCCACGAGCTGGTCGGGCACTCGGCTGCTGCTGCTCTCTGAAATGCCTGAGACTCAGCCGCGCAGACGGTTCATTCGGGACCTCGGCCTCATCTCGCTTCTCATCACAGGTCTGGCGGTCGGTCTGGGAAGATGGCTATGGAGACGACAAAAGGGCCTTGAACCGGTAGCTGAACCCTTCTTAGAGAGGATCCAGCAATCGATTGAACCTACGCCTTCAGGAATCTTGCCAGCGGAAGGGATCCGAGAAGAGGTCACTCCGATTCAGGACTTTTACCGGGTGGATATTAACGTACTTCCACCTTCTCAAGGGCAAGTAAGCGCGGAATCTGCCGGGGGACTTGCTGAAGTCCTTCGTGCCCAAGGCGACACCGAGATGGATATTCGGACAGAGGGCTATTTGCTTGTCGTTGACGGCTTGGTAGATCGCCCATTGATCTTGACATTGGATCAACTAAAGGAATTGCCGCAGGTGAGCCAGTATGCCACGCTGGAATGTATTTCCAATCGAGTTGGCGGAGACCTCATCGGCACGACCAAGTTTACGGGAGTCCCGCTGCGCGAAGTGTTGGCTGAGGCGGGTCTGAGCCCTGAGGCGGTGGATGTGAAGTTTACGTGCGCCGATGGTTACACTGAATCCCTCCCCATCCAATCAGCGCTGGACACACGCACTCTGTTGTGCTACGCCATGGGGGAACAGATGCTCTCTTCAGCACACGGCGCGCCGTTGCGTCTGTTCACCCCCGACCGATTTGGTCAAAAAAATCCGAAGTGGATCGTTCGTATCGAGGCCGTTAACGAAGATTATCAAGGCTACTGGCCGCAGCGTGGATGGAGCGAGCAGGCTTGGGTTCAGACAACGGCGGTCATCGACACCGCCACTTCCCGAAGTGCTGGTACCGTCGAATGTGGCGGTATCGCGTTTTCGGGTGCGCGCGGTATCCAGGCGGTGGAAGTACAGGTCGATGATGGCGAATGGCTGCCGGCGGAATTGAAGCCCCCGCTCTCACCCCTCTCATGGGTGTTGTGGCAATTGACACTTCTGGCAACACAAGGACAACATGAGTTGACGGTTCGTACAGTGGACGGTACAGGCGAGCTGCAAACTGCGGAGAGCTCCCCCACTCAGCCAGATGGAGCAACCGGCTATCATAGCCGCACGGTAAACGTCTTGTGACTCGATTCATCACTCGGCGCCTGCTGATTATTCCGCCGATCCTGCTGCTGATCAGCTTCCTCGGGTTCTCCTATGCGTACCTGGTACGACCGATCCGAGCGTCAAGAACGCCGTACCTAAGCGCAGAAGTGCTGCCGTCTGGTGAGTTGCCGGAGGCCTTTATCCGATATCTCGGGGGGCTTTTTTCACTAGATCTGGGCTTGATGGCCGGAGGCGACCAAACCGTGCTGAATGCCCTTCTTAAAGCCGCGACGGCGAGCGCCGGTCTATTAGGTATCGTAATTGTTCTCAGCATCATCATCGGAGGCATTCTTGGATTCATGGGCGCCCGCGCCAATCCCTCCCGCGTCTCGAAATGGGTGCCATTTTCATCCACGGTTGGACTAGCGATGCCCACTTTCTACGTCGGAACATTACTGATCGTAGGAATAGTCGCAGTGGCATTAAGGAATCCAGGCTCGGGATTTATTTTGCCTACGAGGGGCTTTGGATGGGACACGCATCTAATCCTACCTATTGTGACCTTGCTGATTCGCCCCACCTTGTTCTTAGCAGCCGTCATATCTGGTTTGCTCGTCTTCGAATTTGACAAGCAGTACGTAACAACCGTCCGGAGCCAGGGCAATCCGTGGAGCGTCATCAGACGCCGGCACGCACTGCGAAACGTACTTGCACCAATCGCAATCACTGTTGCGCTTTCTACGCGATTGCTCGTTGGAGAGCTCATCCTTGTGGAATGGCTATTTGACTGGCCCGGGCTAGGTGCTTTGCTCGCAAATACCCTGATTCCCTCGCCGGTCAGTTCCAGAATTGGTTCGGTCCTATTCCTAGATCCGCCACTGGTGGCTACGCTAATTGCCATCGTTGCGGCTCTGTTTCTGACTATCGACCTGTTCGCCTCGGGATTCGTGCGAACCGTAGATCCACGGCTGAGAAGTGACGAACAGGGAGAGATCACCGCCGCTTGATTAGATCCATGCGATAGACGACAAGATGGAGTTCATCGTTGCTGAGCACCAAGCGCAGGAATAACTGGCCCCTCTTTCTTGGAACTTTCATTGTTCTGCTTATGCTGATCATTGTGATTTTCGGACCCTCCCTTGCACCGCAAGATCCGCTCCAGGTGAACAGAGTTCTCAAGGTGGATGGTGAGTGGCAGACTCCACCGTTTCCTGCTTTCAGAGTGAGCGGCTTTCCTCTGGGCTCCGATCAATTTGGGCGTGACCTTTTCAGCCGACTACTATGGGCTGTGCGGCCAACGCTGACCATGGTCGTCGTTGTCGCCGGACTTCGCATGCTTATAGGTATCTTTGTGGGTATGGGATCGGGCTGGAGCCGAAGGCTCCTCGGGCGAACGCTGGAATCGATGACCTCCCTCGCTCTAGCTGTGCCGGTCATTATCGTGGCGCTGTTCGTAATCGCCGCTGTAGGGGTTGAGTCGGGGATCTGGGCGTTCATTCTTGGCCTGGGAATCACAGGTTGGGCGGCTACGGCTCGGCATGTGCACGAACAAGTCCGAGAAATCAGAGGAGAAGACTACATTGAAGCCGCTCATGCCTTAGGGGCTGCGGAAGGGCTGATTGTCATGAGACATGTTCTCCGACAGGTCTTGCCGCGCACCTGGATGTTCCTAACTTCGGAGATCAGCAGCACGCTGATGGCAGTAGCTGGCCTGGGTTTTCTGGGCTATTACCTCGGCGGAGATGTATGGATTGAATTTGAGGATTATGTTGCAGCTAGGATAAGCGGCTCGCCCGAACTTGGTCAAATGCTTGCTAGTTCAGTTACGACCGATTCGCCCATCGGAATTTTCTTTGATCCATGGGGGATGCTAGCGGTTGGAGGCGTGATCTTTATCGCCATTCTAGGCTTCAACTTGATGGGAGAAGGCCTCAGACGATCTTCATCGCTTCAGTTCGCTCGAACAACCTGGTGGAGCACCATGTGGGGCGCAGTTGCTGCTTGGACCAGCGATCGCTTCAGGCGCGGCGGAAGAAAGGCAAGGCTCACAGTTTACGCAGGGCTATCCTTTTTATTGATCTTGTTCGCGGGCGGCTTGATTTGGAGGACTGGTGATGTCGGAGAAGGAGCAGGTGGAAATCCGATGTCGAATCCCGGGGGCCACCAGTGGTCAGGTGATCGAGCTAATCCATATGGCACCCGATGGGTTCCAGTTAGAGGTCCCTCGATGCCAGTGGCGCGCCCATTCCTTGTTGGTACTGAGGGATTGGTTGGCGGGCCAGCTGTTGCGGCGGACGGGACGGTGTACATCGTCTCGGAAGCGGGCAGCCTTTACGCGCTGGCTCCGGAAGGTAGATTACTCTGGGAAGCGAAGTTACGCGACGCTGGGATCGGCTCGCCCGCGCTGGACGCAGAGGGCAACATTTACGCAGTCGATCGACAGGGCGGGATAGCATCTTTCACTAGCTCTGGCGACCTGCGATGGCAATTCGAACCGTTGGAATCCACCACACCGGTGGCGGGGCCGACCATCGGTATTTCGGGCGATATCTACTACCCAATCGGAGGCAGTATTCAGGCGCTTAGCTCTTTCGGTGATCCACTGTGGACGGTAAGGGGTTTTCCCTATGAACTCAGAACTACTTCCGTGCAGCAAAGCTTGGATGGCAAGACGCTGGTCTGGGTTGACCTTGCATTTGATGCGAAAACCGGTGAGCAATTGGAATTGGAGCTCGTCCCAGGCCTGCGGTATACCCATCTGATCTCCGCAGCAGGTACGCACTATATGCTTTCAGGCGAGGGCGGAGGCTTGTCTGCCGTTGAATGGCAGCAATCTGAAGCCGGACCAGTGCTCCTCGATAGAGTTGCGTGGAATGTGAGCGATATCAGCGCCTCCCTGCCAACAGAAGCGGGAATCACAGCCGACGGCGAGGCCTGGCTCTATTACGGGCGGACCTACCTGGGCGCTTCGCGCCCTAGCGTACGGTTGGTCTGGGGAGATATGCAGGGACGGATCCTGGCCGATTCTAGGCTGCCGTTAAGCCGGCCAAGTGTTGTGATTGGCGCTGACTCAGCTTCACGGTTATTCGTGTGTGGCTTGGCAGCATCCTCTGAAGCGCTATGCTTTGCCTATTCATCGGCATCGGACGAACCGCTCTGGGAAGTTAACTTAGGCGCTGGTGTAACTCCTGTTGGCGGAGCGCTCGCTGAAGGAAAGCTTTATGTGAGCACCGATGAGGGTAAGCTTATCGTCCTTGAGAATTTGGACAACGCTAATTAGAGGCGCTGGAGATGCGGTCTCGAATCCGCTGAACGAGTAATTGCCACCGAAGCTTTCTCCAAACCCTTAGCAGATCCGCTTTCTTCAAGCGGATGGGACGATCGGGGTGGCGGTGGATTAGATCTGTATAAGTACTTAGTAGGAACTGGATCTTTGATACAGATGGCCGAAGGCCCTGCAATCCCCGTGGCCACGAACTTGGCCGACTCAGCCGGTCGGACAGCGCCTCTGAAAGCTCAGAAGCAGTCGTTCCCGGCTGCACCGGGACTCCCAGGTAAATAGCCTGATTGCGCAGCCCACCGTGGATTTCAATCGAGAGGGCGTGCAATTCCAGCTTGCGCACGCGCCACCTCATCAGCAATACGAGCAGCCCGATCAGTGCGGCGATACCGATGAAGGCGAGCCACAGGAGTGGAAGTACGCTTTCTCCCAGCTCAGTAGGGGGCGAGATGGGGCTGGAGGGGTTGAAGTCGATTGAATCGAGGAACGCATCGATGTCCGGTGACACAGCTGATTCAGAACCCCCTGCCCTGGCGATCGCTGGCCTCCCACCGGTTGGCTCGAATTCGATCCATCCGTAGTCGGGGAAATAGATCTCCACCCAGGAATGAGCGTCTGCCTCAGTGACGATATAGGCTCCCTGGGTGGGTTCGAAGCTTCCGCTGAGGTAGCCTACCGCTAAGCGCGCGGGTAACCCCGATGCGCGAGCCAGCATAGCCATCGAAGTAGCGTAATAGTCGCAATAGCCTTGCTGTAGATCGAAAAGGAAATAGTCAGTCAGCTCCCGGTCAATCGGAGGAGCAGGGACATCCAGCGAATAGGGGATCTGGCGCAAATACGCTTCGATCGCGAGCGCTCGATCATAGGGCGTTGGAGCTGTGGCGGTCAGCTCCCGTGCTAGGTCTAAGACACGGTCCGACAGCGTGCTCGGGACCGTCATGTAGCGACTGAGAATCCAGCCAGGGTAATTCGTTTTAGCGCTGCGCAATTGCTCTTCGGTGGGCTGCGGTACGTGGGAGGCGACCCTAAAGCGATCGGTCTGTGTCTCGAACCTGGCACCGAAAAGGTCCTCCGAGGTGCGCCACTCCACCGTGAATGCCTCGTCAACGGTAAGCACGTCCCCTGCTGCGAAAATCCGCCCCAATAGCGGTTCGACGGCTACGATTTCTTGAGTGAGCAGCCGATGTCCGGGTCTTTCGTCCTCGGTTAACAACTCTCCCGGCTGATAGTCGGTTGCTTCCGTCGCTCCGGTCCTCCACCCCTTTCCGGTGTAGCGATCGTAGGTGTTGCTCCGCCAGTAGTACCGCTGAGCGGTTTCCTCGGGTGCTAGCAGCACTCTCTCAGGATCTTGATCGCTCGTCTGAATGACCATCACCGTTTGCCGCGAGAGTTCGGGTCCGGATCCGATTAGATGTTCCCGAGGCAGACCTGGGCTGCGTAACTGCTCAAGGTTTGCTGCATTAACCACTTCCTGAGCAGAGGTCTGTTCCATGCCGAGGTAGTCAGTGACCTGCACCTTTCTGCTGGCAAGAGAGTCCGAGAAATCCTGTGCGAAACTGAGGAGTTTTTGAACGGAGACGGGCTGGGTGACGAGGGCACCGAATACTAGCGCAACCGCGATCGCCAGGCTCGCAAGGGCCACGCCGTTTCTGAGGGACGATCGGAAGGACACCGCACTGTTCCGCCATCGTACCTGCCGAATGTCGTGGGTGGCCATGGCCGCTAGCGGGACCAATGCTAACAAGAACCAATACAGGGCAGTCGGGGCAGCTCCGGAAAACGCCAACGTGCTCGATAATATGATTCCGGCTGGAAAGAAGGCCTTCCAAGTCAGACCGCTGCGGTGCAAGGTCCATCCTGCCCACACGAGCACAATCCAGATCGCCAATGTCCATGTAAGCAGAGCTGCCACCGGATCGATCGGTGGAATTCCTTGCAGCCATGCAAGGCTCCACTGCGACCAACGTGTCAACAGCACAGTGACCGCTGAATTGAGCTGCTCCAGCGACTGCATTAATGGCTGGTAATTCATCGGCGTGTTGTTGAGTATCGCCGGAAGAAACGAAGTGTATGTCCCTGCAACGTGCCTGCCCAAATCAATCATTGCCGCGCCAAGTCCACCAATGGCCATCAGGGCGAAGATCCCTCCCAGAGCTGCAGCTGAAGCAGCCGCCACCCAACCTCGAATGGGAAGTGCCCCAAGCAGCCAGCCTGCCAGGGTGCCGAGCATGGCCACGGACAGAGCAAGAGTGGGATTCAAGCCGCTCACCCGAGAGGAGATGCCCAAGGTCAGGATGCTGCTGACGATCAGAGCCAACACAAGGGTGGTTCTACGCAGCTGTAAATCTCGGTAGATGAGGCGTATACCAGAGACGATCACAGCACCGCCTTCCAGGGCTCTCGTGGCTCAGGCTCTCGGTGCGCTTCAGCTCCAAGGATCGCTACTTCTCCTGGCTTCGGACCGCCGACCGCCTCTTCCAGCAGGGTGTTCGGAGCAACATAGCTGGATATGCCTAGCGAATGCAGCGCATCCCGCAGCTTTTCTACATTCTGCAGGCCACCAAACGATACCGGATCAAGGATCAGCACGGTGAGCGTGCCACCTGAATCCAAAATGGGGATCAGCGATACGACCCAGTTCGGGTCTGCGGAAGGTGTGATGATCGTGAGGCTGGGGGACCTACCGAGAACAGGTCGTATTCGCTCGAGAACCAGAGGAAGCGGCCAATCTCCCTGAGAGATCAGCGCTAGAGAGTAGAGAATTTGCCAGCGCTGAGCGTCCCCACCTCGGGGCGGAAGCCAGGTCAACTCGTCGTCGGCAGCAGCAAGCCCCACCGCTTTTCCAGATCTTAAAGCCTGATCTGCCAGCGAAGCCGCCAGGACCACCTGATGTTCTTCTGTTGAGTTCTCTCCCTCGCCCAGATGGACGCGATGGTCCATGTCCAGCAATATCGTCCAGTCGCCTGCTTGTGCGCTGTCCAATGACCGGACGTAGAGATCGTTTTGTCGAGCCGAGGTCGGCCAGTGGATCAAACGATGGTGATCGCCCGGGACGTATTCGCGCACCTGGGAAGCGGTGACAGTGGGACGTGTTTGGAGCGGGCTAGTCCATTCATCTCCTGAACGACCGCTAGGAGCCATCTCGATGGGAGGGAGGGGAACAACAGGAGGAAGCACCAGGAGCGGAATCGTCGTGGGAAACTCCCTCATTACACTGAAGAGACCCAAGGGATCACCGGTTCGGATCGTGACCGGCCCCAGGTGGAAGAGCCCTCGGCGCGTACACACGGCCTCGATGTGCCAACGGATCGAACGCTCACCGCCAACTGCTAGGCCCCGACTGGCATGGTACGAGGGAAGGTTAGATTGGTCGTGCAATTCCAGCCAGAGAGCCGGAAGTCGGCTACGATTGCTCAGAGTGAAGCGCTCACGGAGCGTGTCCCCGACCTGGGCCCAGCCAAACCGGACCTCTCGCTTCAACATCAGTCCACGTGCCAATGACCGAGCCCACCAGTAGCCGACAAGCCAGGTCCCTCCCAGAACGACGAAAAGCACCCACCACCCCGAATAGCTGTCGAAAAGCATCAACACAAAAAGGAATAAGGAGAGGAGGGGAAGGAGCAATCCAGGCTTGCGGAACCTTATCTGATTGGACTGCATCATCCCTTACGCAGCGTTCCGAGTATTACGGTTGAGCAAAAAGACGAACATCGAGGGCACCAGAGGCAGATCGTGATACCGCAGCTTGGATCGAAAGGTAGGCATTAATTCTGACATGTCCGCACTTGAAAAGTGAATTTCAATACAGGTGCTAGCAAGGTTTCCATATGAACTGCCGCCTGACACTTTCAGTCCGATTTGCTACGCGGTGAGCTGACCGGCTCCGCGGGAATCTCTTTGAGGATTTGCTTCAGAAGCTGCACACGACTGGTGTTTCGCAGCCGTGCGCTTGGGCTCAGGATCAGCCGATGAGCGAGGGCAGCAGGAGCCATGGCTTTGATATCGTCGGGCAATACGAAATCGCGGTCATGCAGTACTGCGCGCGTCTGCCCAGTTCGATAGAGCGCCAGGCTGCCACGCGGGCTGGCTCCCAGACCCACTTCGGCGTGCTGTCGTGTCGCATTGACGAGGTCAACGATGTATTGCTCAACCTCGGGCGACACGTATATCCCTCTGACTGATTGCTGAGCGTCACGAACTTCTTCAACGGTAGCGGCCATTTCCAGATCAATCAACGGATGCTGATACTGTTGCCGTTTGAGCATATCAACTTCATCGGCTGGGGCAGGGTAGCCAAGGCGGATGCGCAAAATAAATCGGTCGAGCTGTGCTTCGGGAAGCGGAAAGGTGCCCTCGTATTCGATCGGATTCTGGGTCGCGAACACCATGAAAGGTTCGGGTAATGGGCGAGAGACTCCGTCGACGGTGATCTGGCGCTCCTCCATGGCCTCCAATAGCGCCGACTGCGTCTTGGGAGTAGCCCGGTTGATTTCGTCCGCAAGAACGACTTGTGCGACCAGCGGGCCAGGGCGGTACTCGAATTCATGGCTGCTTTGATTGAAGATGGAGACCCCGATCACGTCACTGGGAAGCATGTCTGGCGTGAACTGAATTCGACTGAACCTACCGCCGATAGATATTGCCAGGCTGCGGGCGAGTACGGTCTTACCCACGCCGGGCACGTCTTCGATCAATAGATGTCCCTGACTAAGCAACCCGATCACCGCCAGTTCAATGGCAGTCCGCTTCCCGACGATCGTTCGTTCGATGTTCTGGATAATCCGTTCGGCTAAGGTTCTGACGCTTGTCAATTGGTCTGTTTGCACGTGAGCACTTTCCTTTATAGTTTCGATTTTGAGGCGCACATAGTGATATTACGGCCCAAGCATATCAAAGGTTCAGCGGCGTATCCGTGCGAAAAATACATTCGCACAAGCTTGCTTGGTGGGACCGGGAAAGACACTGCTCACGCTTGAACCAAATGCTGCCCAGAGTCGTAATTACAGAGAGGGTAAGCAGAAATACTCAATTCTTGACCGCCTATTAGGCGAATGGTATATTGAGCCGTCTTACCGTTGAATTTTGGGAAGAGGAGAAGCATAAAAAAAACGCCAATTTTATTACGCATATTTCGGATTCCCCGATCTACTGCCCAGTTCAAATTCACAGGCCCCAAGCACCTTAGCATTTCGGGAGAGAGGAGGTGCTGGTGTGGTCTGCCGCGGTACTTGGGCACCACGCTAAGATGAATTAAGAAAAGCCACAGTAGAAAACGAATCAAGCAATAGAATTTAACTAACTTTAACAAGGAGGAGGAAACGAATGTTTAAGAGCAAACGATGGACGGTTGCCCTGGGCCTACTCGGCCTGGCGCTCGTCCTTGGCGCTTGCACAACCCCCGAGGCCGAGACGATCATCCAGACCGTCGTTGTGGAAGTGGGCGGCGAGATGGTAGTCGTCACCGTCACGCCGGAACCGGTTGCGGAGGAAGAGAAGGTCATGGTCGTCTGCCAGGGCCAGGAGCCGGACACGCTCTACGTCTACGGCGGTGACATGCTGGCGGCCGCCAACTTCCAGGAGGCCATCTACGACGGCTCTGGTGCAGGACTTGGCGGCGAAGGTGGCATCGACCAGAACACTTACGGCTATGAAGCCACATTCCTGGAGAAGATCCCCAGCCTCGCGGACGGTGATGCAGTGATCAATTCGGTCACGGCCAGCGCGGGCGATTCGGTTGCCGATCACGAGGGCAATCCGGTGACGCTCGAAGAAGGCGTGCGTATCCGACCCGCCGGCTGTAACGGCGACGACTGCGAGCTGGACTACGCCGGTGGCGACGTCGAGATGGACCAGATGGTCGTCGACTTCACCATGAAGCCAGGTCTGACCTGGGAGGACGGAGTGCCCGTCACGTCGGCGGATTCGGTTTACGCCTACAACCTCCAGGCAGAGCCGGACACGCCTGCGAGCACGTTCGGCATCGACCGCACTTTCAGCTATGAGGCGAATGGAGAGACGGGAACGGTCTGGACCGGAATTCCGGGCTGGATCGACTCGACCTACTTCATCAACTTTGCAGGTCCGATGCCCGAGCACGAATGGGGCAGCTTCAGTGCCTTGGAACTGATCGAGGCGGAGGAGTCAACCCGAACGCCGCTGTCCTACGGCCCATTCAAGATCGACGAGTGGGTAGCGGGCAGCCATATCACACTGTTGAAGAACGAGAACTACTACCGGGCGGATGAAGGTCTGCCCAAGCTGGACAAGATCATCTTCCGCTTTGATATCGGCGAGCACCCCAACACCGCCATCGCGGCGCTAGCGGCGGGCGAGTGTGACATCGTCGATCAGACCTCTCATGCGGAGGATCAGACTGAGCTGCTGATTGAGATGGAAGCCGCGGGAGTGCTGAATCCCTACTTCGTGCAGGGTACAGTGTGGGAGCACGTCGACTTCGGGATCGATCCGATCGAAACCTACGACCGCCCCGACTTCTTCGAAGATGTGCGGACGCGGCGGGCAATCGCCATGTGCCTGGACCGTCAGGCGATGGCCGACGCGGTATTCTTCGGCAAGTCGGGTGTGCTGCACAACTACATCCCTGAGGCGCACCCGTTCTACAGCGACGACGTCGTGCAGTACCCATACGATGTCGACGCCGCCAACGCCCTGTTAGAGGAAGTGGGCTGGGTAGATAGCGACGGGGACGGCGTGAGAGAAGCCTCGGGTGGTATCCCAGGAGTTCCGAACGGCACGCTAATGTCCTTTAAGTGGCAGAGCACCACGGCCGACCTGCGCGTGACCTACATGCAGATCGCCAAGGAGCAGCTGTCCGCGTGCGGCATCGACCTGATCACCGAGCACCTGCCGGCAGGCGAGTACTTCGCTGATGGGCCGGACGGACCGGTCTTCGGACGCCACTTCGATCTGGGTTCCTTCGCCTGGCTCACCGGTACGGAGCCGCCCTGCGACCTGTACCTCACGAGCGAAATCCCCTCGCCCGACACGGCCTGGGGTGGGCAGAACGACCCTGGCTTCAGCAACGCCGAGTATGACGTGGCTTGCCTGGGCGCCCTGAGCTCGCTACCGGGTACGCCGGAGTACGAATCGTTCCACAAGCAAGCCCAGGTTCTGTTCTCCGAATACCTGCCCGTGGTGCCGCTGTTCCCCCGCCTGAAGCTGGCGGTGGCGGCCCCCAACGTGCTGGGCTTCATCGTGGATCCGACCAACAACAGCGAGTTCTTCAATATCGAGAACTTCGACCTGGAGTAGGACTAAGCCCATTCGCCAAGCTAGGGTAGATAGACGCCCTGGAAATCTGGCGAAACTAGAAGTCGGATCAACGACTGGGGGTGGCTCCTCGAACTAGGAGGAGCCACCCCCTGCAATGGACAAAACTCCGAGGACTAATCAGATTCTGATCCTATGCATAGAACCCAAGAGATAGAATCTTCTTCTGTGGTGGAAGGAGGCCCTCCATGGCGGGCTATCTAGCGCGTCGCTCAATACAAATGATCCTGGTCGTGATGCTGTCCACGCTTGCGATCTACATCCTGCTCAACGTGGCGCCGGGCGGCCCTCTGTCTGGTCTTAGGATCGCCGGTGGCAATCGCAGAGAAGCAGTCAGTGAGGCACAGATCAGGCGCTTACAGGCCTATCTGGGAATCGACAAACCCATCTTGCTCCGCTACGTGGCGTGGCTGGTTGGTGACGACTGGATGGGCGCGGATTGGATGTCGCTCGAATTGAAGGGCTACGAAATGGAGGACGGCAGCCGCGTGCGTTTCTGGTCGGATCCGGGACTGGCGCTGATCGAACCGGGCTATGTGATCTGGGCGCATGGGTCTCCAGACGAAGAGGGCGTGGTGCAGGCCATGCACATCGACGTCGCCCCGTCGGGCAATAGGCCGATTGGCGTAGTCGGAGGCGCGGTCATGGAGATCGATGGCAAGCGCATCACGATCGAGCACGCGCCAGGTGATTTGCGCCAGGCAGATATAAGCCCGGAGACGACCTATGGATTCGACGACCCGCAACTGCGCCCCGAAGATGGCACGTGGCTGAATCTGCAGGGGATCACTGGGGTCAACGGGTTGCTGGGCAATTGGGCCGGCTTCCACGGCGACAACCGAGGGGTGCTCCGGCTGGACCTGGGAACATCCTGGAGGATCGCCACCGGCCAGCCTGTGATGGAGCTCGTGAAGAGCCGCCTTGGAAACACGCTGCGGTTGATGGCGCTCACGACGGTGGTTTCGCTGGCGTTGGCGTTGCCCATTGGAATCTACTCCGCGGTGAAGCAATATTCGCGTGTGGACTACGCCGCCACCACCTTCACGTTTTTCGGATCATCGATGCCTGTCTTCTGGTTCGGCTTGATGGCTATCTTGTTCTTCTCATATTCTTTTAAAAACTGGAATCTGCCATTCTTCCCTGCGGGGGGCGTGATCAGCATGCGAGCGCCGCCGGACGGCAGTCTGCTTGACCTGATAGGTGCCGCGCCGGAGGGTCTTGCCGACCGTGGCGTGCACTTGATCCTTCCGGTAATCGTGCTTTCCCTGCTCTTCATGGCACAGTGGAGCCGCTTCATGCGATCCTCCATGCTCGAGGTGAAACGACAGGACTATGTGCGTACGGCGCGCGCCAAGGGCTTGAGAGAGCGCGCGGTTATCGCCAAACATGCGCTCCGCAACGCCTTGATCCCCGTGATCACAATCGTGGTGCTTCAAATACCCGCCCTTTTCGGTGGAGCGATTCTGACTGAGACGGTCTTTGCATACCCCGGGATGGGGCGGCTGTACTTTCAAGCGCTGGGGCAGAGCGACTGGCCGGTGGTCATGATCTTGCTATTTATCACCGCCATTCTGGTGGTCGTGGCCACTCTGCTGGGGGATATTATCTACACTATCGTTGACCCACGAATTCGTTTTAGTTGATGCTGTCAACTATCTGATTTGGAGAGGGAAGAACCATGGCTGTTGCCGAGCTTACTGCCGAAACACTGCAAACGGTCGAAGAAGAGGGCCAGCTTAAGATCATCTGGCGCCGATTCAAACGACACCGTCTGGCACTTGCCGGGCTGGCTGTGGTGATCATATTTATTGTGGCAGCCGCTTTGGCGCCGGTCATTGCACCTTATGATCCCATCAGTGACATGGAACTCAGCAATCCTAACGCGCCACCGTCAGTCGCACACATCATGGGCACGGATCAATTGGGGCGCGACGTCTTCAGCCGGCTGCTGTATGCGGGCCGGATCTCGCTCTTCGTCGCCTTTGTCGTGGTGCTGGTCAGCGAACCTATTGGTGCGACGATCGGCGCCATCTCTGGTTACTACGGGGGCAAGACGGATTCAATCATCCAGCGCATTGTCGAGTTTTTTCTGACGCTTCCGCTGCTCCCGCTGCTTTTGGCACTGTCTGCGCTTCTTCGGGGGATCGAGATCCCGGGGCTGCCGCGGGAGTGGAGTAGCGCCGTGATCATTATCATCATCCTGATAGTCTTTGGCTGGATGGGTTCCTCGCGGCTCGTGCGAGGAACGGTCCTTTCGCTGCGGAAGCAGGATTTCACTGAAGCTTCACGCGCGCTTGGGATGTCGGACCGCCGCATCATCCTGAGACACATGTTGCCGAACTCGCTGCCGCCGATCATCGTAAATGCGACACTCGCGCTGGGTACAGTGATCATCATCGAATCGGCGCTGAGTTTCTTGGGTTTTGGAATTCAGCTTCCCATCCCAACCTGGGGCAACATGTTGAATGAGTATCAGAAGGACATGTGGACCCAGCCGGCGAAAGTGTTCTACCCGGGGATGGCAATCTTCCTCTGCACCCTGGCCTTCAACTATGTCGGCGATGGGTTGCGTGACGCGGTCGATCCACGGCTGAAACTCTGAGCGTCATTGGTCAAGTGGGATGCAAAAGCGAACTGGTATGCGATCGCGACTGCTGATCTGGCGCGGCGATATATAGCGCGTGGTCATCGGCAAGCGTCATCCCCCATCAATCCTTAAGTCGCTCAGCATCTTCATTTTAGCGATCCTGGGGTTTGGATACCTCTCGATCGCGGTGAGCACAGGAGACTTGTTGTGGTTTTGGCCAGCGTTTAATGGGAAACCCGCCTCCATCACTGTCCATTGTGCGGGACGGCTCCGCCCCGTTCCTCCTGGGTCGAATGCCTTCGAGCAGTTGTCAAACGGATTGAACGACGAACTGTGGGGATTGAACCAGTGGCAAACTCTGAGCTTGTCGGAGGCCACGTGGAATGATTACGTCCTTGGCGAGGAGTCGCAGGTATTGGAATACCGTTTCAGTCCCTATGAGACCATCCATTCTTATTTCCGTTTCTTCAAGAATTTTGACACACTGATCGTGCCGCTGGAGGGGCGTCACGCCAACTCGAATCCGGTGTTTGGATTGAAAGGTGAACTGATTCTTCCGGGTTCATTCCGTTTAGAATCAAATGCGCCTCTGCAGGAAATCGTGCGCGAGTACAACTTGTGTCCGTAGGCTACGGAAAGGACGGAATACCTCGGGAGTGAGCGAAAACAGCAAGGAACCTCTGTTAGAAGTTAACGACCTCAAGACCTACTTCTTTACTGAAGACGGTGTGGTGAAAGCGGTGGACGGCGTCGATCTGCGTGTTTACCGCGGTGAGGTCCTGGGATTAGTCGGCGAGTCGGGGTGTGGCAAGAGCGTGACCTCGCTTTCCATCATGAAGCTCATCGGCGAGCCGGGTGAGATCGTGAATGGGGAGGTCACCTTCGATGGACAAGACTTGATTGAGCTGCCCGAGTCTGAGATGGTGCATGTGAGAGGCAATCGGATCTCCATGATCTTCCAGCAGCCGCTCAGCAGCCTCAACCCGGTGTTTAGCATCGGCGACCAGGTGGCAGAAGTGCTGGAAGTGCATGAGTATCTGGAGAAGGGTGCTGCCTGGGAAAGAGCCGTCGACTTGCTCACAACGGTCGGCATCCCGGATGCCGAGAACAAAGCCAAAGCCTACCCCCACGAGCTCTCTGGCGGGCAGGCGCAACGCGTGATGATTGCCATGGCCCTGGCCAACGTCCCCGAATTGCTGCTCGCGGACGAACCGACGACGGCGCTGGACGTTACCATCCAGGCGCAGATCCTGGATTTGCTACGGGAGATGCGTGAGCGGATGGACACCTCCGTGATCCTGATCACTCACGATCTGGGTGTGGTGGCCGAGATGGCGGATCGGATTTCGGTAATGTATGCAGGGCGCATCGTGGAGGAAGCGGATGCGGAGATCCTTTTCAACGACCCCCGACACCCGTACTCCCAGGGACTCATCGCCTCCATCCCGGTCTTAGGGATGGTTCGGGACAGGTTGGAGGTCATTCCCGGTTCTGTTCCGAACCTTATCGATCTTCCTCCGGGCTGTCAGTTCGCCTCTCGTTGTAAGTCTCGCGTTGAGTATGCGCTGAGTATATGTACCGAGCACGAACCTGATTTGCAGAGGGTTGCTTCTCGACATACCGCTCGGTGCTGGCTTTATCAAGATGCAGAGAACCACCGTGCTCCACTCGCGGTCGAGGCCTCCTACGGAGATCATCACTAGATGATGACCGAGCCCATTCCGAACGGCAGTGAAGACCTCTTAGATGTCAAAGACCTGGTCAAGTACTTTCCTGTTCGCGCGGGTTTCCTTCAGCGAGTCCAGGCTTGGGTGCAGGCCGTTGACAGCGTGAGCTTTTCCGTCAAAACGGGAGAGACCCTGGGGCTGGTAGGCGAATCTGGGTGCGGAAAGACCACAGTGGGCAGGACAATTCTGCGCTTGATTCCGGCAACTTCCGGCGAGGTCCTATTTGAGGGGGAATCTGTATTCGATCGGAACGGCAAAGAGCTCAAGACGCTTCGCCGCGAAATGCAGATCATCTTTCAAGACCCCTATTCATCGCTTGATCCTCGCATGCCGATCGGTCAAAGCGTAGGAGAGGCGCTTGCGGTGCATGGCATTGGTACCTCGAAGGAGCGCTCGGCGGCTGTTCATCAAGCCCTGCACATGGTGGGGCTGGAGCCATATCATGCCCGACGCTATCCTCACGAATTCTCGGGTGGCCAGCGTCAGCGGATCGGGATCGCCAGGGCGTTGATTCTGAAGCCCAAGTTCATCGTTTGTGACGAGCCCGTTTCCGCACTGGACGTATCGATCCAATCGCAAGTGCTCAACATACTGCGTGACCTGCAGGACCAGATGGAGCTTACGTACTTGTTCATCGCCCATAACCTGAGCGTGGTTGAGCATATATCGGATCGCGTAGCAGTAATGTATTTAGGAAAAATCGTCGAGTTATCGAATCGCGACGATCTGTTTGATCTTCCGCTGCATCCCTATACCCAAGCATTGATGTCCGCCATACCGATCCCGAACCCCGCAATGCGACGGGAGAGGGTCATCCTAAAGGGCGATGTCCCCAGCCCGCTAAATCCCCCATCAGGTTGTCGCTTTCACCCCCGCTGTCCCGTGGCCCGCAGCGGCCACTGTGATGTGGAGGAGCCGGAATATCGCGAGCTGGTACCTGGACACTGGGTAGCCTGTCACTACGCTGAAGACTATCTGTAGCAATCGTGAGCTTGCCGGCCAACCACGAATTCACTGGGAGATGTGGGCTGATTGCCTGGAAAGGGCAATTTGCTAGAATCCGGCCATGGCCGCTCCCCGAATCATCATTGTTGACAACGACCACAAGGTAAGCAACACCCTGCGCTCAAACCTTCAGCTTTCGGGCCAAAGCTTCACGATCGTTGACACGCCTTCCGGTGAGGAGGCCCTGTTGGAGCTTTCCAGGGGTGGTGTGGATTTAATGGTCACCGATCTGAACCTGCCTGGGATCTCGGGCCTTGAACTGCTCGAAAAAGCCAGGAAGGAGAGCCCAGACTCACGCGCCATTATCGTGACCTCCAAACCTTCTGTGGAAGCTCGCGATCGTGCAGAAGAGCTGGGGGTGATCGCCTTTCTGACCAAGCCGCTCCGCACAAGCCACTTCCTGGAAGCCGTTAGTAGAGCCCTTGAGCTTCAGGGGAAGGGCGGCGCGCATGCGGCCGAAGAAGAACGTGAATTCATAGCGCAATGGTTGATGGCGATGCAGAGCGAATTAGATGCAGAAGCCACGTTTTTGTTAGACAATAGGGGAGAAATCATCGTCGAGGCCGGAGAGATCGATGCCGTTGATCTAAGAAATACGCTCCCTGCTTTGATGACTGCCTTCGAGGCCGGAGTGGAGATCAGTGGTGTGCTCCAGAAGGAAGTACCGGCTAACTTTATGTATTTCGATGGCGAGAGCTACGATTTCTACCAGGCCAGCGTGGGTTCGGACCATGCGCTTGTTATCGTATTTGAGTCCAAGAAAGGCGCCAAGCAGATTGGTGCGGTGCTTCAATATAGTCGCAAGGCGGCCACCGATCTGGTAAGTGGCCTTTACAGCGTAGGGGAGGCAAAAGTGACAACTTCAACTCCGCGCTCGGGCGACAAGGATGAGGTGAAGAAATCCGAGCAGAATGGGGAAATCCCCAAGAAGGAAGTGAAGGAGTCGGAACTCGAGTCTGCCGCCAGTTCGGTGAGCAAAAAGGGGGCCGAGGACTTTTGGGACGAGGCCAACAATAGTTCGGACGGAACAGGTCCGATCGACGAAAGCATGCTTACCTTTGATGAGGCGCAGAAACGGGGTCTGCTCCAAGAAGAAGCTGAAGACTAGCCACTCACCTGGTTGCAAAAGATCTTACCTGTACCTGCTTAGTCCAGCTCAGCGCGCAGGACAAGCCCTGCGGTGCAGGACAAGCCCTGCCGCTGCGCGGGCAGGACAAGCAGGCCAAGAATCTCGGGGTGTTACAATGTCCCCCTATTTCTTGGGGAGTGGTCTAACGGCATGACGTTCGCCTTTGGAGCGAAAAATCGTGGTTCGATTCCACGCTCCCCAGCCTGACGATCTATCGATTTGAACCCATACCAAGAGTGTCAGAAGACCCCCCACATATCTCACAACTTACTCGAGCCCGAAATGAGCGATCGCTTTAATGCGATGTGATTCCATCATCCTCGCTGCCGGACTTGGCACGCGCATGAACTCTTCCATGCCAAAGCTGCTGCAGCCCCTGGCCGGCCAGCCGATGATTCGATGGTCGGCTCTTGCGTGCCAGGAGGCTACTGGTAGCGAGCCGTATCTCATTGTCCCCCCGGATAGCACCGCCATCGGCGAAGCTGCGAGAGGGTCATCCGAATGGATTGAGCAGACCGAACCGCTGGGCACCGGCCACGCCGTGCTGCAGGCGGAAGAACGCCTGGATGGAGAATCGGATCTAGTCTTGGTCGTCAATGCCGATATGCCGCTGCTGAGCGCGGACACCCTGCGATCCCTTGTAGAGACCCAATCGACAAGTTCCGGAGTCGTGACGCTGCTGACATCAGTCAACGAGCAATCACGCGGCTTCGGCCGCATCGTTCGAGATGAAGAAGGTTCGGTCTCCGGTATTGTGGAGGAGGCGCAGGCTACCTCCGATGAATTGGCAATCACTGAGCTCAATGTCGGAGCCTATTGCTTCGACGCCAGGTGGCTGTGGAAAGAGCTTGCCAATGTGCCGGTCTCACCAAAAGGCGAGTACTACCTGACAGACGTGATTGGCCTGGCCACCGAAGGCATTGACGTGATTCAAGTCAACGACCCAGACGAAACAATCGGCGTCAACACCATGGAACACCTGGCCCAGGCAGAAGCGGCTGCGAGAAGAAGAATCAACCGCCAGTTGATGGCGGCAGGGGTCCGGATGATCGACCCAAGTACGACCTATATCGATGTTGAGGTCAGCGTTGGCCCGGGAACGGTCATCCTTCCGAATACGCACCTTGGAGGTCAGACGGTCGTCGGCGAGGATTGCCGAATTGGCCCAAATTCGATCCTCCGGAATGCGACCATCGCGGAAAAATGTGTCATCGAAGCCTCTGTCATTGACAAGGCAGTACTTGAGGCCGGTGTTGATGTCGGACCATTTGCCAGATTGCGGCCTGGGGCGAGGCTAGGACCAGGTGTGCATGTCGGTAATTTTGGCGAAATCAAGGACAGCACGTTGGCTGCCGGTGTGAAAGTTGGCCATTTCTCGTATCTTGGGGATGCCACAATTGGCGAAAACGTCAACATTGGCGCCGGAACCATCACCTGCAACTACGACGGCAAACGAAAGAACGCAACAACGATACGTGAAGGCGCCTTTATCGGAAGTGATACGATGCTCGTGGCGCCGGTAACAATCGGCGTTGGCGCTCGAACCGGGGCCGGCGCAGTGGTTACCAAAGATGTCCCGGATCATATGCTTGCTGCTGGAGTTCCGGCGCGCGTGATCCGGAAGCTAGATCCTGATGATTAATCCAATTGTCGGCGTTACCCTGCTGGTGCTCCTTTTGATTGCTGAGATGGTAGTCGCGGCTGCGCGAAGCGCGCTGGTGAACAGCCGGCCGGCCACTCTCCAACGTCTGGAGCAGGAAGGAGCAACTGGCAGCGCACGCGCTGCACGCATCACTCAGGATTCATCCAGCTTGCTCCTAT
>Ga0255055_10000570_pt1 | contig 28425 bp, 22 predicted proteins | sample JV7_2_27_MG_FD_188633 | JGI IMG/M metagenome (GOLD analysis project Ga0255055, IMG submission 188633) | Seawater microbial communities from Jervis Inlet, British Columbia, Canada - JV7_2_27 | ecosystem: Environmental > Aquatic > Marine > Inlet | place: Canada: British Columbia | collected...
TGGGCGCGGCGGATACGGTGAGCTACACGTTCACCGCCAGCGAGCCCGGCACCTACACCTACTACAGCGGCACCCAGACCGAGCTTCAGATCGAGATGGGTCTGGTGGGGACGATCATCGTGCGGCCCTTGGGTCAGCCGGACTGGGCCTACGACGATCCCGGCACGTCGTTCGACCACGAGTACCTCTTTCTGCTCAGCTCGATGGATCCTCTTATCCACCAGCAGGCCGAGCAGGGGGACATTGCCGGGATCGACCTGACCGCTCGCTGGCCGGTCTACTGGTTCATCAACGGCCGCGCGGCGCCGGACGATCTGGTGGGGGCGAACGTGGCTTGGCTGCCCCACCAGCCCTACAACTGCACGCCGCGCATGACGCCCGGTCAGAGGATCCTGGTGCGGATGGTCGGCGCCGACCAGGACCAGCATCCGCTGCACCTGCACGGCAACCACTACCGTGAGATCGCCCGCTACGGACGGCTGCTCAAGACCGACATGGGAGCCCTGGGCTCGCGCCAGCGCTTCACCACCCTGTCGGTGCCGGGCCAGACCGTTGACGCGATCTTCGAGTGGACGGGCGAAAAGTTGGGCTGGGACATCTACGGCGGCTCTGACGTCTGGCCCGAGATGGCCCACAACTGCATCGACGTTGCCCCCGCCGATGGCTATGCCGACGCGGACTCCGATTACCCAATGGAATGGTGCGCCGACCACGGCGAGCCGTTCCCCGTGATCCTGCCCGAGAAACAGAACTTGGCCTTCGGCGGCTGGTGGTCCGGCAGCCCGTACATGGGCAACCTCGAGCCCCTGCCCCCGGGCGAGGGCGGTCTCAACCCCAACGGCGGCTTCTTTTTCATGTGGCACTCCCACACCGAGAAGGAGCTGGCCAACTTTGACATCTTCCCCGGCGGCATGCTGTCCATGATGGTTGTCGAACCGCCTGGCACAGTAATCCCATAGGCGAAGGAGGCAAGAACGATGAACCGCGAGATTTTTGAGCGATACGCGAAGCGACTGGCCCTCGGACTGGCCGCACTCGTCATCGCGGCGACGCCCTCCTTCGCGCAGACGACGTACGATCTCTGTGCCACCACGGGCTCCGTCACGATGCCGGATTTGACGGTCGTACCAATCTGGGGCTTTGTGGCGGGCGACTGCACCGTTCCCGCGCCCGCGGAGCTCCCCGGGCCCGAGCTAAGGGCCACGGCGGGTGAAACCCTGACCATCAACCTGTACAACGACCTGGCGGTGAACGTGTCGATCATCGTTCCCGGATTCCGGGCCGCGACGACCGGCGGAATCGTCGGGATGTTCACTGCGGAAGCGGCGCCCGCCGGCAGTGTGACCTATGAATTCATCGCCAAGGCCGGCACTTACCTCTACCACAGCGGCACCGACATCACGACGCAGGTGCCGATGGGCCTCTATGGAGCGCTGGTGGTGGATGATTCAGCGGGCTACGCCTATGGTGACGTCGGCTACGCCCAGGACGAGGTGTTGGTCTATAGCGAGATCGACGCCGATCTCAACAACAACCCGGCCGGCTTCGGCGGCGCGCGGGTTATCAACTGGAACCCCCAGTACTTCTTGATCAACGGCGCGGCCCATCCGGCCACGGCGGACATCACCGTCAACACCAGTGAGGATGTGCTGCTCCGCTTCGTCAACGCCGGTCTACGGACCTTCATGCCCACCCTCGACGGCGGGCTCTACATGGACCTCAAGGCCGAGGACGGCAACCGCTATCCGCAGCCCCTGCAGCAGTACGGAATCGAGCTGCAGGCCGGCAAGACCATCGACGCGGTGATCAACGCCGGAACAGCCGGGACCTACGCTCTTTACGACCGGGCCGCCAGTTACGATAGCGGGATCACCAACATCGTCGCGGGTGCAGTCGTCGGCGCGCCGTTCGCGGCGGATGACCCCGGTATCCCGGGTGATTACACAATCGCCGAGGACGGCTCATTGACGACGGTCGCGGGAGGGTCACCGGCCGGAGTGCTGGACAACGACACCCCTGGGACCGGCGGAACCATGACCGCCAGCTTGGTGGCCGATGTGTCCGCGGGGACGCTGACCCTCAATACTGACGGCTCGTTCACCTACACACCGAATACCGACTTCAACGGCACCGATATCTTCACCTACATCGCCAACGACGGCGGGCCGAACAGCAACGTGGCCACAGTGACCATCACGGTGACGGCTACCAACGACGGGCCCGTGGCAGTGAACGACGCCTATGACGCCGAGGAGGGAACGAATCTGATCGTGGCCGCCCCCGGTGTGCTTGGCAACGACGTGGACGTCGATGGTGACGGGCTGACGGCAAGCGCGGTCGGGACTCCACCTCCGGGGACCCTCACCCTGAACGCGGACGGCTCATTCGAGTACATGCCGGCTGGGACAGCGGGCGCTGTTGAGATGTTCGATTACGAGGCGTGCGACCCGGCGCCGTTGTGCAGCACCGCCACGGTCACAATCACCGTGGTTCCGCCGGCGGCCAACCTCCCGCCGTTCGCCAACGACGACTTCGCGACAGCGACGAAGAACAGTGCGGGCAACATCATCAACCTGACAGACAACGACGTCGACGCCGACGGCACCATCGACGTCACTACGGTGAACATCACCACCGGCGGAAACACCCAGCGGGGTGGTACGGTAGTGAATAACTTCGACGGCACCGTGACCTACACGCCGAAGAAGGGGTTCCGCGGCACGGACACCTTCCAGTACACCGTCATGGACAACGACGGAGCGACCTCTAACGAGGCCACGGTTCGAATTAACGTGGTGAACTGAACGAGAAGCACGAACTGGTCGGGTGCCTCATCTGGGGCACCCGACCAGGATCGATCGACGAACCGCACGGAACCGAGGACGACAGACGATGCGACAGGCGGCACGCTGGGATAGAAAGGTAGGATGGAGCCGATTCGGCGCCGACCTGCTCGCGACCGTGGCTCTGTTCCTGATCTCGATTCTCGCCGGACCGTCGTTCGCCTCCACTACGCCTCTCGATGTCCAGACCGTAGAGCCGGAAACGGCCACTACGGATGCTGAATCCAGGACGACCGAGCTCGCGACGCAGTGGGGCATCGAGATCACCAGCATTCACCTCACGGCTAACGACCACATGATCGACTATCGCTACCGTGTGCTCGATGCCGACAAGGCGACCGACCTGTTCAAGCGTCAGATCAAACCGCACCTGATCCACCAAGAGACGGAGAAGGTGCTCTCGGTACCCGAGACCGCAAAGCTCGGACCCCTGCGCAACTCCAACATTCCTCAGGAAGGCCGGATCTACTGGATGTTTTTCGGCAATGCCGGAAAGCTGGTGAAGTCGGGCGACAAGGTCACCGTCGTCATCGGCGATTTTCGCGTCGAAGACCTGATTGTGAAGTAAGCCATGCGACCACGAAACGTTGGCGCTATCATCCTATTGGCAGCTTCCTGGCTGATGGCGATCTCGGTGGCACCTGTCTCGTGGGCCCAGGTCATCGAGCCCGAGTTGCAGGCCGTCATCGACGATCTGGGATCCGAGGAGAAGGTTCCGGTGATCGTCCGATTCACCCAGAAGACGGACCTGAAGCGGTTCCGGAACCAGAATCGAGGCCGGCTGCGCGCCGAGATGGTGACTGCTCTCAAGACGCAGGCCTCGGCGAGTCAGAACGCGATCGATCACATCCTGGCGAGTCCCGGAGTGACCCGCAACGTCTCGTTATGGGCGATCAACGGCAATGCCATCACAGCAAACGCCGAGGTGATCCGGACTCTGGCCCAGAACCCCAACGTGGAGAGCGTCTACCTGGACGCCGTCATCGAGGCGCCCCCAGCGGTGGCAGGCACCACCGCCACGGCGGAGTGGAACCTGACCGCCATTCGCGCCCCGGAGTTGTGGTCCTTGGGACACGCCGGGGCCGGGGTAGTGGTCGCCAGCATGGACACCGGTGTGGACGCAGTGCACCAGGACCTGGCCTCCCGTTTCCGCGGCGGCTCGAACAGTTGGTTCGACCCGAATGGCGAGCATGCGACGCCCTACGACAGGACCGGACACGGCACGCAGTCGATGGGGCTGATCCTGGGCGGTAGTGCGGGCGGAACCTCTATCGGTGTCGCTCCCGACGCCCAGTGGATTGCCGTGAAGATATTCGACGACTCCGGAAGCGCGAGCCTGAGTGCGATTCATCAGGGCTTCCAGTGGTTGCTCGACCCCGACGGGAATCCGAGCTCGGACGACGCGGCCGACGTGGTCAACAACTCGTGGAGCCTCGGCAACGCCGCTGGCTGCGACCTGGAGTTCGAGCAGGATATCCAGACCCTGAAGACGGCCCAGATCGCGGTCGTCTTCTCGGGCGGCAATTACGGCCCGACCGACAACACGAGTGTCTCTCCGGCCAACAATCCGAGCGGGTTTGCCGTGGGGGCGGTCGATGAGTCCGCCCTGATCGACAGCCTCAGCAGCAGCGGTCCCTCGGCCTGTGACGGCTCGGTCTATCCCGAGGTGGTCGCGCCCGGAATCAACGTCAGGACGGCCGACCTCACGTTCGGCGCCTTTCCCGCCTCCTACACGTTCGCGTCCGGCACCTCCTTCTCCGCACCCCACGTGACCGGAGCGATGGCCCTCCTGCTCGACGCCCAGCCGAATGCGACGGTGGCCGAGCTGGAACAGGCACTCACCGAGACCGCCGTCGATGGCGGGATTGCAGGCGCCGACAACGATTACGGATACGGACTGATCGACGTGGTGGCCGCCGAGAGTTGGCTGGCCAACCCACCGGTGGCAACCTGCACCGACAGTGACGGCGACGGCTTCTTCGCCGAGGCCGACTGCGGCAGCGCACTGGACTGTGACGATGCCGACGCCGGGATCAACCCCGCCGCCTGTGACATCAAGAACGACGGGATCGACCAGGACTGCGACGGCGTAGATCGCACCAAAGGCAAGGGTTGCCCGCCGAGTAGCGGCGACCCAGGCGACGGTGGCGGCGGCGGCGGTGGAGGCAAGGGCGGCGGTGGAGGCAAGGGTAAGAAACAAATCGCGCAGACTACAACGCAGACGGGCTGATCGACTGCGCCGAACGAGGGTCGTCATGACCAAGAAGACCGCCTTGCTGTGCGGAATACTCTCCCTGTTCGGGGTGGCGAGCTCGGCCCACGCGCAGACGGTCGCGGTGGACGACCCCTACAGCGTACCGTACAACGCATCGCTCGTAGTCGAGGTTCCTGGTGTGCTCGCCAACGACACCTTCAACGGTGACCCTGCGACGAACCACGGTGCCACAGCGCAGTTACTGAGCGGGCCGACCTACGGATTCCTCGACTGCGAGGCCGAGCCGGCCTTTCAGCTGTGTCTCGACGGCTCCTTTAACTACACACCCTACCCGGAATTTTTCGGTTTCGACAGCTTCGTCTATCAGGTCAGCGTCGGAGGCGACACCAGCCGGGCGACGGTGACGTTGTCCGCTTGCAGCGGCGGCCCAACCGTTTTCACGTGCTGGAGGGAGCCGCCGTATCTGGCAAAGCTCGGAGAGCTGGGGTACAGCAATTTCCAGGAAGGATTCGAGGACGACGCGACATGGGGGTCCGTGCGGGAGCCGCTTGCCGCGCCGTTCGTGATCAGCCAGGGCATCAAGTGGGAGTCGAACCACCCCGACCCTCCCGCGAGCAATGGCCTCACAACGGGAACCGGTCCGAGGCGGACGGGCCTGTGGGGGGTCTACGACCCGGACCATGGATACGCCACGGGCACGCCTGCGGAGTGCGATATTGGCGCCCCCCCTCCCGAGTGTCTCTTCAAGGATGGATTTACTGGGACCCGAGAAGCCGGCGAGACCACGCTGTACGGCGTGGGCGGCTACTTCGCCGGATCGGCTCAACCGAGCCTGGTAATGATTCTGGATGGGGGAGCCCCGATCGGACTCGGCCGGGTGTTCGTCGGCGAGCATCAGTTCTTCGGGGTGATCGACACCGGCGGGTTCAACTCGTTCCGGGTCGAGGAGACGGACGGCAAGGTCGGGCAAACCCGGCTGGTATTCGGGGACGACTTCACCTTCGGTACGACACCTTCCGACACCACACCGCCGCAGGTGACGCTGATCAACTCCGTTGCGGACACCGGAGACGGGGAGCTCTCGGAGGGAGAGGTGAAGAAGGTCGCCATCACCCAGTTGCTGGTGACCTACAGCGAGCTGGTGCGGAACGTGGACGAGACGGACCCGGACAGCGCGACGAACCTGGCGAACTACCTGCTCTTCTCGGACGGCGGTGATGGGTTCGACACCGTGGACTGCGCGACGGGCGTGGATGCCGGAGATGTAGCGATCGCGGTGGACTGGGTGACCTACGTCACCGGCAGCGATCTGATGGCGACGCTCGACATCAACGGGGGGGCGGCGCTACCGCCCGCGACCTACCGGTTCTTGGTGTGCGGGACGACCTCGATTCAGGACTGGGCGGCCAACGCGCTGGACGGCGACGGCAACGGCACGGGGGGCGATGACTTTCAGCGAAACTTCACCATCGCGGGCAACACCGCGCCGGTGGCGGTGGACGACGCCTATCCGGCCACACAAGGAACGACGCTGAATATCGCGGCCCCGGGGGTCCTGTTCAACGACGACGATGTGGACGGGGATTCGTTGACGGCCGTGCAGTTCAGCGGTCCGTCGAACGGAACCTTGACGCTCAACTTGAACGGCTCGTTCACCTACGACCCGTTTCTGCTCTTCTTCGGCACCGACAGCTTCACCTACCGTGCGTTCGACGGCGCGGACTTTTCCAACGTAGCGACGGTGACGCTGACCGTCGATCCGGCTCCCGGTGACGTGGGCGCCACGCTGCGGGTGGGCAAGTCCGCCTTCACGCCGGGAAACATCACACTGAGCTGGGGGCAGAGCTGCTCGACCGGAGTTGCGGATTACGCGATCTACGAGGGAACGATCGGGAACTACGGCTTCCATACCTCGGTGCTGTGCACGGACACCGGCGGCGACCTCGTCGAAGAGATCGTGCCTCAGACCGCCAGCAGCTACTACCTGGTCGTTCCGCTCAGCGCGACCGCCGAGGGCTCCTACGGCCGCGATTCGGACGGCTTCGAGCGGCCGGTGGCTCCGGCGCTCGATCGTTGTCTCGCTTCGCAGGTGATCGGGGGGTGCCCTTGACTTCGAGAGGCCGGTCTGCGGCTTCTTGACAACCGTGGTCATGCTCTCCATCATCCGGCTGATGGCTGCCAAGATAACGACCGGCGTGGTTGGGGCGATCGTGCTCCTGCTTCTGCTCGTCGGTCCGGTGAACGCCACCGAACCACGCCACCCGGGGCCGAAAGATCGCTGCCCGGTGTGCGGCATGTTTGTCGAAAAGTACGAGAACTGGATCGCCACGGTGGTTTTCGAGGACGGCGAGCATGTCTTCTTCGACGGCCCGAAGGATCTGTTCCGGTTCCTCCACGACCTCGAGAAATACGGTCACGACGCCGACGCGATCAACGACGTCCTGGTGACCGACTACTACACGACCAAGCGGATGAAAGCACGCGACGCGTTCTTCGTCGTGGGCAGCGATGTGATGGGGCCGATGGGGCACGAGCTGGTGGCGCTCCGGTCCGAGAGCGAAGCAGAGACCTTCGTCCGTGATCACGGGGGGGGCAAGATCCTCAGGTTCGACGAGGTGACCGAGGAAGAGGTCCCGAAGTGACGATGATCAAACAGCGCGTTTTCTTCATCGTCACTGCCGCTGAGATCGTCATCCTCGGCTCGCTCTTTCTCTACGGCCAAGCTCGTCTCGCGACAGACGAAGCGCAGTCGATCCCAGCCAAGAGGGAGCTCGCGCGTGAGCTCGAGCTGACAGATCTTTCGATCTGGACCGAGGCGCGGTACACCCGTCATCTTTCGCAGTCGGACCACTTCGCACCGTTCCAGGACTTTCCATCATCGCTCGAGCACTTCCCGGCGGGGTCGATCGTCGCGGTACCGCAACGACCGAAGGAGCTGGGGCAGGAGCGGCCGTAGCCACGGTGGCGTGAGAGGCGTTCGTTGCGACGGCTGAAAATTCTCGAGCACGCACTCTCGTCCCTGTGGCGTCGGCGGTTCAAGAACCTGTCGATCGTCGCCGTCTACAGCTTCACCATCGCGGTGCTGGCCTCCGTTCTGCTGCTTACACATTCGCTGAGGGTTGAAGCGTTTGCCATCCTGGGCGATGCCCCGGACTTGATCGTGCAGCGGGTGGCCGCGGGCCGCCACGACCTGATACCGACCGAATACATGGAATCGATGAGCGAGATTCCCGGCGTGGGGGACGTCCATCCCAGATACTGGGGTTACTACTACGACGGGATTACCGGCGCCAACTACACGTTGCTCGGCCTGGGCAAGCAACTGTCGGTGGGCGTCGACATGGTGGAGGGGGTGCTGCCGTCGCGGCCCGGCGAGTGCGCGATCGGCGTCGGTGTCTCGGAGACACGACAGGTCGGTGTGGGGGACGAGCTGATCCTGGTCGACAGCCGAAACATCGGGGTCGTGTTCGACGTGGTCGGGACGTTTCGATCCGAATCCAACATCCTGACCTACGATCTCGTGGTCTTGTCCAATCAGGACCTGATCGAGTTCTTCGGCCTTCCCGAGGGGAAGGCGACCGATATTTCACTCGAGGTGTACAACCAGAACGAGGTGTCCACCGTCGCCGCGAAGATCAAACGGCTGTTTCCGGACACGCGGCCGATCACGAAGAGCGAGATCATCCGCACCTACGACGCTGTGTTCAGCTGGCGCAGCGGCATGATCTTGACCGTCTTCTTCTCCGCCCTGATCGCCTTCTGCATCCTGGCCTGGGACAAAGCCACCGGGATCAGCGCCGAGGAGCGGCGTGAGATCGGCATTCTGAAGGCGATCGGCTGGTCGACTTCCGACGTGCTCGAGCTCAAGTTCTGGGAGGGCGCGGTGATCTCGGTGACTTCGTTTCTGGCCGGGTTGATCGTCGCCTTCGTCCACGTCTTCTTGTTCGGTGCCTCGGTGCTCGCTCCGGTGATCATGGGTTGGTCGGTGCTGTTCCCCGATTTTCGTCTGACGCCTTACCTGGACCTGTACCAGATCTTCGTGATGGGTTTCCTCACCGTGGTGCCCTACATCGCAAGCACGGTGATCCCGTCGTGGAAGGCCTCCATCACCGACCCGGAGGAGGTGATGCGCGCGTGAGCGAATCCCACCCAACCCTGATCACCGCCGAAAACGTCACCAAGGTCTACAACCCGAACCGGCCGGACGAAGTGGTGGCGGTGGGCGGCGTGTCGATGCACGTCGAAAGCGGAGAGGTGGTCGTCCTCAAGGGTCCCAGCGGCTCCGGCAAGACCTCGCTGCTGAGCCTGATCGGCTGCATGGCGCGTCCGACCTCGGGACGGATCGTGATCGACGGCCGCGATGTCGCCAAGATCGCCGAGAGCGGGCTGACCACGGTGCGGCGCCAACGGTTCGGCTTCATTTTCCAACAGTTCAATCTGATCCCTTCGGTGAGCGTGATCGAAAACGTGTTGTTGCCACTCTATCCGGTCGCGGTCGGCGTGGCCGATATGCGGCAACGCGCGCACGGCGTGCTGGAGCGCCTGAACCTCGCTTCCAAGAAGCAAGTCAACGTGAGCAAACTGTCCGGCGGCGAGCAGCAACGGGTGGCGATCGCTCGGGCGTTGATCAACCGGCCGCAGGTCATCGTAGCCGACGAGCCGACCGCTCACCTCGACCGCCGGCTGTCCGAGGAGTTGCTGAAAATCCTCGAGGATCTCAACCGCGACGGCAAAACGGTGCTAATCGCGACGCACGATCCGCTGGTCTTCGAGAATCCCTTCGTGAATCGGATCCTCTCGATGCGGGACGGCCGGATCGAGGAGGAGCAGAGCCGGTGATCCTCCATCCGGGAATCCTGGCTCTGATCGTCGGCGCTTCGATCGTGCTGGCGATGGTGCTGTACGCCTGTTGGATCGGTGTGCGTGTCCTGCGGAGTTGGGACTTCGGCAGCAGTTCCGAGGAACAGCTGGTCCTGGAGCGAAAGACCTACCTGGTCTCGACCATCGCGAGCACCGCGCTCGGGTTCCAGGCGGTATCGTTGTTGCTTTTCCTGTACACGATCGACGACATTCATGGGCTGTTCGTCGGCGCCATGTGCGCCACCGGGTCTCTCAACGCCGCGCCGTGGGGCTGGACCATTCTGGGTGTCAAGGTTTTGGCGCTGTTCCTTTCGCTAATCTGGATCACGCTGCACCATTTCGATCAACGTGCCGGCGACTTTCCGCTGGTCAGGAGGAAGTACATCGGTCTGCTGGCGCTCGCCCCGCTGGTAGCAGCGGATTTGATCCTACAGATCAGCTACTTCATGGGTCTCGATCCGGAGGTCATAACATCGTGTTGTGGTGCCTTGTTCAGCGAGACCGGCTCGACCTTGGCGAGCGAGGTGGCCAGCCTGCCGGTCCGACCGATGCTGTGGGCTTTCTATCTCGGCATCGGGCTTTTCCTGGCCATCGCTCTGGTCTGCCTGCTGCACCCTTCGCGGATCATGAGGTACGCGCTGTCGGCGACCTCGCTGGTCGTGGTATTCGTGTCGGCGGCGTCGATCGTGTCGTTTCTGTCGCTCTACATCTACGAGCTCCCGACCCACCATTGCCCGTTCGACATGTTTCAGAAGCAGTACTCCTTCATTGGCTACCCGATCTACCTGAGCCTGTTTTCAGCCGTATATTTCGGTCTGCTACCGGGCGTGATGTATCCATTGCGGAAGATCCCGAGCCTGGCGAAGCCGGTCTCCGCGGCCGAGGTGAAGTGGCTGATTTTGGGCATGGTTTCTATGCTTTCGTTTACCGTAATCACCTCCTGGCCGGTAGTGTTCTGGGAGTTGAGCTTGATGGGCTATTGAGCGGCGGCTTCGCGCCGCAATCGGGGAGAAGAGTCAGATGACACTACAACCGAGAGCAGCCATCAGCGGGTGTTTGGGCGTGATCCTACTGCTGTTTTCCGTCTCCGCGCTTGCCTCGGATCGGGGCCCGAGATTCACCCGCACCGAAGTCGAGCTCGAAATCCCCGCGGTCACTCTCATCAATCAGGAGGGCGACACGGTCGACTTTCGGGCACAGCTCCTGACGGACAAGCCCGTGGTCGTCGACTTCATCTTCGCGACCTGCACCACGATCTGCCCGGTGCTTTCCGCGGGGTACTCGAACATCCAGCGCAAATTGGACGATAGCCAGAATCGGGTGTACCTGGTCTCGATCACCATCGATCCCGAGCACGACGGCCCCGAGGAGTTGGCGACCTACCTGCAACGATACCGCGCCAAGCCCGGCTGGGATTTCCTGACCGGGACTCGCGAGGATATCGATCGTGTCATGAAAGCTTTCGAGGCCTTTGTTCCCGACAAGATGTCGCACCGCCCGTTGATGTTCATCCGTTCGCCGAAGAATGGAAAGTGGGTACGGCTCCACGGCTTCGCCGGAAGCGCCGATCTGCTGAAAGAAATCCGGCTCGCGTCGGGTGGATCATCGCCCGAGGAGGTGGGTGATGAGTAGGACTTACGGGATTGGACGGATCACCGGTTTTGGTTCGTGGACAACTCTCCTCGTGTTCGTCGCTCTCTGCGTCGGCGCCGGGCCCGCGTTCGCGCAGCGAGGGGAGACCGTGGCCGGCTTGCCAGCGGACGAGGCCTTCAGGCTGGGCGAACGGATGTACCGTGCCGGACTCCTCCCGTCGGGCGAGCCGATGCGCGCATTCGTGCAACAGGACGTCGAGGTGGACGGCACGATGTTCAGCTGCGAGAGCTGCCATGTCCGCAGCGGTATGGGGTCGATCGAGGGCACGGTGATCACGCTTCCCACCAACGCCACGTGGCTGTACAAGCCACTCGTCGGCGCCGAGATGAGCCCGAGATCGCAGGAGCGGATTCCGAAGCGGCTCGACCCGCCGCCGTTCCGACCGGCATACACGGACAAGGCCCTGGCACGAGCCCTTCGGCTCGGTAAGGACCCCAACGACCGTGTCCTCGACTACGTCATGCCGCGGTACCTATTGAACAGCAGCGATATGGAGATCATGATCCATTACCTGAAGAACCTGTCGGCGGAGTCGTCGCCCGGGGTGGACGACACCACGCTCAAGTTCGCTACCGTTGTAAGCAACGAGGTGAGCGCCGAGGAACGGCAGGCCATGGTGCAGACCCTCACGGCTCACATCCGCGACCACAACAGCCAGACCCGCCACGAGGAACGCCGGGCCCGGGGCGGGCCGTTCTACAAAGAGGAGAAGTACGTCCCGTACCGCCGGTACTCGCTTGCGGTGTGGGAGCTGCAGGGCGCGCCGGAAACCTGGACCGCTCAGCTCGAGGACTACTACCGGGAAGGACCCGTTTTCGCGCTTCTGGGTGGGATCACCACCGGTGACTGGGCGCCGATCCACGAGTTCTCCGAGCGGAACCGGGTTCCGTGTCTGCTGCCGGTGACCGATTACCCGGTGATCTCCGAATCCGACTGGTACACGCTGTACTTCTCGAAGGGCCACTACCAGGAAGGTGAAACGGCGGCACGGTTCCTGCGACGCTCGCAGGATGTTTCGCGGGACGTGGCCGTCGCCCAGGTCTATCGGGCCACCCGTCAAGGCCGAGAGTTGGCGGAGGGCTTCAACGAAACCCGGCTCCGGATGCGGCTGCCGGCCGCTGAGGATATCGAGCTCGAGGACGATACGGTCATCGACCGGGCCTTCTGGCGGAAACTCGTGAACGAGCATGCCAATACCGTGTTGGTCCTCTGGTTGGAAGCCGACGACCTGTCGACGGTCGACGAGTTGGCCGCGGTCGAGCCTCGTCCTCCAGCATTGTTCGTCTCCTCGACCGTGATGGGTGAGTCGGTGTTATCGCTGCCAGAGCCGGTGCGTGTTTTTACCTTCATCACGCATCCGAACTCTTTTGCCGAGGACGAGACGAGATCTCGGCTGGCGACCGAGCGGTGGCTGCAGGCCAAGGGACTGCCGATCACCAACTTCGAGACGCAGGCCAAGATGTATTTCCTCGGCTGGATGTTGTCGGGAATGGTCAAGATGATGCGGGATGATTTCTACCGCGACTACTTCTTCGATGTGATCGACATGATGCGGGATCAGTACTACTCGATCGCGGTCTACCCTCGGCTCAGCTTCGGCCCGGGCCAGCGCTACGCCTCGAAGGGTTGCTACGTCGTCCAGTTGACCCAGGGACCGGAGCCCACGCTCGAAAAGCGGAGCAACTGGGTGGTGCACTGAGCGATTGCCCGTACCCCGTTCCCTGCGACCATCTGCGCTCCACCACGCATTGTTTTCTTGACTCCCCCGCCGGAGAGACGGTAGTTTCTCGGAGATTCGGTCCGAAGAAGAGGATTTGGGAGAGGCCACAGCCAATGGGGCTGCATGTGGAGGATGGCATGATCAGAACACACCGAAGAGGTTTGGCCGCATCGATCCTGCTCGCGGGAGTGGTCGCACTGGGCTTGCCGGCAATCGCCGCGGAGCGTCAGGGCGTCGTCGAGACCTTCCCTGAGCGCGCGCGCGGCGGCGTCGATCCGCTGGACTATCTCGCGAGCCAGGAGCAGCTCCAGGCCTGGCTGGTCTCGGAGATGCCCGCGGGGACGATGGTCGATCCGATCAGGGTTCAGGTGACGGCCGAGGAGATGAGCGAGCTGGACCGCGTCGACGCCGAGGATCCGGGAAAGACCGTGGTCGGTCTGACGAAGACGATCTCGCGACCGATCGACCTGTCGAGACTGAATCGCGGCGTGCTGAACCGATCGGGCAAGCCCTTCGCCGGCGGTGCGATCCGCTCGACCGACGACGGCGGATTCGTCTGGGCCGTCGCCGTCACCTCCGAGGGGGCCAGCGCGATGCGGATCAACTTCCGCAACCTCCGCCTGCCGGGCTCGGCCGACCTCTTCGTATACAACCTGAACGGCCAGGCGTTCGGGCCGTACCGCGACGGGGGCTCCGATGGAGTTGCCGATCTCTGGTCCAACACCGTTCTGGGCTCCGCGGCGATCGTACAGCTCCGTTTCTACGGACCCGCCACGCCGCGCGAGCTCGCGCAGCTCAAGTTCACCATCGCGGACATCGGGCACATCGGGCCGAAGTTCCAACCGGCCGCCTCGGCCAACGCGGACAAGGCATTCTGCCCGCAGAACGCGTCGTGCATCGAGAACACCGATTGCTCCGGTGGGCCGGCCTGGGGAGCCAAGAGGGACGCTGAGAATGCCACTGCTTTGATGCTCTGGATCTCGGGCGCATTTATCAACACGTGCACGGGTGGCTTGCTGGCGGACACCGACTCTTCCAGCCAGATTCCGTACTTCCTTACCGCCAACCACTGCCTGAGCAAGAACAATAACGCCGCCAACCTGGAGACGTTCTTCCGATTCCAGGTGAACTGTGGTGGGAACTGTCCGCCGCAGTGGACCGGGGGCGGAATCCAGCGTCTCGGCTCGAGCCTGGTCGCCACGGGTCGGACGGGCGACTACACGCTTCTCGAGCTGTCCCAAACGCCACCGTCCGGAAGCGTTTTCATGGGGTGGACCAACGTGGGCGTCGCCAACACGAACGGGACCGACCTCTTCCGTATCAGCCACCCCGCCACGGCGCCACAGGCCTACTCCGCGCAGAGCGTGGACACGTCGGCCGGGACTTGTCGGGGCGTGCCTCGGGGAGACTGGATCTACAGCCGCACCACCTACGGCGGCACGGAGGGCGGAAGCAGCGGCTCCCCGATCTATAACGCCGCAGGGCAGGTCGTCGGGCAGCTCACCGGCGCGTGTGGCTTCAACACGGGCAACCCGTGCGACCACAATTCCAACGCGACGATCGACGGCGCCTTTGCCAGCTACTACGACGAAATCGCGCAATTCCTCGATTCGGGCCCGTGCACGCCTTCTCCGGAGGTGTGCGACGACGGGATGGACAACGACTGCGACGGCAACGTCGACTGCGACGATGCCGACTGTTCGGGCGACCCCGCGTGCGACGGCGGCGGTGGGTGCGTCAACCCGGGTGGCTCGGATCCGGGCGTTAGTTGCACGAGCGACGGCGAGTGCTGCTCGGACAAGTGCAAGGGCCGGCCGGGCAACAAGACCTGTCGCTGAGTACCAGAACCGAAGGGGAGGTACCGCGCCCGCGTCCGTGGTTGGCCGGGCCGGTAGCAGGTGGTAGGGTCAGGGCCCGTGACCATGAGCCCGTCCCACTCCCTCGACCGCTCCGCGATCGCGGTCCAGGCCGTCTTCCTGGTCCTGGTGGTCGTCTACACGCTCCACGCGCTGCGCTTCGACTTCCTGATCGACGACGCCTACATCACCTTCCGCTACGCGCGCAATCTGGCCGACGGGCACGGCCTGGTCTTCAACGCGGTCGGCGAGCGCGTCGAGGGCTTCTCGAACCTGCTGTGGGCGCTGCTGCTGGCCCTGGGCATGAAGCTCGGCGTCACTCCCGAGACTCTCTCCCGCGCACTGGGATTCGCGGCCGGCCTGGCGGTGCTTTTTCTCGTGCGCGATGCAACGCGTCGTGTGCTGCGAGACGACCCCGCCTCACGGTGGTTGTCGCTCGCCCCGGTGGCCTTCCTCGCGCTGAACCGTAGCTTCGCGGCCTGGACCACCGGGGGGCTCGAGACCCGGCTGCACGCGCTGCTCGTCGTGCTGGCCGCCTGGCTGCTCGACCGTGAGGTGCGGCGAGGGGAAGGGCCCGCAATCTCGCTGGTGGCGATTGCCGCATTGGTCCTCGTCCGAGTCGACGGATTCGTGCAGCTGGTCTTTCTCGTGGTCGGGTGGTTGATGTGGAATCGCGGCCGCCCTGGCCGCCGCGGGTGGTTTCTCGTGGGGACAGCGCTCGCCGTCCTGATCGGTGTCTCGTTGTTCCGTGCGGCCTATTACGGCGACCCCGTGCCCAACACGGTCCACGCCAAGGTCGCCGGCCCGGCGATCGCATCGGGCTTGGCCTACGTCGGTTGGGCCGTTCGAGACTACGGGTTGTTCCTGCTCCTCCCGTTGGGATTGGCGGCATGGAGACCGAGAGAAAGCGGACCGTTCGTGACACTGGCGCTGGTCACCGTGATGGGACAGATGGCCTATCTGATACTCGTCGGAGGGGATCACTTCGAATACAGACTGCTCGATCCCGTCTGGCCGCTGTGCGCCGTGCTCGCCGTGGTCGGTGGGCGACGCCTGTTTTTGCGAGTGCGCGGTCCGGCTCCACGCTTTGCGGTTGCCTCGGTGGCCGTGCTGGCGCTGCTGTGGAACGGCCTGCCCGCCCTGGCCGGCTTCGAGGACCGCAGGTTGACGACGAGCGTGGAGACCGAGGCCTTTCTGTGTCTCGTCTGGTCGAGGATCGGCGACTGGTTCGGCGAGCACGCCGCTCCGGACGAGGTGATCGCGTTGCGTCCGGTCGGCGTAATCCCCTACCGTAGCCGGCTCCCCGCCTTCGACATGCTCGGTCTGAACGATCGGATCGTCGCGCGACGGCCACCCACGCCGGGCCAGGAGATTCCGGGACACCGCAAGCTGGCCAACTGGGACGACGTGCTGGTACGGGGCCGTGCGTCCTACGTGCTCGACGAACCGGATTTCCGACCGGAGCGGCCCGCGGGTCGCCCCGCCCCCCCCCGTGTGATCGAAGCCGCGGACCGGCGTTTCGCGCTGATTCCCGTCTGGGTCGATCTGGGCGATTTCTGGTTGCGCTTCGAGATCGTCTCCGAAGAGGCGGTCACCGACCAGGGCGTCGATCCCTCGCTCGTAAACACGTGGATCCGACCCAAAAATACTCGGACAGGCTCCTAATCCTCATCCAGGCTGAAGGAGGCCAGCAGCGGTAGGTGGTCGGAGCCGCCGGATTCATGGAACGCGTACACACCGACGGGTGTCAAGGCCCCGGCAAAAAGAACGAAGTCGATGTGCCGGATATCGGTGTCTTGCTTGGTTCCATCAGGTGAGTGGGAGCCGTGAGGTGTGCGGCGATGACGGTGTACGGATACTCTCCGGCCAGACTCTCCTTCAGGGAATCCATCATTTCCGGCTGGATCTCCTGCAAGGCGACCAGGTCGGGCCGGTGAGCGAGGATCACCCGGGACACCGCGTCGTAATCCGAGTTGCTGAACAGGACGTTGTAGGTCATCACGCTCAGGTCGGCGTCGAAAGGTGCCGAGGAGAAGCGCGGAAGCGCTCTCTTTCCCGAGCGAGAGCCCGGTTCTCTGATCAGAGAGCGACAGGGTTCGCCGCAATCGAGTGGCGGGCGAATTTCCTGCCATTCCGGGAGAAGAGGACCGCACGAAGCCTGGCACAGCAGTTGCGATATGGATTGGCATGCGACGAGAACTTCAACAACGAACCGCATGGAGGATGGAAAAATGAACATCGTATTCACAGGTCTCTTGACGTTGGTACTCACGGTCGGCTCGATCTCTCTGTTTGGTGGTGGATCGTCCGGCATGGAAACCGAAGGCCAGGGTGGCAGCGAGATCGTCGAGATCCAACAGCTTCCCTGATTCCCCGTAGAACGGGAAGACCGAGCGGCGGCGGGTCCGGTCACCCGCCGCCGTTTCGTTTCAGAAGGGCTTATTCGGTCGAGGCGAAGCTGGCAACGGCCGTCTCCTCGTCCTCGAACACCTCGAAGATCGGGAGGAGCCGCGTCAACGAGAGCGAGTCCTGGATCTTCTTACTGGGTTTGAGAATCTTCAGATTCCCGCCGAAGCGCTGGACGGTGTGGTAGCTCGAGACGAGCTCTCCGATCCCCATGCTGTCCATGAACGACACCTTCGTGAAGTCGATGAGAATCTTCGTGCGGCCCGAAGCGAGCAGCGTATCGACAGCCTCGCGGAGCTGTTCGTCTCCGCCGACCGCGAGCTGTCCCGCGAGGACGAGAATGCTGACGCCCTGTTTCTCTCCGAGATCGAGCTTCATGGACCCCTCCACCGTGGTCCGGGCGGCACAGCCGCCTCCCCTACCCGCCCGATTCTACGCTAGCTGGCCTCTGCCGTGCAGGCCTCGATGATGTGGCGGTCCGGCGGCCCCCGCCGGCCCACATCCCGCCCCCGCGCAGCGCCTCGACGGCCTGGTTCAGCTCTCCGGCGTCGCCGAGTCGCCTCTTGCGTCAATAGTAACCATCACCCGTACGATCTTAAGAAAAGTAGTGAAGGAGGTACCGAGGTTCGTTTGAAGCTCAGCAACAGTCGCAACAAGGAGGGAACCATGACACATCCGAAAAGACTGTTCCTGGCAACCATCATTGCCTTCACGACTTTCTCCGGTGCGAGCCAAGCCGCCTTGATCGATCAAGGCATGACGACGCTTGACACGGAGACCGGTATCGAGTGGCTCGATGTCACCGAGACCGTGGGCGCGTCACCGGTCGATATCGTCAATGGCTACGGGGGATTCGCTGCGGATGGCTGGGGGCTCGCTACGGTCGAGCAGATCGAGACGCTCTACCTCCACGCAGGGATTCCGCTGCCCTACAACGGATCGTTGACCTCGGCGGGATATCCCGGCACACAGCAGGTCATCGATCTGCTCGGCGCGAGCGGCTCGCACGGCAACGGCGACTTCATCCAGGCCTTCTCGGGGACGCTGGCACCGGGGTGGCCGCCATATCGCCTCCACACGCCGACCGTACTCACGGCCTACGGAACGATCGGAGGAGCGGTCCTCCCGGGCCCGAGCGTTCCCTCGACTGTCCGGAACGAGACGATCGGCAATTACCTGGTGCGCCCGACTTCCGGACCGGGATCCGTCGTCATCGACATCAAACCCGGGAGTGATCCCAACAGCGTCAATCCCCGTGGCAACGGAGTGATTCCGGTCGCGATCTTCGGCGCAGAGGAGTTCGACGTGTCGACCATCGATCCAGCCAGCCTTCGATTCGGACCGATGGGGATTCATCCCGCGCACCGCCTGGAAGATCCGTTTGTCTTCACAGATCACGTGAAGGATGTGAACCTCGACGGGCATCCGGACCTGGTCACGCATTTCCGCACGTGGCTATCCGGAATCGAATGCGGGGATCCCGACGCCACGCTGACGGGGAGCACCGTTGATGGCCAGCCATTCGCGGCTACGGACACGATTCGCACTGTGGGTTGTCGGGTGAAGTCTCGCGACACGCTGTCGCAAAAAGTGGACCGAGTCTTCGAACTCGACTCCGGGAGAACCGTGGAGTTGCTACGCCGACATTGACAGCGAGGTTTTACAGCTCGGTTACAGCGCGCGCGCTAGAATCCTGTACTGGTCATTCAGCGAGGCGTAAACACCATGACCTTGTCCAGGATCTCCTGCGCGATGGATTGCTCGAGTTGGCCCGAGCCGAAGGAGAGAACGGCCTCCAGATCTACCTCGAGTGGAGCGTCAACGGATACGAGCCCGTCCGCGCCTTCGGCGAGGAGCTCGTAGCTGCGCTGGAGGACGGCGGCTACAGCCCGATCCGCAGCGAAGTGGCCGACGGAATCGGTTGGGGCGGCTGCAGACAGCACACCGATCGGGTCCTCGAGACGCTTTTTCCACTCGAATAGACGAGATCGTACCTGGACGATTAGACTGGAAGCGGAGGCAACGCGAACGTGCGACCCGAGCGAATTGTATTCTTCGCGATCCTCGCTGCGGTCATCGCGACGGCGCCTGCCGCGGCCGCCGCCGATCGTTGGTGGGGCGGTGGTGGGATCGGGCTGGCCTTCGGCGGCGACGTCGACTACGTCTCCGTCCAACCGGTGATCGGGTACCGGGTCACGGAACGGCTGTCCGTAGGCGGCCGACTCGTGCTGAGCTACCGCAACGACGATCGATTCGCGGAAAGTTTCAATGCCACGGATTACGGCGCGGCGGTGTTCACGCGCTATGCCGTCACGAAGATCGTGTTCGCGCAGGCCGAGTACGAGTACCTGAGGTACGAGTACCGGCTGTTCGACGGCGGGACCGATCGGGACGAGTTCGGAAGCCTGTTCGCCGGGGCGGGGCTCTCCCAACCCATCGGACGCCGCTCGTCTTTCTTCGTCCTCGCACTGTACAACTTCTCCTACGACGAAGACGAGCTCTCGCCGTACGGCGAACCGTGGGTGCTGCGCGCCGGGGTCGGCTTCAGCTTCTGATCGCCCCACGAACGGGGACGTTTTGGCCGCGAACGGGGAATCCACGCCGCCGAAACGGGACAATCAGCCCACGAACGGGGAAAGTCGCTGTAATCGACGGGGCGGTACTGCTTGTCGTGCTAGTCCTGGCCGTCGTCGTCCTGTTCGCCTGGCTTCGGGTGCGTAGCGACGAGGCCACGATTTCCGAGATCACCCGGGAGCTCCGACCCTCCATCGGCTCCGACGCTCCTCCCGTCCCCGAACCCCTCCTGCTGGATCTCGATGTCTCCTGGGCCTACGTCATCGTGAAGCCGGGGGAAGAAGGCCAACCGCTCGGTCTGTTCGCGACCTACGACGCGGATCGCTTCCTGCTGGAAGTGACGCCGGAGGACGAAGTGGGACGGGACAACGTTCTCGGCGTGCGGTTCGTTCCGATGGGTAGCAAGACGATCGCGGCCTTGCGCCCCATGGTGGGCGGAACCCTGCCGCGAATGGAGATCCACGTGCCCCCGGGGATTCCCGTCGGCATCCGGGCGAAATTCGACGGCGGTCATGCCCTGTTCGAACTGGGGGAGCTGTGGTTGACCGACGTGGATCTCGCGATCGACCGGGGTCTGATGCAGGTGCAGTTCCGCGGGCCGACGGCCTGGCCGGTGGAGAGCATGGACCTGTCCTGCCGCGGCGGGAACCTGGTGCTGTACAACATCGGGCACGCCAGCCCGCGCCGGCTGACCGTCCATCAGGGAATGGGGCCCGGCTTCTTCGACCTGGCCGGAGATTGGAGGACCGACTCGGAGGTCCAGGTCACGGTCGCATTCGGCACGGGGCATCTGCGCATTCCCGAGGGAGTCGGTGTCCGGGGTCTGGAAGGTGAGTTCGAACGGTTCAACCGCGCCGCGCCGGCCGACGGAACCGAGCTCGGACCACCCGTTCTCGACATGAACGCTCACTACGACGCGGGCCTGATCCAGGTGAGCGTCGTACCCGCGGAATGACCCCATCGGGCGGAAGCGATCGTTCTTCGGGCTTGACCGCCGGGCAATGTATCGATATACAGGTCGGTGCGGCAGGCTCACGCGCGAAAACGTGGCAGGTGGAGGATGGCTCGCATGGGCTTCAGGAGCTGGCGTTGGCTGACCTTTGTTTTGACACTCTGCTGGGCGAGTCTCGTCGTCGCCCAGGACGGTACGGGCCGCCTCGAGGGGCGCGTGACCAAGGACGGCGAGGGTGTCGGCGCCGTGGTCGTCCTCGTCAACGAATTGAAGTTGACCGGGATCACCGATGCGGACGGCCGCTTCGAGTTCGACTCCGTACCTGCCGGCAGCTACACCTTGATACTGACCCTCGGAGACAACACGCTGACCCGGACGGACGTCTTCGTCACCGTGGGCAAGACGCACGAGCTCGAGTTGGAGGTCGAATGGGACCTCGGGGCAACCGAAAAGGTGATCGTAACCGCAGCGGCGCGCGCGGCGAAGATCGTCGATGCCCCGGCAGCGGTCACGTCGATTCCCGAGGAGCAGATTGAACGCCACGCCGCGACCGGGCAGGTGCCCAAGGTCCTCGAGTTCACGCCCGGTGCCGAGGTCACGCAGAGCGGACTCTACGACTTCAACTTCAACACGCGCGGCTTCAACAGCTCACTCAACCGGAGGGTCTCGACCTACATCGACGGCCGAGACGTCGGAGTCGTACTGCTGGGGGCCCAGGAATGGGCGGCGATTTCCGGCAGCCTGGACGATGTGGCCAATCTCGAGTTCATCCGCGGTCCCAGCGCCGCGCTGTACGGAGCCAACGCCTCCAGCGGTGTGGTGAACATCACCACGAAGGCCCCGGCAGACAGTCTGGGAACCATGTTGCGCGTCTCCGCGGGCCAGCTCGAGACTCGAGGCATGGATTTTCGTCGGGCCGACGCGCTGGGCGATGGGTGGTTTTCCAAGATCACCGCCGGCTTCAAGAACTCGGGCGACTTCACGATCTCGCGAGATCCCGATGTGATCGAGGAACCGGAATACTCCGAATTCTGCATGCTGGTCGGTGAGACCGACTGCTTGGTGGAAGAAAAGACTCTGTTTCGCGAGCAAGACGACGAGATCCGCTACGGCTCGCTGCGATTGGACAAGTACCTGTCCGACGCTTCCCTTCTCACGTTCGAGGCCGGGATTTCCGACATCGAGGGGCCGGTGTTCCAGACTGGAATCGGGCGGGTTCAGGGCCTCGCTGCCCAGCGCCCGTTCTACCGGTTCGCCTATTCGAGCGACCGGTGGAACGTCCTGGCCCACTACGCCACGCGCGAGGGGAATCAGGCGAACCTGACCAAGGACCTCGTAATAAACTTCGAGCTTCTGACCGACACCAAGAGGTACGGCGTCGAGGGTCAGGGAAACTGGCTCTTCGCGAACAACACGGTACGATTCGTGGTCGGAGCGGCCTACACCGAGGAACGGGTCGACACGGCCAACCCTGATACGGGCCTGCAAACCGTGGTCTACGAGCCGATCGACATGCATCGTGAGGCGATCTTCTCGCAGGTCGACTGGACCGCCAGCAGGCACATCAAGCTCGTCTTTGCCGGTCGCGTGGATCAGAGCACGTTGCACGAGACGCAGTACTCGCCGAAGGCCGCGCTGGTCTACAGCATCAATCCCAAGAACTCGCTGCGCTTCACCTACAACGAGGCCTTTCAGGTCGCCAATTACTCGGAGTTCTTCCTGCACGCGCGGCTCGGTGCGTTCCCGATGAAAGGCTTCGTCAGGCTTTGGTGTGAGTCCACCGCGCTGGAACAACCCATCGATTGCGGTGCCATCGATGTCGACGAAAACGGTTTCGTCCCGGTCCTGGCCGTGGGCAACGACGACCTCGCTCTGGAGCAGACCCAGGCCTGGGAGGTCGGATACAGCGGCCTGATAGCGAACAGGGTCTTTATCACGGCGGACTACTACAACAGCAAGAACGAGGATTTCATCACCGACCTGGCGCCGCAGGTAGGCACGATTTTTGGGAATCTCGACGGCTGCGTCGACGCGAACGGCGATCCGGAGGAGGACATCACGGAGTGCCCGATCAACGCCGACTACCTGCCGTGGGTCGGACCCGACGACTGGGAGACGACGCTGCTCGTCGATCCGTTCGGACCCGACATCATCGCCGCCGACGCCCTGCGTAATTCGGTCGACGGCTCGGTCGGCGGGGACACGCTCGGCTTTCGATTGGCCCAGGACCTCGACGGTTCCACCGTAGTCGTAGGCCGAACTTACACCAACGTCGGTGAGGTCGACACTCAGGGGGTCGATTTCGGAATCCAGTACTTCGTCACCGAGGCCTTGAGCCTCCAGGGCAGCTACTCCTGGTTCGATTTCGAGATCGTCGAATCCGACGTACCCGAGGACCCCCGGTGCGATCTGCCGGCGGGTAATCCTCTGCGGCCACTCTGCATTGAGGACATACTCCTGCCCAACTCGCCGGAGAACAAGGCCAGCGTGGCCGTTTCCTACGTCCAGCCACGATGGAGAGTCAGTCTCGGCGGGCGCTGGGTCGAGGGGTTCCGATGGTCCGCGGGCGTCTTCCAGGGCGACGTCCCCGACTACAGCACCGTGGACCTGGCCGCCGGCTACTCCTTCAACGAGATGATCACCGTGGGACTCAATGTCGCGAACCTGCGGGACAGCGTGCACCACCAGACCTTCGGGGGCGACCTGCTCTCCCGCCGGGCCCTACTCAACCTGACGTTCCGGTGGAAGTGACGCGAGGGCCTCGTCAGGAGCTCGATCGTTGGACGACATTTCCTACTTTCTACATTTCTTCGATTTTCGCGGTATATATAGGGTCGATGCGGGTGTGTCGGTTTGCCGAATCACTCGTGTTTTTTGTCCCGAAGAGGGCAAATCGTAGTAAATTGGTGCATCTTTTGGCGAAACCTGGGCGCGGAGGTTGGCTTCTGGGGGGAGATTCATGAACATTCGGAATCGAGGTTTGGGCTCTGACCGTCAACATCGGCCTCTCGGGACCACGTTCGCCCGAGGCGGTATCGTCTTTATCTTGTTGAGCCTGCTGGCTTGTCCACTCGTACTCGCGCACAGCCCGCTGATGGACGCAGATCTTTCGGATTGGTGCGTCGGGGCATTTTCGAACACAGCCCCCGGAGGGGGCCGCACCGAGGACTCCTCGGCCACATTGGTCTGCGGGAATTGCAGCGTGACGATCGACTTGGCCTGCCAGGTGAACACCGATTGCCCGGCCGGCGAGACCTGCATCAACCTGACCAGCAAGACCGAGGTGGTGTGGTGGGACGACCGCACGGACGGCGCGGTGAACGACCTGGGTACGGTCGTGACGACTTTCGACAACAATAACCTGTATTTCGCCGCCGAATTGTGGGTCGATCCGGACCCCGTGTCGCTGCCCTTCGGCGAGATCGCGATTGACTTCACGCCCGGGGGCATCGACACCTGGCACGACCCGGGTGGCGCTGCCAACGGCTTCACGCCGCAATTGACGAACTCCGGGCACTGTAGCGTTTCCACCGACCGAGGCTGCACCTCGGACCAGGACTGTAAATTCTGCGCGATATCCACCGAGCCGTTTCCGTCGACGCGGGTTCGAGCCTGCGGGTCATCCGACGTGATCTGTTCGGATGAGCCAGGAGACGATTGCCTGGCGGTCGAGACCTGCGTCGACGTGGGCACGCTGGGTGTGTTGAACAACGTCGGCCTGTTCTCGAATCCGATAAGCCTGCCCGATTACATGGTCGTGTTCGACTTCAGCCGGTGGTTGGCCGGAAGCGACGCGACCGCGCTGTACAAGAACATCGGCGGCGCATGGACCATCCAAGGTTTGGTCGCCCCGGCGGTGAATCCGGGCGCCAGCGGTGGATCCGGAGGACCGCCCGGGTCCGTCGAGGTCGCTCTTCCGTGGACCTTGTTCGGATGCACGGGTTGCCCGGATGCGTGCGTTTGTCCGGACTTCGGCCCCGGTCAGGATTACCGATTCGGCATGATCATCGCACGGGGCGCCGCGGACCTGGATTTCGCGCCCGACGGCGCCATCGAGGACGTCATGTCGGAGGCCGTCGCGGGCACGACCACCACGACCACGGATAGCTGCCCCGGGTTCGGAACCGGCAACACCACCTGCGAGATCGCAGACGGAAGCATGGATTCGTTCGTCCCGCCGCCGCCGGGAGTTCCCGGTGGGCGCGTGGACGTGCTGCGTATGTCCAAGGATGCCGCGGCGTCCACCATTACGCTGAACTGGAATCCTTCCTGCTCGACGGCCGACACCGACTACGAGGTTTACGAAGGTGAAGTAAGCGTCTGGTACAGCCACCTGCAGGTGGCCGGATTTTGCACCACGGGTGGCGCGACCACGGCCACGTTAGACATGGGCGTGGGCGATCGATACTACCTTGTCATCCCGTCCGACGGGTCCACCGAGGGCTCCTACGGCGAGGACAGCTCACTGGTCGAACGGCCGGCCAGCACCGTACCGTGCAGGCCTCAAAGCCTCGGCACCTGTCCCTGAAGACCTACGCATGGGGGGATTGTCATGAATAGTCCGAATCGGACCCGATCGACCTTGGTCGTTGTCGGGCTGGTGATCTGTTTGACCGGTGCTGCGGCTGCGGCGGAACTCGATGGTCCCGCATCGATCGTCTTCGACCAGTACCGTGTGCCGACGATCGTAGCGCAAACCGAGCACGATGCTCTCTACTTGCAGGGCTACATGCACGCCAAGGACCGTCTGTTCCAGATGGACCTCCAGCGCCGGCTGTTCTCGGGAACCCTGTCCGAGCTGGTCGGCCCGACCCAGTTGGCACAGGATGTTCAGCTGCGCACACTGGGCCTGCGACGGGCGGCCGAGAGAAGCCTGCCGGTCCAGACGCCGGAAATCATGGCCTGGCTCGAGGCTTACTCCGACGGCGTCAATGCGTTCATCCAGGACACGTCCCAGCCGCTACCCATCGAGTACGGGCCTCTCGAGGTCAATCGCGACGGCATTGCGCCCTGGACGCCCATCGACAGCCTGACGATGGTGAAAGGGCTCGCATTCGGCCTGTCGTTCGACCTCGACGATATCGACCGGACTCTCGCTCTGCTGAACTTCCTCGCTGTCGGCGACATTCTCGGGTTCAACGGGCTTCAGCTGTTCAACAACGATCTCTATCGAGCCGCGCCGTTCGACCCGACGATATCGATTCCCCCGGCCAAGGCAGGAGACGACGTACAGCCGCCGGAGGACGACTCGTTTCCGTCGTACATCTCGGATCCGAACTTCGAAGCCATGGTACAGGACTACCGGGACACGATCGCCGAGTTCCCGGTGCTGCGACGGGCGCTCGAAACGGATTCCTCCGAGCAAGGCAGTAACTGGTGGATCGCATCCGGCGACCTGACCGAGTCGGGGTATCCGATGATCGCCAACGATCCCCACCTGACGCTGGGCACTCCCTCGATGTTCTATGAGGTGCACCTGTACGTAGAGGGCGGCATCAACGTGACCGGCGTGAGCTTCCCCGGCGCCCCGGGCCTGGTGCTGGGTTGCAACGACGTGATCTGCTGGGGTGCGACGGTCAACGGGCTGGACGTGACCGACGTGTACAACGAGGTCCTCGTCCCCCTCGATCCGAACCAACCGACCACGCCGACGCACATCTTATTCGAAGGGACTTTCGAACCGCTGCAGTTCATTCCTCAAACTTTTCTCTTCAACGCCATCGGCGACGGTGTGCCCAACACGCTCGTCAACGCGAATCTCCCGCCGGAGCAAGGCGGCGTGACGCTGGTCGTACCGCGTCGCAACAACGGGCCGATCGTGCAGGTCAGCTTCGACCCGTCGTCCCCGACTCCGCTAACGGGGATCAGCGTCCAGTACACCGGTTGGAGCGGGACCCAGGAGTTGGAAGCGTTTCGCCGTTTCGCCATGGCTACCAGTCCTCAGGAATTCAAGGACGGACTGCAGTACTTCGACGTTGGCGCGCAGAACTGGGCCTACGCCGACATCAACGGAAACATCGCCTATTTCACCAGCGCCGAGGCACCGGTCCGCGAAGACCTCCAGACCCTGTTCCGCCCGGACGGATTCATCACTCCTTACCTCATCCGGGACGGTACGAACGACTCCAAGCACCAGTGGCTGCCCATGGCGAACCCGCAGCCCAACCAGTCGCTGAGCACCGAGATCCTGCCGTTCGACGAGATGCCGCAGGTGATAAACCCGCCCAGCGGGTACGTTCTGAACGCGAACAACGACCCGATCGGCACCACGCTCAACAACGTTTCGTGGGACCAGTTCCGGGTCGGCTTCAACGGGCTGTACTACCTGGCCCCCGGATACGCGACCGGCTTCCGCATGGGGCGCCTGCAGCGCTTGTTCGACGAGGCGGTTGCCAGCGGCCCGTTGACGGTGACCGACTACCGCGCCATGCAGGCGAACAATCAACTGCTGGACGCGGAGGTTCTCGCCCCGTACCTGCTGACGGCGTACGATAATGCATCCGCGCCGGACGCAGCGCCCGAGTTGGTCGATCTGATTGCCGACCCACGGATTGGCGAAGCGATCGGACGTATCGCGGCCTGGGACTTCAGCACCCCGACCGGAATCAACGAGGGGTTCGATCCGGGCGACGACCCTGCCGCGCCCGGCCCGCCGACCGCCGCCGAGATCGACGCCAGTGTCGCGGCGACGATCTACTCCGTCTGGCGCGGCCAGGTCGTTCAGCGCGTCATCGACGGAACCCTCGCCTCGTTGCCGATTCCGCTGACTGCATTTGCGCCCGGCAACGCGCTATCGATGAGTGCCCTGCGACATCTTTTGGACAACTACGCCACGACCGGCGGCACGGGCGCCTCGCTGATCAACTTCTTCACCGTCCCGGGAGTGGCGGATCAGATGGTCGCACGGGACCTCATCTTGCTCGGGACTCTGCAGGCCGCGCTGGATCTGCTGGCCTCGGATGAGATGGCACCCGCCTTCGGCAACTCCACCGACCAGCAAGACTACCGCTGGGGCAAACTGCACCGGATCGTCTTCGCGCATCCGTTGGGCGGACCGTTCAATATCCCGCCCACCGGCGGACCGGGAAACCTCGCGCCCGACCTGCCTGGAATCTCCCGGGCCGGCGGAATGGGTGCCCTGGACGCGTCGTCGCACAGCGTTCGCGCCGACGGTCTCAACGAGTTCATGTTCAACAGCGGACCGGCGCGCAGGTTCATCGCGACGATGACACCGGATGGCCCCGAAGCCATGGAGGTGATTCCCGGCGGCGAAAGCGGTGCGCCAGGAAGCCCCCACGGGTCGGACCAGCTGGCGTTGTGGCTGGTCAACGAATACCACCCGCTGC
>Ga0255055_10000571_pt1 | contig 28381 bp, 39 predicted proteins | sample JV7_2_27_MG_FD_188633 | JGI IMG/M metagenome (GOLD analysis project Ga0255055, IMG submission 188633) | Seawater microbial communities from Jervis Inlet, British Columbia, Canada - JV7_2_27 | ecosystem: Environmental > Aquatic > Marine > Inlet | place: Canada: British Columbia | collected...
TGATAACTATTTTCTTAGTGAAGCAAATCTTACTGCTTTATTGAATGATAACTATTTTCTTAGTGAAGCAAATCTTACTGCTTTATTGAATGATAACTATTTTCTTAGTGAAGCAAATCTTACTGCACTATTGAACGACTTATATTATAGAAGCGAGGCCAACCTAACAGGATTATTAAATAATAATTATGTGGCTAATGACACCAACGTGAATTTTAGCAGAGTAAACGCTACCAGTTATTGTATTGGAGCTTTATGTTTAAGTAGCTGGGACGAGGTTAATAGTACAATAGTAGATACTTATGTGACAACTACCAACATCACTGGATGGGGATACTTCCTAAGCGAAGCAAACCTTACTAATTTGTTAAATGATAACTATTTCCTTAGTGAAGCCAACCTAACCACCCTACTCAATGATAATTATTTAGCTAATGGTAGCAGTGCTATTTTTAAAAAGGTTAATCTCACCCACCTCAACATTAGTGGCACGGTTTATGGTGATAGCGGTAATATCGAATTTGCTAACCACATTGATTTACAAGGGAGAACTCTTGTGGATGCTTCTATTGTCGAAACCAATGCTATTAGAGACCCAGATGATAACACCTTGCTTAATAATGACAATTTATATAATCAAGGAAATATCAGTATTAGGATGGCAAGCACGAAGTATCAATTAGGTGTTAATGGCAGTGCTAATATAAGTGATACTCTTTACTTAGGTAACGTAGGAGTCTCTAATTGGGATATGGTTAATGGCACAGATGTAGATACTTATGTGACAACTACCAACATCACTGGATGGGGATACTTCCTAAGCGAAGCAAACCTAACCTCATTACTAAACGACAATTATTATATGAGTGAAGCAAATTTGACAGCTGTGCTTAATGATGAATATGTGAATAAGAGCGGAGATTCATTAACAGGAAACTTTACTATGGCGGACAACTTAACAATAGAGAGTCTGCGTTTCGAAGGGAACACCTCACATAGAATATATAATAATGGTACGTGTATCATCTTTGATGTTGGTTCAACCTCTTTTGAGGTGTGTGAGTAATTAAGATGGAGGGTAGATAATGAAACTCATTTTTTTAATAAATATACTACTCATATTCGGTTTTGGTTTTATGGCAAGTGTTAATATCGCAGAGGCTGATGAGGTGGGTTTCAACATAAGCGAAGCCACCATTTACGACATTAGTAGCAACACCGTTTACCTAACGATATGTGAGCTATTGGATAAAGACCAGAACATAAACATAAGTCACATATACTCTGACCATAATTTGACTAGGAACATAGAATACACAACCATCCTTCTTAATCAAAGTTATACCCACAACATCACTGGCTTAGTGAATACGAGTCTTGGCAAATACAAAACTATTGAAGTGGTTGAGGAGTGCGTGAACATCACCATCTGCGAAGACGTTACTCACTATTATGCGGATAATGGGAGTGAAATGTTTTGTGATTATGTTTTAGAAGATAAGAGTTGCTTAGTAGTAGAAGAAGGAATAATCAGCACAGAAACTAGGTATGATTACTTGCCTGTACCTAATGTGAAGGAGAAAGTGATAATTGAAGGTAAGCAAATTGAGAATAAACAAGGAGGCATACCCATACCAAAGAGTTCGTGTATCAACTTAAAAATAACTTATAACCACCCACTCAGTTATGGTTTATTTGTTCCTGAGAACGCCAACAAATACAATATTAGTGTTGTGAACTTTGATGGAAGCGATAGCGGTCATCTTGATCCTGGTTGGCACAGCACTAATTGGAAACAAAGATATAACATAACAATTAATAACACTGACTCATTGGCTCATATCTACGAGATTATCACTATAAACGAAACTTTATTTGGCACTATGAGTTGTAATAATAGTGCTAATGCGTTAACAAGCACTCGAATCGTAAGATACAGCGATAATTCTACGATTCCGTATCAGTGGCGTGTTAGTAGTGATAGAAGCTTTGGATTGTACTTCATAAATAATGGGACAGTGGCTAGTGGCACAACAAACACTACTGGTTACGCAATATATTGTAATAAGACCAACCCCACCCAAGGTAATAGCACAATCTTCTTATTGGCTGATGATGAAGAAGTTGATAACTCAGCGAATTGGGTTGATACTTTGCGTACTGGCAGGGTTGCGGAGTATAGTTATAACACAACCAACCCAGTGGATGGTATTGGTAGTCTTTGGATGGGAGCGGTTAGTAATGATGATTGGGTATATCAAAATTTTACTACAACAACAGATGGGGTGGTTTATGCTTTGATTAAGGGAGATTGGTATTCTTCTGGAGGCACAGCTCCTGGTTGGGGATTAACAGATAGTAGTGATTGCATCCAAGATAATAATTTTGATGCAAGTTTTTGGATTGATGATGGGAGTGGTACTACTTGGAATTTGTATGACACAGCCAATAGGAACACTGGTGTGACAATAAATGCCACCACTACTTATCAGTTCAAAATGGAAGCTTATAATCTTGACCAAGCAGATGGTAATGTGAATGTGTACATACAAAACAAGAGACGACTTAGCGGTGTGGAAAGTTATGGAGTGGTGAATGATGTTGGTTGCATGTACTTTTATACTGATGCTTCCACAGGCATGATGTGGGATGACATATTCATCACACATAACAAGAATATTAGTCGGTATCGCTCTCCAAGCATAATAAGTTTGGGGGCAGTAGAATCAGCGCCAGCAGGAGCTAGTGATACTTGCACTCTCAGCACCACAGCCGACAGCGATGTTGATTGCGGTGATTCTTGTAATTTTAGCGTGACAGATGTTAATGGTTATAATGTTTTCATAAACGGAACAGGGCTTGTTAGGGGAGTGATGAATATTACTAATGCCACAAGGATTAAGATATGGGGTGGTTGTAGAGCGAGGGCGAACATATGAACAAAAACATTTCTTGCATCATGATATCTCTCTTGTTTAGTTTAGTATGTGCTAACGCATTAATAATAGGGGAAGGGGTGCAAATAAAGTATGGTAATACCAGCTTTAATGTCACATACAACTTCACCACAAACATAAGTTTCAACAACAATTTCAGCGTACACTCAAGAGGAATAATAATTGATGGGGATGATTATGTTAATATAACCCTGCCTAATAGTAGTTTGACGTTGGATGTTCGGTTTTGGAATCTCACAACTGGTTTCAACCGCTTCAACTTAACAAACTCCCAATCCGACATTTTATATTATAACATAACTGTGAATGGTAGTATTGGCCAAGGCTATCTTAATAGTAGTAATGTTAGCACAGGATTCACAACTTATAGCATAGGTTTATGGTTCTATAATGCGACCAATATCTCAATAGGAGATTGTATTGAAACTTGGAGTTGTGCTGAGTGGACTGATAAGGAGTATGGCACAATAAATTGTCTTAGTGGAGAATTAACTAGGGTTTGTACTGATGCGAATAGTTGTGGCACAACAGCTAATAAGCCGAGCGAGAGTATGAGTTGTGATGCTGGGAGCGGGGGAGGAAGTAGTAGCACCCCGATTTATGGTTTGTTGGGTGATGACCTGATTAATGAGAGCAACGTCTCAAAACAAAAAGTTGGTGGCAGTGGTGTGTTTGGTGAGCTTAGCAGAACAAGAAAAACAGCCATATTCATCATAGCAATACTTTTCATACTCTCATGCATAGCCTTAATCTTTTTCACCAAGAAAAAGGAGGGGATAAGAAGATGAATAAAACAACTATGGCAACATTAATTTTTTTATTAGCAATACTGACCTTAGTATCAGCTTCGGATAACAATAGAGATATACCGACCACTGCCAAAGAAAAAATAATTGATATGAACAACGAAATAGAGAAAGCAAATAATAGAATCGTGAGGATACAAACAAGAGTTAGAGGATTAGAAAACGCTCTTTTAAGAGTTGAGAACGAACAAGCAAGAACGATGTTAACAAGAAATCTTGAGAAGTGGCAAACAAAATACAAATTCGATTATGAAGAAGCAGAAGCCACCTTAGTTGAAGGCAAAGCAATGATTAAAACCAGGAAAAGACATAGGCTTCTCGAATTATTTAGTGTTGAGGCAAGAAATGTTTATGAGATCGACAATGAAGGTTTTATTAAAAGCAAAAGAAGAAACTTCTGGGCGATCCTGTTTAAAGAAAAGGTTACTGATTAATAAGAAGCACTATTTGAAGTGAAAACCCCCTATTTAAGCTAAAATAATGGGTTTGACTCCTAAAAAGGGTTGGTGTGTGATGTGAAACTATCGAAATCAAAGCTTTTAAGCCTTCTACTAATACTCTGCATAACCCTCACACTAAGCATATCTGTGAGTGCTAAGACCATAAACAAGAAAGGCATGAGCTGGGATGAAACGTGTACTGATGGGTTATGCACACGAACCCTTTATAGTGGCATAATAAATTATTATGATGGGCAAAGGTATGTTCCTATTAACACCACCATAACAAGTTCTACGCATGAAACATATGATTATGAGATGAGCAAAGGAATATATACTGCTTACTTCCAAGACAATATTAACACAGGGGAAGCTGTGAAGTTCGTGAAGGATGATTACTATTTCATATACGATTTAAGCGGAGGCAAGATGCAATGGGCGGTAGAGAACAAAACAGGTGTGCCTGATTGGGGCAAGACCAAAAGCATAGGCGGTATTATTATTAGTCCTGCTTTGACTATTGGTAACAAGATTTACTATAACAATTCATTTGTGAACACAAACCTCGAATACTACCTCTACAATGAGATGCTAAAAGAAAATTTTGTGTTAAACAATTATGATAGCTTAGTTGATGGAGCGGATTATGTGTATCTGGAATACACAGGAGAGATAAGGTTTAGCGAAGGATTAACTATATGGGCTGATGGTGAACAACAAGATAAGAGCAAAGGATTCAATACCACAGGAAGAATAGATTTGAAAGATGTTAACGGAACAACAATATTCTACTTAGCATCCCCCATCGCCACCGATGATAATGGTAGCGTGATTGGTTTAAGATATGATGTGAAACCTGGCACGACCAAATTCGCATTCCACTTACAAACACCAAGGCAGTGGCTGAGCGAAGCAACATACCCTGTACGTATAGATCCAACAATAAAATTGCAAAGTAATATAAGTGAAAATTTGGGTGACACAGAAGTTGCAAAAGATGCCCCAACAACAAACTATGGAACTTCCACCATACTAGAAGCATCCCACTGGAATAGTCTTTTCCCAACCACAAATTATCATAATGAGATACTAATAAAATTTAATATAAGTTTACTCCCTTCAAGTGTAACAATAACGAACTCAACCCTATACTTAAAAATAAGTGGCAACCAATTAGATAGTGGGGACTCATATACTATATCAAACTATCATGTTTACCCATTCCCAACATATAATATATCAAATATTGAATGGAATGAAACAAGCATAACTTGGAATAATAGACCAAACCAAACAACACAAACAAACACAACAAAGGAAGACGATGTGAACATACAATCAGGAGCTTTTGGGTGGAAAGCATGGTCATGTACTAAAATGTTAAGTAAAGCAACAACCGACAACAACCCTAACATAACCATTAGATTAAATGTTACTTCTACAACTGGAACAGTTACAGAAGATGAAGTATATTTTTACTCAAAAGAAACAGCAACCTCAACTAACAGACCATATCTCAACATAACTTATATTGACAACACAATCCCAAACATCACTCTGATTAGTCCCCCAAACAATAATTGGAATACTACTAGCACACCCAACTTCTTCTTTAACGTATCAGATAACGAAACAAGTTCTAATTGTTCATTGTGGATTAATAATAGTAGATATGGAGAGAACCAAAGCGTAAAGATAAATGTGACGACCAACATAACCACCAATACGAGCTTCGCAGATAATACAAGCTACCACTGGTGGATAAACTGCACAGACAACAGTGCGAACGAAAAGAAAAGCAGTGTCTGGACACTAAACATTGACACCACCAACCCCACCCTAATAGTAAACACACCCACCAACGACACAGATTACACCAACACCACCATACTCTTCAACATCACAACCACAGATAACCTACAAAGAGACAGCTGTAAATACGAAATAATAAACTACACAAGCGGATCAAGTCATAGTAATGGAAGCCTTAATTGTAACTTAACCAACGTCAGCCTACCAATAGGCACATTCAACATAAGCATAAGCGTAAACGACACCGCAGGCAACACCAACACCACCACAATTAGTAATATTACTGCATCGGTAGATGACTCAAACCCTAACATAACCATAACCAACCCCCAAAGTAGCTTTGAAGGAATGAGCTTCAACCTAGCAGGCACAGTAACCGACAACGTAGCAGTAGCTAAGTGCTGGTACAGATTTAACAGCACAGGAGACACACCACAAACCAACACAAGCATGAACTGCTCAGGCGGAACATATAGCGTGAGCGAAAGCACGAATAGTTTTGGAAGCCACGAAATCCTAGTATATGCTAATGATACAAGTGGAAACATAGGTATGAGCAGTAAAAGTTTCATAAACGGAGAAGTGGGCGGAGGCGGAGGCGGTGGCGGAAGTGATGAAACCAAGACATGCACAATAAACGTGATAAAACCCAGTATCAGCATGAACGTCATAGGACTAACAGGCAAAAGCGGAAACCAAAGCCCCTGGCAAGACCTCGTACTACAAAACATGGAAGCATACCCCAACACATACAGCTTCAACTTCGAGAACCCAATATGCGAAGCCAAAGAAAGCATAATCGTAATAGAAGGCCAAAGCCAAGGAACAAACCAAATAAGATGCTACTTCCCAGAAAAAAACACTTACACCAACCTACTAGTACGTTGCGAAGGAAGCAGTTTAGAATACAAAGTCAACCTATACACAGACTTGCTCAGCAGAGCATGGGCGAACCCCATAATACTAATAGTAGGCCTCATAATCATAGTTATACTCATAATGGCAGTGATAAGCTTCATCAGACTCATAGGGTAGTAGTGCCTCGTGTGTTTTTTTGGTGGTGGGGGCGAACAATTCTTTAACCCCCTATACACCCTCACTCAAGAAAACAGCCCCTACCTCAAAGAAACACCGAGAAAACGTGTAGGTATGCTTGTTGATTAGTTTGTGTTACTAAAACCCTATTTTTGTGTTACATTTGCTTCTATTTCTGTATCTGTGTCTGTTATGCCTGTTTGTTCGTTTCGTCTAATATTGCCTAAGATAAAGCCCAGTAAACGCCCTATTTTGTCGCTATGTAATACAAAGCTACCTATGAGGGCGAGTTGCTTTAATGCTGTGCTTGGTTTGACTTGTCTTAAAATCTTCATATCTTGCTTTAATTGGGTGGTTTCCATCGCATTTAGGCGTATAGTGAAGATTTTTCCCTTATCCGTATCCCTTTCTTCTTGGTCTCTACTAACCCTGAAAGGCTCTTTCTCAAACTTAAAATCAACCATTTTCATTAATTATTTTGGGTGGGTTTTGACTTATTACTTGAGAGAAAACACAACCAACACAGCTTCTCTTATTCATTGGGTGTTTATACTTACACTCACCTTCTGTATATAAACACTTAAATCTTATAGTACATTCAATGATTTCGCCTTTCATAAAAATGTTCTCAGGATACACACGATTTTAATCGTGTGAGGAATGAGAACTCACCTCCGATAGTATATTTTGACATTCTGTCGGAACTTCGTTTCCCCATACATCCCAACCTTGCCTTTTTGTTCTTGCAAACATTTCTAATTTATCACAATTTGGGAAAGCCTTTTCTATCCAACTTATAACACATTTCGGTTTCTTTGAATGTATTGTTCTTTTCTCTTTAAAAATAGACCTTACCTTAACCTTTGGGGTGGGGGGATTACCCTTTTTACCAATTAAAAGAACTTCGTGTTGTATTCTAAAAAACCACCCAAGACCTAAATGTTCTTTATCCCATATTGCACAAGTTCTATATTCAAATCCCCATTCTTCAATTAACTTTAAACACTCTGGAAGTTTAGTTGCTGTTGCCCATAATATCAACCAAGCATCTTTAGTTACCGGTACTTTTAACTTCTGTATATCCTCTTTGCACATTAAACCATAATATTTTCTAGCACTAAATACTTTACCATGCTTACCTTTTTGCCTAACAATCGTTCTTTCTCCATAATCCCAAGGTGGGTCTGCATAAATTATACTATATTTTTTATTTGGAAAAGGCATCAAGTGAAATCACCTATTTTAGTCTGTCCAGAAGCATCTCCAAATATGGAATACTCAAAAACATCTTTACCTTGTTGTTCTGCTATGTATCGGGCTACTGCATCTTGAGAAACGTGACCAGCACTGCCACAATAATAACCTCTTGCCCATAAGTTAGCAAAGCTCTTGTAAGGCGTCTCGTAACCCAAATACTTTAATTGCTTGAACACCAACCTCAACTGCCTTGAACTATTTCCTTTTAGCTTCTTGACTATCTCGCAAGGTCTGTGTGTTGGCTTCGTTGATACAAATAAGTGTAAGTGGTCTGGCATTATCTCTAAAGCCAACTGCTGTACGCCTGTTTCTTGGCATTGTCCATTCAATATTGTCTTTAGCACTTCCTTCACCTTGCCTTTAAGTATATGTTTCCTGTACTTTGGTATCCAAATGATGTGATAATTGATGTTGTGTTTGCAGTGATGTCCTTTCCTCACTGTTGCAATCTTTACTTTCAAGTTGTGTTTTGTTCCACTGAAATGTGCATATTTTCTTACCATAGCAATCACCCAATGGTTCGTGATTGCTGGTTGAGGGTGTCTCGTTGAGCGAATCCCACATTAAAACTTTCGGTTCAACCGAATGATTTAAGTTAAGGGATTTGCGTGAGAAACCCCCGAATTTATTCGGACTTGTTTGGGAGTGTGTCATTTTCTATTCTCCAGATTTTTTCGCTTAGTATGTTGAGGCAATCCACTATCAGTTTTTGCTGTGTCTTAATAGCTTTTATCTCTTCTTCTATCTTCGTAGGCTTTGGCTTTTTTGCATTCATCGTAGTTTCCTCCGCATGCTCTTAGCACGAATGTTCTTTGGGAAAAGCCGATTATGGGGCATGGACTCCATTGGTCTCCTTTGACGATTTCTTTGTTGAAGCATCTAGTGTCAAACCATCCCATTCTCAGGCATAACTCCTTAACATTAACAAACTTATCAATCATTTATACCAACCACATTTCCAATGTTTTATCTTCCCATATGTAGTGGTGTGTATCAAAACATACCAACCATCTGGATAAACCTTTGTTTGTAGGGTTGCTCCGCAATCACAAGGAACATCAACCTTTCTCATTTTATGTTCACCAATACGAATCCGAACCCCCAAAAAACTGGGAGTGTCCCTCCTGGGACATAGTTTCTTTTCACATAATCTGGCCAACGAGTAACGCTTCCATTAAAATCTCTGTATATGAAATTGCTATCTCCTGCTTCGCACCAAGTACCATAAATGTGTGTATAGCCATCACCATATAAACCCTCAACGAAATCCCTAGTAATATAATCATAGCCGTACAAACTCATTTCATGGTACTCCTCGCAAAGTCTCAAACTCTCACTCCAACCATGAATCTCGCTCGTATTACTGCTGAAATTATACCCTTCATACCACAAAGTTGCGTTATAATCATAACAATCCCTGACATAACCACCATGAGAGTGTATGAAAGCATAAGGCTTGGCTTTAATAAAAAATCCTTGTTCATAAAAATCGTGGAACATCGGACTGATGATTATTAATAACCAAATGATTATGTTAATACTTATTATCACTATTAAGTAATATTTTAGTGTTTTGTGTATTAACTTCTTTAATTTACACCAATCAATCCTTATCTCTATTGTTTTCTTCATTTTAGTGTTTTTTGTTGTAGCCATCCTCCTAGTCTTTTCTTGGCTATCTCCACGTATTCCTTGTTGATTTCTATGCCTATGAAGTTTCTTCCCAGCTTCTTAGCCACCAAACCAGTAGTCCCACTACCAAAGAAAGGGTCAAGCACCACACCAGGAACAAAACCAAAGTTGCAACCACAAACCGACCAACCCAAAGTCTTTCTGCTTGTGCTTATGGCTTGTTCATAGAACTTGCTTGGTTCTCTGCTTGTGGTTGGTTTCATACCTGTTTTTAAAACCCCTCCTTCTAATCTTTTCTTATCTGGGATGTCTGGGTGTTGGATGCCAACTTCTCTCTCGATTATTCTTTCTCTTGGTTTAGAACACTTCTTGCATACTTCTCTTGGGCATCCGCTTTTTATCATGGGCAGTATGAGTTTCTCTGGGAACGTGGCGAAATGAGCCTCACTAAATGGTTGTGTGGCTATCTTCCAAACATCACCAGGATTACCACCTAATGGATGAGCATAACCTTCTCCTTTCCATGGCGGACTATCAATGCCTTTTTTTCTTAAATCACTCAGAAACTCTCCCTTCTTCTTCAAATCCCTCCTCCATACTTTTCCCTCTTGGCCTTTAGCAAAAGGTTCAATCCCATCAGATTTATCTTGCCTCATTCTTCGAGCAACATCATCAGGATACTTATGAGGTCTCCTTATGTTGTCTAGGTCGAACCAGTATTTCTTTTTCTTTACTAGCATGAATACTGGCTCATAAGAGTTGGCTAACCTATCTTTAACACTGCTTGGCATACTATTAGGCTTATGCCAAACAACAATATTTCTTAGTATCCAACCCTGCTCATCAACCATACGCATTATAAGGCGATAATTCTGCATCACCATGCACTTAGGCATAAAACCAACAGTATGCCCTTTTGTAGCACCATAATCACTTGTCTTAGCTTGAAGATTCTTGGTCTCATCAGTATGACCACTAGCATTACCACTTCCACCATAACAATCACCATGATTCCAAAACATAACACCATCATCTCGTAGAACCCTGTGTAGTTCCTTAGTTACCTTCAACATCTTATTAATGAAATCATTAAGACTAGGCTCAAGACCGAGCTGTCCCTCAACCCCATAATCACGAAGCCCCCAGTAAGGCGGACTAGTAATAATCGTATTAACACAACCATCAGGTAAATCCTTCAAACCCAATAATACATCTTTACAAATAATCTTGTTTCTCATTCTTCGTGGTACCTTTGGGGGCATTCAAAAGGCTTAAAAACAAACTGATTACCCAACTCATTAATATATATGAACTCCCTCTCCCCCTTATGCCGATTATACTTCAAACGCCTCACCTTAGCCAACAAGAACTCATCCTTCTTCAAATCATTCAAAGCATTCAAATCCTTCCCCTCCATCTGCCCCAAAATCATCTCATTGCTTCCACTCCCAATTTTGGGGTTGAGGTTGGCGAAGCTAGGACAACAATAGTATTGTGCCAGGCTAAGTTTTCTGCCTCGTAACAAGTAGTTTATGCCTTTCAAAACAAGAGGCTTCTCTTCTGCTCTCGGTGTTTTTGGGAATAAAGCATCTGCTTCCTCAAAAACAATAGCAGGGGCGGTTAGGCTTGGCTTCTCTTTACGCCACTCAATCACTTGATTCATCTGCCTCATAATCTCTACTCTGGCCAAGCCCACATTACCACTGAAATTAAAGAAAAGATTTAATCCCTGCTCCAACAAAGGGACTATGCTGAACTCTTCTTTGCTATCAAGCACGAATATGTCTTCACTCATTAAATGCACCAACCCACGTATTAGGCCTTGTTTGGTACTAAAATTTATGCTTCCCTTACCAACACCCACAGGTAAGTCCTCGCACACATCCAATAGGGTTTCGAAGTCTTTTATTTCTAGGTTGTTTTTGAATATGTTTCTTAATTCTTTGGCTCCGCTTGGACTAAAACCTAAGGCTCCTAGCTCATCTACTTGGTAACTGCGAATGTTTGGCCTGATACGTTTCTCAAAGCGTTCTCCTTTCTTTCCATAATAATAGTATTTACTATTATCTACTCTGCCTCTTATCATTCCTTCTGGCTTATTAACATATTTAGCGTTTACGTAGTTGCTGAGTTTGTGATCTTCTCCTTCCCAATCATAAACCACTACTGGTCTTCCGCCTAAGCTTATGAAGTAATAGATGTTTCTTAGTATGATGCTTTTGCCTCTTCCTACTTTGCTGGTTATGATAAGGCTGTCGCTGATACTTGGATAGGATTTCCATATTAGTATGTTGTTCTCTGTTGACATGCCTAAGGGTATTATGCCTTTGTGTATATAAGGTATATCTACTATTGTTTTACTATATCTTAATCTCAAAGTATTTTTCCACCCTTGTTTTCAATATAGTGTATTAGTATACACACCCTCTTTATCCTCTGCCACTTTCATCACCCTCGCCGTCTTCTGCCAAACCAGTTGCCATTTCTTTGCCATGCTTGGCAACGAGCCGATAAGCAGTCCTTTCTGGCTTACCAAACTCCTTCATTATTAGTCGGACACGCTCCTTTTTGCCAATTTTGCCATCAGTGGCAATATTCCTAATCATATCCTCTGTTGTAAGCTCAGACTTCTCAATCTCAGCTATTTCTTTGTCAACCTTGTCTGCCTTCATACCAACCACTGTTTTCCATTGGTTAAGCAACATGCCAAGCTCATTAAGGTAAACATCCAGTTTCTGCTTAGCACGTTCATCCAAATCCAGGATGGTAGTCATTATCTCAGCTCTTATAACGCTGTTGCTTTGCTCATTGAGGATGGTTATGGCCTTAACCCTATTAACGGCTTGTAATCCTTGCTTTAACTCATTGCCATTATAATGCCTTCTTATAGGCACGTTATAGGCGAATACTTCGCTGATCTTGTCCCTGACAAGCTCTAAGTTATCCTCGATTTCCATTAATAGATCCTTTTTCTCACTCATCTTCTCTTCCTCTCACCCTCACATCATTTCCTTGTGGTCTTTGTTGGCAAATAAGGTTGTATCACACTCTTATGCCCCAAATCTATCATCTCCTTAGCTTTCTCACCAAGTTGAGTCTCAAGCTCAGCAGTCCTCACACCCAACTCATCCACACGGCTCTGCAAAACACTAATCTCCTCATCCTTACGACTAATCTCAGCCTGATAACTAAAATTAAGCTCTTTCAAACCAATCAAGACATGCTTCTGATCAATCGGCAAAACATCATCCTTATCAAAAGTCTGCTTATGCTTAATACGATTAAAACCGCCAAGGTAACGTGCCTCAACCCTATCCTTGTTCTGCGTAGGAAACAAATAAGCCTGAGTCTCCCAATCATAATACAACACCTCAGTCTTAGCATTACTATTCACACCCATACGCTCAATCACCATAGCCGTAACACCATCACGAGTACTCATAAGATGCTTTAATAAGAAACCGAATCCTGCGCTTCCACCAAGACCTAACAAAGCCATGACCACGATTATACCTGTTGGTAAACTCATTGTAGAACACCTCCTAAATCCCTCTGATAAGGCTTCAACCTCTTATACAACAAAAAAATAATGATTAAGCTTATGCAGAAGCCTATGAATAAGAACACCAACAACCACGTCTGGCTTGTATTGCTACCTTCGGCTTTGCCTAGCTCAGAATTACAAATGTGCAAAGCATTATCAGATGAGTTAAGCTTAGTCTCCAAACTCATCACCCTGCCACTACTCTCGCCTGTGCAAGTACCAGCACGCCTCTCACAACTAGCACGCTCATCCTCGCAATCACGAATCTGCTCTTGATAATCCAACATGCTCTCATCCCTAGCACGAACACTATCCTCTAATAAAGCTAGTTCAGAGTAGATTATTGGTTGGTGCTTATAACAAACCTCTCTTGCAATACCAGGGTGTTCTTCTAGATCAGATATTATGTCATAAACTGGGCAAACCAATCCTACTTGGAAGTCATAGCTGAAAGCTTTGCTTATGGGCAACTCAAAGATGGTGGTGGTCTCATTACCAAAAACTAATATGTCACTCCCATTATCCCTCATGACACGAAAAGTCTTAGTCTCCTCAGTCACACGGCTATACGCATCACATGGCTCGCAAGCAACGCAACGAGCCCTTACATCGCAACCACCACCCAAGTTCTCATAAACATCTCCTGGCTCTAACAAACGATCCACCACGCAGATCTCATCGCATTCCTCATCACAAGAATCGCAACCAATATCATAATAACAATTATCTTGAACACCACTAATGTTTTCTCCTGGCTCTAAATCAAAACTTAGTTCTTGTGCTGAGCAATTAGTATTATTGAGTATGCACATGGGGCAACAAGCCCATTCCCAATAAGTGACGTTAACACCCAACACTCCTTCCTCATAATCTGAGAAGTTTATGAACTCAGCATAGCTTATGTTGGTGCAGTTGTTGTGTGGTATTACTAATCCATACGCTTTATTTGTTATGATGAAGCCTATCAATAAGAGCAAAGCCAAAAACATTATTATTTTCCAAACCCTTTTATAATCAACCATTTTTTATCACCTTCTTTGTTAAATATATGATCGTGCAAGTAACTGGGATAACGAGAAATAATAATAACCAATACTCCCACCAAGCCTCTCCCAAACTATTAATGTCATAACAAAAGAATCCCCTGTAATGTATATAATTATAAAGGTATGTCCACATCATTATCACGTAACTTGTTACTAGTGTAGCCCAACCAACAATTAAAATGCTCCTTTTCATGATTTTCTTAGTTATCATCCCTTTTCACCCTATTAGTACAACGTATCTTATAACGCAATAACCCACGAACAACAAAGTTGATAGGAACAAAGCGATTATGAAACTATACAAGATGCCTCTGCCACGCCTATGCCAATCTAGGATGGCCACAGTGAAGAAAATGCTCATGAACAAGCCAGTCAAAAAACTACCAAGTATGAACCAAGTGAACAACTTGGTTATCTCGTTCCACGGCAAAACCAACAACACCAACATTAATCACACTCCTTCTTTTAAAGCTTCCTTCAACTTCTCATACTCAGCCTCAGCCTTAGCACGTTGCAAACCCTCAAAAGGCTCATCACGCCTCGGCTTATTATGAGGCAAACCCACACCCTTCATACCAAAATTACGATCACGAAGCTCAGCCATCACACACTTCGCAGTCATAAAAGGATAATCCTCAAAAACGAAATCAGGCTCTTTATTACTAATCGCCACACTATAAACCCTGCTACGACTAGGACAAACACCAGGCTTCACCCTATCAAAACACAACTCAGCAACGAACCAACTCGTATTATCCTCAGGCACAGGCCTAAACATACGACTATGCCAACTCCGCACCACAAAACCCTTCTTCTCAACATGATCCTTAGCCAAACGCTCCATCTCCTCCCTAGTCTTACCACCAAAACCCTTCTTCATGCCACGCATCATAAAGAAAAAGACTAATCCGACAATGCCAACAAGCAAGACTAAGAAGAACAGAGGCCAAAAGAAACCTCTGCCAGTATTGGGGGACTGAGAACCTTGTTCTTTGGCCTCTAACTCTTTCTCCCTAGCTTCCAACTCAGCTTCTCTCATCTCTAAATCCTGGGCTTCTTTCTCCGCATACCTCTCAAAGAGTTTAGGAAACAAAACCTTAATCACGAGGAATATGCTGATCACAAAAAATAATAAGATAACTATTGCTAAGACTAACTTCGCAGTCCTCTTACCACCACTACCACCCTTATTCTTCACCACTTCACATCATCACCCTCATTTTAGTCTTAGATCGTCTCTGAAAAAATCATACTCCCCAATACGCTTCAAACCCTTCTTAGTGAGCTTAGGATAAACATGGCTCTGCCTCGCATCACCAAGCTTAAACAAATCAAGATAACCCAACCCCTCCAACAAACCCAAATGATAATCAAGATACCTCCTAGTAGGAAGCCCCTCACTAAAAAAAGCTCGGATAACATCCAAATCAACCACTACCTTACGAAACTTATAATAACTCATCTCCTCATCCTCACTCGCATCACGCAAGATCCTTTTAACACTGCGTAAAACCCTTGACACATTATGGTTGCCCTTACTAAGATGGATCTGCACCAATATTATGTCCCACAAAGGACACCACTTAAAACGAGCCAAACACCACACCTCAACCTCGACCAAAATGTTGCTTATCGGTCTTTCTTGTCTTTTTTCAGTAAAACAAAGGTTTTACCATCCAAATCAACACCCTCATTCTTTTCTTCAACAAGAATGTTATACTCATCTTCTTTCTTTGTTTTGTGCAAAGTTATACAAACCTTTTCCTCATCGTCTTTCATTCTCTCAAACCCCCTCGTCTCAAACGATATATTAAGTTAGTGTCTTTCTCTCCGCTCCTCTCAAAACCTACTTTCTCAAAAAGCTTTTGCGACCTCAAATTATCCTTCTTTATCGTGGCCTTAATAAAATCATACCTATAATTATTAAAGAAATGCGAACAACCACGACTCAATAACTTCTTACCATAACCAATACCCCTAAGCTTAGGAGCAACAGTGATGGATGCCTCAACAAAATCCTCTGTTACGTTCTCATCAAACCTGACGGTGCCAACACGAACTCCCCCGAATTCGAAACCAATAAACAAATGCTGATTAGGATTATTTTGTGTTCTCTCAAACCACTCATCGTGTTGTGCTTCACTAATATCTCCTGTGTTAATCGATGCCTTCTTCGTATCAGGATCATTCTTCCAATCTAAAAGGATCTTCTTATCACACTCTTCCGCATAACGCAACATCACATCACTCATTTCTCCTTCACCTCGCCAAAAATATGCTTAACAAACTCCTTATTCATTCCGATGTTTTGTAATATCCTATCTATAACTTTTTCTGAAGTAATCGCACCCGACTGGAAAGCAGACCAAGTATCTAGCAGGAGTTCATCTTCCCCCTTCTTCTTATCAAAGTACTCTCGCAAACACTCCAACACATCATAACCCATAAAAAACTGGTGTGGTAAAGAGTTATCTTTAAAAACCCCCCTTTCCAGTAAAGGCACAAAAACCTTATATCTTGGAGGACTTGAAGGAAAAACAGGTTCTTTCATCTCAATAATATCTTCTTTCTTTGTGGGAGAAGAAACAGAACAAGACTTAGGAAAAAATCTCTTTTGAAGCCCTTTTCCTTCTCTCTCCACAACCTTATCCTTGCTCGTTCTCGTCATCATAATCATTTCTCCTTCACCTCGCTAAAAGCACGCTTATCAGCCAGAGCTATCGCCAGTTCTTTTACTCTTTTATCCGAAATCATTATCTGCTTCCTTTAATCTTTTTAGGATAATATACCCTACTACTAAATTCTCCAAAAACAGCTTGGCTTTTCGCAACAATTTCATAAGCCAAATCATCTCTAAAAATCTCAAACATTTCATATTCAAACCTCCGCAAACACTCCAACACATCATCTCTATGAACACTATTAGGGAAAACATCACCAACCCTTTCCAGTAAAGGCACAACAACCTTATCCTTCTTCTCAGCCATCACACACCACTTTTAGTTTTACTCCGTAGTTAAAAACGAATGTTCCTTTTGCCTCGCTCAGGTCTGCCTCGCTCAGGTCTGCCTCGCTCAGGTCTGCCTCGCTCAGGTTTGCCTCGCTCAGGTCTGCCTTGCTCAGGTTTGCCTCGCTCAGGTTTGCCTTGCTCAGGTTTGCCTCGCTCAGGTTTGCCTTGCTCAGGTCTGCCTCGCTCAGGTTTGCCTTGCTCAGGTTTGCCCCTCTCAGGTTTGCCCATCTCAGGTTTGCCCCTCTCAGGTCTGCCTCGCTCAGGTCTGCCCCTCTCAGGTCTGCCTCGCTCAGGTCTGCCCCTCTCAGGTCTGCCTCGCTCAGGTCTGTCCATCTCAGGTTTACCCCTCTCAGTTCTACCCCTCTCAGGTCTGCTTTCACAAGACTTTTAGCCTCCACCTTCAACAAAATCTTCCCAGACGCCTTATGCTTAATCACAATCTCTTTCTTTACTCCCACAACTTTTTTCTTATTTTTCTTTTTCTTCTTAGCCATTCACACACCACCACCATCATTTATCTTACAATCCACCACTCCTTTCTTCTTCTCATTAAACAATATACTATTCTTACAAGTATCACAATACATACTACCCTTATCATCCTCCCAGGCCAATGGCTCATCAACCTTGCCACAACTATGACATTCAGAAAGCACATTATCAACCAACCTCTTAAAAACATTTGTATCGGTTGTAACGATTGTATCGGTACTCTTATCTTGTAACGTTGTAACGGTTGTAACGTTGCTATCTGGTAGCTCCCCGATCGTTACATTTCCCTTATTATAACCCTTTTTTTTATAAAACGAGCTTCCCATTAGTACCGTTACAATCGTTACATCGTTACAGAATCCGTATCGCTTAAAAACCTCAAATAAATGCTCTTTTTCCAAAGGAATACACCGCTTTATTTTATTATCTAATCTAACCAACTCTGCCTTTTTAAAACCCAAACTTTTAAGTGTTTGATTCAGACCTCTTGGTTTTAATGGCTGATTTTTGTAATCTGTGAGGCCTGCCGTTTCTATGATGTCTTTGTTGCTTATGTTAGTGTGTCCTTGTTGTATTAGGTTATGTATTCCTTCTATCACATCCCCCGCAAAGCTATTTCTTCTTTCATCTATTATCTCTTCTTGTTTTTCCAGGATGAATTTATTGAACTCTTCCATCTTCTTTTTATTATCATTAAATAGACTAACAAAACTATTAAATATTTGTTTGAGTCTTGGTTCTATCTCTTCAAAACCCTTATACCCTTCTTTACATTGATTTATCTTAAAATAGTTTTTGAATCGCCACATCAACAATTTGTTTCTAATACTCTCTGCTTCTTTATAGAAATCATCATTGAGATTATAAGGTATATCATCCCTTTTTGTGCCTGTCATTATCGTGGTTATGCATCTGCTTTCTGTGGCTTTGTCTGTGAAGCCTTTCCTGGTGGCTATGATCTTGGGGCAGTATGGGTCGAAGAAGTCTATTCTGTTCGCATCGTTTTGGTCGCATCTCGGTATGAATTTCCCTTTTTCGTATCCTTGGTTTATTATTTTCATTATCAGGGCTGTTTCATCTGTTAGTTTGAAGTCTGCCTCGTCTATGATTAGTGTGCCTTTCCATTTGTCTATTATTCTGAATACCGGGGCTGATGTGGTTGCTCCTGTTATGTTAATGGGTTTGTAGTGTATGATTCCCAGTGTGTCGAGGTATCTGGTTTTTCCTTGTCCTGTGTCTCCTCTTGGTCTTAGGTAGTTTAAGGTGTGGAATCTTTCGTATACCCAGCTTCTTTTTATGTTCCATAAGGCGAATTGTGTGTCGTCTTTGGGTATGTCTAGCCATTTTTTTATGAATATTAGTATTTGTTGGTCTAGTTCTTCTTCGTTCTTGTATTCTTCTGCTTGGCTTGGTAGGAGTACTGCTCCTTTCTTTATTTCTTGTGCTTCTATGGGGTGGATGTCTCCTATGTTGTTTTTGTAGGTTATCATCTTTGTTTTTGTGTCGTATATGCAGAACTGGTTTTTTCCTTCCTTATATACTTGTTCTGCTATGGTGTCTTTGTCAATGTAGAGGCTTTGTTCTATCCTCTCAATTTTTTTCTTATATTCCTCTCTTTTTTTGGGTGTTTTAGGTTCTTTTTTTTCGCTTTTCTTCATGTATTCATCGAATTCTTGGTTGGCTTTGTGTCTTATTATGGCTCTGTCCATCTCTTTTTGTATCTTTGCGTCTTGGCCTACTATTTTTTTGAGTTCTTTGGTTGTCTTACCCATTTTTTTTGTGTTTGTTGCCTATGAAGAAGAGGCTTTTTAGGAACTCTTTTTTGTTTATGCTTGGGTTGTTTATGTATATTTCTTCTATGTGTTCGGCTATGCGTTGTTCTTTTTTGCTCATCATGTCCCATCTCATGGCTTCGCCCCCTTTGTTAGTAACGTTTTTAAACCTTTTTTCTTATAGTAGACTCCCCAGTTTCTCCCTGTTTTATACCTAGATGCCTTAGTCCTGCATTTAGTGTCACAATACACTTTGCTTAGATAGTCCCACACTAGCAGTTTCTTTCCGCACATCCTGCAATAAAAAGGATTTACCATGGTATCTTTGCCTTTTTCGGCTGTGTATCATGTTCTTGCCGTTTTTTAGGTCTTTGAGCAGTCTTAACATTTCTGGTTTGTGTTTGGCACAATACCTTATCTCAACTCCAATAATCCTTCCTACTAGCATCCCTCTCGTATTACATCCATTGAAGTCGCATATGTTCATGCTCAAAGACCTAACACCCCATTAACCCCTATATAAGTATAAGAAAGGGTTTTTTTTTAGTCTAGTTTGAGTCTTAGGAAGCCATCCTTGTCTGTCATTGTTTTGACCTGGCAACCCACATTAGGAAGCTCGCCATACTTATTCTTGAAACGTCCAAGATTACTATGAGGGCTATAAGTGGTTTGGCCTTCACTCACTTCATAATTGAAGAGCTGGGTAAAACCATACTTCTTACCATTATGCAACACCTCTATACCAACCTCTATACAGGGTTGTTCTGGACTTCCTTTCCACTTATCCAAGTTCTTAACAAAATCCTTGCTCACACCATCCTTCAAATCTATTATGACACCATCGAACACGGTGTCTTCTGGCAGTGCTGGTTCTTCTTTTGCGTTTTGCGGATCATATACCACCTTCACATCACCTCACCTTATTTCTGTCTTGGTTTGTTTTCTAGTTCTTTTATTATGGTTTGTCTGGCTTTCTTGTTCACCTCTTGCATCTTCTCTAAGTAATTTACATATTCTGAGTCGCTAAGATAAACACTTACAATCGCCCTTGGCATATCTTATCCCCTCACTCCTTTGTTTTTTTTTATTTGCTCATTCTTTCTAAGAGTTTTTCTTCAAAGTGTTTCTCGTCACATTCCTTACACCTTACGATGAATTCTTTGCCGTATCCTGCGCATAGGTCGCAGATGTCTGCGTATTCTTTCTCTTGCGCTGTCTCGTGTTTTCTTTTCTTTTTTAATAGATTTAACAACCTCACACCACCTCGTATTCTTTAACACACTATTTTTGGTATTGTAAATCTCCAGTGTAATACCCAGTATAATGCTATTGTTCCCATCACAATAAAAAACAATATCGCTATGAAAGATAATCGTTCCAAAAACCAAGTTATTGAAATTTTACTCATTTTTCTTTGCTTGTTAGCACTAGTTCTGGGTTCTCCCACACCACATATTTTTGGTATTGTTCCCTTTGTTCTTCTAAACTATCCATCCTAACATCACCCCTATTCTTTATTTTGCCTTTCCACCTCACTCATCTTGGTTCTTATGTGGTCTACGCATCTTATCATGTATTTGTTTTGTTCTTTTAAGATTTGTATGTCTTGTTTGATTTGGTTTATTTCTTTTTGTGTGTTCAAGAAGAACCACCCCCCAAACTCCCTTCTTCCTTGTTGTGTTCTTCCACGGAGGTATTATTGAGTATGAAGTCGTGCCAACTCTTGTCTCCTTTCTTTTTTTGCAATTCTTTGTGTTCTCGTTCCGTGAATGTGACATTTATGGTTATTAATTTCATCTTCTATACTAAGTTAGTAAGTAACCTTTAAATACTTTTTGGTTTCAGTATACTCTTTTGTATACTGAAGAAAGAGGGGGTAATACTTCCTCACATGATTAGGTGGCTGTTCTCCAACAACTTCAACAGAACAAAAGTAACAACGGCCACGACCAACATGATGCCACCCCAAAGAACCCAAACCTGATAACGTCCCTCAGTACGGTCACCCATGTTCTTAGCAAAGACCACAAACAACAAGATCAACACAGCAAAAACTACCAGGAAGATGATTGGATGAGCTTTTATTAGAGTCCAAAGCTTACCAAAAACAAGCCACAAAAAACTTGGCTCACTCATTTCTTACGCCACCCCATAAAAATCTTGACGATAGCAAAGCTCGTGAACAAAAACAAGATTATGAAAGTAGGAATATAATTCTTGACCCCCTCATTCAAACTACTCCTATTAGCCAAGACCATCTCTTTATCCAAACCAAGAGTCTCAGCTCCGCCTAGCATTAGGTGGTATTGCAATAACTTCAAACCAAGCCAGCTAAACAATAAGACGATGAAGACGATGAGTATGGCTAACCACCATTTCTTTTTGAAGATTGGGAATTGGCGTAACACCCACACGCTTAGTAAGAAGATGGGAATTATTATGAATAAGTCCGTGCTGTCTGGCAAAGGCAAATCTTCTATCATAAATAATAATTCGCCTTTTTCGTGTATGAATCCAGGAAGCCAGTCTTTGGTTATGGCTGGTGTTACGCCCATGTACCCATAGAAGAATAGGAATGAGGCTTTGCTCATATTTATTGGTTGACCACCCACCCTGTTGATGAAGTCTTCGATGTCTTCTTGTGTTTTGAAAGTGTCCTCTGCTGTGTTGAAGACTCCTAGTAGTAGGAATCCGAGGATCACTGCGAGGCTTATCTTGTTTATTATGTTTCCCATCCTTTATAAGTATAGAGTTGTTGTTTGCCCTTTATATAGTTATTAACCCTCATTAACGTAAACGTTAATGTAGGTTAATAAGTATTTAAATGATTAGTTATATATGGTATTGTTATGATAAGTAAGAAACCCTTTTCTAACACATTTTTTTGTAGCGCAATAGTTTTTTTGGTTTCTTATTTTTTTATTAGTTTTTTAGGAGGTGAAACAACGTGAGAAATATAAGTAAGAAAGGGAATGCTTGGCCAGTAGTATTTGTTTTATTTTTTATCGTGGTCGTAGGAGCATTAGTATATATGATAGGAGATAAACAAGGTTGGTTTGATGGAACACTAGCCTTCGGAGACACAGACGCAGACGTGGACACTGATAGATGCCCAGATGACGGAGATACAAGCCTGAAAATCCAAGCGTATAATGGATTGAATGATACAGGCGCAGAGATCTTTGACGTGACAGGCTACTTATACGAGAGAGTGGCTGGGAGCTGGGAGTATGTGACAAGCCTCACAGACACCACAGCACCATCCGCAACCACTATTGATTGCGGAACAAAGTATAGGTTCTGCGCAGTAGCCAGTAACAGCGATGGCGGAGACCACAGCGTGTTCACAAGCGTTAAGAGTGGAGACGCAGAGATAGATGAGCTTGGTTGTGCTGTTTTTGACGCAGACAAGAGCAACGTCAACATCAACTTGAACACCGAACAGCATGATGTGTTGAAGTTTAGGATGTTTGATAACCAAGACAACAGGTATGGTTACAGTACCAACGGAACAAGCAACACCGTCTGGCATTTTGAGAGCAACGCTACTTGGCATGATGGTAATAACGCCACAGCCTTCGCAGTTAGTAGTGGTGGATACCTCGACTTCTGTATTGAGTTGAAGGGAGCTACTACTGATGAGGACTTCGCTGACGCATACACTTTGGTGCTTATTGAAGCTCCTTTGAATAAGTGGGATGAGCCTACTGTGAAGTTCGATGGTGCAATGCTTTCAGAGGTTAGTAGTGGTGGTCTGACTAGTTACGAGCAAGACCAGTTCAGTAGCTATGAGTACTACTACAAGCTCACTGGTGGCATCGAGGATCATGTGCATGAGCTTTGTTTGTACATGGATGCTTGTAGTGGGTGTGATCCAACGGTTGATGTAGAAGTTGACTTAGCATCTGCTGGTAACTTCCTCAGTGTTGACGGCATCACTATATTGCAGGGTGGCGCTAAGGATGACTCAGCCAATAGTGTTGTGTACAGCGTACAGGATAACACCGTTGATGTGAGCTAAGGCCTGAGCAAATAATGACAAGAAGCGTGTTGGATTAAATAAAAATTTTTTTTTTACCTTTTTTTTATGGCTTTTTGTTATTTTGTTAAAGGGTGATATAAGGTGAGGAAAGGCTTAGGCTTACCAAAAGGATTCAACCTATTTTATGGGGTTGGATTATTGCTTCTTAGTATTTTTTTGACTATAATTTTGGTTCTTGAGATGGGTAAGGGCGTCTTAGCCAAGGGTTTTATCCAAATCTATTTTCTTCTCGGAATATTGAGTATGGTGTGTTTCTCTATCATAATATTCTATGATTTTTATCGTTCTGTGAAGAGTAAGAACCTTGTGGCTGATACTTTCTTCTTGGCTGAGAATAAGAGTAAGCAGAGAGTTCTTTCTGCTCTTCGTTTCATCATCCCTGTCGTTTTTGCTTTGCTCGTCATCTTTTTTCAGGTGGGTTTGAAGAGTAATATTATTCCTGTTCCTATGCCTTATGAGGTGGGTAATGGTTTGTCGGCTTCTGCTGTTTTGGCGGAGCATAGTGGTGCGAGTAATGTTTTTTGGATGAGTGTTTATCCTGGTTTGTTTGAGGAGCTTAGCATTTTCGTTTTGGTGAGCATCTTGGTGTTTGTTTTCACTTTGGTTTGGCGTTATTTGTTCAAGTATCGTAAGGCTTTCCTTGATCCTATGGTTCTCATAGTTAATAGCGTGGTTGCTTGTGGTGTTGGGGCTTTGGTTTTTGCTAAGGCTCATGGTTTGGCTTATGGTAGTCAGTCTCAGCTTTATGTTTCTGCTTTTATTTTTGAGTTCTTTGCTCAGCTAACTAATATGTTGACTGGTGTTTTTACGAGTTGGATTCCTCATATGGTGCATAACGCTGTGGTTAGCGCTGGCTTACTCGTGGGTTTGAGTGTTGGTGGTTATGTTCTTGCTAGTAACTTTGGTTTTGTGCCGAAGAAATGGATAAAGAAATTGGTTCGGAGGTGATAAGTTTGGGTAAGAAGAAAGGATGGCGGAGCTTTGGTAGTTGGATGATGGCAGGAGTTTTGTTCGTGTTGTATATCATCCTCGCTGTTTTGCTGGGTAAATTTGATTTTACCTTGATTGGAATGGTGACTGTTATTGGGGCTTTGCTGGTAGGAAGCTTTTTGGGAAGTGTGGTTGTGAGTGTGGTGACACCGATTAAGGAGAAGGTCTGGCAGTATTGGGCTATTATTTTCACAAGCGTGGTTGTGACTGCTTTGGCTGTTATGCTCTTGTTGGCCATATTCTCTGCTTTGGGAGTGAATATTGTAGCGCCCACAATATAAGAACAAAAAACTTTTTTTTAATTTTTTATTTAAATTATAAGGGAACAAAGATGGATTGTAGGTGAGAACAAAAAATGATAAACATACTACTCATACTCGGAATCTTCTTATTAATAATGGCTTTGGTCTTTGCTTTGCCTTTCTTCGGCACAGGCATGTTCACTGGTGGCATAGGCGACATAATCTTTGATATACCCATAGCTTTCATGTTGGCTATTGTCGGATTATTCTTTATAATTGTGGGTGGTGCTTTGCAGTTCATACTTGATTTTTGGTGGCTCTTACTGATAGGTTTGATAGTCTTCGTGGTTTTGACTAGTTGGAAAGGATGGAAAGCCTTTAAAAACAGAGGCAGGAGGAAGAAAAGATGAAAGGGAATAACACAATAATAATATTGGTCTTAGTAATCTTGTTGATAGGAACACTTTTTGGTATCTTCTGGTTCGTGGTAGGTAAAGACTTATTTTTGCCTGTTGGTGATGGGACTGGAAGAGTTAGGCGTGTTAGTTGTGATGTTGATGTTGGCGCAATAGCCAAGTTCCCAATAGGTATAAACCTTGATATGAAGGATGCTTTGTGTTCAGAAGTGACGAGTTGTGCTGGTGAAGGATTTGGTTTATTCGATTTCCTTAGTGAGGAAGGAACAATAGTGATGTATGATACTAAGAACCAGCTTCTTGTCAAGGAGAAGATTAAGTTTCCTCGTATCAGCACGATTTGGACTGAGCGAACATTCACTCTTTGTGGTAAGACAAGGGGGGATCAAGTGGTTTTGAAGCTTTTTGATAGTGATGAAGGTTTAAGAGAGGAGAGGACTATTAATATAATATGAGGTGGTGGAGATGATGAAGAAGTTTTTTGTGTACGTAATGGCTTTTTTGCTATTATCTTTTTTAGTAATGGCTGGTAACGGCCACACTGTTAACACGGTGGAAGAGCCTAAGTTTTATATAAGCATCGATAGTGTTGAAGGAAGATTTGATAATGGTTGGGTTTGGAATAAAGCAGGGGAAGGAGAAGATGTTATAATTACAACGATAATAAAGAATATGGGCAACATGTACAAAGAGAAATATTTTGAATGTGGAATATACGCAAAAAGCGATGTTAGTGATTGGTATGGTGGATTATTAAGTATTTTCTTAGCACAAGATAATTTGGTACGTAATTGTTTGGGTGGTGAGTCACATGTTGCTAGTAAGAAGGTTGGTTTTGGTGCTGGTGAAGTACATTACTTCCAATTCTCAGTAATCGCCCCTGAGAAGTTGAGTAGTAGTTATGTGGTGCATTGTAGTGATTACAATTATTGTTATAAGGATAATACTGAGACAGGCCAGACTGGTTACGCATATAAAAGTTTTAGTTTAGTGGACACCGATGGTGTCACTCCTGAGCCTAGTTGTACTGATGCTGAGATTAATGGTGATGAGACGGACATGAATTGTGGTGGTGGTACTTGTCCTGCTTGTCCTATTGGTTATGATTGCTTGGTAGGCGCTGATTGTTTGAGTGGTGTTTGTGAGAATAAGGTTTGTAGAAACGAGAATTTTGAGTGTGTTGGTGACAGGGATTGTGATGATAAAGGCAGAGTGATATGTCCTGATGGGAGTGTGAAGTATAAGCCTTATTGGTGTGGTGCTGATGGTATGTGCCGTGTGGCAGTGGTTAGTGAGGAACAACTATGCGGAAACGGAGGCGGTGGTGAGCCTGAGCCTGAGCCTGAGAAGAATAACATCTTATTATGGGTGTTGATTGGCTTCGCAGGATTAATCTTTGTAATGATAATATTGTTGTTAGTAACGAGCAAAAGATAAATGATTAGGAGGGATTAATAAAATGAGAGACGCAACACTACTATTATTAGGGAGTATTGGATTCATACTATTAGGAGTCTTAGGAGCAATATTCTTATTCACTGACACCGAGAACCTTTTTAGTGTTGGTGACTTCAACCCCAAGACTAGTAGCACAGGGAGTTTCATATACAAAGGCATAAGAGTGAACTATGAGATAACCCCTGAGATAGGCACAACATATAGTAATTCAGAATGCGAACTCATATATAATACCTTCTCCTATGATGATTTGCGGATAGAAGGACAAACCAGTTTTAGTAGTTATGGTTCGTGCATAAATGGGATTTGGTCAACTTATTATTTAGAGTTTGAGTTCCCTGATTTTGAGATGCTTGAACGCATAGATTTCACTGGTCGTATCAAAGGTTTTGGTAACCAAGATGATCATGACACCGTTGTGGCTTATGTTCAGTTTGGTGTTGTGAATGGTTTGCTTGGTACGAAGCACGTCATAAAAAGTTTAGGTGGTAGCGTTTCGAGGGGTGATGACATAGTTTTTACTAGCACAGACTTCGGCCTATATAGGAGTGGTGATGGTTGGGTTTACTCTGATCTTGAGGGTAACACGGATAGTGTGGGCGTTATTGGTGATAAGCTTTATATAAAGACCAGGATTAGTGGGACAAAGTATAATACTGGTACTAACATTGATTTCTTGATTACTGGCTTGGATTTTAGTTATGCTGAGTTTGATCCTGTTTGTGCTGAGGCTACTAAGAAGTATTATGATTGTGGTGATAATAAGTGGGTTGTTAGGTGTACTTGTCTTGGTGGTGAGTGGAGTTGCGTGGATAATCCTGAGAACCTTTGCCCTGATCTTGATCCACACCAAGAGCCAGAGCCAGAGCCAACCCCTGATCCCACCCCAGAACCTGTTGAGGAGAAGGATAATCTTTGGTTGTTCTTGATAATAATAATATTTATAATATTGCTATTAATACTAGGCTTTGTTTTCATAGCAAAAACAAAGAAATAATTATATTAAATAAAAGGTGAGGTGGAATGTAGAATGGATAGAAGAATAAGGAATAAAGCTTTTTTAATCTTAACATTGTTAATACTCTTTTTTGGAGTTATAGTTAGTGGGGCAACACAGACTATTATAAAAGATAGTGGGACAAGTTATTTCCTTTCAAATATTGATGTTGGTGGGAATGACCTTTTTAATCTTAGTGATGTTAACACTACAAAAGTGAATACGAGCAGTATAAAGTTGAGTGGTGTGACTATTGCCACGTGGGATGATGTTAATAAGACTTTTGTTGATACTTTTGTGACTTCTGCTAATATTACTGGTTGGGGATATTTTCTTAGTGAAGCAAATCTTACTGCTTTATTGAATGATAACTATTTTCTTAGTGAAGCAAATCTTACTGCTTTATTGAATGATAACTATTTTCTTAGTGAAG
>Ga0255055_10000572_pt1 | contig 28380 bp, 35 predicted proteins | sample JV7_2_27_MG_FD_188633 | JGI IMG/M metagenome (GOLD analysis project Ga0255055, IMG submission 188633) | Seawater microbial communities from Jervis Inlet, British Columbia, Canada - JV7_2_27 | ecosystem: Environmental > Aquatic > Marine > Inlet | place: Canada: British Columbia | collected...
AGCTTAGACGTTCATTTGTTTTTTTTTAAATCTCGTAATTTCAAAAAATAATAAAATTGGATTCAATGAGTTTGATATTTTACAAAGTCATATTTGAAGGGATAAAAGAGGATTCGAGCGATTCATACTCGTTAACCTTTAAAGATATATTTGATGATAATCAAATTCAAATTTCTTCTCAATTCTTTACAACCTTGAGAGTTTCGAGTCAGAAAGAGTCTAATGTAGTTCATTTTCAAAATATAAAAGAGGTAATAAAAATTGGGAATCCATCCATTAAAATCGAGATCAATTATTATATTGCCATTCTCTATACAAATTTGAACGATGGAAAGAAAGAAGGCTTTTTAGTAGGAAATATAAAAAATATGGGGGATATGTTAATAGGTGAATGGCCATATAATGAAGAAAATGAGTCTAATTTAAAAGATATTTATTTACAAAAATTGGATTTGCTTACAAATAGTAGCAAATTTAATAACATTTGTGTAATCTATCCTTTGAATTAAAAAATTATGATGATGTAGGTTAGAAGAAATTATCTTCATTCTTTTTTAGAAAATCATAAACTTCTTGATTGTTCGGCATTCCAGTTCTCGCACCTAACTTTTGAATTTTTAATGAAGCTGCTGCATTGGCAAACCTACAGGATTTTTCTAAATCCCAACTGTTAATCCAATAAGCTAATGAAAAAGCACCGCTGAAAGTATCACCCGCACCTGTGGTATCTACAAGATTTTCTACACGGTAAGCAGGTATCCTTTTTTGATAGTTATTTGTTGTTAAAAGAACACCATTTTTTCCTAATGTGATAATTACAACAGGTACCCCTTTTTTCACTAAAATTTTCGCTGCTTTTTGAGGGGTATTGCTATTTGTAATTAACTTTGCCCCTTCTTTGTTCGGAAGTAAAACATCCGCTTTTAGGAGTATATTTTTTAATTTATCCCATCCCCTTAATGCGATTTGAGACTCTAAATCGATACTTACTTTTACATCATTATTCTTTGCTATTTTAAGTGCTTTCTCAGTTAATTCTTGATGAATCATAGTAGTATGCAGTAGTTTAGAATCTGCTATGGAGGATTCTTGTAGTTCTTCAATATCCAATTTTGTTGTTTGCATATGTGGAGATTGAATAATAGATTTTTCACCTTTAGCCACAAAGATAAAGTTAACTGGAGTTTTTTTATTATGTTTTTTGACAATATAGCTTGTATCTATGTTTTCTTTTAAAAAATCATCAATTAACAAGTCGCCATACGAATCATCTCCAACTGCTCCAATAAATCCACAATGGCCTCCTAATCTAGCTAGAGCCACTAAATAATTTGCAGTGACTCCACCAGGAAAATAATTTTCACTTAAAGCATCAATTTTTCCATCCGGTGTTGGAAAATGGGGTACCTCAGCAACCCAATCTAGAACTACCTCCCCTAATCCAACAATATTTACTTGTTTCACAGTTCTTTTCAATAAGTTAAAATCTTTTATTTAAATATAATTTAATGAACTACAAAAAAAATGAATGCAGATGGTTTTAATTATTTTTATGTATTTAAGTCATAATTTCTTTTATTTGATTCGCTAAATCATCATCGACATTAATATCTTGAAAATTTGAAGCCACTATTTCATAAGCATCACTATAATCATTAAACTTTACTCTGCCTTTAATCATAATATCCCTTCCAATTATACTAGAAGATAACTTTTTCAACAATTTTTCATAATCGGGAGTGTCCTTAACCTTTACAATTAGCTCTGCTTTTTCTCCAACTAATTTCTCAGCTGCTTCTCCAATAAATGTTGCTCTAATTTTACCACTCTCATCTTCAAGAAAATGGCTGGTAATCATTGTGAGTTTTTTATCGCCTGCTTTATCACATGTACAATTATCTATTTTTTTTCTACATTCGGAACAAGCTTCGTAAAATCTGATATTTTTTAATTCATTAGATATCACACCTTTAATTTCAAAAAAACCAGAGCTTTGAATAGTGTTAATATCTGTAAAATTTCCTGAAAAATTATTTTGTTTGAAATTTTTCGATGGTTCTGATACTTTAATATTTTCAATCTTTAAATCTATTTTTTCTATACTTGAGTCATTGGCAATAGTTACTTCGTTTTTCTGTGAATAATTACTAAATCTCAGTTCAACATCTTTCAACAAAACACCGTCTCCGTTCTTTAGGGAGTTTGAAAGTTCATCTGCTCTATCCCGCCAGGCTGTAACCCTTATAGCATCAGTAGTATCACTCACATTGAACCCTAATAATGAAATGTCCTCGCCAGATTTTAAAGTTATTTTTCTTAAGTCATCTATTGCAGAAATTATTCCTTGAAAAGATATGTAACCTTTTTGGTTTTGAAGTGTATCGATAGTATCAATTACTTTTACTTCAAACTTTACAGCTTTGTCTTTTTTCGTAATTTGTGTCCATGAAGTAGCGTGTAAATCTATTTGTCCTTCAGTATAATTACTTTTTCTAGGATTTAAGCTACTGAGAGAAATGAAATCACCTATTTCAATGTTTTCTATTTTATCGATATCCTCGTTCCAAAAACTTATTCTAGTTTTACCTGATGAATCTCTGACAGATAACGAGCTCACTCTTCCATTTTTCCCGTCCTTCCGAGTGAATTCGCGAACCGGGGAACGATTCATTACTTTTCCTTCAATTGATAGAGATCCTAATTTTTCGCTAATCTCATTTATTAGTTTAAATTCTTCCTTTATTTTAGGGTATTTTTTATAATCAACATCCTCAGGGGCTAAAATTATTTTACTAAATCTTCCAATGTGAATCTCTATTCCCCCATATCTTCCCTGTTTTGCATTACCATTCAAAATTTTAACGATTTCATTTTTCTCAAATCGTTCATCTTTAAAAACATTTACCTGATCGTCCCATAATACAATTCGAATATCTCCTGTATTATCATTTAATTTGAAAGCTCCCACATATCCGACTTCTCCATTTTTCTTATTGAAACTACTAAGATTGAAAATATCCTTAATCCTACCAACTAATACAATATTTTTCATGTTCAAGGTGATGTCAGAAATGTTTAATTCGATCTCATTCAAAAGCTCTTGATTTTCGCCTGAAACTTCTACTCCTAGTTCTTTAGCAATTACAAATAATGCCCCTTCGTCTGAAATTAAGCCCTTTAATTCCTCTTTTTTCTCTTCCACTAAAGTTTGTATCTCCTTTTTAGAAAGTCCAGTATCTTCAATAATTTTATTAATATACGCCTCAGTTTTCATTTATCTCACTTTTTTGTTTAGTTTTCCTTATCCAAAGATAAAATTAGCATTTATACTTTAAAAATGAAATTATTTAATACTTAATTAATCACTATTTTTAAACAAAAAGAGTATATCATATTGGTAATTTGTTATTGATAATTTAAATCAAATGTCATGTTTTTGTCGCAATTATGAATAAATTCAGGATCATTCCAGTTATTGATATATTAAATTCTCAAGCAGTACACGCAATTAAAGGGGAACGAGAAAAATATAAACCATTAAAATCAGTTTTATTTAATGGTAGCAACCCAATAAGAATAGCATTAAAATTGAAAAATAAGTATTCATTCACCGAATTTTATATTGCCGATTTGGATGCTATACTTCAAAGAAAGCCTAATATCACAATCCTTTCAAAAATACTCGATATTCCTGGGGTTGAGATCATGATTGACCCCGGAATAAAAACTAAAAAGAATATAGAAAATTATTTTAGACTTAATCTAAAATCGTTGATTTTGGGGTTAGAAACCTTAAGAGATCTCGAAGTTATTACATCGTGTTTAAAACTATTTGATACTAATAATATTGTAGTAAGCATCGACATGTACAACGAAGTAATTCAAACTAATATAGAACAATTTAGAAATCAAGATATTCTTGAAATAGTTCGTAAAATTGAAGATTTAGGCGTAGTTAATATAATTTTACTTGATCTCTTTAAAGTTGGACAGAAGATGGGAGGGATTTCCGCGCTTTATTTAAAGATTAGAGAACAATTTAACGGTGAAATACTTGTTGGAGGTGGAATAAAAGACATCCAAGACATTAAGGAATATAAAAGTAATAACTTCTCAGGGGTTCTGATTGGGACAGCTTTACACGACGGGTCTATAAAAATCGAAGAATTGAGAAACTTTCTTAAAAGTTAATCAATAAAAATAACACCCGAGCTTGAAACATTTAAAGATTTCTTACATACGGGGCAAGCGTGCTTCATTCTAACCCAATCGGTTATATGATCCTTGTGAGCTTTCGCTTCACAAATTGGACAACCGGCCACTTCGTCAAATATCTCAATATTCTTTCCACATACCGCACATTTGGTTTTTGATGCCGTAGAAATCCGTATTACTTCTTTTTTTATATCGAGCACAACATTATCTGTGTTTTCAGCTGTAGGATTAATTTGTTTTAATTCGGTTCGGGTATCAACGCAAAAAATTGTTCCCTCACTATCATCTTTACGATTCCCAATCCAAACCACTTTACCCTTAAAATAACTGGACCCCTCGTTTTCTAACGAGAGGTTTAACCTTCGATCTTCCATTACAAATGTTTGAATTACTTTAGTATATTTCAACCCATCTAAATTTGAGGATATTTGTTTAATCACTTCAAATGGTTCTCTAAATACTTCATTTGTTATGTCGACTTTCGTGATTTCTTTCGGGGACATAATAATTCATCGTTTTTTTGATATTTAATAACAATTATTTAATTTAAATTTTTATATCATTTTCTTCTTTTTACTTTTTTAATCAAATTTTAAATACCCTAAAATAAAAGAGAATTTATAGCTTGAAGTATACAAGATCTAGTATTAGAACAATCTAGTTAGATAATTTGGTTGATTAAAATTCTTTCATATAATATGTGATCGGTTATGCGAGAACGTATCAGATTACTTGTAAGCCCTAAATCATTAGAAGAAGCTAAAATTGTAGTTCAGCAAAAAGATGTAGACTATATTGATTGTAAGAACCCGGTTGAAGGTTCTTTAGGGGCTAATTTTCCATGGATCATAAAGAAGATGAAGAATTTAATACCCCAAAATAGTTCTCAATTATTAAGTGCAACCATAGGCGACTTCCCAAATTTACCTGGATCAGCTTCTTTGGCAGCTCTTGGTGCTGCCGCATCCGGAGCTGATGTTATTAAAATAGGGCTTAAAGAATCAACGACAGAGGATGATTGCGTATATTTAATGAAAGGTGTCGTGAAAGCTGTAAAAACCTATAATAAAAATATAAAAGTTGTAGTGGCCGGATACGCAGACAGAATAAGGATGAATACTTCACCAGATTTTTTATTGCTCCCAAACATAGCAGCCAAATCTGGATCCGATATAGTGATGCTTGATACTTTCATCAAAGACGGAAAAGGTTTATTTGACTTTTTAAGCGTTGAGCAATTAAAGCGTTTTAAAAATAAAGCAAAAAAACTTAATCTAGATGTTGCTTTAGCAGGATATTTAATGAAAGACTCCCTACCAAAGGTAAAAAAAATTATGCCCGATATAATTGGCGTAAGGAGTATTGTATGCGAAGGATATGATAGGAATAATGGAATAATTAGAGGACATCTTATAGAAGAGTTAAAAGCTGAGTTATATGCTTAAAACTTTTAAAGAAAATACAACGAATAAATAAATACTCTTATTTTTAGTTCATTTTAATAATATTAATTAGGTTACCTTAATGAAGGGTTATTATGTACGAAAAGGAATTAGGAATAATTGGTGTTGGTAAAATTGGTTCTGCTCTCTTAAAAAGATTAATCTCTACTAATACGATTGAGAAGAATAAAATTATAATCTTTGATGTAGATAAAGAGAAATTACACAATTTATCAAAAGAATTGGATGTAGATTGTGCTAATAATAATACCGATTTAGTTAATTCATCTAAACATGTTTTAATTGCAGTTATCCCTCAAGTAATGGATAATGTTTTGAGAGAAATAGAAGCTGCAATATCTGTACAGCATGTAATAATATCTATTGCAGCGGGAGTTTCTTTTACTCATATAACTAAAATTATTACTAAACCAGTATCATTAATACGAATAATGACGAACACTCCAGCCCTTGTAGGAGCAGCAGCTACAGCGATAGCTCTAAATGAAAATGTCAAAGAATACCAACTAGAGTTCGTTAAAGAAATATTCAGTTCTGTAGGGATGGTAGTAGAATTAGAAGAAAGACATTTAGACGCGGTAACAGGTTTATCTGGAAGCGGTCCTGCTTATATATTTATAATTATTGAAGCTTTGGCTGATGGAGGTGTAAAAATGGGTTTACCTAGGGCCATTGCCCTAAAATTAGCCGCTCAAACCCTTTTAGGTTCTGCAAAACTTCTATTGGAAACAAACATACACCCTGCAGCCCTGAAAGATATGGTAGCAACTCCAGGAGGAACGACTATTACTGCTATCCACGAACTTGAATCTGCAAAAATAAGAGCCACATTAATTAGAGCAGTAGAAGCTGCTACACTAAAATCCAAATCATTAAATTCAGCAAAAAAAAATAATATTCGATAATTAATTTTATAAAACTTTATATACAAGTAAAACTGCCTGGTTGAGCTGAAGTAGTACCTTAAATAGATGTTCTATAAGCGAGCATCATATTCTTTCGTTTCTTTTTTCTTTAAACTTTATTGTTTGTTCATTATTAATTGTTAATGTAAATGTTTTTATTTCAGGTTTGTAAGTGTTATAGACTTCAAACACTTCCTTTTCTTTTCCTTTTTTGCAAAATGCATAAACAGAACGACCTAATTGATTCATACTTGCCCCTATTATATCCAATTTGCATAAATCCTTTATTAAATCGCCTACTTTCTCTAAATTTAAAAAATTCAAGATTTGTGTATTTTCTACAAATTGGAGCGAAACTTTAACAAAATTACTATAATTAAGCTCTGACAATAATCCTCTCAAAGCAAGTTTACCAGCCTGTTTTATTTTTGAACTTAAAATATCGTCTGATAATATCGATTTGGTTTGTATCGTTCCAAAAGATCCACAAATAACTAAAAGATCGTTTGGACTTTTTAAACGCTCGTGGTTACAAGGATAACCTGGTTCTTTTAAAACACACAAACCTCTTCCTAATTGACCACAAACAGTACCTAATCCCGTTTTATTAATAACCTCAGCGATGTGAGCTATCCTTCCGCTTTCTAAATTAGTCAAGTTTAGGTTCAATAGTTTATTCAGTCCAAAGATCGTTCCTAATGCTCCTGAACCACTTGCTCCGTACCCACAGCCAACGGGTAAATCAAAAAAGTGTTCTATTTTTACATTTATGGGGTAATCAATCAGTTTTCTAATATAATCGAATATGAAATATGTTGTTTCTGCTTTTGGGTCTAATTTTTCTTCATTAATATAAATTGTACACTGACTTTCCTCTTCCTTTTCGAGCTTTTTGTAAGATATTACCGTTTCCCCTACCCCACTTACATTAAACCCGGCTCCTCGAGAACCAATTTTTTCCGGATTTTTAATAGGAATCCCGTTTTCTTTATCTACAATTTCAAAAAAACCCGAAATGCGGTGGGGAACTTCAACAATAATTTTATTTGTATTACTTACCATACCCATTAAATATTTACTTAACCCAATTTAATTATATATTAATTAAAAAATAAAAGTCAATTATAGTTTATTATGACAAAGAATATTGTGATAAAGTTTGGGGGCTCTCTTCTGTTTTCTGAAGGGGGAACTATAAATTATGAAAAAATTACCGAATTTTGCAATATAATAAAAAACAACAAAAATTACGATTCAATCGTTATCGTATGTGGGGGAGGAACGATCGCTAGACAATACATTGAAGCAATAAGAGAATTTACTGAGAATGAAATATTATGTGATATGATAGGAATTGATATATCGCGTATAAACTCCCGATTAATGCTAGCTAATATGAAAGAATTTGCTTATCCTCAGGTTCCTGAATCATTTGAAGAATTATCGACAGCGATTATTACTACTAAAATTGTAATTATGGGAGGATTACAACCGGGTCAATCAACGACTTCTGTAGCTATTCAAGTAGCAGAATTTTTAAAAGCTGCACGTTTAGTAATCCTCACTGATGTTGATGGTATATACGACAAAGATCCAAAAGTATTTGATGACGCAAAATTATTGAGAGAACTTAATTACGATTCCCTTCAAAAAATTATTTTGGAAATGTCCGAAGAAAACCAAGCTGCGGCTGGAGAATATAGGATTTTTGATGCAGTTTCTTTGCAGATATTAAAAAGAAGTAATGTCGTTGTATCGGTAATTTCGGGCTCGAATCTAGATCAGTTTAAAAAATTCTGGAATAACGAAAAAGTGATTATAGGCACAACAATCACGAAATAACTTTTTTTATAATAAAATATTAAAATTTAGCACATTTTTCTAACATAGTAACTAAAAACTTAATACTTGAGTAAAAAGAGAATGTCTCAATCTACTTGGAAAGATCAGATTAAAAAGAAATGGGGCCCTCATAGCCATTGTCCTATTTGTGGAAAAGCTATGCCAACAGATAAGCAATTCTGTAGCCAAAACTGTCGAGATAATTACCACGGCACCCAAAAAAAGCAGAAAAAAAAAAGCAGAATTCAAATGATATTCATGTTTGGTATGATGGCGGTTGTTTTCGTATTCATGTTTCTCTTCACAGGGTAAAAATCTAAAAATCAAGCAAAAATGTCCATCCCTTTTCTATTTAAAATATTTCGATAATAAATCGATAAATGCCCCCTTAGGATTGCAGGGATAGCCAAGCGGTCAACGGCGGTGGACACAATCGAGAACACATAATAATGTAGTTCTTGAGCCACACTCAAGATCCATTGACATAGGTCTACAGGGGTTCAAATCCCCTTCCCTGCATTTTTAATATTAACAATAAGAATAGAAACTCGTAAAGTTATTTCTAAAATATTCTTTACTCCACTTTTTTCTGAGAAATTTCAATTAATGCTTCCTTCAGTAATTCCATTAAAGGTTTGGTAACCTCTTGATCTTCTTTGACGTGTTTTAAAAAAAGTAGCAGCAACACGGGCTCTTTGAGGTCGGAAGAAATCTTTTCGACGATAATCTTACTTAAAATTTTACTTTGAACTCCAAATATTTGGTGAGAAGCAGAAGAAGTTTTCATATTCTCAATTATAGGAGGGATTCCTAATGTTACGGTTCCAATACCCATACCTTCTTCGTCGGAAATAAGTACGAGATAACTTTTCACTAATTTAAAAATAGAAATATGAAAAAAAATACTGCCAATTTTTTTCCGTTTTTCAATAAGAGGTTTCATTTTAAGATATCACCTTGATTATAAAAGTAGGTGTTCTATATCCCGATTTCTTTAATGGCTTCATTTACTTCGTAATTATTATGAACAACTAAATATAGTGCTTTTACAACTTTTGTAGGATCTTCTGCTTGAAACACATTTCTTCCGTACGCCACGCCTGCTCCTCCAACATCTATGGATTGTTTAGTTACTTCTAAAAGTTCTCTCACACTTGCCTTTACACCCCCGGCAATAATAACAGGCGCCATACACCCCGCAACAACTTCTTTAAAAGAATCAGGATCTCCAGTCCAATTTGTTTTTACTATGTCTGCTCCGAGTTCCGCAGCAACTCTTGCGGCGATTTTAACGACTTGAACATCGTACTCGTTATCAATATTTTCTCCACGAGGATACATCATTGCCAAAAGTGGCATCCCAAATTCTCTGCACTCGCGCGAAATGCTTCCCAAGATTTCTAACATTTCTGGATCAGTTTTTGTTCCAATGTTAATGTGTAAAGATACACCATCAGCGCCCAACTTTACTGCCTCCAATACATTATTTACTAAGACTTTGTAATTTGATTCTGGGCTTAATGATGTCGATCCTGATAAGTGTAGTATCAATCCGATATCCGGACCGTATCCCCTATGCCCATAAAGTGGAATCCCAACGTGTCCTAAAACCGCATTAGCGCCACCTAAGGCAATTTTGTTAACAATTTCTCCTAAATTTCTTTCTATTCCTTCAATAGGTCCTAATGTTAATCCATGATCCATAGGAACTATAATTGTTCTTTTTGTTTCTCTATTAAATATTCTTTCTAACCTAATACTTTTGCCTATGTAACCAGAAATAGTTTATTCACCAATAAATCAATGATTTTATAATTAAATTTAACTATAGAATATATATTATAATAGTTAGCATTTTTTTAATTCTTTTAAATCAAACTCGTTATTAAAATTGAATGTTAGATTCTAAGGAAGATCATTTGATTAAAGAAAATAATGGAAATATTAATTGCTATAACTGTGGTAGTAAAATTACTAATGTCAATCTTAAAAATTGCATAAATTGTAATACCGTATTAAATCCAAACGATTTAAAGTGGAGAAATAGTTTTATTTATTTTATCAGCTTACTATGCTTAATTCCTATCCTGATAGCGATTTTTTCCAGTTGGTTGTCTTAACCTTAATAGATCTTGTTCAAACATATTTATTTACAGCTAAAGAATGTAATTCAACCATTTAATAAATAGGGTTTAAATTTGAAACTAAGACAAGTATAATTATTCAGGAGAAAATACTACATCCGAAATCCGCTGTCTACGTATGTCAAAATCATGATCAAGATGAAGTGTAATACAATGTTGATCCTTCTTATGAGAATTACTATGAATGTAGCTTATTGGGACAACAGGTAAGTCAGATTTAATAATATATTTTTTAGGGATAGGTACCGGAATTATTTTTCTACATCGTTCGCAATTTACTAGAACAACTTTAATTTTATCTGATTCTAAGTTTTTCATTTGTTTTAAAAGATCAGCAGACAACCCTGGAGAATTAATCGTTAGTTTGTTCTTCTTTTTTGGCGATTCTGGAACTAATGGGACTCCTAATTCAACATCTTCTACAGCTGAGAAATCTAAATCCGATTTATCACTCTTTTTCTTAGTAAAAGATTTTTTCGGATTTTTCTTTTTTTCTCTGGATAATTTGGGATTTGATTTAGAAGTCGTATCTTTGATTACTGTAGGTTTTTTATTGTCTTTCCTTGGATTTTCCAATTATACCACTATATTTGATATTCAATTTCTATAATAATATGATTCGTAAATCTTTTATATCTTTGTACATAAGCTCGTGAGTCCCTAGACTCCAAAAATCTGCCTAAGCTCAGAATATATTTTTGAAAGCTCTGATATGATAGAGGTGTTGTTTTGCTGAAGATAATAATTTATGTATCCCGAAAGACCCTCACTGTCTTTAATCCATTCTAAAAACGACTGAACCTCTCCCTTTAGTTGAGGATCTATGTTGGTTCCAGCACTTGGTTGAACTGTTCCACCTACAGTACCTAATTGGGAGTTTCCATCCAAATAAGGCGTATTTGGACTCAAAAATCCCAAGGTTCTTTGAACATCCATTACCGCACCACGAGCATCTCCGTCTGGTTCGAGATAGCATATTATCTTATGTTCATCATCTTTCGCTGCACAAATACTGCCCTCTCCTTTCATAGATATTGCTACTAATCTTTCTTGTTCACATTGTAATACTGAATATTTAACTCCGGATACCATTACGGATTGTGCATTCTGTCCAACCCAACTTGATACAAGTCTTCCCACGTCTCCGCTTATATCCCAGTTATCGGTAGAATAAACTATCTCTTTTCCCTTGAGGACAGCTACTGCTAAGATACTAGGATCCGCTTGCATTAGATTATAAACAGCTGTTGCTGGATCAATCGGCATTTTTTTCTCCAATTTTTTCGATTAAAATATCCTATACAGATTTAATAATAATAATAGTATAAATATAATTAGAAAAATTGTATTAAAAATTTGTGGTTAATGGTCTATTCATCTTTTGATGCCTTAATATTGATTTTTCCAAACTTGGGTTTATGTTGAATTGTACTACGGTGAGTGTATGAATTGTTCATAGAACTATTTATTTTTGCGAATGTCAGTTTATTACTCAAAAACATTTTATGCTCTAAGTCATTTTTCCTTTGTGTATTAAAGTGATCTTCTAAGGAACCTTCATCTCTAAACATTTTTCCACACACAGCACATCTGTAATATTGTTCTCCTAATAGACCCTTAGGTGTTTTAACAACAATTGGAAATTTTTTTTTCCCCCTCAATAGTCCATGATCTTTCCGACAATTATGCCTTATTAATTTTCCATAAGGGGGGTATTGAAAAAACATTTTACTTCCATGAGTACATTCCCAGTATAAAACATCAGCACCACACTTTTTACAAACTGTTTGAAAAGATCGAAGATAACAGTGTTTTCCGTGACTTTTATAAAAATGTCGCATTATATAATTAGAAATTTCTAACTTATTAAAGTTTTTTGATGAAATGATATAACCTAATTTTTTAAAAGAGGATTTTTATTAACTGATAAATCCATAAAACGCAAACATTTAAATGTATGATTTTAATTATAGGAATTAAGGAATTGAACTTTATGTGGGTATAAGTAATTGGATCTTTCAAATCCTCAAAATAATTTAAATTTATGCCCAGAATGTGGGAATGGAAATTTAATATCTGATAACGCAAGGGGCGAAATAGTCTGTAATGTATGTGGTTTAGTTTTAACACAAAAACTTATTGATTCAGGTCCAGAATGGCGAGCTTTTTCCTCAGAAGAAGCAAATAGAAAAGCTAGAGTAGGAGCACCAACAACATTGACGCTTCATGATAAAGGACTAAGTACTATGATTGGTTGGAAAAATAAAGACGCTTTTGGTAAGAGTATAAGCCCAAAAATGAAAGCCGAAGTCTATCGATTGAGAAAATGGCATGTTCGAACGAGAACTAACAAATCAATAGATAGGAATTTAGCTTACGCAATGAACGAGTTAGATCGATTTTCATCGCAATTGAGTGTGTCAAGAGAATTAAAAGAATCTGCAGCTCACATCTATAGAAAAATGGCTCATAAGAACCTTATACGTGGAAGATCAATTGAAGCAATGTTGATAGCATCTATTTATTTATCATGCAGATTAAATAATATACCTAAAACTCTCGATGATTTTACCGAGTTTGCTTTAGTTGATAAAAAAAAAATAGCTCGATGTTATAGGTTAATTTTAAGTGAATTGAAAGTAAATATTCAAGTTTCTTCACCGATTAATTTTATTCCTCGTTTTTGCGCTGAATTAAACCTTTCGGGTAGAACTCAAAACCGAGCTGCGGAATTATTAAAATTAGCTAAAAAATATCACTTAACCGCTGGAAAAGCACCAACAGGTTTAGCTGGGGCTGCGTTATATGTAGCAGCAATACAAGAAGGAGAAAGGAGGACTCAGAAAGAAATTTCATTAGCTGCTGGTGTTACTGAAGCTACTATTAGGAATAGGTATAAGGAAATAGTAAATCACTTAAGGTTTGACTTAAAACCCTAAAAAACATTGAAAATGAGATAGCAATAAAATTGGTGTAGAATTAGCGAATTTTAATCCGTTTTATTACATCAGGGCGTTTTTTGTATAATATACGATATCCACAGTGAGAACATTTTATCCCTGGAAGTGCGTTTAATTCTTTTTTAGAGACTTCTTTTCCACAGCTTTTTCGAGCACAAACGTATTTCATAATTTTTAAAATTAATTAAAGTTAAAAAATTTTTCGCACATAATTAAAAATGCTAACAAAATTCCTTAAAATATAGAATTTGTTAAGAAAATAAATAGGATTATATGTATAATGACTTTCTCTTATCCTCAGTATCAACGAACTGAAATGTGTTTAAATCTTTTTCTAATTGGTCTCTTTTGTTTTGTAGATTTTTAGTTATATCCTCTATATTATCAAGTGAATATTTCTTTTTAATTGGTAAAGTAAACGATTTCTTAAGCATCTCCAAAAGTGTTATTGACGCCTTTAAATCAGTAATATCCTCATTTACCATAGCGATGTTATCTGTTTCTGCTAAAAGAACTATTCCGTCTAAATCAAACCGTGCTTTTGCTAGTGTAGGGATTAAACCATTAGCACCAATAATTACTCCTTTTTGAATCTTATTACAATTGGTTTTATTCAGAAATTTTTGTAACAAATCTCGGTTTGTCGAACTTGCGTATATTTTTGGAATTTTTGTATCGATTTTACGACTATTTACTGGATATGCTCCTAGGGCTATTATTAACTTAACTTTACATTGAAATATAATTTCCGAAAGGAAATTTGAAATTCTATAGATACCTTTAGGTGTTAAACTCTGAGCGTCCGCAGTGATTAAAAAAATATCTCTCTTTTGTTCAGGATCTTTCCAAAATAAAATCTCTGCTTTAGGAGCGGATAGCATACTATCGTCCACTATAGCTCCTGCTGGATAATCATCAAATATAAAATCCATTAAGTTTTTAGCGTCTAATTGTCCTATTAAAGAATCAATCGCAAATTTTCCAACATCCGCTATTCCTGGCATGCCTAAAATACATATTGGATCATTAAAATCCTCCTCGTTAAAATCAAAATGTTTAATTATTCTTATCCCAGACTCTGTCATTTTTTTAGCTAAACTATTATTATTTGATATAATAAGAGACTTTTTTATGTCTTTAAAATCAATGTGTTATCCTAATAGACACATAATTTACCGTAAAAGTAATATATTCATAATATCACAAAAATTTTATTTTATAAAGTATCATTAGATATATCGGGTTTTGTAACGACAATATTAATTTTTTTTAAAATCCTATAGAAGTGACCGAACTAAACTATGCATGTCTGAAATGCGGAAAATGTTGTTTTAATCTCAGTTTTTCTAATACAGATTACATAAAAAGAATTCCATTATACCCCGAAGAGGTTGATAGATTAATAGAAATTGCCAAAAAGAGACAAATTCCTCTGAAGGTTAAAGAGGATCTTGTTTTTCCCGATATATTAAATAAAACAATCCTTGTGTTAACATATCGTTTTATTTTAAATGAAAATGGTCATTGTGTTTTTTATAATCCTAAGTTAGGATGTACTATCAATGAAATTAAACCTTTTGCTTGTCAAGCATATCCATTAGCAATAAAACGGATCGATGCCTTTAATTTAGAAATTATAATTGACTCAACTTGCAATTGGGTAGAAGAAAATCATAAAGAATTAATAAATATAGATTATAATAAGATTAAAATAATTTTTAGTGAAAATTTTAAAAAAGCAGAAGCTTTTCTTACGAAAAATAAAAAGTTGCAGTTACATATAAGAAGAATGGAAGCTGAAAATAAAATAAAGATTGCTCGTCAGATTTCATCAGAAGATTTTAATAGAGCTTTAAAAAATTGGAAACGCAACGAAATTAGGATCAGTTAAATAAGCTAATCTTCACTCTTTTTTAACAACTTTGTATCAATCTAAAGTTGGTTAATCAAGTACATATTCTATTATGTTTTCTGGAACACCATAACGAATGACAGGTAAGTTGTAAATCACCGATCTTGTATCCTAAATTATCTATTTAAAAACTTCTAATTCCTTAAATAAATTTCATTAAAGAATATTTTATATGATTGAAAACTACACTATTAATATGTTTAATAATATTCAATTTTAATCATGAGAAAATTTATATCTTTACTCTCAGGTGGTTTGGATAGCCCAATCGCAGCATACTTAATGATTAAAAGAGGTTTTACTCCTGCTTTTCTCTCGTTTTTAACTTCAGATGATTACGAAGATTCGATGAAAAAAAAAGTTATAAAAATTGTAAAAATCTTATCAAAGTTTACAAACGATGAACTGAAAATATATTTCATTAACCACGATAATAACTTAGACTTTTTTAAAGAATTTTGTGACCGAAAATTAACATGTATTTTATGTAAGCGATTAATGTTAAGAATAGCTAAGAAATTAGGAGAATTAAATCAAACTAATATAATTGTTACTGGTGACATTTTAGGAGAACAAGCGAGTCAAACTTTAGACAATTTATATGCCTATAATAACATTATCTCTGGTTGTGTAATGTTAAGGCCACTAATAGGATGCGATAAACAAGAAGTAATAGATTTAAACAAGCAAATAGGGTCCTATGAAGCCTCTTCAGAACCCTCAGCAGGGTGCAATTTTAATCCTCAATACCCTGAAACTCATGCGAAACTTTATGAAGTCCTCAATTCAGAAAAAAAAGTAAACATTGAGGAGTTGATCATAAAATCGATTAAGAATGCAGAGATTTTAAAATTTTAAATCTAAACCATCAATAAATTCATTAAATTCATCATCTTCCAGTCCAGATTCTTTAAATTCAGGCAAGTGTTCACAGATAACTTGAGCTAATAAATGTTTACAAAACGATCTTCTTCGTTGAATCACTACAGCTTTATAAAAGTCTTGGCAAGAGCAGTACAATTTTGGATATAATAAATATTCGTCATTTTCCCCCAAAGCTATCCAAACAACTCTCCTCGAAGGGTTAAAGGTATATTTTGTTATACCTCTTTTAATAACCTTTAAAACCTTCTCAACTTTGTCAGGAAAATTACTATCAATGAAATTCAACAATTCTTCATCAATAACGCCTTTCTTTTCAACCATCAATGATATATCAAATAATAAATCTTTTGACATTTGATTATCATATATTAATTATAATTGATAAATAAAAAGGATCATAAGATTGAACCATATTTTATATTTTCCAACAAGATATTTCCCCGCTATTTCGGGTGCAGAATTTTACCTCCAAAGCATAGCTGAAATTATGAACTCGAAATACAATTATACAGTTGATGTTTGCACTTCCACAGCAATAGATTTTAAAGGATTAAGGAATGTCGAGGGTAAAATTATAAACCCTGGAGATAAATATTATGATCGCATCAACAACTTAAAAATTTCACGTTATCCAATAAATTACAATATGAGTTTTGATGAAAAACTTCACACGATTAAAAATCTCTCATCTTACAAGATTCTACAATTGTCAGATGAATGTTTGATAGAATTCTTAAAAAACGGACCGTATTTGGATAGTTTGATTGAAAAAATAAAATTACCAACAAATTTTTCTCCTGATTTAATTCATACAACCTTTTTTCCCTACTTCAACTTATTAATTGCATTAATGCTTGGGAAAATTCTAAATAAACCAACTGTTTGTACTCCTTTTTTCCATTTTTCAAATCCACGGTATCATAACAAACACCTTGTCGAAGCCCTTGAAAAATTTGACACTATAATCGCTTGTACAGCTTTAGAGAAAAAAGTGTTAACGAAAAAACTAGGTATTTCAGAAAATAGAATAAAAATAATTTCAATGGGCGTAAATTTCAATAAATTTAACCAATCTTCAGAACAAATCAAAAACGGATTTCGCTTTAAACTTAAATTTTTCGAACCATATGAAAAAGACTATAAGATGGTATTATTTTGTGGATACAAAAATTTTGAAAAAGGAGCAATCTCTATCTTAAAGGCAATTCCTAATATCTTAAAAGAGTTCCCTCAAGTTTATTTTGTATTTATCGGTCCCTCCACATTAGCTTTCAATAGAGAGCTTTCTAAACTCCGAAAGATAACCAATCCACGGATTGTCAACTTAACTCCAGATAATTTAAAAGGATATTACGATCCAAAAAAAATAGCAGCGTTTAAGGAAACGGACATTTTTCTGATGCCAAGTAGAAGTGACGCTTACGGAATTGCTTATTTAGAAGCTTGGGCTGCAGGTAAGCCTGTTATTGGGGCAAATATAGGCGCCACCCCCGAAGTTATTAGAAATAATTTAGATGGACTGCTTGTTGAATTTAACAATTATGAGGATATTGCTAATAAAGTTGTAACCCTCCTAAAAAACGAGCGTTTAAGTAATAAAATGGGACAAGAAGGTAAAATAAAAGTACAAGAAAACCTATCTTGGTATGATGTAGCAAAAAAAACCCATCAAGTTTACATGGAACTAATTCATAATTGAGATGAACAAATTGAAAAAATTATCAGGAAATCCCCATTTGATAAAAAAAGATGGGAAGTTATTGATTGGTGGTATAGAAGCAAGCGAAATTGTCAATAAAAACCACACCCCGTTTATGATTTTTTTTGCAAATAGAGTAAAAAATAACATTAACTCTTTTTGTCGAGCATTCCAGTCAGTGTTTGATAATTTCCAATGTTTCTATTCATTCAAAGCTAATTTTTTGCCCGATATATGCGGAATTGTCCAATCGGAAGGTGTAGGTGCTGAACTAATTGGACTACCTGAATTAAAATTGGCTTTAAAGCTACAATTTCCATCTGAAAAAATTATTGTGGGTGGTCCATATTTACCCCAAGAACTTATTGAAAAATGTATCTTGGAGAATGTTAAGGAAATCGTCGTATACAATGTGAACGATGTAATTCTCATCGATTCCATTGCTAAAAAGCATAAAAAAGTTCAAGAAATTTGCCTTAGAGTAAATACTCAGAAGTTTGGAAGCAAGTTAGGAATTGATCTTGATGAATTCGAGCTTACGCTACTAAAAAAAATACAAAATGAATATAAGAATGTAAAAATAACAACCGTATTATCTCATTATTCTACTCAAATGAATAACTTTGAGCAATTTAAGCAAAATTTAATCAATGTACTGGAAAAAATTAAAATTTTAGTAAAGGTAGGAGTAAGAATAGAAAACATAAATTTAGGAGGCGGGTTTCCTGAAGCAGCTATTATGCCCGAACACCAATTGATCGAAATAGCTAAAAAAATAAAATTAATTTTAACTAATTTCGACATAAAATTTAAAAGCATCTATTTTGAACCAGGGCGTTATTTTGTTGGGGATGCGGGGATATTTATAGCAAAAGTTATAAAGGTATATAAAGGTAGATGGATTTTTTTAAATATTGGTAATCATATATGTCCCAAGTTCGCTAAAGCTTCTTTAAGGTTTTACAATATAACTCGAATAAATGACCCCCATAAATACAAAGCCTCTATTGCTGGAATTGTACCCACCGATCAAGATGTCTTGGCTAAAAATTACTTTTTCACAAAAGAATTAGAAGAAGGAGATTTTGTAATGATTACTAATGTTGGAGCATATTGTTTAACCTTTTCAAATCGATTCCCTTATCTCCTCCCTGAAATATCTATAATAGAAGATGGAAATATTACTCAAATTTTCGATCCACTCGTACACCACGATTTTTCTTTAAATTAAAGCAATAATTCTTGATGTGTGCGTAATATGTGAATATTATATTCATTCTAATTTTTTATTTATATTATTTCTATAACGAAAATATAACAATGCGTCGTTTTAAATGGAATCTCTAATAAGGAATGCTAAAAAAAGAGAAGTAGTAAGACCAACCCAAGAAAATTTTGGCTACGCAAATATAAAAATAGTTGGATGCGGGGGAGCTGGTAACAATACTGTCAATAGGTTAATGAAAATAGGAATTCGAGGGGCAAAATGTGTGGCTGTAAATACAGATCTCCAACATTTAGAAAGTGTGGAATCTCACATAAAATTGTTAATTGGGAAAAATTTAACGAGGGGATTAGGTGCTGGAGGTAATCCAGACGTAGGAAGGGCAGCTGCAGAAGAGTCTCGTGAAGATTTAACTAAAATACTTAGGGAGTCTAACTTAGTTTTTATAACTTGCGGAGAAGGGGGTGGGACGGGAACCGGTAGTGCGCCCATTGTAGCAGAAATAGCTAAACTTGAAGGGGCTATAGTTGTTGGGGTAGTTACTTTACCTTTTGAAACCGAAATCGGACGTATTAATAAAGCACAAATCGGTCTTAACGAATTAAAAAAATATGCTGACACATTAGTGGTAATAGATAATAACCGCCTTTTAGATATAGCACCAGACTTACCCATTATCGAGGCGTTTAGCGTTGCAGACGAAGTATTAGCAACTATGGTCAAAGGTATAACTGAAACGATTTCGCTACCATCACTGATTAATTTAGATTTTGCCGATGTCAGAACCATTTTAAGTACTGGAGGGGTTGCTATAGTCGGAGTAGGCGAATCTGGTGATAAGAATAATCGTGTAGAAGACGCTATTGAAGATGCTCTCAACTCACCGCTGTTAGACGTATCTATTGACGGCGCAAAAGGAGCTCTGATTCATATATGTGGGGGAAACGATATGACTTTAGCTGAAGCAAATTCAGTTGCAAAGAAAATATCAGAAAAGATGGATGTAAATAATGCTATGGTTATTTGGGGTGCTCGTGTAAACGACGAATATGACGGCTACCTGAGGGTTATGCTCCTTATTACAGGTATAAAATCACCACAGATTTTTGGAAAAAAAATCTCAAACATTTCTTCTTTTAACGAAAATGTTTTACCTAAGAGTCTTAATGAAAGCAAACTTTCTAACGATATCCTAAATATTAGAGAGCTTTCTATGGACTGAAATATATTTTCTCCTTCTTTTTAAATCTCTTTCTAAAAACAATTACATGAATGATAAATACAGCGTAAAAACTCAAAACGAAGTTAATTCAATTTTAGAGAGATTAGACGAGTGGAAAAACTTGTTTTTTTTTGAAGTGAAGTATTTTTATGAAGGGTGGGCGATCTATATGAGAGAGAAGAACACATATCCAAGAAGTCTTGTGATATTTAAATCGTATTCTGACGATTATTACTCTATTAAAAGTTTTGAAATTCATTTCAGAGAACAAAAGGAAACTTATCAAGAGCTTTATATTAATGAGAAGATTGACACGGTCCAACAATTACAATCTGAAATTAAAGAAATTATATATGGGAAAGACATTTTAGATTCAATTACCAAAATAAATTTAAATACTTAAATTTAGATGAATTAATATCAAAATTGAGGTTTGTACATTTTACGGAATTCTTCTTTCTTTTTATCGTTATATTTATCTTCTAAATATCTCAGTACAGAGTGGTGAGGCATTCCGCTTAACAGCATATTTATTGCCTTTCTCGATATTTGTAGATTGTCATAGTCAGATATAATCGAAACTGTTTTTCCATAAACAGAAACATAACTCTCAGCAAATCTTTCAATAGCCCTTCTCATCTCACCATTTCTACCAATAATTCTACCCTTTAATCTTTTTATTTTCTTCTCAGATTTTCCTAACAAATTGTATAAATTAAAAACTTCTATGTCAAAAGTCTCATCTAATAACTTCATAGCTTTTGTTGGATTAAATCCTCTATTGATAGCGTTTAAAATTTTTTCAGCAATAAATGTATTAAGGGCCCCGTATTTCGGGTGTTCAATTAAAGGTTTTACTTCGCAATCTCCCGTTTTGCTGTCTAAATTAATTTGTACTCCCAAAGCATCTTCTAATTCTTTTTTAGTTTCACCGTTTTTTCCGATTAGTACAGCAATTCGATTTTGTCCTATTTTCATGTTTCTAATTTAAATTATATGTTTTCAACAACATATATTTATTCTTTTATCTATTCTAAGTTTATAACTTCATAGTAAAAATCTTCTCGATTTGGTACTTCTACTCCTATCGTCTCAAAATAATTAAAAATATTTGTTATGTCCCTTACCAACAATATTTCTGCTTTTGGATGATGTATTGTTACCGCTTGCGATATGTCAATTATTACCGGTTTTTGATTGTGGTATAATATATTAAATTCAGATAAATCTCCATGTACTAAAGCCGCTTTTTGATATAGATTTTTAATAAAATAGAGGATTTCGTTCAATAATTTAATAGGGTTTTTAGGAGTTCTAATATCTTTGAGTTTGGGTGCTGGAATCGAGCCGAAACCGATGTAATTCATTATTAAAATATTATTTTTTATATGAAGAGGTTCAGGTACACTTAAACCTACTTTGTAAGCTCTTTTAAGATTTTTAAACTCTTTGCTCGCCCATAGATATATTATTTTGGAAACATTATTTGGTATTCTTTTAAACCGCGGATCCCCGATAATGTAATTTCTCATCCATTTTGAAGTATTTGTATCAATTTTATATATTTTTACCGCGTATTCTTTATTATTTTGACCATAAGCAAGATACACATTAGCTTCTTTACCCGCGGAAATTATCCCTTCGATACGGCTTAAAATTCCAGATTTTAATATTTTTCTAACTTGTAAATACATTCTTTCATCAAAAACAGAATCCACAGTCGCTCGCTTCTTAGTTTGATCTATTTTTTTAACGCGTTTAGAATCAATCTGCTTTTTCACTAAGTCGTCTATATTTTTATCGAAGATGTTCTCCTTATTGTTACTATTAACCTGATTATCGAGTTCCTCTTCGTCGTTCCGTTCCTCTTCGGTATGATTTTTTTCCAATTAATCCACCTCCTTAATGGGATTTAACGATATTTTATTCTTAAAAAAAAAAGAAAAGTTCTTAACATTTTTAGAATTGTTTTCATCTCTTAGTACGACTTTATTCTTAGTGATATTTTCAACTATATATGTGACCTTATTGACTACAACAGCGTCGTTTTTCTTAAATGGCAAGAATTTTATAAGGGCTTTTAATCTATAAATACCCCTTCCTTTTTGAGAATCTCTGCCTACTAATTTTTTTGTTCGATTTAAAATAAAGGTGAAATTCGCTTTCATATGTGATATAATTCGGTTCATCAACTCATTTGTGCTTAAATAGAGATCCACACCAAGATTTTGATCTTCTATTTTTGAAATATATTGAGTCTTATTTTTAGCAAATAAGTTTTCAACGAAAAACGATATCTGAGCTAACGCCTCTTTAATAACTCCAAATTGAGACTTATCAGTCACCCTCAATTGGAGGATCGAAATGTAATACATTCCTGCTCTTAAATTAGTGCAATTTTTACATAAATCATAATTAATGTTCAGTTTTAGGGTGTGTTTATGTGAAATCTTTTGATCCTCCCTTAATTTCCCCAATATCGTAACATCCATAGAAGTTAATAAATCTCGCGAAGAGTATACAAGTGTATCGAATGAGAACGAGAATAATATCATATCCTGTTTTACATAATTTTTTAATAGATAGCGAATTAACGCTGCTTCAATGATTTTGAACAAATCTTTATTTTCAGATTCTATCCAATCCTCTTTTTTAGCATAATTTTGGCAATCAATACATAACTTAAATCTATAATTATTAGGTAACTCAAATAATGGATTTTCTTTTAAATAACAATTAAGGCACATACCAAAATGAGGTGCAAATTCATCAATTACTGTGCCACATATTGCACAAAATCTGTGAGGCATTAAAACATCATTTTCATAGCCATTGGAACATTATTTATTTTTCTAACTCCTTCTTTGGGAAGTATTTTCTGGGCTATAGCCATGTTTGTTATATTTTTTCCAACTATATTAAAATATGACGCTTCACTTAATATTTCAATCGCCTTGTCGATAGCTAGAAGATCTCCTCCAAAAAAAGCGGAACCAACCTCAAGTCTTAAATTACCTTCGGTAACAATCTTATTTAATAAAGCTTCGTCGCAACAAGCGATTGTCTCATTATCGTTATGTCGATGGATTTTAAGATATACTTTCATTTTACACTCATTAACAGATGATTATTTCTCTTTAATTTCTTCTCTCGCTCCACAAGCTGTGCATTTAAGAAAAATCTTTTTACCTTCTTTTTGAATGTCCGTATCTGGTTTATTGCAGATTTTACATAACACATAAGCCTTTGAATAAACCTCAATGAGTCTATTCAATACCTGTTCTTTGTAAATTCCTTTTAAAAACAATTGTTGCCCTCTTATTTCTCCCATAGTTCCTACTTTTTTGAGAAATACTCCTATAAAATGCTTTCGATCTCTGTTCAAAATATTGATAATCCTGTTAAAATTTGTAATGTATGTGTTTTTTGCTTCAAATCTTATTTGAACTTTAGGTATCTCAAACCTAGATAATTTCTTTACATTCTCCGGAATTTTTTCGTAGGCTTTATCAATTAAATCGTCATAATTATTTATATCCAATTCATTCAACCTGTTCTTAATATTTCTATAATGTTATATAATCAACCTTACAAAAATAATTTTACGATTTTGAGAATGAAATTAGCAATAAGAATAATCTTGTGAATGATGTTGTTTAATAACTTTGGTAGATATTTTCTTCAGTTGGATAAATCCTTGATTCCATAACCAAATCATTAATATATGTTCTTAACTTGTTTTCAGAAACATTCGTTCTTTGCTGTAATTCTTCAAGGCTTATTCCGTTCCCGTCTTGTGAATACTCATAAATCATATTAAAAATTTCTTCTTTATCTTTATCTACTTTAGGCGAGTTCGTTTCACTAAACAATTTTTCTACATCAATTTCGTTCGGAATATCGTCAAAAAATGTATCTTCTTCTAACTCTGAGCCGGAGCCAGTATCTTCAGGGATATCATGGAGATCTCCAGATTTGATTTTTTTAATTACCTCAACTTCTCTTAACAAAACATAATTAGGATTTTTTATTTTTTTGATAAAGGTGATGTTGTTAATTTGGACTTTCTCACCAAAAAACCCAATCCTCCCTAATACATCAACTAACACTCCTTTATTTATATCTCCATAATTTTCTACATCGACATCCCACTTTACAGCAGAGATTATACCCGTCCCGTCATCAAGTTCAAATCTTAAATTGGTGTTAATTTCTTCCGTTGGAGAATCAATATCAGTACTTCTCTTACTCATAAATTCTTCTCGATTGGTGATTGTAGCAACAATTCTAACTCTTTTAAGAGTTCCAAAGATAGTATATAGCGAATTCTCAGTAGCATTATACCTACCTTCTAACAGATGTTTTATCCAACAACGAATTGGAGGTGTGTATTCGTAGGTTCTTGCGGTACTCATAATTAAAACTTTTTTTATTTTATTTTATATTATCTTTAAATTCTATCGCATAAAGAAATGATTATTAAATGCTAAATATAACCTAATAAATCTAAATTTTATTCTTTTATAAGTTCTAAAATCAAAGAGGTCATATGCTTTCAAACCGCTATAGAAAATTTCAAGAAAATGTTAAAAAAAGTACTGATTTTATCAAAAATGAGAAAATGGTAGCGGGGGTTCGATTTGAACGAACGATCTCAGGGTTTCTCATCCAAAAGCGTGAAAAATTTATTTTTTCCACACATTGTAAAGATATGAGCCCTGCGGCATAAACCAGGCTAGCCCACCCCGCTAAGGGTTTTTTATGAGCATCACTCTTAAAATATAAATCATATAATTATTTTTTCTATTAATTTCTTTTCATTTTTAAAGTGGATATTAGTGGTGTTTTTTTAGTACAATATATATTAACAGGTAATTATTTAAAATAAACTCACAAATTTATCGAAATGGCTGATTCTCATTCAAAAAGCTTTTTTGGGCAGAATACGGGGATAATTGTTAGCAGTTCTTCAAGCTCAGATCAATTTATGTTTATCCATTGCTTTAAAAAAAAACCAAACGGAGTTTGGGAAAAACCTTCCTCGAGCGAAGGCAAAGCAGTTAAATTTTCATTAGAAGAGATCGTAATGATCTTAAGAGTTTTGAATCATGAAACTCATAAATGGCAATGTCAACACATATTTAAAGATAAAGAAACCTCCATATTTTTTAATTGGGAAGATAGTAATCACGATGTTCTTTGGATTAATGTAGGTAAATACTCAAAAAGGCTCAATTTAGCTCAAATTGAAATTTTGCGACTTCTTTTAACCCATTTCCTTGATGAAAAAATAATCTATTCAACTGCACAAAGGAAAGGTAATACTGACAGAATAAAGAAACGCAATCAAAAAAACCAGTTCCAATCGGACGAACTTAACATCCCGTTAGACGATCAAAATCTTCCTCACGAATTTAATAAAGCAAAAAATCCCCCAAATGATACCAGTAATCTTTATGGATATATCGTAGGAGAAACGAAAAAAGCCGTTTTAATTGACTTCAAAAACAAAGAAGAGTGGATACCAAAATCTGCCATTAATAACCAATATCTTCCAAAGAAAAATGTTAAACAAAAATTTCTGATCAATAATTGGATTTTAAAGAAATTAGAATTAATTATATAGCTAGCGCAAATACATTTAAAATAAAAAGAATAACCTTAATTTTTACTCTAAATTAACCTTTCTATCACAAGAATTAGCATTTACTAGCGTTTTATGACTTTACTCGATCTTATTGCAGGTTTCTTATTAAACCCTTGGTTTATATTATCTTTAATTTTTTGGGTTATTGTGGGTATTTTTATCTTTTTACTCAGAAACAAAAAAAAGGCTTATACATTGTTTTTCCCTTTACTCGTTATGTTTAAGACCAAAAAACTCAATAACCTCATTCAAAGAATATCGAAAAAAAGCCCTAGATTTTGGAGGATATTTTGGAATATTGGTATATTCGTATCTTTTGGATTTACAATTTATGGCTTTTACTTTTTCTTTACTAACATTGTAAACCTTTTATTCCAACCTAGCATAGAAAACGCTATTGTTCCCCTTATCCCAGGGGTTACTATCGATATACCCATTTTCATGTACCTTTTATTGCCGTTATTATTTATAATGACTACTCACGAGTTTGCTCATGGTATTTCTGCTAATAATGATGGGGTAGAAATTAAATCGACAGGTGTACTCGGAGTTTGTTTGTTTTTTTTAGTTGGATTTGGCGCTTTTGTAGAAGTTGATGAGAGATCATTAAGATCGTCAAAATTTAAAAGAAATACCCGGTTTAGGATAGCTGCTGCAGGAACATATGTGAATGCTATAACTGCGGGTATAGCGGTCATATTAATATTAAGTTTTCCTACTTTAGTTTCTCCTTTCTATGTACAAGTGACTCAAGTTCATAGCGTGTTAACACCTCAGGAAGGAGGTTTTAATTTCGGAAATCTTGAGAGTGGAGATGCTATTGTTGCAATCAAACCTCAAAACGATCCAGATGACCAATTTTTAAACCTTGATTTAAATCAAGGCATAAGCCTTACTTCAATACTAAGTAATTCCACTCGAGTTAAATTTGCAATCGGAGAAAATCTAACTTTTAGTACTTACAATCCGTCTAGCGATTCTTACTCTAAGAAAAATGTAACTGTGGGACCTCGATATGATATAGGAATCCGTTATGCATATTTTCCAAATGGTACAGGATTAACTATCACTTATAACTACTCGAGCAGTACTGAAGTAAACATAATAATATCCAAAGTGAACGGAACAGCTATTAATGTTTCAAATGGAAACACTTTAGAACTGTTGCTAACTGACTTTAATCTAAAAGCGATTAACCTTACAACAAACACCGGAAACGATTACATTTTAGATGTAGAAATTGTTGGCGTTTTGATTGGCGTCCGGAGTTTCCCGAATCCTTATTGGATGCATAAAAATGATTTTGCAAAATTTTTTACGAGTAATTGGCCAGATTTTCTCATCAAAGAGCTTTTATGGCTTTTTGTTATATCTTTTAGTATAACTTTGTTTAATATGATGCCCCTACCCATTTTTGACGGGGATAGATTCCTAAAAGAATTAATTGATTGGATATTTGGCGAAGACTATAAATCTAAAAAGAAAAAGACAGATCGATTAGTCTATAAAGGAACAGATACGGAGTGCAAATTAACTGAATACCGGGTTGAAAGTGTAGAATATGTTAAAATTCTTTTGAAGGAAGATTCTAAGAGCAATCAAAATAGTGAGGTTCTCTTGGGAAAAGACAATTACGAATTAGTAGACTCAATAGGAGACGGATATAGGGACACCGTATCCGTGAAACTTCCTGAAACTACGAAACTGAAAAAGAATTCAGTCTTTGAGGTTTCTTACGAATACTTACACGATGATAAACGAAAAATTAAAAGGATTGTTTTAAATGCGATAAGATTTGTAGCGCTAGGTCTCATTCTTGGGAACTTCGTGCTATCATTTTCGATATTTGGATTTAATCTTTTGGGTTTTTAATTAAATCGCTGATGTGATTTTCATTAATAATTTTGATAGCTCCTATAATGTTTTTCTTAAAACTGGTACTTGCGACTATTGCAGTAAAAATTCGCTTGTAGTCCACAGAAAATATTCTGGCGAATTAATATGCACTAATTGTTTTACGAAAAGAATTGAGAAAAATATTTACCAGACAATATCTAAATATAAAATGCTAAAACCTAAGGACAAAATCGTTGTAGGTATTTCTGGTGGAAAAGATTCTCTTTCTTTACTATATAACCTTAAACAGATTCAAGCAAATAATTATCACTCGAATCCCATAATAGCAGTAACTATCGACGAAGGAATTAGAGATTATAGAAGTAATAGTACAAAGAACGCAATTGAATTCTGTAAACAACATA
>Ga0255055_10000573_pt1 | contig 28379 bp, 25 predicted proteins | sample JV7_2_27_MG_FD_188633 | JGI IMG/M metagenome (GOLD analysis project Ga0255055, IMG submission 188633) | Seawater microbial communities from Jervis Inlet, British Columbia, Canada - JV7_2_27 | ecosystem: Environmental > Aquatic > Marine > Inlet | place: Canada: British Columbia | collected...
TCCGTCAGCCCCAAAAATGCGGCCAGATCACACACGCACATTTCAACGTTTCTGAGGGCCATCACAATTTTCAGGCGGCTGGGATCCCCCAGGACTTTATAAAGTGATGAGAGCCAATTCAGTTCTTTTTCTGAGACCGTTTCTTTGCGCGCCCGTTCCACCCGGTCAAGGTGAATCACCCGCACCTGACAGGCATCCCCATCTAAACACTTGGCTTTTGCTGAACTCATAATCACTCCTTGAATATTTGATCATATATTCAGATAAGCTTTTTATTAAAGTTTGTCAAGCAAATTATTAGATGGGCTGCAGAGTATTGAACTTGAAAAACGTGATTGCCGAATATTTTCCATTGATTTGCCAATCCCGGCGTGGTATTGCCTGGCCAACCAAATTATCAACTATTTCAAGACCTCTGCTCGATTCTCAGCACAATTTAATACCTGAATTTTGAGCGTGTCGGAGGCTTTCATATGCAAGGCATTTAAGGGCGAAGTCGTAGTCTGCTACTTCGAGCTCTTAATAACACAGCATATGGAAGCTTCCGGCACGCCCTTTGGGTGAATAATGAACTTTAGTATAATTCAGAGTCACCGACCACCCGCAGAGCGGGTGGCTTGGATTTTCCCGCCTATAGGCGGGAAAATACAAAGGCACGGCAGTGCCTTAATCGGTGCGGGTGTAACCGTGGAACCGGATGCAAAGCACCCGGTTTGAAAACACCCAATCCGATTGCCGTATTTTATCTGGTGAGGCTGGCGGGAATCATCGGCTCCATCACCGATCATGCTGAAAATGCCGGCGACATGCGACGCGCCTCGATTACAGAATAGTGGATAGGACCAAAAAATAAGTGGAAATGAACGCTGAAATGATCGTTTTTGCCCTGGCTTTGTTGTTCGGGTTTTACATGGCCTGGAGCGTAGGCGCCAACGACGTGGCCAATGCCATGGGCACTTCGGTGGGCTCAGGAGCCCTGACGTTAAGAAACGCCGTTATCCTGGCGGCTATTCTTGAATTTTCCGGGGCTTTCTTTGTGGGAAGTCATGTTTCCGAAACGGTGCGGAAGGGCATTATTGATACCCAAAGCTTTAGTAACCAACCAATGTTATTGGCGTATGGTATGCTGGCCGCAATGTTGGCAGCTGCTGCCTGGCTGCAGTTTGCCTCTTACTATGGCTGGCCCATTTCAACGACACATTCAATCGTAGGTGCGATTATAGGATTTGGAATGGTTGTTGGCGGTGCATCGGCAGTTCACTGGGACAAGGTGGGTGCCATCGTTTTAAGTTGGGTGATTTCACCGCTGCTCAGTGGTACGATTGCGTTTTTTTTATTTAGCTTCATAAGAAGGCAGGTATTCGACTCGGCGCAGCCCGTATTAAAAGCCAAACAACTCACTCCCTACCTGGTTTTCTTTGTATTTTTAATTCTGAGCTTGGTAATGGTGTTTAAGGGGTTGAAAAACCTGCATTTGGATTTGCCTTTAACGCAAGCGCTTTTAATGGCCGGTGGTATCGGTCTGGTTGCGGCAGCGGGGAGCCATTTTTTGGTAAAAAACATCCAGGAAATTCCCGATGAAGCGGAAACTTTACCCCCCTCCTGGTCGCTTTCCATTGGTTTGGGCCGTGCCGATAAAAATCTGAAAAAAGCCCTGGAAAGCTCAAGTGCCGACATGCAGCTGGAACTGAAGGATATCCTTGAACGGGTGGGCCGAATGAGGGAAGAAGTAAAGGAGAAGGCCGACTCGGAAAAGGACGTCGTCACTTACCAAAAGGTGGAACGCATTTTTATATATCTGCAAATTTTAAGCGCCGGTTTCGTTGCCTTTGCCCATGGTGCCAATGACGTTGCCAACGCCATCGGCCCGCTTGCAGCAGTTATCAACATCGTCAAAACCGGCACCGTGGTCATGGAATCGGCGGTGCCCACTTGGGTGCTCGCCCTTGGCGGGGCCGGTATTATAATCGGCCTGGCTACATGGGGCTGGCGGGTAATTGAAACAGTGGGCAAGCGCATCACCGACCTTACGCCCAGCAGGGGTTTTTCGGCCGAGTTTTCCGCAGCGGTTACCATTGTGCTGGCAAGTAAATTAGGAATCCCGATTTCAACCACCCATACCCTGGTCGGGGCTGTGTTGGGTGTTGGCCTGGCAAGAGGTTTAGAGGCATTGAATCTGAGGACCGTTCGGGATATAGTGATCTCTTGGGTAGTGACCATCCCTGTAGGGGCCGGTCTGACCATCCTATTTTTCTATATTTTCAGGTGGATTTTTGAATGACCCTATGGGGGAACAACGAACATAAGGAGATCGTTATGCGGATACCATTTATGTCGATGTTTATTGCCTCACCGTTTGAAGGCCTGCAGGAACACGCCGAAAAGGTGAAAGAGTGTGCCGGGGTGTTTCACCAGGCCATTGAATGTATCATAATGGAAAGATGTGAGGATTTTGAACATTTCAGAAAAGAAATTGATAAACTGGAGAGTGAGGCCGATGCCATTAAGCGCCGCATCCGGGGCCATCTTCCCAAAGGTACCCTGCTGGCGGTCGATAAGTTTCAGCTGTTCCGATATTTAAGAGAACAGGACAAAGTGATTGATGCCGTGGAAGAGGGACTTGATTGGATCTCTTTTAGGAAAAAAGCCGGAATCCCGCAGGTGCTGGAAAAAGACTTTATGCTTCTGGCGGAAGCGGTAATGGAGCCCATCGAAGAGTTGAGCAAGATGGTTGCCGAAGCCCGCAAGTACTTTTCAAATTTTTCAGCGGATCAACGGACTCGGGTTAAAGACATGATTCGTACTTTGCGTCATCATGAACATGAAGCTGATATACTTGAAGACGCCGCCAAAGAAAAGATTTTTAATACAATCGACGACGCGGTAACCGTTTATCATTTGACCCGGTTAGCTGAAATCATCGGATCCATCGCCGACCATGCCGAAAATGCCGGCGACATGATGCGGGCAATGGTGGCAAAATAAAGCGGATTTCTGATTCGACCTCAAGGCTATCATAGCGACTGGCGGATCATATCACCAACATCGCCGAAGAAGTCGTTTACCGGATTGAGGGTGAAATCATCCGGCACGCGCCTTATCTGCAGGAGTAAAAAAAGCAATAATTACGATAACAAATACAAAAGGAGACATTCCAAATTTAGCAGGGCCAAGGATCCCTCGCCGGCTCATGCCGGAAAACGACAGGTCAGTTTACCATTAACCGGGGCCCATAAATCGAAACATTTCTTCTTTTACATGCTCAACAACCGGAAGCAATTCGGATTGTTTGAGTTTGAAATCCAGCTCTTTCGCCAAGGGCCTTAATAAATGGACAAGCAGATCGGTGCGGACGCTGATTTCCTTCGGACGAAAACCTGCTTTGGTCAACGCAAACACAAGATGACCCGGAATCGATCCCCACATGATTTCCAGGGAGGGTTCGGCCATCAGCATTTCCGTGTGCAAAATCAAATTAAGGCCGGCTTCCATTATCAGCAAAGAATAGGGACAAGCAGGCCGTTGGCCTATTTTCCCGATATTAGTGGGAAACAAAAAAAAATCCATTTCAAGCTTGTGGTTGCTTTGAGGCAAGCGTTTCAGCTTTTCCAAATCCTCTATGACCAGGCTAATAGGGATTTGTAACGGCTTCGGCGGTATCGCCAGAATACGGTCTTCCCATATCCTCACACCGCCGTTGGTCCTGGACGGGATACGTACAAGATAGCTTTCTTCGTCGGAAAATTCTAGAATCGAAGAGTTTTCTTTGAAACGCAAGGCGATTTCATACGTCTGCTCCAACGCATGAACCATAAAGCGGACTTCTTCCGCTTCAAGATGATAAGGCCAATAACCGGGTCGATAGCTCTGGAACTTCGGCCATTCCTTCCGTCCACGAAATTTAAGTCCCAGTTTCTTGATCGTCTCATGGTCTCTTTTACTCAAAGCTTTCCGGTCCTCAAAGGCGACCTGAAGCTGGCGGATTTCAATCACGCGTTCCGGAACTTCAGAAGGGTCTTCGTTTTGTAAATCCCAGAAACCATAAAGCGCTCTGGGCCCAAGATAAACACCTATCGCGAAATGTTCCCCACCTGCCCCCATCACGCTCACGAAACCGGTTTCGTCGGTTTCCGGATTCTGGACGCCGAAGATATCAGTTTCATCCATCCAATCCCACGGGGCAATTTTCTTCACACGCATTGCAGCTTCATAGAGTTTACGCCACTCTTTTAAGGAAGGTTCATTTTTCATAATTATTTACAGCCAATTACCAATAATACGAAATTTTCAGTTTGTTGACGGTTCAACATCGAACTTGTTTCGAAGCAGTGCCTCAATCACGGAGGCGAGCTCATCGGCCGAAAAACTTTCAATGTATCGAAACTCCCATAATCCAAATTATTTTTTTGCTGATGCCGGCATTTCATCCCATGTTCGGCTATTTAATATTCGACCGGTTTTTTTCTTGTTAAATCCACCCCATTGCTTAAAGAAAAAAAGAGTTTTAGCTTTTACGCACTGATCTCGAATTTCTTCTACCCAAGAGGAAGACATAGGTCTCGCCCTTGGACCCGATTCACCTCCAACAATAACCCAATCAATTCCTTGTAAATCAACTTTGCGAATTCGTCCTAACAGCGGTTCAAACGAAATAAATTTAATTTTAGCTGAAGTATTTCTCAAGTCCTCAATCCGGAAAAGATAATCACTACTTTCGACCGTAACTCCCATCCAGACATTGTCTGGCCAACTAATAACTTGATTAAGTTTTCTCAAATTTTCAGAGCGTTTTGTCAGAACCTGAAATGAATGTTGAGGGGTCATACTCATTATTTGGAAAACTTCCAAAATAAACTTTACTGGGACTTTTTCATGAAAAAGGTCACTCATGGAATTAACAAATACCCTTCGAGATTTTTTCCAGCGAAGGGGAAGAGCTAAGACATTTTTATGGGTTTTAACCTTGAAACCAGAGAGGTAATTTGGCTGTCCCATTGCTTTAAGGCGACGGGTCATTCTTTCCGCGTAGCAGTTTCTGCAGCCGTTACTGACCTTTGTACATCCTGTGACGGGATTCCAAGCAGCTTCAGTCCATTCAATTGCAGAATTTACAGCCATTTTCATCCCCTCCTATTTAACTTTCTTCTTCAAAAAGACAGCCCGCCTTAACTACGAAAGAATGTTAAATAACAGCCTTTGTTCCACATACATAACACAATTTTTTAGAAACACAATCTATGTTATATTTTTCAAATTTCTTAGCATAATGAATTGTCAGATACGGACAAAATAGAAGTTAAATTGTGTAGGAAGGGATTATAACATCTATGAAAAAAGGGCATCCCAGAACTAGGATTAAAAAAATTAAAACGAATATTTTCGGGTTCGGCTTTACATTCATTTTTATTTTAAATGTTTTTTTACTTCACAGCTTGGCCATCTTAAAATTTAAGCCTTCAACCCGCCGGGTTAGCGATCATTTTTAGCGGCCTTTTCTTTCAAATCCCGCCAGGTTCGATCGGTTTCGGATTGAATGGATTTAATCTGCTCCGGCGTCAAATGCGTGTAGCGGCCCTGAACCGACAGGTATTCTTCAACCGGTAATCCTTTGGAGTTGTAAGTAATTTGGTATTTAAGGCCATCGATAATCTCATAAAGCGGAAAAACGTTGGTTTCCACGGCCAGGGTGCTGACTTTGGGCGCCATGTTTTCGGGAATCTTCCATCCGGTATTGCAGGGTGACAACAAATGGATGAAGCGGGTGCCGTGAAAATCCAGGGCCTTTTGGACTTTTTGCATCAGATCTTCGGGAAATCCGATGGAGGCCGTGGCGGCATACGGTATGCGATGGGCTGCCATAATTTCCATTATTTGTTTTTTGCGCCGCGTATTTCCGGTCGGGGTGGTCCCGGTCCAGGTGTGGGTGGGTGTGGCCGAGGATACCTGAATGCCGGTATTCATATAGCCTTCGTTGTCAAAGCACACATAGATAAAATCCTCGTTGCGGTCGGCGGCACCGGATAGCGACTGCAAACCAATATCAAAAGTACCTCCGTCTCCGGCAAAAGCCAGTACCGGAATGTCTTGTTTCCCCTGGATTTTGAGTGCATTGGAGATACCGGCCGCGCTGGCGGCCGCAACTTCAAAGGCCGCATGGTAATAAGGCATATCCGCCACCGCATTGGGAAACGGCCCGGCAATGACGGACACACACGAAGGCACCGTGACCACAATCGCTTTGGCACCGACAGCCCGCAGAACCAATCGCATACTGATGGCCTGCCCGCACCCGGGGCAGGCGGCATGGCCGGAGCGCATCACATCCATACCGGGCGTGCATGCGTCGCATGAATCAGTTAACGGTTGCATCATTCCTCCTTCATCCAGACGGGGCGGTCAAGAAACTCTTCGCGCGATAGGGCATCTAAAACGATTCGCTGAATTAAATCGACATCGACATCCGTACCGCCGATTCCGGCTAAATACCCCTGGATTTGTTTTTTTACCGGACTGTTACAGAGCGCGGCTTTTACCTCCGCACAAAAGATCCCTTCGCGTCCCAAAGAGATATTGCGATCGATGATCGCAATCTTGGGCACCGGATCCAACAGCTGTCGGATGTGTTCCGTCGGAAACGGTCTGAAAAGTCTGATCTTAACCAGACCGATTTTGTGTCCTTTTTCCCGGAGTTGCCTTAACGCCACGCGGGCCGTGGATGTGATCGTGGCGGAGGTCACCAGCACCAGCTCAGCGTCCTTTAAATCTTGAGCTTCCACCAATCCGTAACTACGGCCGAAAAAAGATCCAAACTCTTGATCAACGCTTTCGGCGGTTTCCAGAGCGACATACATGGCCTCCTGGCTGAGATGCTTGAAATCCCGGTACTGACTCTGGCTGACCACCGCGGCAACATAGCTGGGATTGTCGATATCAAAACGCTGCGGTATACTGACTTCCGGCAGAAAGCGGTCCACTTCTGCCTGATCGGGCACATCCACCGGTTCCATAAAGTGCGAAATAAAATTGGCTTCAAGGATCACCATGCACGGCAGCAGGACTTCTTCGGCAATGCGAAAGGCCTGTAGGACTGAATCCAGCGCCTCCTGATTGTGCTCGACATAAATTTGCATCCAGCCCGTATCTCGTTGCGACAGGGTGTCGGTTTGATCGCTCCAGAAGGCCCAGGGCAAGGCCAGGGTGCGGTTGACACAGGCCATCACGATGGGCGTGCGGGCGCCGGAGGCAAAATGCAGCATTTCGTGCATCAGGGCCAGCCCCTGGGAGGAGGTCGCCGTAAAGGTTCGCGTACCGGTCAGCGATGCCGAAATACAGGCCGCCATGGATGAGTGTTCGGATTCCATGCGCATCATGATCCCGCCAAGATCCCCGGATGCTTCCATTTCAGAAAGCTTTTCGTATATCGGCGTTTGCGGCGTTATGGGATAGGCCGCCACGATTCCCGGCCGGCAACTTCGTGCGGCTTCAGCAACGGCATGATTTCCGGTAATAAATTGTTTCAAGATTCTTCTCCAAATTTCATGACACCCCGATTGCAAACCGCAGCGCAGGTGCCGCATCCCTTGCAATATGTGTCATGGGGCTGATACATAAAGGTTTGGCCTTCGACGGGATGAATCGACAAATCGGGGCAAAGCAGCAGGCAGCGTTCGCATCCCACACAGGTTCCGCAGAAAAAACAGCGGCTCGCTTCCGCCAGGGCCATGTCCGTATTAAAGCCCTGATTGATTTCATCAAAGCCTTTAAGGCGTTGTTGCGGATCCAGACGCGGAAGTGGCAGGGCCCCCTGATGCTGCAGGTAAAGGGGATCGATGTCCTCAAATGTCACCACGGTTTTGGGATCCCAGCTGGGTCTGGGGTTGAAAACCGCTTCAATTGAAAACCCCGGCCCTTCAACAAACTCTGCCTTTGAAACTTCTTCATCGTAGGCCGCAGGATTTAGATAAAGATGAATACTCAGGGCGGCGCGCTTACCGGCACCGATTGCAGCGGCCACCGATCCTTGCAAACCGGTCACATCACCGCCGACATAAAGCCCTTTAACCGGCGATGCCAAAGTGTCCGGATGGGTTTGCAGCAGGCCGGCGGCACGCACATTAAATATTTCGCTATCGATCCTGCCGGGATCGGGATTCTGTCCGATGGCCGGGATTACCCAGTCCGCATCAAGCACCAGGGTCTCTTTTTCATTAAAACAGGGAGCAAACCTGCCGCTCTCATCAAATACCGAAATACAACGTATAAATTTAACGTCGGATACCCCTTTGCTTTTGACACCGATTTCCTGCGGACTCCAGCCGTGATGAAAGGCGATATCTTCTTGCTGCGCATCCAAAAAATCCCCTTCATGGGCAGGCAATTCATTGCGCTGTTCCAGGCTGACAATATCGACATGTTCAGCACCCAGCCGCCGTGCAGTCATGGCCACATCTATGGCGACGTTGCCGCCGCCAATAACCACCGTGCGCCCCGTTAGCTTTTCGATCTGACCGTCGCGGACGGCTTTTAAAAAATGCAGGCCTGCCATCACCTGCTGTGCATCCGCCCCCGGAACCTCAAGGCGGCGACTTTGATGCGCGCCCACGGCGTAAAATACCGCCTGAAATTCCGTCAATAACCCCTCCAGTTTTTTGGCGTCGACGCGGACGTTGCACTGCAAATCAATTCCAAGGCTCATAATACGCGCCAGATCACGCTCCAAAATCGCGTCGGGCAGCCGATGTTGCGGAATAGCCAATCTCAACATCCCGCCTGCGTGTTTTTCAGCTTCAAACAGCGTCACGGGGTGCCCCATGCGGGACAGGTGATAAGCAGCCGCCAGACCGGCAGGTCCGGATCCCACCACCGCGACAGGTTGTTTTTTACCGATATCGGTCAAGGCGGTGGGCAGGGCATTGCCCAGGTCGGCGGCACTTCTTTCCAGGGCCCTGATATTGACGGCACCGTCGAATTCCTCCCGATTGCAATCGCCTTGACAGGGATGGTAACACAGCCGGCCGCAAACTCCGGGTAATGGGTTCTCCTGCAGAAACACACCGAGGGATTCGTCGAAACGATCCTGGGAGACATGGAATAAAGCCAGCGCAATATGATTTCCAACCGGGCAGGCAACCCGGCAGGGCGATAATTTTTCCTGGAAAACCGGTCGATCACGATTCCATTCGCCGGTTTTAAAATCTTCGGTGCTTGCACGCGATAGGGGAACAATAAACTCTGGATCCATACATCTGGACTGTTTCACTTCAACACCTTCTTTCAACGGGTTTCGAGTTGTTCGTAACCCTGACGGACAGCTTCCAGGTTTGCCTTTTTTTTAGCCGGAACCATTTCTTCGATAGATGCCAGCAAAACCTCCAGAGAAGGTTTTCCCGACAAACGACCGTATGCGCCGAGTATCGCTGTATTGATGGTGCGCCCTAAACCCAGCTGTTCGGAAACAGCTCGCGCATCGACCCGGCCTATTGTAAATGGATCTAATGACTTAAATTCGGATAGCGGGCGATGGGTATTGATCAGAATTTTACCGCCCGGTTTTAACAGAGATTTTACCTCCCGGGCATCGATCAGGCTGTCATCCAAATAGATCATCTCATTGGGATGCTTGATGCCGCATTTAAGGAGTATTTTCTCCCGGTCAACCCGTAAAAAACTCATCACGGGCGCACCTCTGCGTTCCCCCCCGAAAACCGAAAAACATTGCGGGTATAATCCGGCTTTGAAAAACGCAAAACCCAGCATCTGGGAAGCCATTACCACACCCTGGCCGCCGCGGCCATAAAACTTTATCTCATCCATTCATTGCCCTCACTTTAACTATCCATGCGAGTTTTGACTTCAAATGCAAAGCGGCGAATATCAAGTTTGGACTGCGCCAGATGCTCACGGATAGCCGCCTCAATTCCGATATCATCTTTTTTTTCAAGGCATTCTAAAACCCGGCGGTGGCCGCCGACTGCTCGCAATCCCGCTTCAGCAACATACAGGCTTTCGATCCGATAGCGCAGCATATGGCGTCGCAACATTTGACACAGCTCCAGCAGTCTCTGGCTGCCGCTGGCCTTAACCAGCATCTCATGGAACTCGGCATCTCTTTTCACAAATAATTCCGGTTGGCCGCCTTGTATTTCAGCTTCGGCTGTATCGATATTGTGCTTTATCGCAGCCAGTTCTTGCGGGGTAATGCGTTTCATCGCCCACCTGGCAGCTAAAATCTCATTGACGGCTCGAATTTCACAAAGCTCTTCAACGTCTTCCCACCGCAGCTCCTTAACCCGATAACCGACCCTTGGAATAGACTCAACCAGACCTTCCATTTCTAAAATATGGAGCGCCTCTCGAATAGGGGTGCGCGAAACGTTTATTTGTTTGGCCAGGCGTCCTTCGACCAGGCGCGTGCCGGCGGGAATACGGTTGGAAAAAATTTCGTTCCTCAGATAATCATAAACTTTTTCACGGATTGACACCGGATGCTCGATGACAAAATCGCTGCTGGAATCGACCATGGGCTGGCTCCTGGGTTAGGTTGCAAGCTGGGGTACAGTACCCCAATATAAAAAGACGAGTCTTTTGTCAGCGATAAAATGGCAACCCTGATGGGAAAATTAAGAACTTACTTTTGCTCTTTTTCTTTCAAGATCAAGTCATGCAGGTCGCAGACTTTGGCGGCGGGCAGCTTCCCGGATTTGTCAGGTCTATCTACAATCTTGACCGCCCCTGAAGGACAAGTTGTTGCACAAACTCCACACCCAATACACCACTCCTTATCCACAACCGAAATATCATCTTCCAGCTTCAGAGCATCCACCGGGCATATCGCCACGCACTCGCCGCAGCCGATACACTCATCTTCATCGGTTTCACGCAAAAAATAGGTTGCCATCAAGGTATCTCTGGGTATTTTTCGCCGTCTGATATTGCCGACATTCCAGCAGGCACAACCGCAACAGTTACAGTTATGCAAGATCTCGCCTTCAGCATTATCAACAAAGTGCACCAGACCTGCCTCTTCACTGCGTTTGATAATGTCCATGGCTTCGGCCTTTGTAATTTCTTTTGCCAAACCCCTATCGATGACATACCTGGCAAGGTCATTAAATTTCATACAAACATCCTTGGGATGTTCGCAACCCTTCCCGACCAGAGAGTACGCCACCCGGCAGGGGCAATGCGCGACGGCAATGAGTTTGGCGTCCTCAATAATTTTCTCCATCGAATTGTGCGGCACAACTGCCTGGGTTCCTTGATTGAGTGACTGCTTTACCGGAATATAGCGATACGGTTTGGTTTTGGAAGTATAGGCTTCTTGCGTCACCTTTCTGTTAAAATATTTGGCCATTGCCCTGGCCATGTTGCGAGCATGGGGTGTGTCCTCACCTTTCCAGAAGAACGTTTGAGGAAACCCAAAACCCACTTGGTGCAGCGCATACCCTTTGTGTCCATCCTCTATTTCGCCGCAAAATAACAATCCCCGCTGGGTCAGGCTTTCTAACACTTTCACCAGCTCATCCCTGGAAAGATCAACAGTCTTTAAAATCTCATCGACCCCCACAGGTTGCATGGGAGCAACTCCGGTTGGAAGTAAAAGCGCGACTTCAGCTTCCGATGAAGAGAAATTTTCCTTCAGGATCTCAATTAAATCTTCCTCATAGGGATAGCCCATTGCCAGGCGGGATAGATGTTCACCTAACTTCTCATATACATCTTGTTTTTCCACACGAATTCCTCCTTTATTTCCATCTTCTAATCCAGGCTACGCGTTTCACCTCCACCGGGTTGAACGGAAAAGCCTTCCAATAATTTTTGACAACCTGCCAGCGGCCATAGAGCCCCTGGGGCTCAAAGACAATGAATACCAGCATGGTCAATCCGTAGATAACCATCTGAAAATACCCGCTCATAGCGATTGAATCCGGCAGAACGTACTGGGTGAATCTGATTCCCTCCGGCAAGAGCGTAATGAAGATCGCCCCCAATATGGCCCCGTAGATGGATCCGGTGCCACCGACGACAATCATGACAAGATATTGAATCGAAACCATAATACCAAAATTTTCGGGACTGATAAGGCCTACGGTCAGCGCATAGAGGGCCCCGGCCAGGCCTGCGTAAAAAGAACTGATGCCAAATGCAAGGGATTTATAAACCGTTAAATTGATACCGCAACTTTCGGCAGCCACATCACTGTCCCTGATAGCGATAAAGGCCCGCCCTATTTTACTGTCAAGCATAAGACGGCCGGCCACTGTAAAAACAACGGCAACGCTCATGATCAGAAAATAAACGCGAAAGTCTGAATCAAGTACCACGCCAAAAACCCGGGCCGAAGGTACTGCCAATCCTCGCACACCCCGGGTCAGCCATTCCATGTATTTGATGATCTCTTCGGTAATGAAAACAAAGCCCATCGTGGCGATTGCCAGATAAAGTCCTTTCAGGCGCAGCGAAGGGATGCCGACAAATAATCCGACCAGGGCACTGATGATACCGGAAAAAAGCAGGGAAAATAAAAGGCCCATTTGAAAATGGTGAACGAGCAGGCCGTAGCTGTATGCACCAATGGCAAGAAAAGCGGCATGCCCCATGGACAATTGGCCGGCGCAACCTGCCAAAAGATCAATCCCGATCGCTCCCACCACCGAAATGCCGATGATATTCATACTGTAGATGATGTAATCACTGCTGAAAAACGGAATGGCATAAATAAATAAAATAAAGGGAATGATCCAGATCTTGCTTTCTTTTTTTTCGTGAATCGTTCTGCGCACAATTAGACCTTTTTTTGTTTTTCGTATGTACCGAAAATCCCTTCCGGCCGCAGAATTAGAATGGCGAGCATCAGTATCCAGGCAAAGACGTCCTTTATGCCTTCGGGCAAGTAACCGCTGGCCAGCACTTCCGAAACCCCGAGAACAAGCCCGCCCACAATAGCGCCGGGGATGCTGCCAAAGCCACCCAAAACCGCGGCTGGAAATGCTTTCAGGCCAATATGACCCAGCCCCGGCCACAGGAAGATGACCGGGACCGTAAGCATCCCGGCGATGGCGCCCACCGCCGCGCTCACCGCCCAGGTGATCGTAAATACGCGTTTGACACTTATCCCGCAAAGATAGGCAGCTCGAATATCCTCGGCCGTTGCGCGCATCGCAGTTCCCATGGTCGTAAAACGGAAAAAAACCAGAAAGAAAAGCATCAGCGTCAGGCCGCCGATAATCACCCACAGATTTACCGGGGCGATAAACACATTTCCCCATTGGTAGGAGTCTTTGGGAAAAGGCGAAGGAATGGTTATGGTTGCCGGCCCCCAGATCATCCCGCACACGCCCTCTATGATGATCGCAACCGCCAGAGTTGCCACAACGATCGGAAACAATGGATACCCGATTAAGGGACGAAACACGATGCGGTCCAGGACCATCCCCAGCAAGGCTGCAAAAACAAGCGTAAGCCCAAAGGAAAGCAGATACGGTAATTTCAATGTCAGCAAAAGCGTGGAACTGAAATAGGCGGCAACCATCATCATTGCCCCCTGGGCGAAGTTGACCACTTCGGTTGCCTTGTAAATCAGAACAAAACCGAGGGCAATAATGGCGTAAATGCTGCCCAGAGCCAAACCGCTGATGAGTTGTTGTAAAATCATATATAAATAGAAACCACCTTATGACTGCTGCGAATACATACTCGCAATCTTATCCCTGTATCGTTTTTCCATGATCTGGCGCTTGACCTTCATGGTCGGGGTCACTTCTTCATCGTCCTGTCGCAGTTCCTTCTCAAGAATGCTGAATCTTCGGATCTGCTCGGGGTGCGACAATTCCTTGTTGCGCGTTTTAATCTCTTGATCAATTAACGCGATGATCTCCGCTTTATGGGTCAAATCCGCAAAACCCGTATAAACAACACCACTGTCGCGCGCATACTTTACGGTCTCGACTTCATCCAATGTGACTAAAGCGGTAATGTATGGCTGCTGATCGCCATAGACCATGATCTGGCTGATATAGCGACTGGTTTTCATCAGGTTTTCAATATACGAAGGCGTAATGTTCTTGCCGCTGGTATTGATAAAAATGTCTTTTTTACGATCCGTGATAAACAGGAAACCATCCTCATCAAAATAGCCCACATCGCCGGTCCGCAAAAAACCGTCTTCAAAGAGGCCGGCTGTTTTTTCCGGCTGATTGTAATAACCCACGCAGTTTCCGGGACTTTTGATTAAGATCTCACCATCTGCATTTATTTTCACTTTAATCCCTTTGACTGGTTTGCCAACAGATCCGAAACGGTAAGCTTCACGGGTGTTGTAACTGCCTGAAGCAGCGGTTTCGGTAAGCCCGTAAGCTACGTAAATCGGAAGCCCGATTGAAGCAAAGAAATGGACGATTTTATCCGCGATCGGCGCCCCGGCCGATAGAAACGTTTTTATTCTTCCTCCGAACATTTTCCGGATTTTGCGAAAGGTGACCAGATACGCCAGTCCAGAAAGCAAATTAAGATACCAGGGGATAGCGGATTTCATTTGCCGGCATTCTTTAACCCGGTTGCCGATTTTCAGACTCAGGTCGATCACGGCTCTTCGAAACCAGGGAGCCTCCTCAATGGTTCCCCAGATCTGATTATAATATTTCTCAAAGAATCGGGGAGTTGACATAAAGAATGTGGGTTCCACTTCAACGATATCCCGTGGCAATGAAAAAACATCCTCCGCATAAGCGTACTGTTGGCCGGCCAGAACGCGAACCCAGAAAAGCAGCATCTCGGCCACATGAGCCATCGGCAGGAAAGCCAGGCCGCGATCTTTGCCGTTGGTCGGCAAAGCGGTATTCAAAAAATCGGCAGATGCCAGAAGGTTTTGATGGGTGATTATGGTACCCTTAGGCCTGCCGGTAGTCCCGGAAGTGTAAACCAGAGCTGATAGGTCATCGGCTTGAACCGCTTTTAGTCTTTCCCAATAAATGGAAGCATCCTTGCTCTGTTCCCATTCAACCCCAAGGTCGGTGAGGGCTTGCAGGCTCATTATGCGATTGTCATCGGCAGGCTCGTATTTTTCAAATACGATGATTTTCTCCAGGCTCGGCATGTGTTCCCAAAACTCCAGGAATTTATCCAGCTGCTCCTGGTCTTCGACAAACGCAAATCGGGCGCCGCTGTCATTGATAACGTAATGACATTGATCGGGGCTGTTGGTATGATAAATTGGTGCCAGTACGCCACAGGATGCAAGTATGGCCAGATAGGCAAAAAGCCACTCGGCTCTGGTCTCCGACAGGATGGCAACCCGCTCCCTCTTTTTGAGACCCAGCGAAATCAGACCCAGTGAATTTTTTTTCACCTCCTGCGACACCTGATTCCAGGAAACATCGTTCCATCTGCCGCCCTGTTTGCGGATAATGAAGGTCTTATCCTTATATGTTGCTACGCGATCCTGGAAGAGCAAGCTGAGATTCTGATGCCCCATTAATAGATCACCTCCTGATGCTGGCCTTTCCCTCCCATAATTTCTTGCGATTCGTGTATTTGCCTTCTCCAAGGTACGATTCGCGGATTTCCTCATCCCTTAATAAAGTTTCCGGAAGCCCGTGCATATCAATATTGCCAAGCATTAATACATACGCATACTCTGCAATCTTAAGGGCCTGGCGTGCGTTTTGTTCGACCAGCAACACGCTGGTCCCTTTGGCGTTGATCTGTTTGATCACCTCAAAAATTTCCCTGGTCACAAGGGGAGCTAAGCCCATGGAAGGCTCGTCCAAAAGCAGAAGCCGCGGACCGGCCATCAATGCCCGACCGATCGCTAGCATTTGTTGTTCTCCCCCTGAAAGATGCTTGCCTTTCTGGTTGAGTCTGGCCTTGAGGATCGGAAAAATATTTAAAATCCATTCAAAATTTTGTTCTTTATCAGGCCGGGCCTTGCGTGTAAAAGCACCCATCATCAGATTTTCTCTGACCGTCAACTCAGGAAACACCCGTCTTCCCTGGGGAACCTGAGAAATCCCGCGCTTCACAATTTGATCGGGATCTAAATGATCGATACGCTGGTTTTCAAAAAAAATTTCGCCGTAGTCGGCCGGTGTGATTGCCGAAATCGTATTCAACAGCGTGCTTTTGCCGGCGCCGTTGGCACCGATGATCGACACAATCGTGCCTTTTTCAACCTCAAAGGAGATCCCGTGCAAAACCTTGAGCTTACCGTAAAAGGTTTCAACCCCCACCAGTTTCAGCAAGATCATCCTCCTTCCCCAGATAGGCCTCGATCACCTTTTCATCTCGGCTGGCAGCTTCCGGCAGCCCTTGATAAATAATCGCGCCCGAGTCCAGCACACATACCCGATCAGATATCCCAATCACCAGATTCATGTCGTGCTCGACCATCATAATCGTGATGCCCATTTCTTCCCGGATTTCTTGAATAAGCTTGGACATTTCATGGGTTTCCTGCTCATTCATACCGGCAGAGGGTTCGTCAAGCAGGAGCAGTTTGGGTCCCATACAAAGGGCACGCGCCAGTTCAACGAGTTTTTGAATGCCGAAGGGTAGACCGCCAACCAGCTTGCTGTGGAAACTCGAGATTCCCAAAAAATCCATAATCTCAAAAGCCCGGTCCCTGGACCATTCCCATGACTCGGCGAACCGGCCCTGCCATATACCCTTTATAAATTTTCGTGCCTTTATGCGCGCATGTAATCCGACCAGGACATTGTCGACAACTTTCATATTGTTGAAAAGTTCCAGGTTCTGAAAAGTTCGCGCGATCCCTTTTTGAGTTACGCGATGGGTTGGGATGCCGACGAGGTTTTTCCCCTCAAATAAAATCTGGCCCCATTGGGGTTGGTAAAAACCGTTTATGCAGTTTAGCGTTGTGCTTTTGCCCGATCCGTTGGGACCGATCAGGGCAAAGATTTCTCCCTGTTCAACATTGATGTTGACTGAAAACAGGGCCTGCACACCCCCGAAAGCCATACTTAAGTCCTGGATCTGTAATAGCGGCATCGCACACTCTTAATCGCGCAACGGACAAGTTGAGTCACCGACCACCCGGTTTGAAAACACCCAAATAGTGTCCATCCACGAATAGTGGATGGCACTACGCAGTTTCCAATTCATAAATGAGGATTTTTTTCGTTGGACAAGGCCGCACAAGGGTTTGTGGCGAGACGTACTTTCTGTACGTCGCAGCCGGAAACCCGCGGAGAACGCAGCCCGGCGAGAAAAAGACCATTTATGGATGGAAACCAATTATGAGAAGTGGTAGGGGGGTGCCCCCTACCCTGGATCTTCTAAAACTTGGGTGCCATCCAATCTGAAGTTTGAACCAGTTTTCCGTTTTGAGCCTTGGCAAAATACGCCTTTTCTGAAGGGATGCGGTCACCCGGTCCGAAGGTCTGCGGCGGCAGGCACCCGTTGTTATAACCCTTGAAGGTCTCCATGGCTTTGATCAACTTTTCACGGGTCAGATCTTTACCCGCCCTTTTAAGACCCTCCACCAGCATCGCACCGGCACCGTAACCCATTCCGAAGGCATATACCGTTGGTCTTTTGTCGGGGTAGTACTTTTTCAGATTGGCAATAAATTCCCTGGAAATCTGGTTGTCGGTTAACAAGCTGTAGTTTAGCGTTCCCATTAAACCCTTCCCGTATTCGGCGGCTCCCTGACTGATCTTAATAACGTGCTCGCTGAGGCCCGGATTAAGAGAGAACCAGTGAGGCTGCCATGCAATCTTCTTGCCCTCCATCAATCCCGAAGCAATGGCCCGCATGAGACCGGCGTAGACCACGTAGTTGACGCCGCTCTCTTTTAATTTGAGGACCTGAGCGCTGACATCAGCGGCCCCTGGCGGAAAATTTACGTCAACCACTTCCGGGCCGCCGTAATTTTTGACCTGTTCCTGAACCCCTTCCAATCCTCTGAGCCCGAAGTCGGTTGTATTTCGCAGCACACCGATTTTCGGCTTTTTATCTCCCAGCGTCGCGACGATATAGTCGACGATAAGCTTTGACTGGTAGCGATAGGGTGTATAGGCCGGAAAAACATAACGCGGAATGACGTCAGCGCTATGCACGGATATGGCCCCAATCAGCGGAATTTTATCTTTTTCCAACAGCGGAAAGAGCGCTTCGACCTGACTGCTGCCGATGTTGCCAACCATACAAAATATCTGATCCCTTGACTTCAGCTTTTTGTAAGCGGCCTGGGTCTTGGCGACCTGATAGCTGTTATCTTCGACCACAAATTTAATTTTGCGGCCATGAACGCCTCCCTTGTCATTAATCGCCTTGAAATACGTCGATAGTCCCCTGGTTATTTCATTGCCGCCATAAGCCCCCGGACCGGTAAGATTCATGATCGCACCGACCACAATTTCGTTATCGCTAACACCCGTTTCCGCCAGGGCCGAAGAAAAAGTCAGGCAAACCAACAACACAGCAAGAATGATTATACTCTTCTTGACTCTCATCTTGGACCTCCTCTTTTTAGAAGGTTAGTATGAATAGGTCACATCACCAAACGCTTTTGGGTTGCCACCTCCTTTCCATCAGTCATTCTGTTCTCATCATTTTATTAAAAAACCAACCCTACCATCCAACCGATTGTGTTGCTTTCCATGGACCGCCACTAGGTATACCAGAACTCAGCCAGATCCGCCTGTTTACCATAGCCGAAAATATCATCGGCCTTGATAAACAAAGGATCCAATTGAGGCGTCCTCTCAATGAACCAACGGCTGATGTCATGCAATTTGCCGTCGGGTTTGTTGAAAGCACAAACGCGGATACAGTTGCCGCATTCACAGCCGTTTTTGGCCCAGAATTTAAAACACTTTTCAGCATCGATATACCATTTCAGGGCATTGCCGGAATTCGATATGTTTACAGGCGCACTCGTTCTCGGACCATAGGGAATCGCCTGGGCGGGACAGTGCTTAGCGCATTTTTCACAAACATCGCAGAACTCCGTTGCCCCGAACTCAATGGGCTCGTCACAGACCAGTGGAAGATCCGTGAAGATTTTACATAATCGTACTCGTGGACCCAGCTTGGGGGTGAGCAGAAATCCATTTCTGCCAAGTTCCCCCAGGCCGGCCTGTATCGCGTAAGGCACACTCATGGCCGTATCATTTCCGGAGGGAATTGCTTTGTAACCCAGCTGACGCAAGAACTGGGCTAAAAGCCCGGTGGTAAACGCCATTTTAGAATAACCCAGACCTGTAGAACCCCCGCTGCTGAAGGTCGGCGCATATCGATAACAGTCATAATCCATAGAAACCGCTATGTTGATGACATACTGATATTCATGCGGGATATCGATTTCATATTCGCAGCGCTTAACCAGCTCAAATCCTTGGGCGTATATCCAACGTCGGTCCAGCTTGCAGATTCCGACCATGTCAGCCTCAAAAAGTCTGGCCGCTTTTTTGACGATCCGGGTGTTGTATTCCGGGTTGCTCGAATCAAGCTTTAGGTCTTCAGGCAGGAGGCTCATTCCCTGCCTTTTATCTTCCCAGCTGAAGAGACCATAATTGCTCGTGACAACTCCGAGAGCGTATGCCATTTCTAAAAACCATCCGGCATTGCGCAGGGATATATCTTCGAGCCGATAGCCGGCCTTGTCTTTGGGTTCGATCAGGCCGTAAAAGGCGCGGCCCAACTTTTTTAGTTCAGGATCCCAGCGAACGCGTTTAAACATTTCATTCTTTTGATCAAACGGTTGCGCATTACCGGCATCGTATTTTTTTTCAAAATCCATATTTCGCGCCATATACGGCCTCCCTTAAAAAACATAAATTCAGCAATAAAATTCGATATGAACCTAAAATTCAAAACCGCGCTTATCAGCTATCAACGCGTGCAAAGATACCGTTCGTAAAGATCCGGTTAAATATTTCAGCAAGCTGGTCCGGCTTGATTCGTCCGCCGGGATTATACCAGCGGTAAGCCCAATGAACCATTCCGAAAAAAGCAAACGCACATACCGTGGTATCGATATCTAAGATTTCTCCTCTCTTTTTGAGGTCTTCTAAAATTTTGACGAACACTTTGACATAATCTTTTTGCAAACGATCCAGCTTCTCTTTGTGTTCAGGTCGCAACGATTTTTGGTCATGCACGAGCAACTTCATCATATCGGTATCAAAAGCATAATAGCGCGTGTACATATCGGTTACGGCCGTCAATTTTTCCTTCAGACTTATTTTGCTTTTCTCAATTTCTCTAATTCGTTCCAGACCAATCCGGACGGTATCATCAAGTATCTGGTAAAGCAGCTCTTCTTTGCTGTCGAAATAATAATACAGGGCAGCCTTGTTGATGCCGGCGGCGTTGGCGATATCTCGCGTGGTTGTGTTTTCAAAACCTTTTTCAACGAAAAGTTTTGTAGCGATTTTACGGATCTGCTTTCTTTTCTGTTCCTTGGCTTCGTTCATTGTACTTTTTCCGGGCGGGTTTACCAGACGCTTTAACCGAGCGCCTGCTCAGTATACTTATTTAACAATGCCGGTCAAGAATTTTTTTTTAAATATGGAATATATATCGAAGTATCAAACCCGCGCTAAAAGAACCCTCCGTTGACATGCAGCCCTAACTTCATTATCTAGGTTTTAATCAGCGATTAATAGAGGATCTGAAAATGACATATTCGGCATTGGAACGCTTCCAGGATGCTCTAAAAGGAGAACCCAAAGATCGTGTACCCGTATTCCCGATGATTGCCGCCTGGGCGGCGATCAACTTCTCTGATTCTCCCCCGGTCAAGCTTGCCAATGACCCCCAACGCGTCGTTGAGGCCCAGATACGGGCTATGGAGACTGTAGGCTATGACGCTTTCTATGCTTACGCGGATCCTTTGTACATTCCGCAGGCATTTGGCTGTAACGTCCGTTTTCTTGAAACCGGCCCGCTCGCCGATCCTCTGCCCCTTTCAATCACGTGCCTGGAAGATCTTGATAAACTGCCTGTTCCGCACCCCGGGAAAGAAGAAAGGTTAGCCGGGACTCTGGAAATAATTCGGGGGTTAAGCGCCTATGGCGCAGGAGACATCCCCGTGCTGGGACTATTTGAAGGCCCGATCACCACCACCTGCCGGATTTTTGAAGCTGAACTGATCATGCGCATGATTTATAAAAACCCCCGGGTTCTTGAAGCCTTACTGGATCGAGTGACCGCGTTCTTAATCGATTTTAGCCAGGCCTTAATCGAGAATGGCGCCAACGTTATTTTTCTTCCGGAACCCACTGCTTCCGCCGCGATGATTTCGCCTGCTGCGTTTCGTAAATTTGTCCTGCCCCGCTTGCAGACGATCACCCGTAAACTGCAAGTCCCCTGTATGTTGCATATTTGCGGAGACACGTCCCCGGTGCTGGATGCCATGGGGCAAGCCGGGGCCGATGTCGTTAGCCTGGACCAGTGCATGAACCTTGCCGAGTCAAGATCAACGCTCCCGCATGCAGTTCTCGGTGGGAATGTGGATCCGATCAACTCATTGCTCAACGGAAGCCAGGAGCAGATCGCAGAGGATACCCTTAACTGTCTTCGCACGGCAGGAACCCGCCGCTTTGTTCTCATGAGCGGGTGCGGCGTTCCCCCCGGGGCGCCGGTTGAAAACGTAGTCGCAATGGTTGAAACAGCCAAAAATTACGGGCGGGGATCGGCTAAATAAAATGAGGTAAGTGAAAAGTGACGGATATGACCGAAAGTAAGATATCTTCCCCCCTGGATAAAAAAGATGCAATGGCCGGAGATGACACCATCGGTTACACCTTCTGTGACGGGTGTAACCAGGCACCATTTTGCGGAATAAAATTTTTTAAAAAAGAGGATATCGTAACCTGCATAGAGAACTGGCCGGGCTTTCCGGCAGCGCCGCTTTGCACCAAGGCCTATGCAACCCTCCAACGGCTTTATCATCCCGATCGTCTCAAATATCCCCTGAAGCGAATAAGCCCCAAGGGTTCCCCCACGCCTGAATTTGCCCGAATTACCTGGGATGAGGCCTATGACATTATCGTGGGTCATCTGAATCGAATTAAAAAGGACTACGGGCCCCATGCGGTTTTTTTCTATGTTGGCGATCCCAAGGAGCCCCGGGCTGCCGTGCAGCGGCTGGCGGCCACTTACGGTTCGGCCAATTACGGCACCGAAAGCTCCACGGCCTGCCGCCGGGCCGCCATGCTGGCGGAACTGTTAACCTATGGTTTTCCAACCCTGGGCGATCTTCCCTCTGAAAAAACCAGGGTCATGCTGATCTGGGGAACCAACCCGGCCTATTCCGGCCGGCCCTATATGATCCACGGCAAGCTTGCGGAGGCTAAAGAAAGGGGCCTAAAATTTATTGTGGTCGACCCGCGCAACACGCCGACGGCAGCTACTCTGGCCGACATTCATTTAAAGCCCCGGCCCGCCACAACCGCCGCCCTTGCTGCCGGCATCATGCATGTCATTTTTAAAGAAGGCCTCCATGACAATGAGTTCTGCGAGAATTGGATTCATGGAATTGATGAATTGAAAAACTATGTTAAAGATTTTACACCCGAACGGGTTGAAAAAATAAGCTGGGTTCCCGCTGAAAAAATTATTGAAGCGGCGCGTCTTTATGCCTCCCAGGGCCCCGGTGGGATGCTGCTCGGGCCCCAGGGGACCATTCACGATTTGAACGCCACCAATAATCATCGGGCCATATTGATGATCCCGGCCATTTGCGGCTATATCGACATCCCCGGCGGAATTACAAAACCGACTGAACCGTTGGAAGGGATGGCCCCCTGGTTTGATGGACCGCCGAAATTTTCCATGCGTGAAAAGTTAATTGAAATGAAGGCCCATCGGTTGGACCGCAAGGAATTTCCAGCGTGGGCCGAAAAATTCTGGGAGGTGCAAACCAACTATCTGGTCGAATGGATTAAAGCCGGAAAGGTAAAGGCCTTTCTGGCCTGGGGTTTCAGCACCATGATCTGGCCGCAGACTCACGAATATCAGCAGGCCATCGCCAGCCTTGAATTTTCCATGGCTGTGGATTATTTCTATCGCCCCTGGACCCATGACTATGTGGATATGGTACTGCCGGCGGCCATGAATTTTGAGCGCCTGGCACCCTTTGCGGTTTTCGGCCGACAAATTTTCGGTCGCACACCGATTAAGCCGCAGGGTGAGTGCAAAGAGGACTGGCAAATCGCCCTTGAGATCGGGACCCGCCTGGGATATCCGGAAATCTTTTTTAACGCGGACGTGGAAGCGGCCTGCAACGATATTTTGGGCATGTGGGGCATTACTTATGATGATCTGCGAAACAATCAGGAAACGGGGATCACGATTCCGCCCCAGGGTCCTGAACTTTTTAAAAAATACGAAACCGGAAAGATGCGACTGGATGGCAAACCCGGATTTGCAACCCCCAGCGCAAAAATCGAAGCGGTCTCACTGGTCCTGGAAAAGCATGGTTACCCGGCGCTTTGTGAATACAAAGAACCGATGGCAGTGACCCGGGACTACCCTCTGATATTGATCTCCGGCTCAAGAGTCCCCTATATTACCCACAGCAAATGGCGCGAAGATGCCCCCTGGCTGTTTGAATTACAGCGACATGCCCTTTTAACAATCCACCCCCAAGATGCGGCCAAAAGAAATATTGAAAGGGGTGATGATGTGATTCTAAAAACGCCGTATGGCCAGATGACGGTAACGGCCAAACCCACGATTTTAGTCCCGGCCGGTATTGTGGGAGTCGAACATGGATGGAAGGATGCCAACGTGAATGAATTAATACCGCGGCAATTTGACCCCATCTCCGGATTTCCACCCTTTAAAGAAATCATATGTGAGGTTGTCAAAACCTAAAGACCATTTCATTAAAAGAAAGAGAACAAGGACTGTGAGTGATGGCTAACTACGGAATAATCGTTGACCTGAACCGTTGTACGGGTTGTATGACATGTGTTATTGCCTGTAAGCAGGAGAATCTGACCCGGCCGAGCGTATGGTGGAACAAAATTTTGGAGTTGGAAAGTGAAACCCTGGACCGCATTACCTATCTGCGACATGCCTGTATGCATTGCGAAGACCCGCCATGTCTGACAGCCTGTTCACACGAAGCCATCTACCAGCGGCCGGACGGCATTGTCCTTATCGACCACGAAAAGTGCGAGGGGGTCGGAGATTGTGCTGACGCCTGCCCGTATGGGGCCATCGATATCAATTCCGCTGCGGATTATTTTCCCGATCACAAGCTGCCCTTCGAAGAAGAACCGGAGCCTCACCGGCGACACCCGCCGGGCAAGGCCGGCACCTGCACGCTTTGTGTACATCGCATAGAAGCCGGACAAGAACCTGTTTGCGTTGCCGGATGTCCCTCAAAGGCCATGATTTTTGGTGACCTCGATGATCCCAACAGCTCCATAGGTAAAAAGCTCGGCAAATCGGTACCGCTGCTCTCATCAGAAGGAACCCGCCCGAAAGTTCGCTATATTTGCAACGAAAATTTATTGAAAATGATAGAAAGGAGGATAAGAAAAAATCCTAAAATGGTCAGATCATAAATAATCCTGCCGCACATCCGCTTTTTCTCCTCAACCTGATGAAATGATAATTTTGGGATTAGATTTTTAGGTTATAAATTCAATCGAGCTCATTACGAAGCAGTGCCTCAATTACGGAAGCGAGTTCATCGGCCGAAAAGTTTTCAATGTGACCTTTGGTTACGCGGGATAGCTCGGTTGTTACGGTTGCGATTTTTTCGTCAATCAAATCCATTTTCTCTTTAAGGACCTCAAAGTTTCCGGTTTCCCAATAGGCTCCCCCGTCTTGTACCTCTAAATCCGGAAGGTGAAACTTTTTTAAATATTTTAATAGCCCGATGATCCATAGATGGGTTTCGGGACCGGCGTATTGTGTCTTTACGGAGATCCAGGAATCTTCTGGTTTCAAGGTCCCTTCACTGATATTTACCATGCTTATTGGATCACGCAGGTTGCCATTAGAATCAAAGAAAAACTGCAAGGCCTCGCATTTTGGGTTTAGAGTCAGAATGATACCCTTTAGCGGCAGGTGCCCGTTGATCTGTGAACCATGCTCCGTAACTTCAACGGTTGAATCAGCCGATTGAGACCAGTCCTCATCCAGACGTGTGTAGCGCCAGTTCATTTTGTCTACAATTACGGCCAATTTATCACAAATGGTTTTTATATTTCGTATATCCGCCACCCGGCCGCGGTAATGTATCGAAACTCCCATTCAACAACCTATTTGAATTATTTCCTGTGCGTTAACCGGTTAATACCCTTTTCCCACTAATTGTCTGTATCCATTGATTTTTGCCAATTATTTCAAATTACTATTGCAAGCAAGTCAAAACTTTCTCAAGAAAAAAGTCCTTGACTTTAACGAAAAATGCCGATAATAGAATTAAATGACTAAAGCCTCCGCTCTATGCGGAGGCGAATGAGCTCTGCATTAGCAGAGCTTTCTTTTTTTAGTCCCAACTACCTGCTAATCCCCGCTTTTAAATCCTCTAAATAAATTACTTGATTAGCCGCTTTTTCGAGATTGTCTGAAAAGCGGTCAGAAGGTGCAATAACGACTGTTTTCTTTTTCTTACCCTTGAGATATTTAATCAGCTTTACAAAATCTCCATCACCACTCAGCAAAACAAAAACATCAAAGCTTTCTATACCGTCTAATGCGTCAATAGTTAGCTCAACATCAAAATTACACTTATGTTTGAATTGCCCCGAAGTGTTGTCATAAACTCGCCCAACAGGCTTTTGTCTTACCTTGAAAGAAAGTGTCTTTAAGAATTTAAAATAATTCAATTTATTTTTCTTTGCTTGAATAAAATCCGAGAGTGAGTGACCCGGGTTAATATCAAAATATTGAGATTTGGACGGGACTCCTTCATAATAAAAAAATATTGGGAAATCATAACGGCTTTCAAAGAATGTTTTAAACTTAACCCAATCAATTTGCCAACCCGCCTTCACTAGATAATAATGAAAATTTGATGCGTCGATGCATACCCATGTCTTAGGTTTTTTCATTTTTTTAAAATATTAATTGTACAATTAGAATAGGATAAACAAAAATAAATTAGAAAAAGCAAAAAGACCCTAATCTTTTGTTTGTGGTTTACATCGCAATTCTTTTGTAACTTCTGGCGTGTCATCCCAGGTACGACCATTTAACAATCGACCTGTTTTTTTCTTATTAAATCCACCCCATTGCTTAAAGAAAAAAGGAATTTCGGCTTTTAGACACAGATCTCGAATTTCTTCTACCCAGAAAGGAGACATTGGTCTGGCTTTTGGACCGGATTCACCGCCAACAATAACCCAGTCAATTCCTTGGAGATCAACTTTGGAGATCCTTCCTAACAGAGGTTCAAACGAAATAAATTTAGTTTTTGCTGCAGTATTTCTCAAATCCTCAATCCGGGATAGATAATCATTACTTTCGACTGTAACTCCCATCCAGACATTGTCCGGCCAACTGATAACTTGATCAAGTTTTCTCAAATTTTCGGAACGCTTTGTCAGAACCTGAAATGTATGTTGAGGGGTCACACGCATTATTCGGAAAACTTCCAATATGAATTCAACCGGTACGTTGTCATGGAAGAGGTCGCTCATGGAATTGACAAATACCCTTCGAGATTTTTTCCAGCTAAGAGGAAGAGCTAAAACTTTTCTATGGGTTTTAACATTAAATCCAGAGGCGTAATTTGGTTGCCCCATAGCTTGAAGACGGCGGGTCATTCTTTCTGCATAGCAGTTTTTGCATCCACTACTAATCTTTGTACATCCGGTGACAGGATTCCAGGTGGCTTCAGTCCATTCAATAGCAGAATTTACAGCCATTTTTACCCTCTTCTATCTTCGTATTTCTTAAAAATATCTTTAACAATACCTTCCGCCACAATTTTGTGTGATGCAAAAAATAAGTAATAAACAACTGCATTTTGGGTGTTTCGCATGGCAATCGGTTCAGGCACATTTCTAAATCCTGCAACTTTATTTAGCCTTTTCCGAAAAGCCTCAGCAATTTTGACATTCGAAACTTTTTCCATATCAGCATCATCAAATAATTTTCTTTGCTTTGATGGTAAATATGCTTCTTGCCTCCATGATTCATCCCCCCAAAATCGATTCATTCTATTGATCTGAGTGGCTAAAACGCCTTCAGGTTTTCTCCACAGAATATTTCGATTCATATCTGCGACAGGAAAATTGAGGAATATATCAATGGATTTCATTTGTCCTGCCGTATGAATTACTTCCCAGTCTAAGTGTAATCCATATGGATCCAATATACAAAGTGCACGTCGGTAGTCTTTATACTTCGCGTTAGGTAAGGCATTTTCCAATAAAACATGATTACAATCACCATGGTAAATATGAACATCCAGCCTGGAACCTGCTGTTTCTTCAAGAGAGGCAATTTTTTGTTTGTCTAGATCAATAAAATGGTATTCCCTAAAAGGAGGTTCAACCTGGAGAGCATTCAATGGACTACCAAGAACAAATGTGCCTGTTTTTTTTGAAATATGCTTTCCAGCTCCTGCGAAAGCATCAATATAGATATGATATAGGCTGGGTTCTTTTTGACTACTTAAAATACGGGAATAAACAGATGCATAATCTTTGATGATATCGAGTTTGATCTCGGACCAATACCCTATTTCATCATACTTTGATTCACGCGCCATGGCTTTACCCATTTAACTTTCTTTTTCAAAGAGGCCGCCTGCCCCTTACCCAAAAAAGAATGTCAAAAAACTGTCCTCTTTACATATACATAGCAGAAATTTTTAGAAACACAATCTATTCAATATCTTTTACTTTCTTAGCATAGAGAATTGTCAAATAAGGACAAAAGATGAATCAAAATGTATAGGAAAGGATTAGAATATCCATGAAAATAGGGGTATTCCCAATTATCAAATTATGGAATGCCCCTTTATTTATATAAATCTTTTTATAAAAACGGGTGAATTCAAGTTGCAAATGCACCATGAATATAAAAAGGGGGGACGTCTATGATTTTATTCAAATATCAGTTGGCCTACCTTTTTATAAATGAAATTCATTTTCGCTGGCTATTTTTTCACCCCATCTCGAGGATCGGCTCACTGTTGATTGGGAAATTTTTAGCCTGTGTGCAATCTCAACAGTGGTCATACCCAGTTCTTGATTTGCCCAGTAACAAAGCAGCCTGCGCGCTTTGACCGTCTGCAGGTCTTTACTACGGCTTAAAACAATCCGATATTCAATGTTTAACACTGCGGCCACTCTCGCAACAATCTTTTCAAAATCATATCCTTTTACCTCAATGGCATACCGTCGCTCCAAACGATCCTCTGCGGCCTTTAATACCTGCTCGACAAA
>Ga0255055_10000574_pt1 | contig 28377 bp, 26 predicted proteins | sample JV7_2_27_MG_FD_188633 | JGI IMG/M metagenome (GOLD analysis project Ga0255055, IMG submission 188633) | Seawater microbial communities from Jervis Inlet, British Columbia, Canada - JV7_2_27 | ecosystem: Environmental > Aquatic > Marine > Inlet | place: Canada: British Columbia | collected...
ATCTGCCTATTGAGTAAGGTGTCGCCGAATCCATTATGCTTTCAGGATAATCAGTATCGGTTTGAAATTTATGCCCGATTTTTCATTAATAATTAAGTATATAATAATTTTTTTAAAATTGAAAGTGGCAGGAGAAATTTAGGTAACTATTCAGGCGCCTTAACCGGAATTGCCGCCTGGATCCACCGGTATCTGCGGAAGTGTCCTGGCGGCGAAAAAAACGGGGCTGAATCGAAAATCCGATTCGCCCCGTTTATAAGGTCTAACGAGTTGAAAAAGAATCTAATTAGCCACCTTGAGCAAACAACGCGGCAATAGCTCCGGCCTGCGGATGGGCAAAGATAAGGATCAATGCCACAACCAGCGCGTAAATACACAGTGATTCGATCAGCGCCAATCCAATGATCATGGTTACGGTAACTTTACCCGAAGACTCAGGATTTCTGGCAATACCCTCAACAGCCGATCGTAATCCAATACCCTGAGCGATACCGCAACCAAATGCCGCAATTGCAATCCCGAAACCAGCCGCCGTTGCACAGGCGATAAAGAACTCTAATGCTTTTGTTTCCATACTATAGCCTACCTCCTTTTCTGGATATATTGTTGGGCTTCTTCCTTTTCCCCATTAACAGCTATTTATAGGTGAGCTAAAATTAAAAAATAGTTTAAAATCCTTAACTTTGATGAATTCGTAAAAAGTCGAATTCATCAAGTGTTTGGTGTTTCGTGTTTGGTATGAAATAGATGATGCTATATCGGCAGGTTAGAATACTAAACACTAAACACCAAATACAAAACACACTCGTAAAAAGGCTGCTTTTCTGACTTTTTACGAGACCACAACTTTAGGCACTTTAGTCATTTTAGTCACTTTAAGCACTTTTCTAATGTGCTTCCTCCATAGCACCTGCAAAATAAATAACAGACAACAAAAAGAATACGAACGCCTGCAAAAGGGCGACAAAAATACCCAATGCCATTATGGGCAGCGGCGCAAAAGCTGCACCGGCCAGCAAAAAAAGGATCCCCAGCACCAGTTCATGACCGGTTATATTGCCAAACAGACGAATGGAGAGTGACAGGATCCTTGCGAAATGCCCAATGAGCTCAATGATCAATATCAAGGGAGCCAGCCACCAGACCGGTCCTAAAAAATGTTTGATATACTTGGCGCCATGATATTTGATGCCGATCACATGCGTAAAGATAACCACGGTCAATGCACACGAGAGAGTCGTATTAATACTGGCGGTCGGTGGAAAAAAACCCGGAATCAAGCCCATCAAATTGCAAGTCGCAATATAGAGAAATACCGTGGCGATGAGCGGAAAAAACTTACGGCCCTCTTCACCGGTGATATCAACCATAAATTCTTCCATCCCAGAGATGATGATTTCAAAGACATTTTGCGCTTTTGACGGGATCATGTCTATTTTACGAACGGCCAGAAAAGCAAAAAAAATCAGCAAAATCATCACAAACCAGGAGTAAATCACCCAGGGGTAAGCATGCGCGAAATGACCGAATCCGATCAGCTCAAAAAATTTCACAATGAATAGATAGGGATGCTCCATCCTCAGACTGCCTCCTTAAAAATAAGTTTCTTAACTTCACAAATAGCTGCAAGAATAATACTGAAAACCACCAAGGAGAGGCCAATAACCAAGCCGACGGGGTGAACGATGTGGCCGGCAATAAGCACGAAGATAATAAAACCGCTGGCTAAAAAGCGAAGATAATATTTAGCCAAAATCATATTATGGGATGCCAGGTGGGGTGGTGCCAAAGCCTTTTTGAGGGTTTTGGCCAACAAATGAAAATTGATGGTGACCAGCAGCCCGCCAAAAAGAATTCCGCGAGCAACATCCAACGGCAAGAGTATAAATCCCAAAATGCTGACAACACCGCAAAGAATCCAATTCGCATGCGTTACAAAATGAATGATACGTTGCTGGATTTCCAAGATGTTTTCCCTGTTAATCGGATAATGGTGTACTAATACTTCCTTGTCTTACGAATCACGATGGCAATATTCCGGAAACCGGCAATAATCCCCAGAGCTAGAAAAATAAGGGTACACCATGGTGATGTTTCAAATCGCCGATCGAGATAGACCCCCACAGCCAGACCGATAAATATTGCCAGAGATACAGACAGGCCAAGGCTGCTGTAATACGCCAATTCCCTTAAAGAGCGTTTGGTTTCTTTATTCATAAATAACAGCACCTTCCAATATTTCAGGAAGGTCCCCACCAAGCCCATCTGAAGATTGTGGACCTAACATAGGATAGCAGGCAAGTCAACGTTAATTTTACCCTCTTCGCTGGTACCTTAGAAATTATTTTTGTCAATTTTATGGGGATATTTTCAATATCTTCAAATGATTGAATATTTTCGATTGAATATTGAATACTTAAGGTCCGCCTGAGGCGGATCCGGGTTAGGGTTTCAGATTCCAATTAAATTTCAATCGCCCTGGTATCAAAGACCGGGCCATCCCGGCAGGCACGCAAATAGGTGTCCGGATGATTTCGACTGGCGACCGCACACCCCAGGCAGGCGCCCATACCACAGGCCATCATAGTTTCAATTGAAACCTGACAGAAAGCGCTGTGTTTATCCGCAATACCGGCCACACAGGTCAGCATTTCCAGAGGGCCACAGGCATAGATGATATCCGGCTGATTTTCAGCCACAGCGCGTTCTAAAGGATCGGTTACCAGACACCGGTCTCCGAAGCTTCCGTCATCGGTAGTTGTGTGAACCTTCACTCCCAAACTTGAAAATTCCTTTTGACATAATATATCCGCTTTGGATTTTGCACCGAGAAACACTCGCACACCCGCGAGATCAATTTTTTGTTCCTCCAGAAACGCTAAAAGAAAGACCAGCGGGGCAACTCCGATACCACCGGCCACAATGTAAACGTTTAGCAGCCTGGCCGGAATTATAAATCCGTTTCCAAGTGGTCCCATCAAATCTACAAAATCCCCCGGCTGTTTAAGGGAAAGCTGGTAAGTTCCTTTGCCCACCACTTTGCATAAGAGTTCTATAGCAGTTGCGAACCCCTTTTCTATAATGAGCCGGTGAATCGAAAAGGGCCGCGGCAAAAGCGGCTCGATGCGATCGCTTAAGCTAACCATGACAAATTGACCAGGAACGGCCCTCGTATATTGTCGATGACAGCTTAAGCGGATTCGAAAATAGCCGGCACCCACCCGGATATTCGATAAGACCTCGACTCTTTCATGTTTAATTTGCCGCATGTTTTAACCTTCAAAATAATGATGAATTCGTAAAAAGTCGAATTCATCAAGTGTTTGGTGTTTCGTGTTTGGTATTTGGCATGAAATAGATGATGCTATATCGGTATGTTAGAATACTAAACACTAAACACCATACACAAAACACACTCGTAAAAAGTTTGCTTTTCTGACTTTTTACGAGATTAGCAAATAATGGAATGCTGAAAATTTGGACAATGCTGTTAATTTCCATCCGACGAAGGACTTATTCATTTTAACCCGATCACCGACGCAAACCTGCCCGTCTGACCTTCTCTGCGGTAGGAAAAAAATGTCTCCGTGTTGCATTTGGTGCATAAATTTCCGGTTTCAATATTTTCTCTGAGAACACCGGCACCAGTGAGCTGGTCACGGCTTATGGCCCAAAAGTCAAAATAGTCAGTAGATGATTTGTAATGCCAGAGTATTGGCGGTATTTCCTTTCGATAATTAACGAATTCCGCGCAGCAGGGCCCAAGGGACGGTCCGATCCCGGCGAAAATGCCGACAGCGGTGCACTTAAAGTATTTTTTCATGACCGCTACCGTTCGTCCAATAATATTCCTAATGCTGCCCCGCCAACCCGAGTGAACATTGGCAATCACACGTTGGGTCGGATCGTATAACAGAATGGATTGACAATCAGCCAGTTGGATCGCTAAAAATTTTTGGGTAATATTTGTAACTAAGGCATCACCGATTCCTATGGTCCGATCGTTGCCACCAGAGGAGTCAGAATTTTGGGAGTTCAAAATAACGGCCTGATCACCATGAACCTGTTCGGCAAAAACCAGATCCTGGCCCCCAATAGCCTGGGAGATGAGGTGCCGGTTTTTTCTGACATTATCCGCTGCATCTCCTAAACCGAGACTGACATTTAGGCTTTTGAAAGGACCCGTGCTATGTCCGAAATGGCGTGTAAAAATTCCATGACGAATCTCCGGAAACTTATTCAGGTTTTCAAATTGGAAAAACGACGCACCTTTTTTGTTAACAAAAATCAAAACTATAACCTCGTCTAAGGTTTCAGGTGTAAACCAGGTTCAAAGTACAAGGATTTGTTAAATTAGTTTTATTTGTCTCATTGGTTGAATTGGTTGGCTTATTCCGAACCAATTGAACAAATTAAATCAATCAAACCAATAAAACGTGAGCCCAATACATACCTAAAAATAAGACCGTGTTTTGCAAAACACTTACGTAACGCAACCCTGGCTACAGAGCCCGGGCCACCGTCAGGACATCGACTAGCTCTGCTCCGGCGTTTAGAAGCATCCGGGCACATTCATTCACCGTCGCACCGGTCGTGTATACATCGTCGATCAGCAACACCTTCTTCGCATCGACCTTCTGCGCGTCCCGGATTCTGAAGGCACCTCTGATGTTTTTCAACCGTTGTTGGCGACCAAGCCCCGTCTGCGGTAGGGTCGCTTTGTTTTTTATAAGAATATCCGTGCTTACCGGAATGGCAGATAATTCAACAGCCGTTGGATTGGATATAGATTTCCAGCTACGTATCAGCAAATAAGATTGATTAAAACCACGCGTTCGGAATTTTTTGATATGCAAGGGTACCGGCAGGACCAGATCGAACTTTTCCTGTTCCCAAAATCGTCTATATGTGTTGAGCATCAGTCCGCCAAAAAGTCCGGCCAGCTGGATTTTTCCAGCGTATTTGAACCGGTGGATGGCGGTCATCAACTGCTTATTATTGGCTACTGCTGCCCGCGCGATTCTGAATTTTTTGGGTTGTGTAATACAATCTCCACAAAAATGGTTCCGGCCTTGGCGACTTTTAAACATAATTCCGCAACCGCTGCAAAGCGGAGCGGAAATAACGGTAAAAGTGCTCATGCATTCCGGACAACAATAAGAGGTCAGCAACTGATAAGATTCCGGGGATGTATCAATGATTTCAGTTTTAGCATTTGCCGGTTGATCGGCTCCAGGTTGCGCAACTGTGGTTTTAAAAAGGCGGTTGCATACCAGGCACCTGGGAGGAAAAATCGTGTCAAGGAGGATCTTAATAAGCTGTCTTGCCCAATCGTGAGCGGCATATTTCCGGGTGCGATTTGCATGCACGAGGGTGTTTTCTCCCAAAAGAGTTAAAGATTACCTTTCATAAAACGCTGCCGATACGATTCGTACATTACAATCGCCCCGGCCACCGATGCGTTAAGTGAACCCACCCTTGCGGTCTGGGGGATGGAAACTAAAAAGTCGCAATTTTGTTTAACCAGGCTCCGGATCCCCTTCTCCTCCCCGCCGATAACAAGGCCAACGGCACCTGTTAGATCTGCATCATAGACTGACTGACCTGCGTTTTGATCCAGACCTACAATCCAAAAATCCTGATCTTTTAGAATTTTGACAAAGCGCACTATATTATTAACCTGCGTTACACGCATATATTCCAGCGCGCCAGCCGATACCTTGGATACGGCCGGTGAAGGGTGGGCCGAGCGATCTTTCGGTATGACGACAGCGTCGATGCCGGCGCATACGGCTGTGCGAATAATTGCACCCAGGTTATGTGGATCCACAATATGGTCAAGTAAAAGCAAAAGCGGTGCGTGGTTGCCGGATTCAGTAGCCTCAAAAAGATCGGCTACCTCAACCAGCGGATAGGCAGTCACCTTGGCAGCCACGCCTTGAGGAGAAACAGCACCGGCAAGGGTTTGAAGCCTCGCCGCACTAACTTCTTTTATCTGCAAATGTTTACGGGCAGCTGCTGATGTTATCTCTTTAATCCGTTTGGTGGGCGTTTGTTTTGAAATATAAATTTCGTGGAAGGTTCTGCGGCCTGCTCGTAAGGCCTCATAAACCGGATGAAAACCATAAAGTATTTCAGCTTTCACGTCGCTGATTTTCCGTTTCTTGATTTGCCACCCAATGGCTAATATTTATTCCAGGTCGTGCGATAGTTTTCAATAATCGATATCAGTTCCGATACAGCCTTTGAAAGTTCATCGTTGACAATTACATGATGATACAGATCCTGCTGGGCCATTTCCTTTTCTGCATTCTGCAGCCGGACAGCAATGCTATCTGCGCTGTCAGTGCCTCTTGCTAATAAACGCTGTTGCAACACTTCCAGCGACGGGGGTTGGATAAAGATGGCCACACTGTCTGGATAGTGCTCAAGAATTTGGCGGGTGCCCTGGACATCTATATCCAGGAGGATATCCCGGCTATCCGCTAAGCCCTTATCCAGAAAATCTAGCGATGTTCCGTAATAATTGCCATGAACCAGCGCCCACTCGGCCCATTTCCCGGCGGCAATTCCATTTTCGAAATCACTTGTAGTGATGAAATGATAATCCAACCCCTCTTGCTCTCCGATGCGAAGCTGGCGTGTCGTATAGGATACCGAATAGAGCATATCCGAAAACCACTTAAGTACTTCGCGACAAAGGGTCGTCTTGCCGGCACCGGAGGGGGCGGCAAGAATAAACAAATGCGCCGGTTTGGACTGCGTTTTAATGATTTAATACTCCGAAACGATTCGATGCTCATCCACCTTAAAAATCAGGCCAGCTCTTTGAGCGTCGCGTAACGTTGTGAAACGGTTTCTGCCTGGATGGCGGACAGTACAATATGGTTGCTGTCCATGACGATCATTGACCGGGTCCTGCGGCCATGGGTTGCGTCGATCAGGCGCTTATCTTCTCTCGCTTCATCTTTGAGGCGTTTCATAGGAGCGGAATTTGGAGAAACGATAGCAACCACACGATCCGCTACCACCGAGCTTCCAAATCCAATGTTTAAAAGAGTCTGATCCATCATACCTCCAACTTCAGTGTCTGGCTCGTAGAGCAAAGCGCATCTTATTTTCCAGATGAATAGATAGTGCGGGTTTGGTTTTGCCTTGGCTGCCTGCGCAATTTTCTTAGTACACTTTTATTCAACGTTTTGAATTTGTTCCCTTATCTTTTCAAGCTCTGATTTTACCTCGATGACGATGTGAGCTACCTCCGCATTGCCGATCTTTGAACCCATGGTGTTAAATTCCCGGTTGAGCTCTTGTAGTAAAAAATTTAGCTTTCTGCCTGCGGGTTCAGCAGCATTAATAATCTCGTTAAATTGGTTCAGGTGGCTTTCAGCTCGAACAATTTCTTCGGAAATATCGCTGCGATCGGCCAAAAAAGCGGCTTCCTGGGCAATCCGGGCGGGATCGAGTTCGACGATGTCCTTTGTGAGTGACGATACCCGTTCCATGAGCCGTTGCTGATATTGAGTCAAAAGACCACCGCATTTTTTTTGTATTTGTTTTAGGCAGGCATGGATAAAGTTAAGCCGCTGCCCAAAATCCTTGGCAATAAAATCCCCTTCTTTTTGTCGCATGGTTTCAAGATCATCAAGGGCCCCAATCATACAATTTTTAACCGCCGGCCAAATAATATCTTCTTTCTGCAGCTGTTCAACAGTTTTAATGATGCCGCCGACACCGGTCAGCATGCCCAGGGTAATGTCATCTTTAAAGTCGAATTGGCTTTTCAATTCTTTGAAAGCCGATACAAGTGACTTGGCTTTAGGAAGGTCAATCTCCAGCGCGGATCCTTCATCAGAGCTATCGTCAACCAGCACCCGAGTTTCAAGGCGACCTCTGGCTACTCGATCGGTGATCAATCCCTTTATCTTATCCTCCAGAGGCTGACATACGGGAGGAATTCGCAAAAAAATGTCCAAATGTCGACTGTTATAGGATCGAATCTCGATTTTTACCGTCAATTCATCAACGGTATTTTCGGCAGCTGCAAAAGCCGTCATGCTTTTGATCATAGTCTTAGTTCATCTCCAAAGGAGGGTAAATTTTATTAATACTGTGGAACTTGATTCATCCAAGCGCTTGTATGAAATGGTCACTTGTGCGTGGTCCAATGTCAGTTGTTTTTATTCACTATCTTTGCCCAGTATTCACAACGGACTGACAACAGACCAAGCAATCAGCCTGTTTGCCTGACATCTAGAACGTATTTACTGCGCACCTGACCCAGAAAAGTTAAGACCGCTTGATCGGCATAATCGGGATAGGTCCACGCCAGCTTTTGAAAACTACCCTTTTGGTAAATCAAAGTCAAATCCGCATAAATTCCAAGGCCAATATATATCCGATGACTGAAATTTTTCCCAGATGCTAGAACAAATCGTTCAAGCAGCATATAGCCGGGATCGATATTCGCCCCCCGCCTTCCAGCGTGTGAATAAGTTTTCTCAATCTGGTTGGTTGCAATTTTAATAGAAGCCAGTTCGCTTTGCTCGATCAGTTGCGTAAATGCGAACATGCGCCTAACCAGAGGGGACCCCATTTCCGGTTCATAATAGCTCGTGTATTTAAAATCCATCCATGAACTTATCAGGTCAACCTGGCCGAATTGGGATGAAAGCTCTGACGCCACAGGTTCAATTATTTTTTTTGCCTTGGCAAAAATCCCGATTATCAGTTTTGCAGGCTTTGGGGTTTGCGGCACACTCATAGGCGCGAAGTTATTGGTTAATCGATGGGTTTGGCTTCATCGATGAGCATGATAGGGATGTCATCTTTAATTTCATATAATAACTTGCAATTGTCACAGATAAGCCCATTTTGGGCATCATTTAGATAAATGTTACCCTTGCATTTCGGGCATGCCAGAATTTCCAGCAATTCCTGACTTATGGCCATAATGTTCTCCTTTTCTTGAAGTCATCTCGAAAACGTCCTTAAATCGATTGTCATTTCCATCACCGTCAAAGTATCTGCAACCCGGCCGGTTATTCAGCATTTATTAGATTCAAAACACCATAGCATGAAAAAATTATATTTGAAATCCAAGCCGATATAATCGGAGGAAGTAAACCGCCATATCCCAAAGACAGGCAAAAACTATGAAGAACCCAATAAAGAAACATCAGGGCAGCTCCAAACCCGACACTCACGGATGGACCTTCCCGGCTTTTACGCTTAACGGCAATTCCGGTAGCCAATATGCACACGATTATAGAAATAACAGGGTAAGCAAATCTAGCATGGAAGTCCACTCGAAAGGTTGTTGCATCGTATCCTTCCGACTCAACTTCCCTGATATATGTAAAAAGCTCTGCGATATTCATCTCATCTGATTTTTTAAACACGCGCATTAAATCTTCTGGCAAAAAATTAACATTTTCAGCCTTCTGTGAGTGAAACCGCACATTGTAAATTGCAGATTCTGCGTCCAGCACTTGCTCCATACTGTCATAAAAAACCCATTCGCCTTGGACATACACCCCCTTTTTGGCATCGACTCTTCTGGTTAGTTTAAACTCTTTGTCAAAAAAATTCAGGATAGCCCCTGAAATAGTTTGGTTCTGAGGATTAAAGTACTGTATAAAATAAATGGCCCGATGCCCCTTAACCCATATATTCCTTTGCTTAGACGTTAAGGTTGGCTTATTTTTAACTTCCATCAGCCAAATTTTATTGGCCTTGCTAATGGTAATCGGGACAACAATCTCAGACAGGAAAAAAAGCAAAATACCCAATAAAACAGCGATAGTAAGAACGGGTCTTAGCAGATAGTAGACGCTGACACCTCCGCTTTTTAAAGCAATAATCTCGTTGTTTTTGTTCATTAAACCAAAAGTGATCAAAACGGCTAATAGCAGGCCAATCGGGGTGATTTGGGCGATGATTTGAGGAAGCTTTAATTGAAGATACCGAATCAGCCGTGAAACAGGAAGACCGGCTTCTAAAAAGTTGTCGGCCTTATTAAAGAATTCAACAATAACGTAGAGGCCTACCACAACTGCCAATACAACAATCAAGCATTTGAGAATTTCTCTTGCTAAATACTTATCAACAATGGCCATAAGCTAATTTGACTATAGGTGCCCGAAGAAATTTTTAATTCTCAAAGGGTTGCGACCTTCGGAGACATTACTTCAACGAAACCATTTGAGTAGAAACTGCCGCAGTCGATTATAAATAAGGTCAACCTTTAATGATCGTTCATTGGCCGTATGGATGAGAAAATACAATCCTAACCCTCCCATGACAAAATTGGGAAGCCACATTCCGATTACAGGCGGATACGCGCCGGCTTCACCATAAATTTTTCCCACCGACATCAACAGGTAATAAAGCAAGTAAAAGAAAAGTCCCAAAAAAAGACCAAAGGATCGTTTTGCCGATTTGGATTGCACCCCCAGCGGTAGGGCGAGAAGTCCCAGGGCAAAACAGCCAAATGGGAGTGCAAATCGACGGTGCAACTCCAGCAGAGCTCGATAATAGCGGTCATCTTCAGCACTAGACCGATTTACAAACCGGGTTAAATTGCCCGTGCTCATCTCCTTGGGTCGTTTGGGTTTGGTGTCTATTTGGGAACGTGATTTTTTCATTGGAAGGCTGATATCATACCTGTCAAAATGAATCGAATGCGCGGTTTTATCCTTCAAATTGGTCTGGTGAATCGAACCATTAAATAGTCTTAAACGCGAAACGGCATTTTGGGAATCATTAAATAATTTGCCCCTTGGAGCAACCACCGTAATAATCCGATCGGGCTGTCGTTTGTCCTCAATAAAAACATCGATCAACATTTTATCTTTTGAATCTATTTTATTGACATAGATCACAACATCTCTAAAACTTTCATTAAAGGTTCTTTCTTTCAACCCGATTGTCATGTTCGCTGAAATAATTTCGCGGGTCAAATCTCTCAAGGCAGATCTGCCCATCGGCTGGCCATAAATGGACATAAACACAGTCAAAAGAAACCCCATTAAGCAAAAAGCGAATACCGGTGTAAGCAAAACATAAATGCTGATACCGCCGGTTTTTAGCGCCAGAATTTCATTTTCATTGGATAGGCGCAAAAACGTCAATAAGATTGTAATCATTACCGAAATCGGTAGGACAAAAATTAAGAGAAAAGGTATTTGATAGAAGATCATCCGTAAAACGGTCACCAGATTGATATTGTAATTGACAATCCAGTTGGTAATTTCGATTAATTCTGCCATTAAAAAAATAAACGTAAAAAATAATACATTGACCGCAAACGGTCCCAGAAATTCTTTAAGGATGTATCTGTTTATTATGGAAGCGATTTTCATCTTCTTTTGCTTAGTGCTTCGATTCGCAAATACTGTGACGTATTTTACTATACCGATAATAACATATTTGCTAACTCGACACTAAGTCCTGAGGCCGAAAGTAGCTCGGTCAAAGTCTAAGTCAATTCGTAATCGAATTTACGCATCGATGGACTTAGCCGCTGCTGCTTGGTGGGGATGCTAAACTTGAACTCATTGCAAAAAAAGCCGGCAAAGAAATGTTACCGCATTTTGAATTGAAACGGAATTGGTTTGATTATCCTAGTGTGGCCATGAGCTCGGCCTCGGCAACGACATTGCTTTCGACAAACGCCTGGCCGGAGGCTTTTACAACTCTTGACCTGGATTTTAGAATCCGGACTTCAAGTATAAGCTGATCACCGGGAACAACCGGTTTTCTGAATTTAACTTTGTCCATACCCATGAAAAAGACAGGGCCGCCACGCTTTTCCGCAGGCATTGATTCGAGCGCAAGCACCCCTGCAGTCTGTGCCATGGCTTCGACGATTAAGACCCCTGGCATAATCGGAAAGGCCGGGAAATGCCCCTGGAAAAAGGGTTCATTAATCGTGACATTTTTGAGAGCGGTGATCCTTTCACCAGGAACCAGATCCAGGATCCTGTCAACCAGTATGAAGGGATAGCGATGTGGCAAAAACTCCATAATTGCCTGAATGTCATATGCTTTTTTTTCCATTTTTTCTCCTGAAATGCGGAAACGATAGCCTGCCGGGGTTGCACCACAAGAATCAATTGCCGGATTTCTTTGCGTATTTGTCATTCAACTGCTTTATGAGCTTATCGCTAATGTCAATCGAGCCCGGCGAATACATAACGCTAAAATTATTAATAATGAGCAAATAGCCTTCTTTTTTTCCAATTTCCTCCACGAGCGCAAAGACGTCTTCACGTATCGATTTCACCAGCCTCTTTTCGAGATTCTGCAGTTGTGAACGATATCTCTTTTGAAGCGACTTAAAATCGTTAAGCTTGATTCGGCCTTCGCGTTCTTTTTCTTCACGTCTCTCTTTACTCATAACCATGGACTCGCGCTCAAACTGTTTTCTGAGCTCTTCTATTTCAGCGCCTTTTTGCTTCAGTTCCTGCTCCATTTTATCTTTCTCTTTTTTTATTTCGGACTGAGCAAATTTTCCGGGATCTGATGTCTCCATGATTCGCTGTAAATCCACGATACCAATTTTAGCAACATCGGCGGCAGCCGCAGAATCGATCCACAAAAAAGTAAAGAAGAAAAATAATAAAATCAAACCAAATTTGTGTATTTGCATTCTTTGCCCCCTATATATTTGAATAGACTGTTAATACCTAATCCGGATAAACCGGAACAAATTGCCACAAAGGCACCAAGACACAAAGTCCGCCTCAGGCGGATTAATATTCATCTTTGCTTCTTTGCGTCTTGGTGGCGTAAATGTTTTTCCACAAAATGTCATAGATCCGCCTCTGGAGGGCAAAAAAATACTTTCTAAGGTACTGTACCGTGATGACATACACCTCGTTAAAAGGATGATGCCATTGAAAACTCGATTTGGCCGGGCCCGTGATCGCTGTCTTTTTGATCAAGAATATATCCGTATTCGATGTCGAGGGGTCCCACCGGAGAAACCCAGCGAATTCCGCCGCCGGCACTTTGCCGCAGATCACCCGGGCTATATTCTATCGTCTCATCCTCGCCCCAAACATTGCCGGTATCAAAAAATACAACCCCGTGTATGCCCACGTCCTTTATGATCGGAAAAACCACTTCAAAGTTAAATTGGACATACTTTTCGCCACCAACACTGGCGCCATCCGCATCCTTAGGGGCCAGGTCGTCGCGTTCAAACCCTCTCAAGGATCCGATACCACCCATATAAAATTTCTCATAATCGGGCAGCTTATATTTCTTGTTTTCTACGACATAGCCCGCTTTGGCATGCGCAACACCGACAAAATCCCAGACCAACGGAATGTACCACCCTGTTTCGGCGATGTATTTCGTAAATCCGATATCTCCTCCAAGGCCGGCAAATTCAAACGAGAAACTGTTGATAGCCCCCCTGGTGGCCAGAAAGCGTTTGTTGCGCGAGTCATATTTTAGCAGTGCACTGATAGCGCTTTTAACATTTTTACCCTGCAATTCCTTGATTGAGTCGGCGGCAGATTCATCGATATCTGTGATGTCTGATATGTCATACATATAGGATAAAAATAAGCGGGTATAGTCAAAAACTGGATAACCGAATCCGATACTGCCCCCAAAGCTATCCTTTTTATAATCATCATATTCGTACACCCAGTTATAAAGCTTAACGGTTCCTGTCAGCGGAATATCATAAATATAGGGTTCGGTAAAAGACAACTGCACTTTTTGAGTCACGCTGCCGACAATACCCTGCAGTGCAAGCGTTTGCCCCCGGCCGAACAGGTTGCGTTCAGAAATTTGAACCGACCCGAACAGGTTCTCAACATTTCCGTAACCGGCACCAAAAGTAAAGGAGCCGGTTGACTTTTCGGTAACATCGATTTTTAAAACCATCTTGTCATCAGCGCTACCCTTTGAGCTATCCACTTGAACATCCTCAAAATAATCCAATCGCTGAATATTTGTTATGCTGCGCTTCAGCCGGCTGGCGCTGGTAAGCTCCTGCTCATATACCCGCAATTGCCTGCGGATGACCTTATCGCGTGTTTTGGTATTGCCGGAGATAATAATTTCTTCATAATAGACCGGCTTGCCCTTTTCGATATTAAAAGAAATATCGACCCGCAGGTCTTCCGCAATTCTTTTTATCCCGGGAGCGACATCCGCATAGGCATATCCTTCATCCGCATATAGATCCGTAAGGGCCAGGACATCGGTTCTCAAAACTTCACGATTATAAAATTCCTCTTGGGTAATTTTAAGGTCTTTAAGTAATTGTTCTTCGCTCAAAATCAGGTCGCCGGTTAAGGTCACCTTGCCAACCTTGAATGGCGGCCCCTCATCGATTTTTATGGTAATTATGATGTCATTACCCTTGAATTCGACCTGTGGTTCACCCACCTGAGCTTGAATATAACCTGAATTGTGATAAAAGGCTTTGAGTCTGGCGGCATCCTGTTCAATATTATCTTCATCAAAATCACCAGCATCGGTAAACCATGAAAGCAGGCCTTCTTCCGAAGTGGCCATCTGCTTTTTTAGCTGTTTGTCTGAAAAGGCCTTATTGCCTTCAAATTCAATCCTTGCGATCTTAAACTTATCGCCCTCTGCAATAATATATTCAAGATCGGCCTGATTGTTTTTGCGCTCAAAAATTTTATAATCAACCCTGACATTGTGATAATTCTTTTCCTTATACAGTTCCTCTATTCTACTTATATCATTTTGGATCATATTAATATTCAGGATTGCGCCCCGTTTTGAGGTAATGACTTCTTTTATCTCCTCATTATCAAATACCCACTGGTTCCCGCTGATACGGACGCTGCGCAAAGTCGGTTTTTCCTTCACCTTGAAGGTGACTTTATTTCCGTCAGGCAGCGCTTCAGCTTCAATCTTTATATCATCAAAATACCCCAAGGCGTATATTGCTTTAAGATCTTCCGAAAGGCTTTTTAAATTATATAAGTCGCCGGGTTTGGTTTTGACAACCCTTTTTATGGCATCAGCCTCGATGCGCTGGTTGCCGGTAACGTCAACCGTGAAGACTTGTTTGCGTTTAAATATTTTTAAGCCGAGACTTCGGGCAAGTTTTTCAACTGTCGAAGATAGATTTTCGATACCGCGGCCTTCTGCTGTAAAGGGGGTTGGCGCTTTTCCGGCAGCAGATTCAAACAATTTTAAATCCAAACTAAACTGCTGCCCAATCCAGGTTAGACTGCCCCATACGATATAATCGGCCCCGGTCTGAAGACTGAGTGTTTTTGTTTCTTCAAGATTTGCCGTCCGTTTCCTCCAGGCGGGTTCTGATACCGCATCCAACAACAATACTCTTGCTCCAGCCTGTTCAAGAGATTTTTTTATGGCGGCGGGTATATCGGATTGCAAATAAGACAACTCTTTTGGAGCTAAGATTTCAAAAGGCAAGATGACAACGTTAACCGATTGCTGACCGTTTGCAGCTATCAGGGACAGCCCCAATACTGCCATAACAATCAAACAGATTGTCTTCATTATATGCGTCTTTAATGAATTCCGCACCACACAAGCAACCGAAGTGTTATTCACTAATTGATTTTATTTGTATATATGTTCAAAAAGATCGGGCCTAATTTCAGTTATTGGGTTTTCCAAACCCGCAACGATTGGGGCACTTCGCGCCCCTGTCTTTTCCCGCCTATGGCGGTAAAATCCAAGCCACCCGCTGTGCGGGTGGTCGTTGACTCTGTCGATCCGCTTTAAGCAGAAAAGCGGCGTTTGAGCCCCGTCTTAATTTACATCTTGCAGTCGCCCTTCAACAATGGTGACGCATCGCGACATATAAGATGCAAGCTCCATATTATGGGTCACGACAACCAGGGTCATTAATAGTTCCCGATTTAATTCCATCAGCAATTGATGAACCTGATCACTGTTCATTTGATCAAGATTTCCGGTAGGCTCATCTGCCAGAAGAATTGCGGGTTTTAAAACCAGCGCTCTGGCCAAGGCCACGCGTTGCTGCTCACCTCCGGAAAGTTTACCGACACGAAAGTGCAATCGGTCCTGCAGTCCGACTCTGACCAATACCTCTTCAGCCGCTTTGTTGGCCTCTGGTTTGCTAAAACCATTAATAAGCGCCGGCATCATGGAATTCTCCAGAGCGCTAAACTCGGGCAACAAATGATGAAATTGAAAAACAAAACCGATAGCCCTGTTGCGAAATTCGGCCAATTTGATGTCATCGTAAAGGAAGACATTTTCGCCCTGAAACATCAGTGTGCCGCTATCAGGCCGATCGAGCGTTCCAAGAATATGCAGCAGAGTCGATTTACCAATGCCGGATGGGCCGACAATCGCCACTGTTTCCCCGATGTGCAAATCGGCCCGGACGCCTTGCAAGACATCAATACTGAGGCCCCCGTTTTTAAAGCTTTTGGTCAGATCTCGGCCGCTTATCAGGCTTTCGGACGACGCATTTTTACGATCCTTGGATCCGAATTGAATCTTTTTTTTGGATGGTCCGGATTTATCCATAACGGATCGCCTCCACCGGGTCGAGTTTGGCTGCCTGACGGGCTGGATAAAGGGTTGCCAAAAAGCAAATTAGCATCGCGGCCGCCACGATCCCAATGACCCATAAAAATTCGATTTTAACCGGAAGTGTGGTCGTAAAATAATAAATATCGCCGGTCAGTTCATAAATATCGTAATGCTTGAGCAGCGTGCAGAGCAGCAGACCCAGAAGCGTCCCCAGAACGGTTCCGACTGAACCGATAACCATGCCGCTAAAAACAAATATTTTGCGGATGCTTTTTGTGGTAGCCCCCATCGCCTTCAGGATAGCGATATCCCGCGTTTTTCCCATGACCAGCATAATCAAACTGCTGGCAATGTTAAATGCTGCCACCAGAACGATAAGAATTAATATAATCGCCATCACCCATCTTTCCATTTTCAGCGCCCGAAACAGGTTTTTATTCATCTGCATCCAGTCCCGCGCCCAGTACGGAAAACCCAGTTTGGCGATGAGTCTATCGGCAATATCCCTGGCCCGGTATATGTCGGTGACCCGAATATCGATCCCGGTCACCGAATCGCCCATCCGCAGCATTCTCTGAGCGTCTTTAAGATGAATAAATGCAAATGTTTGGTCATATTCATACATCCCGGACTGAAAAAAACCAGTCACTTTAAATTGCTTCATGGCCGGGATGTGGCCGATTGGAGATAGCATCCCGCGCGGCGACATTAAATGAATCATTTCGCCTTCAATCACACCTAAATTACGGGCCAGTTCTTTGCCTAAGATAATACCGGGCACTTCGCGGGTGGCCTTTTCAGAATTTGACTTTGCGGATACGTCTGTTAAAGCCACCTGCTCAAGCGTTTTCATCACTTGGCCGGCGGTTTGGGGATCGATTCCTCTAACGACAGCTCCGACAGCTCCGGATTTGGAGCGCAGCATCCCCTGGGTAATAATATAAGGTGTCGCGGCTTCCACACCCTGTGTTTTTAGGGCCTGCTCCAGAACAAGGCCATACTGTTTAAATGCGCTGCCATGACGCATCAGTACAATGTGAGCTTGGCCGCCTAAAATTCGCGCTTTAAGATCGGCGTCAAAACCGTTCATGACTGCAATAACCACAATCAACGCCATCACCCCAACCATCACGCCGGCGATGGAAAGTATGCTAATGAGCGAGACGAACGCCTGTTTTTGCTTGGCCCGCAAATAGCGAGCTCCAATGAAGTATTCAAATGACATAAATTTGTTGTTTTATTCCTTTGGTTTCATATGAGGAAAAAGGATGACCTCGCGAATTGAAGCCGCATCCGTTAGCAGCATTACCAGCCTGTCAATTCCAATGCCTTCACCGGCAGTCGGCGGCATGCCATACTCCAAGGCCTCAATATAGTCTTCGTCCATTTGATGGGCCTGGTCATCACCAGCTTCGCGACTCTTAACCTGCTGTGCGAATCGTTCTTTTTGATCAACCGGATCATTTAACTCAGAAAACCCATTGGCGATCTCACGTCCGGCAATGAAAAGTTCAAAACGCTCGGTCAGTTCGGGTTCCTGATCACTGCGCCTTGACAGCGGTGAAACTTCCGCCGGATAAGCAGTAATGAAGGTTGGCCGGATCAACTTGGGTTCAACAACCGCATCAAAAAGCTTGGTGATCACTTTCCCCAGTTTTCCAGTTTTTGTAAGTTTAATTCCATGTCGGGCCGCAAATTCAAGTAGACCTGTCTTATCGTTTAGCAATGCCGAATCAATCCCGCCGATATCCACTAAAGCGGCTTGGAGCGTTATTTGCTGCCAGGGGCCGGCCAGTTCAATTGCGTTACCCTGATAGGTAATAGCGGTCGATCCGGTAACCGCCTGCGCGATCGTTGAAAACAGCTGCTCGGTAAACTGCATGAGATCGGTGAAAGTGGCATAGGCTTGATAGAATTCAAGCATCGTAAATTCTGGATTGTGCTGTGTTGAAATACCTTCATTTCTGAAATTTCGGTTTATTTCAAAAACCCTTTCGAATCCCCCGACAACCAGGCGCTTTAAATAAAGTTCTGGAGCAATTCGTAAAAAAAGGTCCATCCCCAGAGCGTTGTGATGTGTTTGAAAGGGCTCTGCTTCGGCTCCCCCCGCAATCGGTTGCATCATGGGTGTTTCGACCTCAAGAAAATCTCTATCCAAAAAAAAGCTCCGGATTTCCTGAATAATCCGGCTACGCTTAACAAAAAGCTCCCTGACATCCGCGTTCATGATCAGGTCCAGATACCGCTGCCGATAACGCTTTTCCGGATCTTTAAGACCGTGAAACTTTTCAGGCAGGGGTCGAATAGCTTTACAGATAAGTTTAAATTCGCTGGCCAAAAGGGTCCACTCCCCGGTTTTGGTTTTAAAAATCCCTCCATAAAGGCCAACAAAGTCCCCTACATCCAGTTGTTTGAAAAGATCGTATGCTTCATCACCGATTTTATCCTTACGGATGTAAGCTTGAAGCAGACCGGTCCGATCCTTGAAACGAATAAATGCTGCTTTTCCGAAACGGTTAATTGCCATCACGCGACCGGCAGCAGCAAAATTCGGAGCATCATCTTTAATCGCTTTGGGTTCGCGTTCAATTAACCCGTTAATTTCAGCGATGGTGTGGGAAACATTGAAATCGTTCGGGAAAAGCTGAATATTATTTTTTTTTAGCTGATCAAATTTATCTCTACGTTTTTGAATCAGATCGCTGGCCTTTTCCATATTCATTCCAGTCTCATGTTAATCCGATCGGCAAATATCTTACGCGAACGGTTGCTTGGGTGTTTTCAAACCGAGTGGTTATTTGTATACAGACCGGATGCTGCGCTCCCGCACACAAACACAATGATCGCTGCATTTGAGCCCCTTATCAGGTTTAAGTGCCATGCGGCGGCCTGAAAACGCGGCATGCGCCTACCTCTGATTGCAACACTCTGAAAGGACCGCGATATTATAGTCCAAAAAAAGGCATCGTTGCAAGAGCAAGGGTTTTTCATGGCCGGCCCCTGCCAAAAAAGGAAGGCGAATAATTGGGGAACACCTTAGTTGATTAACCTAAATAATTGTCTTTTACATTATAAGGAAGTCGCCGCAAATAATTGATTTAAGCTGGTTTTGGTAACTCATTTTGCCGGTCGCTGTCAAGAATAAGTTGGGACCACGCTGGATAGATTAGACGGGTGGGGCAATCTGTTTAAAATTTAGGGTGACCGTCGTTCCTTTATCTGGCTCGCTCTCTACGTTTAGCCAGGCGTCGTAATCGTCAAGAATTCGGTGAACGATCGACAGACCCAAACCGGTTCCGTTTGGTTTGGTGGTATAAAACGGGTCGAAAATCGAGGTCAGGGTCTCTTTGGATATGCCACATCCATTATCCGTAATGATAACACAGGCATGCTTATTCTTTAAAGGAAACATTTCTATACTAATATGACCCTCATCGTCAATTGCCTCGGCCGCATTCAACAGCAGATTCCATAAAATTTGGTGAAGATGATCGCGATCCATGCTAATCCATACGTCTGCGGATACCTTTTTGGAGGTGGTGATGCGGCCGTTGTTTGAACCATCCTTTTCAAAAATTTCAGCAGCTTCCAAAAGCGCCAAGTCTAGTTTAACGGGCTCAGCTTTGCCTGCCGGCGGCCGCGCATATAAAAGGAAATTGTTTGTCAAAGAACTTAAGCGATCGGCTTCACGCAAAATAATTTGCATTAAGCGGTCATGATCAGGATCATATCGCATATCTTCCTTTAAAACCTGAATACTTCCTGACAGGGAAGCCAAGGGATTTTTTATTTCGTGAGCTAAACCGGCTGCCATTTCTCCGATGGCTGCCATCTTTTCAACCCGCTTGACATGAGCTTCCATCGTCCGCAATTCTTTTTTCGTATTACGCGTCTGTTCCGCTAACAGACTACTCAAGAAAGCCACCGCAAAACAGGCAATCATGGTGATCAACAATTTGAAAAATATTTGATTCCACCCATAAGTAGTCGCCAATAAATTCGCATCCGTGCCAAATGGCATCAAGATACCGAAATATTCAAGTTCAACTAAAAAACCGAATTGGAGGCTGCAAAAGGCTGCAATAATCATTGTCCCCCGCATGGGCAGCAACATACTCGAATAGGTGATAACCACCAAATACAGAAAAGAAAATACACTTAAAAAACCGCCTGTCCCAAAAATAATCAGCGTGACAAAAAAAGTATCGATGCCAATTTGAATAAAGGCAAACGAAGTTGCTTGTTTAACGCGTTTCAGAAGCAGGCTGTAAACCAAGGAAATAAAAAATACCGAGATGATAAAGCCATACAGAACCAGAAGAGACCGTCCCATGGAAGTGGTGGATTCACCGAGTTGCAGCACAATAGTGGAGCCGAGCAACAAAACCGAAAACAAAATCCGGAAGAACATCAACCATTTAAGTTCGGTTTTGTAATCTTTTCCGGATATAGGTAAAGAAATCCTCATAAAATGCAAAGTGACGTTCAGGGTAACGTGAGAAATTGGCTAATAACAGACCGCTGGTACCTGATGAAATTTAGCGTGTTTAAAACCAAGATTATACCTAATCAAGGAAGGATAAGAGATCCGGCCCGTCAGTCAGGCTCCGGTTTCCACCATGGAAATGGCAGCGCTAAATTAGCGGTTCTCCATTTAGCTCGGGTATGGTTTATCGCAAATCCGGCAAAATTATCACATCGCACCGGCCATCTTGAATATCGGCAAATACATGGCAACCACAAGACCGCCAATTGTTACCCCTAAAAACACAAGCATAAACGGTTCTATTAAAGAGGTGAGGTTATCAACCGCCTGGTCAACTTCCTCGTCATAGAAGTCGGCGATTTTTTCAAGCATGGCGTCCAGAGCACCGGTGGATTCACCAACTGAAATCATCTGACATACCATTGCCGGGAAAACGCCACTTTCCTGCAGCGGATCGGCCATGGTGCGACCTTCAGCTATACCGGACCGGACATCGTAAATTGCTTTTTCAACCGTCCGGTTTCCGGCCGTCTTGGCAACAATATCAAGCGCCTCTAAAATAGCCACACCACTTGCAAGCATGGTCCCCATGGTCCGAGTAAATTTGGCGACCGCAACCTTGCGCAACAGTTCACCAAAGACCGGAATTTTCAAAAGGACATCATCCATCATATCCTGGCCTTTTTCGGTAGCATAGAATTTTCTAGCCGCAAATCCAAAAATAAAAAGTCCGATGATAATATATAAAATCTTGCTTTTTACGAGTTCACTGGCTGCTACAACAATCTGGGTTGGAACAGGTAATTCCCCACCAAAATCGGCAAACATCTCCTCAAATACTGGGATAACAAAAACTAAGATTATGCCCAGTACCGCAACAGCGATGACTAGGGTTACGGCGGGATAGGTCATCGCACCTTTTACCTGGGCTTTTAGTTTGGCAGCTTTTTCCATATATGCGGCCAGCCGCCTTAAAATAGCATCAAGAATACCACCGGCTTCACCGGCTGCAATCATGTTGACAAAAAGATCATCAAAATGCTTCGGAAACCGCTTTAACGCTTCGGCCAGGGTTGCACCCCCTTCAACCTGTTCTTTAATTTCCTTTATCATCCGTTTAAACGTTTTGTTGCCCTGCTGAGTGTAGAGTATCTCCAGACATTGGATGATGGGAAGGCCTGCATCAATCATGGTGGAAAATTGCCTGGCAAAAAGGATGATATCTTTTTCTTTGACTTTGGGTTGCAGCCAAGAAACATTTTCAAATAGATCTTTGGGCTTCTTTTTTATTTTGCTGGGGGTTATTCTTAACCGCATTAAATTGGATCGAACTGCCGCTTCATTTGCAGCTTCCATTTCCCCCTTGCGGGTTTCTTTTTTCCGGTTGGTACCTACCCATTGAAAAACTGGCATAATCAATCCTCCACATTAAATTGGAACAATCCGAGCTGGTGGTAGACGGTCAAACCCTTATGCACTCAAATACGCCTTCCCTCAGCATATATTATCATATTTGGCAGCCAAGAACCATAAATTTAGTATCTGATTTCGAAAATTATTTAATGATTCATCAAGCGCAAACCCTCCATAATGGGGGCTAAGCTGAATGAAGGTGATGTCGCTGGGTCCCAAGTTTTAGAGTATATATCGGCGTGTAACCTTATAAACTTAAGGATTTTATTTGGTCTTACATCCAGGCTGTCGGGCAATCATGCCTCGCAACTTCAGATCGGCAGCTGTATCTCAATGGATTGATCCTGTCGTACCATTGATTGTTAATATTACAACGATTTCAAATAGTTGTCAATAAACCTCAGCGGGACTCAGCAGATCTCATTGGAAATATAGACTTATTTATGATACCGTGTTTGCATAAAAAATTTGATTTATTTTCAAAATCATATGGTCAGCCGAATATGTCCAAAGAACAAAAAAAAGAACCCAAGAATCTAACCATCATTACGACCCATGTGAACGCTGATTTTGACGCATTGGCTTCTATGCTGGCTGCGCAAAAGCTTTATCCGGATGGGCTTGTTGTATTCCCGGGTTCCAAGGAAAAAAATTTAAAGAATTTCTTCATTAACTCCATGGCATATCTGTTTAATATGGCCGACATCAGTGATATCGATTTTGCAAAAGTTAAACGGCTGGTACTGGTGGATACTCGCCAGCCGGGCCGTATTGGTAAGCTGTCCAAGCTTTTAAAGCGCAAAGACATCGATATCCATATTTACGACCATCATCCAAGCACGCATAACGATATCAAAGGTAATCTGGAGATTCATCGAATAAGCGGTGCTAATGTCACCCTGCTAATCGAAATTATTTCTCAAAAAGGAATCGATATCTCGGCAGATGAAGCCACGATCATGTGTCTGGGAATATATGAGGATACCGGCTCTTTTACGTTTCCGTCCACAACAGAAAAGGACTTTAAGGCCGCCGCGTTTCTTCTCTCCAAAGGGGCCAACCTGAATGTGGTTTCAGATCTGATTGCCAGGGAGCTAAGCCCTGTGCAGGTCGGCCTGTTAAATGATCTGATCCAATCTGCAAGTCGCTATAATGTTACCGGCATCGAGGTGGTCGTCGCTTCAGTGACCACCGAAAAATACATGCCTGATTTTGCGTTTCTTGTACAGAAAATGGTGAAAATGGAAAATCTGGATGCGCTTTTTGCCATCGCCCGGATGGAAAACAAGATTTATGTGGTGGCCCGCAGCCGAATAAACGATGTCGATGTCGGCGCAATTGTAACTCCCATGGGGGGTGGCGGTCATGCATTTGCCGCTTCTGCATCGATCAAGGGCAAAACCCTGGCACAGGTCGAAAATAATTTAGTCGAGCTCCTTTACAGCAAAATTAAGGCCCAACGGCAGGCAAAAAACTTGATGTCTTCGCCGGCGATCACAGTTAGAACTGATGTATCCTGTAAGAAGGCCAACGATCTGCTCACCCGTTACAATATCAACGCCCTTCTGGTTACCGAAAAACAAAACGGTGAAGATCATCTTTGCGGCTATATAACCCGGCAGGTGATCGAAAAAGTGTTGTATCATAAACTCGAATATGTGCCGGTAAAAGAATATATGACAACCGAGCTGGCCACGGTAGGACCCGATGCCGACCTGCCTGAAGTGCAAAAAAAAATTATTGAGAACAAACAGCGTGTCTTGCCGGTAGTTGACCACAAAGAAATCGCCGGAGTCATTACCCGAACCGACCTGTTAAATATTTTGGTCCGACAGTCTAAAAAGGCTCCGGATGATTTTCCCGATCCGCTCAAAGAACCGGCCCATGCGCGCACACGAAATGTTATCAAATTTCTCAAAGAACGACTTCCCAAGCGCTTGTTGGATATACTGAAAACCATCGGCGAGGTGGCCGATGAATCCGGCTATGGGGCTTATGTGGTAGGTGGATTTGTTCGCGACCTGTTCCTCTATCGATCCGATGAAGATGTTGATATTGTCATCGAAGGTGACGGCATCGCCTTTGCCAAAAAATATGCCAAATTGGAAGGAGCTCGTGTCCATACGTATGAAAAATTCGGAACGGCAGTCATTATTTTTCCAGACGGATTTAAAATCGATGTCGCTTCGGCCAGGTTGGAGTATTATAAGTTTCCGGCCGCACTTCCAATTGTTGAAATGAGCTCCATTAAACTTGATCTCTACCGGCGGGATTTCACGATCAACACGCTGGCCGTCCAGCTTAACCCCGATAGATTCGGCATCTTAATCGACTTTTTTTCGGCCCGCAAAGATATCAAAGAAAGGATCATACGGGTCCTGCACAACTTGAGTTTTGTGGAAGATCCGACCCGTGTGTTTCGAGCCATCCGCTTTGAGCAACGCTTTGATTTCACCATCGGCAAATTAACCAGAGGACTTATCAACAATGCGGTCAGCATGAACTTTTTTAGGGGCCTCAGCGGGCGCCGCGTGCTTACCGAATTGAAACAAATTCTTGAAGAGGACAACCCGGTACCGGCTATCATTCGACTCAACGACTTTGACTTATTGAAATTTATTCATCCGGCGGTCCAATTCGATAAACAACTGATATCTATTTTGAACTCCGTTAGAAAAGTTTTGGCCTGGCATGATTTGCTTTTTTTAGACGAATCCTATATGAAGTGGGTCGTTTATTTTTTGGTCATGATTCACACCTGCAATCAACAGAGATCAGAAGAGCTATGCAACCGTTTTGAACTGGCACCACGCTACAAGAAAATTTTTTGCAGCGAGCGCTTTGCAGCTGAAAAATGTGTATTGAAGCTGACCCGTGCTCTACCGATCTCCAACAGCACGCTTTATCGAGAACTTTCCGGCTTCCGTACTGAGTCGATCCTGTATATGATGGCGATCACCAAACACAATAAGGTTAAAAAGGCGATATCCCATTATTTTACGAGACTGCGCAGGGTGACGGTTGCGTTAAAAGGTAAAGACCTGCAACAAATGGGGGTTGAACCCGGACCCATTTATCGGGATATTCTGCAAGCGACACTGGATGCCAAATTAAACGGCGAACTTAAAACGCACAAAGAAGAACTTGAATTTGCTCGAGGCTATGTTCCGTAATTTTTCCTTAATTCAATTTATTTTACTGATCCTGCCACTGATATTGGCCGTTACCCTGCACGAGGTGGCCCACGGATATGCGGCCTTGAAAATGGGTGACCACACCGCCCGCCGGGCAGGTCGTTTGACGTTGAATCCAATTAAACATCTCGATTTATTTGGGTCGCTTCTTCTGCCATTAATCTTAAAGCTATCGGGATCGCCGATTATCTTCGGCTATGCCAAACCGGTGCCGGTTAATTATCACAATTTCCGTGAGTACCGCAAAGGCACACTATGGGTGTCCGCAGCGGGTGTGCTGGCGAATATAATTTTAGCGCTCATATCCGCTGCGCTTTTTCAGATGCTGGCATCCACAGCAGCCTCCTGGACCCAGTCGCAATATGGGCTGCCGTTTGAATTTCTTCTTCAGCTGCTGTACTACAGTGTGATCATAAACTGTATTCTGGCGCTGTTTAACTTGATTCCCATACCGCCGCTGGACGGCAGCCGTATCCTGGCGATGCTGTTGCCCGCTTCACTAAGGATACATTTTGCAAGACTGGAGCGCTTTGGTATGATTATAATTTTGGTGCTGCTGATTACCGGGCCCCTTGGCTGGTTGATGTCTTTTTTCTTGAATCCGGTGCTCGATTTTTTGCTGGGGGCCTAGTGTTGTATCCCAGAAATAATTTACAATATTTTAGTGGATTTAAATAATCGTCGCTCAGATGGCGTTTGGTAACGAGGACGAGGACGAGGACGACGACGAGTACGACTAAGGAACATTGTATAACCTCGTACTCGTGCTCCTCCTCGTCCTCGATAATTATATTTTTAAAATTTCTTCTAATGTGGTGTCGCATAAATATATTGCAAGGATAGAATACATGGTTAACAAAAAACGAATCTTAAGCGGTATGCGCCCAACCGGGCCGTTACATTTGGGCAATTTGCTCGGTGCCTTGGCAAACTGGGTAAAATTGCAAGATGAATACGAATGTTTCTACTTTATCGCCGATTGGCATGCGTTAACCAGCGATTATGAAAACACCGCCATGGTTCAGGACTATACGAAAGAAATTATTATTGACTGGCTCAGCGCCGGTTTGACACCGGAAAAAAGCACCCTTTTTGTGCAATCGCAAATTAAGGAGCATGCCGAGCTGTTTCTCATTCTGGGAATGATCACACCTGTACCCTGGCTGGAACGCAACCCGACTTACAAAGAACAGATCACCCAAATCAGTAACAAAGATCTGTCCAATTTCGGCTTTCTGGGTTATCCGATCCTGCAAGCCGCGGATATTATCATGTATAAACCGTATGGCGTGCCGGTCGGTGTGGATCAAGCGCCGCATGTTGAAATCACCCGCGAAATCGCCAGACGATTTAATTATTTCTATGGCAACGTCTTTCCCGAACCCAAAGTTATTTTAACCGAGACACCCAAAATCCTGGGCATCGATCGGCGAAAAATGAGCAAAAGCTATGACAATGCCATTTTTTTATCCGATACGCCCGAACAAATCAGCACCCGGGTTTCCCGGATGGTCACCGATCCCCAGCGCGCCCGGCGCAGTGACCCCGGCAACCCGGATGTGTGTAATGTTTTTGATTTTCATAAATTGTATACAAGTGCCGCTGAAGTCAAAGAGATTGACCAGGATTGCCGCAAAGCGCAAATAGGCTGTGTGGAATGTAAAAAGAAGATGGCTCAAAACTTGGGCATTGCCCTGGAACCGATTCGCGAAAAGCGCGCCTATTATGAGGCTCACCCGCAACGGGTTGATGAGATTATTGCCGACGGTTGTAATAGAGCCAGAAAGACAGCCCGGGCGACGATGGAGTCCGTTCGGGCCGCCATAAAAATAAATTAACGTCTCGGAATTTATATAACATATTGAAAATATGTAGCTTTTAACGACGCTGGTTTTATGCCGCCTGCATGGAATAATGGAATGCTGGAATAGTGGAATGCTGGGTTAGAAAATTAGACAAAATACCTAATAATCCCACGATTCCATCATTCCAGACCCAATATTCCAGTATTCCATCTTTCCATCATTCCAATCGCACGACCTGGAGGCTCTCGACAGGTTGTGAGCGAAGCGAAATAAGTTTATAGAGATCCCTATGCAGGAAGAAATTTACAAAGTCCAGCTGGAAAACATTTTTGAAGGCCCCATGGATCTTCTGGTTCATTTGATTAAAAAAAATGAATTGGATGTCTATGACATCCCCATCGCCATGGTCACCGAACAATACCTGCAATACCTTGAATGGATGAAGATTATGAACATCGATTTTGCCGGTGACTTTATCGTGATGGCTTCCACGTTGGCCCAGATCAAATCGCGCATGTTGCTGCCGGCATCTGAGGAAGACGAAGATGAAGACGATCCTCGTCAGGAAATCATCAAACCCCTTTTGGAATACCTTCAGATGAAATCCGCCGCAGAGCAATTATCTGAAAGACCGCTTCTGGGCCAGGAGACGTTCCTCAGAGGCCGTGATCGTCAAGAATTTTTAGCAGACCAGGAAGAGCAGTACATTAAGGTCGGCCTGTTTGAGCTCATCGATGCTTTTCAAAAAATTCTTGAAAAAATCCCCGGCGATCAGCGGATAGAATTTACGGCTGATAAAATATCTGTTAAAGAAAGGATTATCCAAATTACCGATATACTTGAGACCAAGGGCTCGACGACTTTTGTTGAACTTTTTTCAGAACACCCGGATAAAAGTGAAGTCATCGTGACCTTTCTGGCAATTTTGGAAATGGTTAAACTGGCACTG
>Ga0255055_10000575_pt1 | contig 28372 bp, 23 predicted proteins | sample JV7_2_27_MG_FD_188633 | JGI IMG/M metagenome (GOLD analysis project Ga0255055, IMG submission 188633) | Seawater microbial communities from Jervis Inlet, British Columbia, Canada - JV7_2_27 | ecosystem: Environmental > Aquatic > Marine > Inlet | place: Canada: British Columbia | collected...
CTCGTGCACCCGGAAAGCCGTGCCCGCGTGGCCATGTTCCACCGCTGGCGCCCGCACGTGCTCACCGATTTTCACGAGATGGGCAGCGACGCCACCTTCTTCTTTCAGCCCGGCGTGCCCAGCCGCATGAATCCGCTGACGCCCGAGCGCAATAACCAGCTCACCGAGAAGATCGCGAGCTATCACGCGGCCGCGCTGGACCGGTTCGACCAGCTCTATTTCACCGAGGAGATCTTCGACGACTTCTACTTCGGCAAGGGATCGACCTACCCGGACATCAACGGCGCCATCGGCATCCTCTTCGAACAGGCCAGCTCCCGCGGCCAACTCGTCGAGACCGTGCACGGCGAGCTCGACTTTCCGACGACGATCCGGAATCAGTTCGCGACCTCGCTCTCCACGATGCGCGCCGCGAGCGCTCTCGCGGACGATCTGCGCGCCTACCAGCGCGACTTCTACGAGCGTGCGTTGGAACAGGCACGGGAGGATCCCGTCAAGGCCTGGATCATCGGCGACGGCGGCGATCCCCGGAGGGCGTTTCATCTCGTCGACCTGCTGCTCCGGCACCGGATCGAGGTGTACGAACTGGCCGGCGAGATCGTCGTCGACGAGATACATTTCGTGCCGGGGAGCGCGTGGGTCGTACCGACCGAGCAGCGTCAGTACCTGTTGCTGAAGACGCTGATGGAGCGACGCACCACGTTCGATGACAACACCTTCTACGACGTTTCCACGTGGACCCTTCCGCTGTCTTTCAATCTGCCCTACGCCGAACTGGACCGACGGCAACTCTCCGCAGCCGCGGGAGGCATCGTCGAGGCGCCACCGCCGCCGGCCGGCCGGTTCGCGCCGGTGGACGATCCTTACGCGTTCGCGTTCGAGTGGACCGGATACTACGCTCCACGTGCCCTACAACGTCTGCTCGCAGAGGAGATTCGTGTCTACGCCGCGACGAAGCCGTTCGCCATGGACACTCCGGACGGAGAGCGCTCGTTCGCGCGAGGGACGATCGTCGTGCCCGTCGGTACGCAGGGGGAAAAGCGCGATGCCGTCGAGCCGATTCTGCGCGATATCGCTGTGCAGGACGGTATCGACGTACACGTTTTCGACAGCGGCCTGACCCCCGACGGTATCGATCTCGGCTCACCGAGCCTGCGCCGACTGAAACCCGTCAAACCGCTGATCGTTGTCGGTCCCGGGGTGCGTGGCTATGAGGTGGGTGAAGTCTGGCACTTGTTCGACACTCGGGTCGGGTTGCCGCTGAGCATGGTCGACATCCACCGCCTGGACGGCGTCGATTTCAGGGACTACACCCATCTGATCCTGGTGGGAGGCAAGTACGAGAAGACGCTGTCCGACAAGCAGGCCGAGCTCATTCGGGACTGGGTCGAAACGGGCGGTATCCTCGTCGCCACCAAGGGCGGCGCCAAGTGGGTCACCGACCGGAAGCTTCACCTCGAGAAGAAGGACGAGGCGGAGGGCGAAGACGAGGAGGAGGATCAGGCAGAGGAGGTGGAAACGGACGGGGATGCAGAGGAGGAAGAGCGCTTCCGGCCGTACGCCGAGTACAGGGACGATCGTGGCAAGCGCCGGATCAGCGGTGCGATCTTCGAGATTCATCTCGACACGACGCACCCGATCGGTTACGGCTACGCCGGCGAGACTTTGCCCGTCTTTCGCAACGGCACCCACTTCTTCGAGCCCAGCGATAACCCGTACGAGACTGTCGGCCGCTACACGGGCGATCCGTTGCTCAGCGGCTATATCGGCGACGAGCGACTCGAGGAGATCCGCGGAAGCGCGGCGATCGTCGCTAGCCGCGTAGGCAAGGGAGTCGTCATCCGCATGGCCGACGACCCAGCCTTCCGCGGAATCTGGTACGGAACCAACCGCCTACTCCTGAACGCAATCTACCAAGCCCAAACAATAGACCCAACAAAGTTAGATTAGGGAGGGGGGTCGAGTCTTCGCACAGGGTCGAGTCTTCGCACAGGGTCAGGTCTACGCACCGACACGGTGCGTAGACCTGACCCTGTGCGAAGACTCGACCCTGTGCGAAGACTCGACCCCCGGGTAGAATGGGCGGCTGTTTGACTCTTCTAGGAGATTTCATGCGACGCGTGGGGCTTTGGACTGCTTGTCTTTCCTTGATGGTTTCGATCTTGGCCGTGGTTCCAGCTGCCGCGGAGCTCGGATTGATGGAGGGGATGCCCGTCGAGGAGATGTTCCCCGACGCGACCTTCGACTCGTCGATTCCCAGGCAGGTCGACATGTTCGGCTTTCATCCCGGCGCGCGACCGCTGCGTCACGCCGAGGTGATGCGTTACCTGAGGGCGCTGGCCGACGCCTCGCCGCGGGCGATGCTGCAGGAGTATTCGAGGACCCACGAGGGCCGCGAGCTCGTCTTCTTTGCAGTCAGCGACGAAGAGACCATCGGCGCTCTCGACCGGTTCAAGAGCGAGCACGCCGACCGCGTCGACCCGCGCGGCCGGCCGGCGAGCGAGGACGCGGCGCAGATCAACCAGGCCAAGGCCGTGGCCTGGATCGCCTATGCGATCCACGGCGACGAGTTGAGCAGCGCCGACGCGGCGGTCTCGGTCGCTTATCGCCTGGTTGCCGGTGAGGACGAGACGACCAAGAAGCTACGCCAGGAAATGCTGATCCTCATCGATCCCATGGAGAACCCCGACGGGCGCGACCGCTTCCTGGCCCAGACCTCGTCGTTCGCCCACAAGGTCCCCAACCCCGACACCGACGACATGTCCCACACCACCGTTTGGCCGTGGGGACGCGGCAACCACTACCTGTTCGACCTCAACCGCGACTGGTTCAGCATGGTGCAGCCGGAGAGCCGCCGCTCCGAGGTCATCGCCTCGTGGAACCCGCAGCTGATGGTCGACAGCCACGAGATGGGCTCGCACGACACCTACCTGTTCTCGCCCCCGCGCCACCCGTTCAACCCCTATCTGCCGTCGACGCACCTGCGCTGGGCCGATCGCTTCGCAGCAGACCAGGCGCGCGCGCTCGACCGCCACGGCTACCCCTACTACAGCCGCGAGTGGAACGAGGAGTTCTTCCCCGGGTACGGATCGTCCTGGGTCTCTTATCTTGGTGCCGTCGGCATCCTTTACGAGATGTCCGGTACCGAGGGCACGCTGGTCAAGAATCGCGAAGGACGTGTTCGGACCTATCCGCAGGCCGTGCACCACCAGGCCACGAGTTCCCTGGCCAACCTGACCACCGTGGCGAGCAACCGCCGCGAGATCCTGGCCGACTTCGTGGCCGACCGCAGACAAGCCATGGAGCGCGCCGGGCGCGATTGGCCCGCGGCCTGGGTCTTGCCTCGCGGCCGCCACCCCGAGCGCACCGATCACCTCGTGGAGTTGCTGCGGCGTCAGAGCATCGAGGTGCTCCAGTCGGCGGGAGGCTCGGGGCAAATCTCGGGCCTGATCGACGCCCGCACGGGCGTGAGCGTCGACACCGGCGACCTGCCCGACGAGCTCTACCTGGTTCCGCTCGCCCAACCGGCCGCACCGCTGGTCCGACAGTTGCTGGACCCGCACATCCCGATGGAAGCGGGCTTCTTCCGCGAGGAGCGGGAGTACCTCGAGCGCGGCAAGGGCACGCGGCTGTACGAGGTTACCTCGTGGTCCCTGCCGCTGGCGTACGGGATCGAGGCCTACTGGACGCGATCCGCACCCGGCAGCGGTTGGGTCGAGGTCGAGGAACGGTCCGTCTCGGGCAAGCTGGAGACGGCTCAAAACACGTTCGGTTACCTGGTCGACGGCGTCTCGGATCGCACGTCGCCGTTGTTGGTCGACCTGCTCCAGCGCGAGATCCAGGTTCTCGTGGCCGAAAAGCCCTTCCGCGTCGACGGGCGTGAGTACCCGCGCAGCACGCTGCTCGTCATCGCCGAGGGCAACCCCGATAACCTCGGGGACCAGATGGCCGAGCTCGCCGAGCGCCACGGAGTCGACGTGCACGCCGTTCCCACCGCGAAGGCCCAGGAGGGCCCCGACCTCGGCGGCCGGCGCTTCAAGCCGCTACGCGCCCCCAGGGTCGGTGTGGTGACGGGTTGGCCGGTCTCGCCCACGGCCTACGGCGCGATCTGGTTCCTGATGGACCAGGAGCTGGGTCTGCGCTTCAACGCTCTCGACCTGGGGCGCTTCGGCCGGATCGACCTGAGCCGGTACAACGTTCTGGTATTCCCGCCGGTCTTCGGCGGTGCGGGGATGTACCGCGGCGTCATCGGCAAGGGCGGGATGAACAAGCTCAGAGAGTGGGTCGAGGCCGGCGGCACGGTCATCGGCATCGGTTCGGGCGCCGAGCTTCTCGCCGACACGGACACCGAGCTGACACGGACGCGCCTGAGGCGTCAGGCCCTCGAGCAGTTCCCCCCCGTCGTCCTCGGCCCGAGCGCGGTCACGGCGGAGGCGGCGGGCCCGTTTCGCGCCGTGGGAATTCGCGCCCCCGAGAAAGCGAAAGACGATGCCGAGAAGCCGAACGGCGGCAAGAAGGGAGCATCCGGCGCTGCCGGGGCGGCTCCGGGGACGCCCTACGACGTCGCACCGATCCTGGGTCCCGGTGCCCGGCCGTTCGCCGCAGGCCACGACCAGGGCACGCCGGCGGACATGACCCCGGTTGACCTCGCCGACTGGCTCGGGCCTCTGCTGCCCCCGGGGCAGGCTAAGCCCAAGAAAGAGGACCTCGAGCGGGCCGACGGCCGGCTGCGCTCTTTTTCGCCTCGAGGTGCCTTTTTGAGGATCGAGCTCGACCGCGACGCCTGGTTGGCCTGGGGCCTGCCCGAAGACCTACCAGCGCTGGTTCGTTCGCGCGACACGCTCGTCGCCGAGCCCCCGGTCCAGGTCGCCGCGCGCTTCGCCGACGTGGAGCGGCTTCACCTGGGCGGCCTGCTTTGGCCCGAGGCGGCGGGCCGCCTGGCCCACACCGCCTACGCGACGCGCGAGTCCAGGGGGCGCGGGCAAGTCGTGCTGTTTCTCAACGAGCCGGAGTTCCGCGGTTGGACCCTGGGGACCCGCAGGCTGCTGGTCAACGCGGTACTCTACGGACCGGGACTCGGAACGAAGTGGTCCCACCCGTGGTGAGCACGGGAAACGACGGATAGGAGTCGCAACCATGGACTGGGGAATGAAAAATCGTCTGAGCCGGATCCTGAACCCGCAAACCGGCCGCACGGTGATGCTGGCCATCGACCACGGCTACTTCCTCGGCCCGACGTCGGGTCTGGAGAAGCCGGGCGAGACGGTCGAGCCGTTGCTGCCGTACGCCGATTCGTTGATGCTCACGCGCGGCACGCTGCGCCAGTGCATCCCGCCCACCTCAAACGCTCCGATCGTCCTACGCGTCTCGGGCGGCACGAGCATCCTCCGCGAGCTGTCCGACGAGGGACTGACCGTGGCCATCGAGGATGCGATCCGTCTCAACGCCGCCGCGATCACCCTTTCGGTCTTCGTCGGCGCCGAGGGAGAGCGGACCACGCTGCTCAACCTGGCCAAGTTGATCGACTACGGCCACCAGTACGGCATCCCCGTTCTGGCCGTCACCGCCGTGGGCAAGGAGATGACCCGCGACTCTCGCTATCTGGGCCTGGCCTGCCGGATCTGCGCCGAGATCGGTGCGCACGTCGTCAAGACCTACTTCTGCGAGGGCTTTGAGGAGGTCGTGCGGACCACGCCGGTCCCGATCGTCATAGCCGGCGGCAAGAAAATCCCCGAAACAGAGGCGATCGAGATGGCCTACAACGCCGTATCGGCCGGGGCCTCGGGCGTCGACATGGGCCGCAACATCTTCCAGTCCGATTGCCCCGTGGGCATGATCCGCGCCGTGCGAGCCGTCGTGCAGGAGAACGCCGACGTGAAGCAGGCCTGCGAGATCTACGAAGAGGAAAAAGCGGGTGCGGGTCGCGGTTTACTACAGCAATAGCGACATCCGTCTCGAGCAGTGCCCACGGCCGACGATCGGGCCGGGTGAAGTCTTGATGCGCATCCGCGCCAGCGGAATCTGCGGGTCGGACCTCATGGAGTGGTACCGCAAGCCGAAGGCGCCGCTGGTACTGGGTCACGAGGTTGCCGGCACCGTCGAGGAGACCGGCGAGGGTGTCGATCGATTCGCCGTCGGCGATCGCATCGTCACCACGCATCACGTCCCGTGCAACAGCTGCCGCTACTGTCTGACCGATCGCCACAGTGTCTGTCCGACGCTGCATTCGACCCACTTCGACCCCGGCGGATTCTCCGAGTTCGTGCGGCTGCCGGCAATCAACGTCGACCGCGGCACCTTCGTGTTGCCCGAGAAGGTCAGCTTCGAGGAGGGCTCGTTCGTCGAGCCGTTGGCCTGCGTCGTCCGCGGCCAGCGGCACGCCGGGCTGCGGCCGGGCGACAGCGTCGCCGTGCTGGGTAGCGGCGTCTCGGGCATCCTGCAGATCCAGTTCGCGCGCGCGATGGGCGCCGGCCGCATCGTGGCCACCGACATCAGCGAGCCTCGCCTCGAGATGGCGAGGAAGTACGGCGCCGACGTGGCGCTGATGGCAGGCGACGACTTGCCCACGCGGGCGCGGGAGGCCAACGACGGGAAACTGATCGAGCGCGTTCTGGTCTGCGCCGCCTCGAGGACGGCGATGCAGCAGGCGCTGGAGATCGTTGATCTCGGAGGTAGCGTGCTCTTCTTCGCTCCGCTGCTGCCGAGCGAGACGCTGGACTACCCCGCCAACGACCTGTGGAAGCGAGGCGTCAGCATCGTGCACTCTTACGCCGGCCCCCCCGCCGACATGCGCACCGCGATCGAGCTGATTGCCGCCGGCCGCGTGGACGTCGCGTCCATGGTCACGGATCGCGTAGACCTCGCAAACACCGCCGAAGGCTTCCGCCTGATGACCGAATCCGGCAACTCCCTCAAAGTCATCGTCGAGCCATAAGGGGACAGCAACCTCATTTCCAGGTTGTATTTGTTTCGCCGTAAAAGAGGGACAGCAACCTGGTTGCTGTCCCTCTTTTACGGCGAAACCAATACAACCTGGAAATGAGGTTGCTGTCCCCTAGGCGGTCAGGGTCGCCAGGCCGGCGGTTACGAAGAGCATTAGGGCCAGGCCGGCCATGATTCCCCAGGCGAGATCGCTTCTCGAGCAGCGCTCGAGACTCTCGGGGATCAACTCCGAGGCCACGAGGAACATCATCGCGCCGCCGGCGAAACCTAGACCGAACGGCAGGAGCGGCTGGAAGTAGTCGACGAGCAGGAAGGCGGGAATCGCGGCGATCGGCTGCGGGACGCTGGTCAGGATAGAGTACCCGATGCACTTGACCGGCGAGACGCCCTTGGCCCTCAGCGGCAGCGAGACGGCGATACCCTCGGGGATGTTGTGCACAGCGATTGCCGCCGCCAGCAGCAAGCCGAACTCGACCTGGCCGGTGGCGTAACCGACGCCGACCGCGATGCCCTCGGGGATGCTGTGCACGAACATCGTCGACAGCATCAGCACCGACTGCCGCGAATCGTGAACGCTGAGGCTCTCGATCTTCCACTCGTGACCCACCACCAGCCGTGCCGACCACCAGTAGAACCCCGAGCCGGCCAGCAGCCCCAGCACGGTCTCCCACGCCGCCCCGCGGCCCAGCCCCTGCTCGGCGAGAGAAAAGACGGCCGCCGAGATCATCATTCCGCCCGAGACGGCGTAGGCCACTCCCTGCCAGCGTCCGGCGAAGGTGCGGACCACGAAGAAGGGCAGAGCGCCCAGCCCGGTGGCCAGGCAAGTGGCCAGGGCGACCCAGAAGACGTGCCAGACGGAAACGCTCAATCGGTCGCCCTCTCACCCGGCCGGAAGCGTGTTTCTCTCGCGGCCGGGCGAGTCCCCGTGGGCCGCGGACCGGTCAGCCCGCGGCGGGTTGCTTGCCACCCTCCAACGGTCTGGGGGTAGCGGGGCGCGGCTGGGGAGCGAACGGCTCGTGGTCTTCGAACTCTTCCGGTTCCTCGCGTTCGGCGGCGCGGCCCGGGCACTCCCGGCCGTTGAGCCACGCGGTGTCCATAGGATAGACGACCGGATCGAAGATCACGAAGTAGAAATGCCAGACCAGGATCGCCAGGCTGGCCAGGATCGCTTCGTAGAAGTGAATCACGGTGGCCACGTCGCCGAACCACTTGGGGAACAGCCGCAGCATCGAGTTTTCGAACCACAGCGCAAAACCCGTGACCATCATCACGCCGATGCCCCACATCAGGGCGATGTACTCCATCTTCTCGGGGTAGCCCAGCTTCGGCGACTTGACCGGCTCTTTCCTGCTACCCAAGAACCACTGCATCCTCTCGCGGAACTCGGTCACGTCGTGCCAGGTCGGTCGCATCCTGGCGATACAGGCACGCGCCCCACGGTCGACCATCAGATGAACGACGTGGAACAGCAGGGCCGCGAGCATGACCAACGCGGCACCCCGGTGTAGCCAGCCGCGGAAGCCGAAGATGCCCTCCCAGCGCAACAACGGGGCGGCCCACCAGCTCTCCGGATACTTCAGCGCGAAACCCGTCCAGACCAGCAGCGCGAAGCTGACGATCAACGCGACGTGGGCGATGCGGAATCCCCGCATCATTCGGATTCGCGCGGGTCGCGGCGGAGTCGCCGGAGGCGGAAGCGGATTGCGCGTCTTGCGGTACAGGTCGAGACCGTTGTGCACCAGCATCCCACCGATCGTCGCGTAGATCATCCACAGGTAGACCCAGCGGACCCAGAAGACCACGGCGTGCTCGCGGTTCGTGGGCATCACGTGCACCGTGCCGATGGCGTAGCGCTGGCCGGCCCCCGGGTGGCACTCGCCGCAGGTCTCCGCCAGGTTGTCCTTGTGGATGTGCGACTGCGGGTCGGAGGACGGAAGGATGTCGTGCACGCCGTGGCAGGATGCACAGTGGGCCACGGTCGCGCGGCCCGCGCGTGAGGCCAGACCGTGGTAGCTGTCCGCATAGGACGCGACCGCCGAGCCCTCGATGTCGTATTTGTCGGCCAGCCGGAGGTCGCCGTGGCAGCGACCGCAGGTCATCTTCGGAATGTTGCTGGCATAGACCGGCGACTCCTTGGCGACGTGCGAGAGGATACGGTGCTCGCCGTGGCAATCGGTGCAGACGGGGGCCTCGCGGGCACCGTGCGCGGCGGCGCGACCGTGCACGCTGTTCAGGTAGATCTGTGTGATCTCGTAATGGCACTCGCTGCAGGTCTCCGGAACGTTGGCGTGGAACACCTTCGATCTCGGATCGCCCGCGGCGTAGATCGCGTGGCTGTCGTGGCAGCTGCTACAGGTCGCCGCGTGCTGGCCCTCCTCGCACATTTGCGCGTGCACGCTGGCCTGGTAGGCCTCGATCGGCTTGGCCACCGGGATTCCGTACTTCTCGACCATCTCGGGATCCGAGTGGCAGCTTCCGCAGGTCTCGGGCAGGCGCACCGGGTGAACAGGACTTTGCGGATCCGAAACGTAGACAAGTCGATGGATGTCGCCGTGACAGGTCGCGCAGGCCGGCGCCTCCCGGTCTCCGTTCGCCCGCGACTGACCGTGGATGCTCTTTTCGTAGTAAGCGGCCACGTCACCGTGGCACATGGAGCAGTCGACCTCGCGAGCGTCCTCCGAGTGCGGGAAATCCTCGACTCCCATGTGGCAATCGGCGCACTCCAGGAAGCCATGCACGCTCTCGGCAAACACTTCGGGAGAGGGATCTTCCTCGTGGCACTCCGCGCAGGGCAGCTGTTCTGCACTGGCCACACTCATGACCAAGAGGATCGACAAGGTGCTGAGAAATGCAACGGTCCAGAAAGCCCGTGGATTCGAGGCCGGTTGCTTCATGGTGCTCTCGCTCGGTAAGAAAATCTCAGAAGCTGGCATCTTTCGTGCTCTTTTGCTCTGAGCGTCCCGCCTGCGGCCGTTGAGATCTTCAGCAGACGCCGGGGGGGGCCGACCGTAAAAAGGAGCAATCAGTAGGCCAACGACCGGGATTTCGGTCGTCGAAATGGAAGAAGATTTACCTTTTTTGTTTGGTCTGCCCTACCTCGGTACTCTGCTGCTCCGGGGAGCATCCAAGACACCATGAATCGCACCAAGTACCTGCTGGATTCTCGGACCGGGCGCGTCCTGGGAGGGATCCTGATCGCCCTCCTTCTCGCCCTATCGCCGGCGTGGGCCCAGGAAAACGACGACTGCCTGATGTGTCACGGCGAGCCGGGCATGACCGGCGAACGTGCCGGGCGGGAGATCTCGATCTACGTCGATCCGGACGCTTACGCCGCGTCGGTCCACGGCGATGTCGACTGCATCTTCTGCCATCAGGACCTCGACGGCGCGGAGTTGCCCCACGAGGACGATCTCGCGCCCGTCGAATGCGCGATGTGTCACGACTCCCAGGCCGAGTCCCACGCCGCGAGCCTGCACGGCAAGGCCGCAGCACGCGGCGACGAGATGGCCCCGACCTGCGCCGACTGCCACGGCACGCACGACATCCTGTCGCACACCGATCCCTCCTCTCCGACGGCGACGATGAACGTCCCGCCCCTCTGCGGCAGGTGCCACCGGGAGGGTTCGCCGGTCTCGCGGACGCACGAGATCCACCAGGACAACATCCTGGCCAACTACTCGCAGTCCATTCACGGCGAGGGGTTGTACCAACAGGGTCTGACCGTCACCGCCGTCTGCACCTCCTGCCACACCTCGCACGACATCCTCGCGCACGACGATCCACGCTCGAGCATCCATCGAGACAACATCACCGGCACCTGCACGCAGTGCCACGGGCGGATCGAGCAGGTGCACCGCCAGTTCATCAACGGCGAGCTGTGGGAAAGAGAGCCGGGCAAGATCCCGGCCTGCGTCGACTGTCACGCCCCGCACAAGATCCGCAACGTCTTCTACCCGGCGGGCATGGCCAACCGGGACTGCCTGGCCTGTCACGGCGACGAAGCGCTAACCACCGAGCGTGACGGCCAGACGATCTCGCTCTTCGTGGACGACGAGGCCTTCGGCGGCTCCTCGCACGCCGGGACCGCGTGCGCCCAGTGCCACACCGAGGTCAGCCCGTCGCGCGTGCGCTCGTGCGAGACGATCGCCTCTCCGGTCGACTGCAGCATCTGCCACCCGGTGCAGGTCGAGCAGTACGAGATGAGTAGCCACGGAGTGCTGCACGCCGCCGGCGACCCCGATGCCCCGGTCTGCCTCGATTGCCACGACAACCACGCGACGCAGAGTAAGAATCTCCCCAGCTCCCCGACCTTCGCGCGCAACGTTCCCGTCCTGTGCTCCAAGTGCCATCGCACGGGCGAGCAGGCCGCGCTGCGGATCCGTAGCGAGGTCCCGATCGTCGAGAGCTACCTGGACAGCATCCACGGCACCGGATTGCTGGAAAGCGGCCTCATCGTCACCGCCACCTGCACGAACTGCCACAGCTCGCACGGCGAGTTGCCGCCCGACGACCCGCGCTCGACCGTCAACGATGCGAACATCGCCGACACCTGCGGCAAGTGCCACCACGGCATCGAGGAAACGTTCAAGAAGAGCATCCACGTCATCGGCGAGCCCAAGGAGGAGCACGGACTGCCCACGTGCGAGGACTGCCACACCTCGCACACGATCACGCGGCACGACAAGCCGGGGTTCCGCACGCGCATGATGCGTGAGTGCGGCGATTGCCACGAGACCGAGGCGGAGACTTTCTTCGACACGTTCCACGGAAAGGTCTCCCGGCTCGGCGCCGAGGGCGCGGCCAAGTGCTACGACTGCCACGGGACCCACAACATTCTCCCCGTCGCGGACCCGGACTCGACCCTGAACCGCCGCAAAGTCGTCGAGACGTGCGGCAAGTGCCACCCCGGCTCGCACCGCCGCTTCGCCGGCTACCTGACCCACGCCACGCACCACGATCAGGACCGCTACCCCTGGTTGTTCTACTCGTTCTGGTTCATGACGGCCCTGTTGGTCGGCACGTTGACCTTCGCGCTGCTGCACACCTTCGCCTGGCTGATCCGGCTCTGGCTGACCAAGGCGGAATGGAAGGAGCACAAGCAGCTGGCTCAAGCGGACGGCAACGGGAAGCGCTACCGGCGATTCAACCGCCTGCAGCGCACGCTGCACATCTTCATGATGCTCAGCTTCTTCACGCTGGCCTTGACCGGAATGTCGCTGAAGTTCTCCTACGCCGGTTGGGCCCAGGTCGTCTCCTGGCTCATGGGCGGCATCGAGACGATGGGGAACCTGCACCGCATCGGCGGGCTGACCCTCTTCGTGGTCTTCGGCATCCACATCTGGGACGTGCTCCGGCTCAAGCGCAAGACCGGTAGGTCCTGGCTGCAGATGATCACCGGTCCGGACTCGATTCTGTTCAACCTCAACGACGTCAAGGAGGCCGGACAGTCGATCCGCTGGTTCTTCGGCCTCGGTCCCCGCCCGCGCTTCGGGCGCTACACCTACTGGGAGAAGTTCGACTACTTCGCCGTCTTCTGGGGCATCATGGTGATCGGAAGCACGGGCCTCGTGTTGTGGTTCCCGGAGCTGTTCACCTACCTGATCCCCGGCTGGTCGGTCAACGTGGCCACGATCATCCACAGTGACGAGGCGTTGCTGGCCGTGGGCTTCATCTTCACCATTCACTTCTTCAACACGCACTTCCGGCCGGACAAGTTCCCCATCGACCCCGTGATCTTCACCGGTCGCCTGACGCTGGACGAGTTCAAATACGACAAGCCCGCCGAGTACGAAGAGGCGGTCAAGAGCGGCACGCTGGAGGAGAATCTGGTCGATCCTTTCCCCGACGCGGTCGTGCGCGGGTTCAAGGTCTTCGGCTTCATCGCGCTCGGCGTCGGTCTCTTGTTGATCGCGCTGATCGTCTACGCCATGATCTTCGGGTACAAGTAGACGCCCGTTCGCAAGGAGACCGAGGATGGACAATCGAGAGATCGGACACGCTTCGCAGGCGCTGGGCGGGCTGGTCGACTATCAACAAGACGCCGTGGTCAGCCGCACGATCCTCAAGAAGGATACCGGCACCGTGACCGTCTTCGCTTTCGATCGAGATCAGGCGCTGAGCGAGCACAGCGTGCCTCATGACGCGCTGGTCCACGTCTTCGACGGTCAAGCCGAGATCACCATCGGTGGCGAACCCCACAGCGTCGAGCAGGGCCAGCTAATCCTCATGCCGGCCGACGTCCCTCACGCCGTGAGAGCCGTCGAGCGCTTCAAGATGGTCCTGATCATGCTCCGCTAGCGGAGGGCCTGGCGGTTCAGCTGCCACGCCCGCGTGAAGAAACGCCGGTAGAGCAGTCCGACGCTGAGCGTGGCGGCCAGGCTGTCGCAAAACAGGATGGCGGTCAGGATCAGCAGCTGGTAGAGAGCGGCCTGGAACGGTATCGATCCGCCCAGCATCTGGCCGGTCATCATCCCCGGCAGCTTGACCACGCCGACGACGAGCATCGCATTCAGCGTCGGGGTCAGCGCGGCGCCGACGGCGCGCCGGATCGTGGGCTGCGAGGCTTGCCACGGCGACGCGCCCAACGCCAGGTAGACCTCGATGTCTCCGTGCTCGCGCGCGAAGTCGCTGGTGATCCGTTCCACGGCGAGCGTCGCTGCGGTCATCGCGTTTCCCAGCATCATGCCCCCGAGCGGGATGAGGTACCGCCCGTCCCACTCGCGAAGACCGATCACGATCTGCGTGTAGTAGAGCAGCGCCACTGCCGTCACCGCGCCCAGCACCAAGCTCATCAGCCAGGACAGGCGCAGCAGCCTCCCGCCCATTCGGCCCGCCGCGGTGAAGCCCGCGATCAGCGTCATCACCATCAGCAGCCCGACCACCCAGTACCAGGTGTCGCGCTCGAAGACCCAGCCGATGATCAGGCCCACCGCCAGCAGTTGGATCACGCTGCGCGCCGTGGCAATCGAGATGCGCCGCGCCTGGCCGAGCCTCAACGCAACGCTGAGCGAGATGACCAGCGCGACCGGGATCAGGGCCAGCAGGACCGAAACCAGGCCGAGAGGCTCAACCGGTCGCATCGCCGTCTCCTGAGAGAAAATGCCGGACCCGGTCGTTGGGCGGGCTCGCGACCACGGCCTCGACCGCTCCGTGAGCCTCCAGGCGACCCTCGATCAGCACTACCAGGTCTCCCCCCAGACGCCGCGCTTCCTCCAGACGATGGGTCACCATCACCAGGCTCAGCCGGCGTCGCTTCCGTATCCCGGCGATGCTGTCCAGCAGGCGTTCGGCCGTGCGCGGGTCGAGACCCGACGTAGGCTCGTCGAGAAGCAGAACGTCCGGCTCGCCGATCAGCGCCCGGGCCAACGCGACGCGCTGTTTTTGACCTACGCTGAGACGCGTGGCGTCGCGATCGAGCATCTCGGGGCCCAGGCCGGTCAATCCGAGAGCGTCCTCGACGCGCCGGTCGAGATCGGATGGCTTCGCCCCGCCGAGCTCGAAAGGCAGCCTCAGATTCTCTCGCACCGTCAACCCGAGCAGCGAGGATTCCTGAAACGCCATCGCCACGCGCCGGCGCAGCTCGCGCACCGGCCATTCCTGCACGGGGCGCCCCAGAACCTCGACGCTTCCGCTCGTCGCCTCGTCGAGCCGGTTGATCAGGCGGATGAGACTGCTCTTGCCCGCCCCGCTCGGCCCGAGGACGTGGAGCAGCCCGCCGCTGGGGACCTGCAGTTCGATCTCGTCGAGCAGGCGGACCGGTGGGGCCGCCTCGGAGTCGTCCGCGATCTCCAGCGCGACGCCCTGCATGAGGATCGCGGGGGCAAGCGGATCGGCGGCCCCGTTGCCGGGACGCGCGGCTTCGGTTCTCGTGCCCGGTCGCACAGCGGGGTCAGGGCTGGAGCATCTCGAGAACCTCGGGCTCCTCTTCTTCCATCGCCAGGAGGGTGTGGCAGGTGTCGCAATCCTGCGAAATCACCTCGCCGTCCTCGGTCTCGTGCGTGTCGTTGTGGCAGCGGAAGCAGCCCGGAGAATCCTCGTGGCCGATGTGGTTGGGATAGGTGTCCCATTCGACGTTCATCACCGGAAACACGTTCCAGGTGTAGATGTCGGCGATGGCGTTCACGGCCTGCTGGACCTCGCCGTTGGCGGACGAAACGACGTCGGGGTAGTTCTCCTGGTAGTAGGTCGTGAGAGCCGTGGAGATGTCGTCGCGGGCCTCCTGGTGAGAGGCGTAGGTCGCCTCGAGCAGCTTCCGCCCCTCGCGACGGACGTAGGGCAGCCCGCGGTCGATGCGGCCTTCCTGGATCGCCGTGTCCAGCTCCTCGCCGGGCTGGCGGTAGATGTGCGTCGGGCGGTTGTGACAGTCCACGCAGTCCATCGTCCGCCACGTGCCAGGATCGCCTTCCTCTCCTTCAATCTCGCCGTTCTTGAACAGCTTGACCGTGCCGTTCGGATCGGTCAGCTCGACGTCGTAGATCTTCTCCCTCGTCTCGTCCGAGCGGTAGCGGATCTGATGGGTCGGATCGACGTGCCAGTGGATTCCGTGCGCCTCGCGCCCCTGCAAGCCGCCCACACGGAGCAGCAGCACGGTCTTGGTCTCCGTGTTCTCCTCGTCCTCCTGGAAGCGCGTCATCACTCGCAGCTTGTCGCCGACGAACTTGGTCGGCCAGTGGCACTGTTCGCACGTCTCCCGCGCCGGCCGGAGGTTCTCGATCGGCGTGGGGATGGGACGAGGGAACAGATCCAGCGCCACCGCGACGACCTGCCAGGCTCCCGAGAGCTTCGACTTCACGAACCAACCCGCCCCGGGGCCGATGTGGCACTCGACGCAATTGACGCGGGCGTGTGGCGAGCGCTCGTAGGCCGTGAACTCGGGGCTCATCACCGTGTGGCAAGTCGTCCCGCAGAACGCGGTCGTGTCCATCACCTCGACGCCCTTGTAGGTCGCCGTGGCCAGGATGACCAGGTTGGCCAGGGTGAGCCCGAGAAAGACGACCACGATTTTTCGCGTTCGAAAGCTGTTGAGGTCGATCACGGGGAAGCGCGGCTTTCCCTCGCCGCGTTCGACCGCCAGCCGGGTCTTCCGACGCTCTCGGATGATGCCGATCGGAATCAGGATCAAGCCGATCACGAAGAGAGCGGGAAGGATCAGATAGGCCAGGATGCCGACGTACGGGTTCTGGTGATGGCGCACCAGATCGACGGCGAACAGCGAGAATGTGATCAGTGCGCTTGCTGTGGTGATGGCGCTGCCCGCGAGACTGATCGGGTTTCGCATGAGAGCGATCAAGAATTCGCGCATGAGAGAATCCCCTTCTGGCGCACCAAGCCGCTCGGCACCGAGAAAGTAGAGTCGAATTCTAGCCCTTCGCTCGTTTTCGCTCTAGATGCGCGGATCGTGGAGCACGACGATGGCGAAAACGCCGAATCCGGACGCAGCGAGGGCGCAACGTTACACTTTCGCTTCCCCGCGATCCACCGGGTAGAGGACAATTGGACGTAATAACTCCACTAATGGTCCCTTTTCTTCGATCGGATGATCTCTACAATACTCAAGCACGAAGGGCGTGGGGTTTCGCCGCGCCCCGAGAAGTTCGCGTAGGCTTTAACTGAGGAGAATGAACATGCGATCGACGAAACTGATCCTGGTGGGCATCGCGGTGCTGGCGTTGTCCGTGATGGCCGTGAGCGCGGCGGATTACATCACTGCCGCCAAGTGCAAGATGTGCCACAAGGTCCAGTACGCGAGTTGGGAAGGGCTGGGGCACGCCAAGGCTTTCGATACGCTCGAGGGCGACGATCAGGGCAACGTCGAGTGCCTCAAGTGCCACGCGACCGGCGGCACGGCCGACATGCCCGGCGTGCAGTGCGAGGCTTGCCACGGTGCCGGTAGCGACTACAAATCGATGAAGGTGATGAAGGACCGCGACGCGTCGGTCGCCGCCGGTCTGGCCATTCCCGACGAGTCCACTTGCAAGGGCTGCCACGAGGGCGCGCCGCACGACCAGAAACCGTTCGATTTCGAAGCCTCGAAGGCGAAAGGCATCCACGAGCACAAAGAAGGCTAAACGACCCGAGGAAGAAAGGGGACATTCCGGTTTAGAGGAAAAGGGGACATTCCGCTTTAGTCGACAATTCTTATGCGTGAGCGATGCTCACGCATAAGAATTGTCGACTAAAGCGGAATGTCCCCTTTTCCTCTAAACCGGAATGTCCCCTTTTTATTTCTTTTGGGCTGGGTGGGTGCGGTCGATCTCGCGGATCTTGAGCGCGAGCCCGACCAGGACCAGTGCGATCAGGACGAGCGAGACGGCCAGGCCCCGGCGACGGAACTGGTACTCGTCGAGGGCGCCCTGACCCGCCGAGTGAGACTCGTCCGCGACCTCGCGCGCCTCGCCGGCGCGGGCGATCATCTCCGTGGGGTCGAAGGTGTGAATCAGCGCCCGGGCGTCCATCGCCGCCGTCACGCCACGGCTGTTGAGGTCGAACTGGACCTCGCCTACATCCATGCCGCGCACCTCGGCGTCGTGCAGGATCCGTTCGGCCGCTCGTAGCTCGCTCTCTGCAGCTGCAACAGCCGAGTAGATCTCCTCGGTGGCCACGTCGCAGTCGTCCCCGCGCTCGTGACAGGTCAGACAGACCGACCCGGTAACGACGTCGAGCCCCGTGTCGGAGCGGTCCTCTACCCGGATGCCACCGACAGCGTCGTCGCCCACGGCGCGAATCTTCAGCGTGAAGACCAGGACGTCGCCCGGCTTGACCGGCAGACCCGGGCGTGGCTCGATGTCCAGTGTCGCCACCAGTCGATCCGACTCCGCTTCGCGCACCACGGGAAGCTCAGTCTTCTCTCCCGGCCGGATCGTGGCCTCGATTTCGAGCGGCCCGCCGCCATCTGCGAGGACACTCACGACGTGCGTTAGCCTCTCGTCATCCTCCTCCGTGTGCGGATTGATCGTGGCAACCCACTCCAGCGTGACCGTCTCGCCGGCGGGCAGTTCACCCACCTCGGCGACCAGAGGCTCTACACTGGCTATCCTGCCGAGCGACACACTCGGCGCCGAGCCGCTCCGAAACTGCTCGGGAGTCGGGTGCACGATACGGTGGTTGCCGTGACAAACCGTGCACTCGGCCACTTCCAACTCGTCGAACAGCTCCTTCTTGAACGACTGGCGGAACAGCTGCGCCTCGCGCCCGTGGCACTGGCCGCAGACGTTGGCCACCGACTGCAACCCCGGCGGCGTGGCGCCGTGGTTGCCGTGACAGTCGTTGCAAGCCGGCGCCGATGTGTCCTGCCGGTCCAGAAGCGCGGCGGCGTGGGGGCTGCGCAGGTATTCGTCGTACTGGTCGGTCGGGACGCCGTACGCCTCCATCGTCGCCTCGTCACCGTGGCAACGGGCGCAGGTCCGGGGAACGTTGGTCGGATAGACCGGCGAGTCCGGCTCGGAGACCCGTCGGATGCCGTGGACGCCGTGACAGTCGGTGCAGGTCGCGGGCACTGGATCGCCTTCGGCATTCAACTTGCCGTGGACGCTGGTGCGATACTCGGCGAGCTGATCCACACGGCCCTGCGGATCGAACCGCTTCATGAACTCCGCATCCGCGTGGCAGCGCGCGCAGAAGTCGGGCGTCGCCAGCCGACCGGGCTTGCCAACGAATCCCGCCGCCGGCGACATCGACCCCTCCACGTCGTCGGCCAGAGCTTCGGATGCGTCGCCGCCGTGGCAGTCCTCGCAACCCAACCCGATCGTCGCGTGGACATCCCGTTCCCACTGTTCGACCGGCGCCATCATCTCGTCGTCCAACTCGGCGTGGCAGACGATGCACGCGGAAGCGGAGGTCTTGGTCTCCACGACTGCCTCGTCCTGGGCGCTGACCGGGACGGCGAGGAGCACGAACGCAGCCAGAGCGTAGAGAGTGCGCATCTTCATCCTCCTCTCCCCGAACTCATCATCAAACCCGCGAGCCACGGAACGCCCACCAGAGCGAGCACGACGAAGACCGGCCACCAGGCGTGATAGCCGATCGCGGTCATCACCGTGATGAAGACCAGCGCGACCACCGCTGCCGCCGTGAACAGCGGGCTCTTCCCTTTGCTCACGATGCCGCGGTCCAGAAGCGGGATCAGGAAGGCGATCAGCCCCATGGCGCCGAACGCCAGGATGGCCACCGCCTCGTTCTCGATTCCCAGGGCGCTTCCCCCGGGAATGTACTTCAAGGTCTGGAACATGAACATGAAGAACCACTCCGGCTTGATGTCGGCGGGGGCCGGGGCGAAGGGGTCCGCTTTCTCTCCGAGCTCCCAGGGGAACAAGGCCGCCAGCGCGGCGAGCACCCCCAGAGCGACGATCCAGCCGAAGAGGTCGCGCAGCACGAAATGCGGCACGAACGGCATGCCCGGCGCCGCTTTCCCGCGGCGTTCGATCGACGGCGGCACGCTCATCCCGTGGCGCTGGACCAGCATCAGGTGCAGCCCGAGCAGAACCGTCGTCACCGCGGGAAGGATCGCGACGTGCCACCCGTAGAAGCGCGACAGCGTGCCGCCGGTGATGTGGTCACCGCCGCGCAGGAAGCGGACGGTGAAATCCCCGATCACCGGCACCGCTCCGGCGATGTCCGTGCCTACCGCGGTGGCGAAGTAGGCCAGCTTGTTCCACGGAAGCAGGTACCCCGAGAAGCCGAAGGCCATCGCCAGCACGAACAGCACGAACCCGGTCATCCAGGTCAGCTCTCTCGGTGCCCGGTAAGCCTTGAGGAACAGCACCGAGAAGAGGTGGACGAAGGCCGTGGCGACCATCAGGTTGGCCGACCAAGAGTGGATCGATCGAAACAGCCAGCCGAAGGGCACCTTGGTCATGATGAACTGCACCGACTCGTAGGCGCCTTCCGCCGAGGGCCGGTAGTACAGCATCAGCAGGATCCCGGTGACCACTTGCACCAGGAACAAGAACAGCGTCATCCCGCCGAAGTAGTACCAGATCGTGTGCCGGTGTTCCGGCACGGTCTTCTTTGCGGCCAGCTCTTGCAGCGGCTGGAGACCGATTCGATCGTCCAGCCACGACAGCAGTCCTTTGCCTCTTGCCACGTTCGTTCCTCGCTCTTACGGGACGATCCCGGTCGATCAGCCTCGCGTGACAAAGATGTCGTCCCCGACGACGTTCACCTCGTATTGTTCCAGCGGGTGGGGCGGAGGCCCCGAGACGTTGCGGCCGCTCATGTCGTACCAACCGTTGTGGCAGGCGCACCAGATCCGGTCGGACTCGGACTCGTACTGCACCGTGCAGGACAGGTGCGTGCACATCGCCGCGAAGGCCTTGTACTCACCGGGGCCCGTCTCGATGACGATTCCCGGCTCCGAGCCGAACGGGAAGATCTTCCACTTCGTCTCGGTCAGCTCGGACATCTTGCAGGCGAGCACGCTGTTGGTCACCGCCTCGGCGATCTTCGGCGGACTCAGAAAGCGAGCCACCGGATAGACTACCGCCGCGGTCAACGCGGTCAGCGTGCCCCCCAAGAAACCATTCAAGAATCTCCGTCGCGGCACCTCGCCCGACGGCGCGGATTCGTGGTTTGCCATCTGAGAAAGCCCCCTTTTGCAGGAAGTGAAGGGTGAACTCTAGCGCAACTCGCGAGAGGGATCATCCCGGCCGTCGACGTGCGCGGCTACGCCGACCGGTTCGGCTGCGGGAATAGTAGAATGATCCGACCTCTTCTCCCTGAAGGATGCAGTGCATGCGCCATTCCGTCCCGGAAGCCGACCTGCTGCAGAAAATCCAGGACGGTGATCCGCGAGCGTTCGACGAGTTCGTAAACCTATACGGAGACAGGATTTACGGCTTCGGACTGCGGATGTGCGGGGAGCGCGAAGACGCTCGTGACGTCGTCCAGGAAACGTTGATCAAGGCTTTTGAATCCTTGAAGACGTTGAAGGAGCCCAAGGCGCTGAAGTCGTGGCTCTATCGTGTGGCATCCAACGCATGCTTGATGAAAAGACGCAAAGGTAGGTTCGAGCCACAGCGAGAGTTGTCGCTGGAGGAGTTGATGCCCAAGGGTGCCGAGAGCGTCGCATTCGAGGTGCCGGACCACGCCGATCTGCCGGACGATTCCGTGGCGCGCAACGAGACCCGGCGTGCCGTTCGCGAGGCGATTCGCTCGTTGCCCCCGCACTACCGCATCGTGCTCCTGCTCCGCGACATCGAGCAGTTGTCCACACGCGAGGCATCCGAGACGCTCGGCTTGCCCGAGACCACGATCAAGATGCGCCTGCACCGCGCACGGCTCGGCGTGCGGAAGTTCCTGGAAAACGGTTCCCTGCCTCCGGGAGACGCGTCATGACCCACCACCACGAGCCCGGATCGCCGAGCTGCAAGAAGATCTTCGAGAAGCTGTCGGATTACCTGGACGGCGAGTTGCCGGCCGACCTGTGCGAGCGCGTCGACGACCACATGGCCGACTGCCCTCCGTGTCAGGCTTTCCTGGAGTCGTTGCGGCGCACGGTCAGGCTGGTCGAGCAGGTCGACGTCCCGACGATGCCGGAGGAGATCCGCAGCTCGGTGCGCGAGGCCTATGAGCGCTTCCGCGGAGGCGAGAGCGGGAACTGAGGATTCCCGGGAGTGCCTTGTATCCCCTGGCCCGGTTTCTGCATCTTCACGAATGGCGAAGGGACAAGGGACGGCCGGAGGGCCGTCGAGCGCAGTGTTCGACCGGCCGTCCCCCCAAGCCCCACTCGCCCGAAGACAGCCATGCCGATCTACGAATACCAGTGCAAAAAATGCGACGAGCGGTTCGAGGCCATACGCCCCATGGGTGACACCGGCCGGGGACTGACCTGCCCCGAGTGCGGGGCCAAGGCGCCCAAAAAAGTGCCCTCGGTCTTCGCCGCCCGGGGCGGGTGCGCCTCAACGCAAAGTGGCTTCGGCTGAGCCACCTGAGCGTCGGACCGGTCGGTCTGAAAAGGGGGACAGAAAAGGGGACATTCCGCTTTAGTCGACAATTCTTATGCGTGAGCATTGCTCACGCATAAGAATTGTCGACTAAAGCGGAATGTCCCCTTTTCTGTCCCCCTTTTCCTCAGTAGAGGAGCTCGACCCAGCGGCCGCCGGCCGTCAGCTCGGCCTTGCGCCTTTGCCACCTTTCCTTCGAGCCAGCCAACGTGGCAAAGACGCCGTCCAACTCGTCGCGCATCTTCTCGAGACCCGCGACGTAGACATAGCTCTTCGGGTCGCCGAGCATCTTCCACAGCTCCTCGCCTCGTTCGGCGATCGCCCGGTCCCAGCCGATCGGGTCGGCCCAGTTGGGCCGGGGGCTGAGTGCCTTGAAGGCCTCGAAGGTCTCCTCGTCGTAGTACTGGGCGAAATCGTCCCGCTTCTCGTTCATGTAGAACATCTCGAGGCCGCTCTTGGCGCCGTAGAACAACCAGACTTTCCCCTTCCATTCCGGAACGTCGCGGTAGATGTGCTTGACGAACGCGCGAAACGGCGCGATGCCCGTGCCGCTGCCGATCAGGATCAGATTGGCGTCCATCTCGTCGGGCACCTCGAACGCGAGACCGTAAGGCCCCGCGATCGTCAACGTGTCGCCCTGCTTCAGGTCGCACAAGTAGTTGGAGGCGATGCCCTTGTACTCCTCGCCGCTGTACGGGTCGATGTAGGAGCACCGTCTCACGGCGATCTCGATTCGAGGGTTCCCCGACTTCCCGCTTTCGGGCAGGCCCGCGACGCTGTACAGGCGGAAGTGGTGCTCGGTGCCGAAATCGGGCGATCCCGGCGCCAGCACGCCGATGCTCTGGCCGAGCCGGTAGGAGAAGTCCGCCTCGTCGACCTCGAGCACGAGCTCGCGAACCTCCTCCTCGGAACTCTCCGGCGTGATGCGCTCGCTGGACAGGACCGTCGCCCGGTATTGCGTCTGCGTGTCGTAGTCTTCCAAGCGTCTCATCGCTTCGATCATCGAATTTCCTCCTCCTCCGAGCCGGCTCGATCCGTGTGCCGGCGGTCGCAATCTCGTGAACAACGCGGTCCGTGGCACCCCATGCGCCCCGCCAGCACGTCGGGATCGGAGCAGGCGTCGGGAAATACCCTGCGCCAGGCGATCTGAACCCCGACCCACGCCACCGCGACGAGCACGAGGAAGATCAGTCCCATCGCATGCGACGCGAGCACCGGCTCAGCCCCCCAACCCGGCGAAGCCCATGAAGGCGATCGACAACAGACCCGCGAGCATCAGGGTCAGCGCCGTGCCCTTGACCACGTCGGGGACGGCCGCGAGCTCGAGCTTCTCCCGTAGCCCGGCCATCAGGATCAGAGCCAACGTGAAGCCCACACCGGCACCGAGGGCGTAGACGACGCACTGCAAGAAACCGTATCCCTTGTTGGTTTGAAACAACGCCAGCCCCAGGATCGCGCAGTTCGTGGTGATCAACGGGAGAAAGATCCCCAGCGCACGGAACAGGGCCGGGCTGACCTTCTTGATGAACATCTCCACCAGTTGCACCGTCGAGGCGATGACGGCGATGAAGGAGATCAGCTTCAGGTACGGCGCGTCGATCGTGAGCAGCAGCGCGTTGATGCCGAAGGCGCACATCGAGCTGACCAGCATGACGAAGGTCACCGCGCCGCCCATCCGCGTCGCCGTTTCCAGCTTTGCCGACACGCCGAGAAAGGGGCAGATGCCCAGAAAATAGGCCAACACGAAGTTGTTGATCAGACAAGCGTTGACGAAAATCGACCACAGTGGATCGCCGGCCATCACGCTGCCTCCTCGCGGAGCGACCGTGCCCGGGCCTTCCGCTCCTTGAACCAGTTGAATACCAGCAACCAGCCGGCCAGCGTGAAGAAACCGCCGGCCGGTAGGATCATCATCACCCAATCCTGGAATCGATCGTGGAACAGCTCGACGCCGAAGAGCGTTCCGCTGCCGAAGATCTCGCGAACCGCGCCGAGGCAGAGCAAGGCGAAGGTGAAGCCCACCCCCATTCCGAGACCGTCCAGGATCGACCTGCCGACCGTGTTCTTCGACGCGAAGGCCTCGGCGCGCCCCAGGATCAGGCAGTTGACCACGATCAGCGAGATGAAGGCCCCGAGCGCCTTGTGCAGGTCCAGGCTGATCGCCTGGATCACGTACTCGGTGATCGTCACGAAGGTCGCGATGACCAGGATGTAGGTGGCTATCCGTACTTGCTTGGGAATGAACCGCCGGAGCGAAGAGATCACGATGTTGGACATGACCAGAACGAACAGCGTGGCCAGCCCCATGGCCAGCGCGTTGCGCGCGGTGTTGGACACCGCCAGCACCGGACACATTCCCAGCACCTGCACGAAGACCGGGTTCTCCTTCCACAGGCCCTTGACGAACTCGTCGGTGGTGCGCTTGTCCCGGGTCGAATCGAACGCAGGCATGACCTAACCCGCCTTCCGGAAATCGTCCAGACTTTGCCGGATCCGCGGGATCCAGTAGGACGTGCTCGCGCTCAGGATGTTGGCGATCGCGGTCGAGGAGATCGTTGCGCCGGTGATCCCGTCGACCTGCCAGGGTTGCTCTTTCTTGCCGGGTTTGACGAATCCGATCGGGTTGGCGATTCGGGATAGATCGTCGGTCAACGAAACGTCGAGCCGCTCGAAGTTCTTCAGAAAATCGGGGTCGGTCTCGATCTTGGTCCCCAGCCCCGGGGTCTCCTTGCTCTCGAGAACGCGGATGCCGATGATCGCGTCCTTCTCGAAGGAGTAGCCGTAGAGCACCCGGATCACGTCCTGATAGCCCATTCCCTGGGCCTCGACGGCAATGCCGATCAGGCGCTGCTGTTCGTCGTAGCCGGCGTAGACCATCGGTCCGCCGTCCGTTTTCCCCTGGAGGAGCTCGAAGCGATCGTCCCCGTCGAGGCGGAAGGTCTGGCTCGATCTCGCATCGGGCAGAACCTGGAAGATCGCTCGCTGCAAGGCCTCTGCCTTGTTGCGCTCGATCACCGGTCGGGTCAGCTCGAAGACCACGACGATCAGCAAACCGCACAGGATGCCGATTCCGACCATCGCGCGGTACATGTGCCAGGTGCTGGGCCGCGGCGCCTGGGCCACGAGGGGGAGCTGGCTCATGCGCCCTTCTCCGCCTTGACCGTGCCGTAGACCTTCGGCCGGATCAGGTTGTCGATGTGCGTCGAGAGCGCGTTGCCGAGCAGGATCGCGTACATCACGCCCTCGGGCATGCCGCCCCAGACCCGGATCACGACGACGAGCACGCCGATCAGCGCACCGTAGATGTAGCAACCCATCGACGTCATCGGCGAGCCGACCATGTCGGTGGCCATGAAGATCGCGCCCAGCATCAGGCCGCCGGAGAACAGCATGAACCACGGCGAGGCGTAGCGGTCGGGGCTGACGAGGTACAGGATGCCGCTGAACGCCACGACGGTGCCTAGGATGCCGACCGGGATCCTCCAGTTCATCATGTTGCGCGCGATCAGGTAAATGCCGCCGAGCACGATGAGCAGGGCGCTGGTCTCCCCCGTCGATCCGCTGACGAAGCCCATGGCCAGATCGCCCGCCTCGCTCAGCTGACCGTCGAATTTCCAGGCCGCCAGAGGCGTCGCGCCCGTGACGACGTCGTAGATCGGTTCGGTAAAGGGCCAGGTGAGGGTCGAAGAAGGAAGCGAAACGAATCGTCCCGGTGTGAAGCCCTGAACCCAGTTCGTCATCGAGACGGGAAAAGCGGCCTGCAGGATCGCGCGCCCCACCAGTGCGGGATTGAACGGATTCTGCCCAAGCCCGCCGAACAGCGCCTTGCCCACGCCGACGGCGATGACGCCGCCGACGAAGGTCATCCACAGCGGCAGGCCCGGGGGAAGCGTCAGCCCGTAGAGCAGCCCCGTAATCGTCACCGACCAGTCGCCGAGAGGCGAGGCCTTGCCGGACCAGCGGCAGATCAGGTACTCGGTGAGCAAACAGGATCCGAGCGCGGTGCCCAGCGTAAGCAGGGCGGCGAGGCCGAAGGCGTAGATGGCGAAGAGCGTCGTCGGTATCAGCGCCAGCACGACGTTGAACATGATCGTGTCGACGTTGTACCCGCTGAGGATGTGCGGCGAGGTGCGAATCTCGAGCGTCTTGGCCGGCCTCGCCATCAGGCCGCTCCCGCCTTGCGCACGGCCGTCTTGGCAACCCGGAACCGGTGGACCAGCGGAATGTGCGAAGGGCAGACGAACGAGCACGACCCGCACTCGAAACAGTCCATCAGGTTCTGTTCCTCGGCCATGCGCTGGTACTCGGCGTTGTCGGCCAGGAGCCCCAGTTGCGAGGGGTCGAGGAAGATCGGACAGGCATCGACGCAGTACCCGCAGCGGATGCACGGGTAGATCTTGCGGTAGGTGCGCTCGCTCTCGGTTTCGGTAAAGGCCACGACACCCGAGGTGCCCTTGGTGATCGAGATGTCCAGGCTCGAGGCTGCCGCCCCCATCATCGGTCCGCCTAGAAAAACGCGGCTGACGTTCTCGTCGATGCCCACGCTTTCCAGGAGGAAGCGCAAGGGCGTCCCGATGGGGATTCGGTAGTTGCCCTTGTGCTTGACCGCGGGTCCGGTGATGGTGATCACCCGCTCCTGGATGCCGCGACCGTGGGGCAGCAACCGGCCGATCTCGGCGGTCGTGGCCACGTTGACGCAGAGTGCGTGAACGTCGAGAGGCAGGCCCCCCGAGGGCACCTCCCGGCCGAGCAGCGCCGTGATCAGCATCTTCTCGGCGCCCTGGGGGTACTTCACGCGAAGCACCTCGACCGAGACCATCAGATCGTCGGGCAGACGCTGGCGAAGATGCTCGGCGGCGTCCGGCTTGTTGGCCTCGACGCCGACGATCACACGTTCGGCGCCGGTCACCTTACGCAGGTAGCGGATGCCCGTAAACAGGTCCTCCCGCTGCTCGAGCATGACCCGGTGATCCGTGGTCAGGTACGGTTCGCACTCGGCGCCGTTGATGATCAGTGTGTCGACGTACTTGTCCGCGGGGATCTTCAACTTGACATGAGTCGGGAAGGCCGCTCCGCCCAGCCCGACGACTCCCGCGTCCTGGATCGCGGCGATGATCTCGTCGGGCGTGGCGCTCTCCAGGGGACAGGGCGAGCCTTCGGCAATCTCCTGGGTCGACCCGGGATGCGGTTCGATGAAGACTCCCGGCACCATGCGCCCGCTGATGCTGGGGACCAGGGTGATCCGTCGCACCACACCCGAGGCCGGAGAGTGCATCGAGACCGACATGAACCCGTCCGGACGAGCGATGCGCTGGCCCCGGACGACTTCCTGCCCCTCCCGGACGTCGGAGATCGAGGGCTTGCCCATGTGCTGGACCAGCGGAACGATCAGGACCGGCGCGAACGGAAACTGGCGAATCGCCAGTCCGCTCGTCTCGTCCTTCGACTCCGGCGGGTGCACGCCGTGCCGAAAGGTCTTGAGCCCCAAGAGCCTCATGCGGCTAGTTGAACTTCTCGCCCCGCTTGATCCACTTGTCGATGTCCTTCGGGCTGCGGTCTCTGGGCAGTCCGGGGTGGATCACACGGGCCGTGCACTTCTCGGCCGACTTGACCAGGTCCTTGTACGGACCCCCGTTCGGATCCTTGATGATGGCCTTCTTGTTCGAGTCGTACACGAAGATCTTGTCGTTGATCTTGATGCACTCGTCGCAGGTCGTACACTGCGGCGTGTCGATCCACGCGGCCAGGTAGTCGCCCGCGGCCTCGGGCGCCCCGGCGGCCACCGCCGGCAAGCCCGCGATCGCCGTAAGCGGCACCGCGCCCGAACCGCCGACCAGTTGCATCAGACCCGAAGCGATCTGTCCGACGACTTCCTGCCGTACCCGGGACTCGATCTCGTCGCGGGAGACCTCGCCCTTGTCGACACCGGCCAGGGCCCGCAGCATCGTCCAGAAGTCGCGCCGGTCTTCGCAGGATTCGACCATCACCTTGGAGACCAGCAGACGCGTGAGTTGTTCCTTCCTGTCCACCGACCAGACGTAGGGGAAGAGGCCCTCGCGGTCGTCCTGCTCCATCTCGAGGAACTCGTGCAGCGGCACCATGCTGTCGTTCCAGGTGTCCGGCGGAGCGACGCGGAAGTGCTTGCGGAAGCGGACCTCGGTGATGGCGAAGTCGACGAAGGTCATCGGCACCGTCATCTCGCGCGATCGACCGCCTTCCTTGTATTTGAGCTTGTAGGTCGGCCAGTCGTCGTCGATCGCCGGGTTGCCTTCCAGGTCGAAGCACTCCTGCGGAGTCTTGCCCTGGTCGGGGTCGTAGCGGAACAGCGGATAGGCGCGCGATTCCACGGCGAGCTTGGCCTGCACGACGCTCATGTCGTCGCCGATGCCGTGCTCGGGCTGGCACGACGTGTACAGGTTGAACAGCGCGGGGCGGCGAGCCTTTAGCCCCTGGATGAAACCCTCGATCATGTGACTCGCGTGGGCGATCGT
>Ga0255055_10000576_pt1 | contig 28350 bp, 21 predicted proteins | sample JV7_2_27_MG_FD_188633 | JGI IMG/M metagenome (GOLD analysis project Ga0255055, IMG submission 188633) | Seawater microbial communities from Jervis Inlet, British Columbia, Canada - JV7_2_27 | ecosystem: Environmental > Aquatic > Marine > Inlet | place: Canada: British Columbia | collected...
CCAGGGTGTGGCCCTTTTCATTGACTTTGCTGTAGAGCCGCTTGATTTCATGCTTGTGCAAAAGCAGTTTCCGCGGCCTTAAAGGGTCATGGTTATCATAATAGGCGAACGGATAGGGCGCGATGTGAAGCTGGTATACAAATACTTCACCATTTTTGATCCTGGCATAGGAATCTTTCAGGTTTGCACGCCCCTGTCGCAGGGATTTCACTTCGGTGCCCTTGAGCACCAGCCCGGCCTCGTATTCAGCGACAATAAAATAATCACGGCGGGCTTTGCGGTTCTCGGCTATTATTTTGACGTGTCCTTTTTCCAAAGCAGTTATATTACTTTCTTAATTTAAATTAGCCACCCCAGTTGAATCCCACTTTCAGTGGGGTTGCTACGCAACATTCAACGGGGCAGGCAGACTCACACTCACTTTTCTTTATTGGCCACAGATATAATATGCTTTTTTCCTTTTTAGTTTTTAGACAGGATTAACAGGATTATTTTTAATCTTTCGCACTTCCCACCTGCCCGCCATCGCGAGCCGCCACGTCCGCCATCGGCTGCGCCTCAGGCAATGCCGGGCGGGCTCAGGCGAGGCGGGCGGGGGTGGAAGTGAGAAAACTCAATCCGCTTTCAGCGGAAAATTAAAATCTTGTAAATCCTGTAAATCTTGTCTGAAAAAAAACCTGACACCTGATGCCCTGCCTGCGCGGCCGTAGCCGCTACGTCGCGGCGAAGGCCCGAAACCTGACACCTAAAGGTTGAACCTCTGAACCCAGAACCCGGAACCTCTGAACCTATCCTTCTGAATACATCTGCTCTGAAAGAATGCTGCCGTAGGCTTCTTTTATGAGTTCAAATGTACTTTTGGCCGTGTTCTGTTTGAGGACGTCCTTCATAAAAGACCGGGCATCCTCGACATTCAAGGATCGGATAACACGCTTAATATCCGGGATGGTTTGAGGGTTCATACTGAGCTCGTCCATTCCAATGCCCAATAATAACGGGATGTGATGGGGTGTGCCGGCCATTTCACCGCACATAAAAATCTTTATGTCTTTTTCGCGGGCCACATCTGCAACGTGCTTGAGCATCCGAATGATGGCCGGGTCGAGGGGCTGAAACAGGTGGGAGACTTGCTCATTGCCTCGATCGATTGCAAGGGAAAATTGAATCAGATCATTCGTCCCAATACTGAAAAAATCAACATTTTCTGCGATTACGTCCGCCATAATCACCGCCGACGGCACCTCAATCATGGCACCGATTTCAATATCACGGTTATAAGGTAACCCTTCTTTTTCCAAAGACTCAGCCGCTTCGTCCAACATCCGGTTGGCTTCACGGATTTCATAATATGTTGAGATCATCGGAAACAAAATTCGCACGTTTCCAAAAGCCGCTGCCCTGAGAATCGCTCGAAGCTGATCGTTAAAAACTTGCGGGTTTTTCAAACAATAGCGGATGGCACGCAATCCAAGGGCCGGATTGACTTCTTTCGAGCCGAAGTGGTTGGTTAATGCCTTGTCTCCATTGATGTCGAGCGTTCGGATGGTAACCGGCTTCGTTTCCATGACCTCAACCACATCCTTATATTTATCAAAAAGCTCATTTTCGCCGGGAAAATTAGTGCGGTTGAAATATTGAAACTCGGTGCGGTAAAGTCCGATTCCATCACCCCCATAACTAAGCAATGCAAACACTTCTTCCGGCAGTTCAATATTGCCCATAACCGCGAATCGGACACCATCTGTCGATTCAGCCGGCGCCTTACTTTCGCGAGTTATGACGGCCTTATATTTTTCATAATCTAGTTTGTGCTCTTCATACTTGACCAGGGTGTCTTCTGCTGGATGAATGATGACCGTACCGGCGTTACCATCTATAATAATGAGATTATCATTTCGAATTGTTGAGGTAGCGTTTTTAAGTCCGACAACAGCCGGTATTTCAAGGCTGCGTGCAATAATTCCGGTGTGAGAGGCTTTGCCGCCTCGATCGGTAATAAAACCCATAACCCGTTCAAGGTTGATCTGGCTGGTTTCAGCCGGTGACAGATCATGTGCAACCAGGATGACGCGTTTTTCGATGGTGGCGATATTTACCTTTTTCGCGCCGACCAGGTTGTGCATGATACTGTCGGCTACCTGAACCACGTCAGCGGAACGCTCTTTTAAATAGGGGTCGGTCATTGTCTGGAAAACCTCTATCAGGTTCGATACGACCTTTTTAAGCGCCCACTCGGCATTGACACTTTCCTGTTTAACGGTCTCAATGGTGCGACCATAAAGCATCTTATCCTTTAGCAAAGCCATATGCGTTTCAAGGATATGGGCATGCTGCAATTCTTCAGGGCTCTTTTCGACAATTTTACGCAGTTCATCCTTGGCTTTTTTTACAGCCGCCTTAAACCGTTTAATCTCACCTGATAGATCTTTTGCCTGGATCCGGTACTTTTCGACAATATCGACGCCTTCCCTGTCAACCAGGTAGGCTTTTCCGATGCAGATCCCCGGAGATGCATTGATTCCTTTGATGATTATTTCTTTAGCATCTGTTTCCATTCGTTGAGCTTATTCTCCGAATCCGTTTTCAACCAGTTCTGCGATGGCCTTTAAAATATCACCATCGGCTTTATTTTCGATACTTATGATAATTTTTGAGCCCTTTTCACAGGCCAGTGTTAGGATATCCAAGATGCTTGAAGCATCTGCTTTTTCGCTACCTTTTTTTATCCAGACCGCAGCCTTTGAGTGGTCGGCAAGGGCGGCTATTTTGCCGGCCGAGCGCGCATGCAAACCCAGTTCGTTTACGATTACGACTTCCCGGGATAGTTCTGTTTCTGTAATCGTCATTAAGCTATAAGTTAGGGGCTTCGCCCCAATTGGCCTCCGGCCCGTTGGGCCTACGCCCCGGAGGGAATGGTGGAATATACACTGTATTTTTGTTCAGTTATAGAATTTCCAGACGTTTTTATCAAGATATCAATATATGTCAATTTGAAATCATTGACAAGATTGGAAATGGTTGTTAAGGTTTTGCTGTTATCTGGTACAACCATTTGAAATAAAAGAAAAATAATTACTTTCAACCTTTAGCCCCGGAGGCCCCCATGTCTGAAAAAGTATTGATTTTCGGAAAAGATGCCTGACCCTACACAAGGGCAGCTCGTGAAGCTTATGCCAAACAGAATAAGGAAGTTGAATATCTCAACATCATTTCTGATCCCGACCAACTCGACACCATGCTGGAGCATTCAAACGGCGAGCGCAAAGTCCCGGTCATCGTTGAAGCGGGAGAGGTGACCATCGGTTTTGATGGCGGTACCTGAGGGGTGTAAATATTTCGGCCGGCGGCCGAAATATTTAGTTAACAGGTGCTATCTTCTGGCATCTGGCTTCTATCGGCAATTTGCCAGCGGCCAGCAGCCAGTATCCAGCAGCAAGAAGATAGCAGCCAGAATCGAGTATCAAGTAAAAACCCAATAAACTTAAACGACCCATAGACCTATGTTAGAGGTAAAGTTCCCCCAACCATCAAATGGCAAAATGGAGCAAAGACTTAACCAGATAGAAGAAGAAAGCCGTGTGTTAAGAGAGACCGAAGAAACTCTCCGCCGTCAGAATGAATACTTAACAGCCCTGCATGAGACTTCTCTGGGCTTGATTGATCACCTGGACAAGGAAGAGTTGCTGGAGGCCATTTTGCTGCGTGCGGCGCGGCTCAGCGGCACTGAGCACGGATTTATCTATTTGCTTGAGCCGGGTGACACGCTCATGCAGATGCAGGTGGGGATGGGTTTTTTTAAAGGCCAACTCGGCCTGCGGGTCAAATTGGGAGAGGGCATGGGTGGCAAGGTTTGGAAGAGTGAGCAGCCGATTCTGGTCGATGATTACCGTTCCTGGGATGGCCGGCTTTCTGATAAGTCCCTGGATGAACTTCATTCGGTGGTTGGCATACCCTTGAAATATGGAAGCCGAATTCACGGCGTTATCGGGTTTGCCAGCGTCGAATCCGGAAAGAAGTTTGAGGAGGAAGATATTGCCATTTTGGGCCGCTTTGCCGAGCTGGCGCTGGTCGCTCTTGATAAAGCCAGATTATACGCCGACGTCCGGCGGGAACTGGCCGAGCGCAAACGAACTGAAGAAACCCTGCGTGAAAGCGAGGAGCGCTATCGACTGCTTTTAGAATCTTCTCCGGATCCGATTGTGGTCTATACCATGGAAGGCAGGGCCACTTATGTGAATCCGGCTTTCGAGCAAACATTCGGTTTTTCAGGTAAAGAAGTGTTCGGAAAGCAGATCGATTTTGTGCCCGGGGAAAGTTGGCCGGAAACCAAAGATGCCATCGAGAGCATGCTCCGCGGTAAAAAGATTCACCTGTTTGAAACCCAGCGCCTCACGAAGGATGGTCAGGTGCTGGATGTTCAAATCAGTTCGACGCTTTACCGAAATCGGGATAGCAAGCCTGCCGGAAATATTGTCATTTTGCGGGATATCAGTGCCCTGAAACGGGCCGAGAATGTATTAAAAAAATATCATGATCACCTGGAAGATTTAGTCGAGGAACGCACGGCTGAGCTTGCCAAAACCAATACACAGCTTGAGCAAGAAATTAAGGAGCGCAAACGAGCAGAAGATGCCTTGCGGAAAAGAGAGGTGGAGCTGGAGGCCCAATCTCATCATCTTGAAGAAGTCAACACCGCTTTAAAGGTTCTTTTAAAACAGCGGGAAGATGACAAAAAAGAACTCGGTGAAAACGTATTGTCCAACGTAAAGGAATTGATCAGCCCCTATGTTGAAAGATTGAATAAGAGCCGGTTAAACACCAATCAAAAAACCCTTATCAATATCATGGAGTCCAATCTGGAAAACATTATTTCACCGTTTATCAGCAAATTGTCCTCAAAATATTTTAATTTTACACCGATGGAGATCAAGGTGGCCAATCTTGTCAAAGAAGGCAAGACCAACAAGGAGATTGCCGAGTTCCTATGTCTTTCAAAAAACACGATTTTATTCCACCGGCATAACATCCGCAGCAAGCTCAGGCTGAAAAATAAAAAAATCAACCTGAGATCTCACCTGTTGTCCTATGATAAATAGTGGTTATAACCCACTATTTTCCAGCTATTTTATCAACTTGACATTATGTAACTATTCGGTATGTTTGGTGTCATTGGGATCGCATTGCATCATCATAATCGTACCAGCCGTTTTAATCCATAACCTCAAAAGATTGTTGATATCCTTATTATTTTCTTGACTAAAGTGCGATTAAATTATAGCTATTTCACTTTAAATAGAATGCTTTCAAGCAACTGAATTGAATTCAAGCACTTAATATTATTTTGCAATTCGGTTTTCATTTTACCAAAGATGATGATTGACGCGTCGGCTTAAACAGCCGGCTTGAAGATTCGAGCAAGCTCTAATTTTAGCTGTTTATCTACCCAATTATTTTTCAGATGAAAGGGGACCTAAAGATTGGTCGCAGCAAATGAGATAAACCAAGGTGATGTTCTTCTTGAACTTGAGGATATTCACATGTCTTTCGGCAAAGTCGCGGCTCTAGCGGGTATCAGCCTGAAAGTCCGTAAAGGCGAGATCCATTCAATCATCGGACCCAATGGAGCCGGGAAGACGGTGATGATGAATTGTGTCAACGGTCTTTACCATCCGCAGAAAGGAACGATCTCTTATAAAGGTCAAAAGATTAACGATGTGAAACCTTACGGACGGGCCAAATTGGGTATGTCCCGGACCTTTCAAAAAGTTGAAGTCTTCGGTGGCATGACGGTTTTGGATAACATTCGACTTGGCCGTCATATTCATTTTAAGTCCGGAATTGCCAGCGGATCGCTGTGGGCGGGTAAAACCTTTAAAGAAGAAATTGAACACCGCGCCTTTATTGAAGAAGAGATAATTGACCTGCTGGAAATTGAATTCATTCGCCACAAGCCCGTCGGTATGCTTCCCTACGGTCTTCAGAAGCGGGTCGAGTTGGGTCGGGCGTTGGCATTGGAGCCGGAACTGTTGATCCTCGATGAACCGCTGGCAGGATTGAATTTAGAAGAAGTTGAAGATATGGCCCGCTTCATTCTGGATGTCAACGAGGAAAAGCGCTGGAAGGTCACCTGCATTCTGGTGGAGCATGACATGGGCGTCGTCATGGATCTTTCTCATCGGGTGTTTGTGCTCAATTTCGGCTACATGATTGTAGACGGCACACCTGAGGAAGTTCAAAATAATCCTGAGGTGATTAAAGCCTATTTAGGAGAAGAGGATTTATATGCAACTCGAAGGTAACGAGCGTAAAGCAGGGATTGAAATAACCGAAGACTTGACCATTCCGAAGCTGTTTTATCGGCAGGCCGGCAAATACGGTAAAGATCGGGTGGCCATGCGGGAAAAGGAATTCGGTATCTGGCGTCCGATCACCTGGCAGGATTATCTGGAAAATGTGAAATACCTGGCTCTGGGGCTTATCAGTTTGGGCCTGGAAGAAGGCGATAAGGTCTCCATGATCGGCGACAATCGTCCGGAAGGGTTATGGGCGGAGATGGCTACCCTGTGTGCCCGGGGCATCGGGGTGTGGCTGTTTCAAGAATGCCTCATCGATGAGGTCAAGTACATCATCGATCACTCGGATACCCGCTTTTTATTCGGTGAAGGCCAGGAGGAAGTTGACAAGGCGATTTCGATCTTTAACGAATGCCCCAAACTGGAAAAGATCATCTGGGATGATCCCAAAGGAATGCGCAATTATGATGAAGATTATTTAATCAGCCTGAAAGAGGTGCAGCAGCTGGGCCGGGAGCTGGAAAAAGAAAAGCCTGAACTATTCGAAGAACTGGTCAATAAAGGTAGCGGGGAAGAAGTCGCGCTGCTCTTTTATACCTCAGGAACAACCGCGCTGCCCAAGGGGGCGCTTTTGTCCCAGCACAACATGCTGACCATGGGACAGCATCTGATGGATGTCGACCCCTGCATGGACTCCGATGATTATGTCTCGTATCTGCCGTTTGCCTGGATTGGTGAGCAAATGATGTCGATTTCATGCGGTTTGCAGATCGGCTACACCCTCAATTTTCCTGAAGAACCGGAGACGGCCCAGGAAAATATCCGCGAAATCGGCCCGCACGTTATGTTTGCCCCGCCACGGATGTATGAACAGATGACGCGTACGGTGCAGGTTAAATATCTGGACGCATCCTGGATAAAACGCAAATTTTATGAGTTTTCAACATATGTCGGCTATAAAGTTGCCAATCTGAAATTCGATAAAAAAGCGGTGCCCTTCTACTGGAAGGCCCTTGAGTGGATCGCCTCCATTACCGTCCAGAAAAAACTTAAAGACCATCTGGGCTTGGCCCGGGTGCGCAATGCCTATACGGGCGGCGCTGCCATGGGTCCGGATCATTTCAGGTTTTTTCACGCCCTGGGCGTCAATTTAAAGCAGATTTACGGCCAGACGGAAGTCGCCGGCATATCGGTGGTGCATCGCAACGGCGACATTAAATTTGACACCGTGGGTCACCCGATTCCCGGAACGGAAGTCAAGATCGCTGAAGACGGTGAAATCCTGACCCGCAGTCCGTCGGTGTTTCTGGGATATTATAAAAACCCCGAAGCCACTGAAAAGACGTTGATAGATGGCTGGCTTTATTCCGGCGACAAGGGGTTTATCGATGACGATGGCCATCTGGTGGTTTTCGACCGTACCAAGGATGTCTTCACTTTAAAAGACGGCAAACCCTTTGCACCCCAGTATCTGGAGACCCGTCTGAAGTTTAGCCCCTATATAAGAGATTCATGGGTGATCGGCGATAAGAAAGATTACATCAGCGCCGTATTGTGCATCGACTATGCGGTGGTCGGAAAATGGGCGGATGAAAATAAGCTGAATTATACGAGTTACCCGGAGCTTTCGCAGATGCCCGAGGTTTATGACCTGGTGGAAAAACAAATCCTTCAGGCCAACAAAGACCTGCCGGATGTGGCCAAAGTGGTGAAATTTACCAATCTTTACAAGGAACTGGATGCGGATGATGATGAACTCACCCGGACGCGGAAACTGCGACGTGCTTTTGTCGAAAAACGTTATGAGGATATCGTGAGGGCCCTTTATTCGGACAATGATGCCGTCAATATCGATACGACCATCAAATATGAAGATGGACGTCAGGCCCATATTAAAACCGATCTTCAAATCCGGACGGTGCGAGTTTAAAAATTGACGATTGCTTGAGAACTTATATCTGATTTTTGTGTAAGAGACTTTGAGCGACAAATATTCAACAGTCAATAGACAATATTCAATTGTAAGAGGAGAAGGCTGAATGGAACTTTTTTTAATGACCCTGACGACGGGTATTATGGTTGGCGGCATCTACGCTTTGGTCGCCCTGGGTTGGGTTCTGATATATAAGTGCTCGGGGGTATTGAACCTGGCGATGGGCGAATTGACGCTTATCGGCGCCTATGTTTCCCTGAGTTTTTATTCTATGGGCGTTCCTTTTCTGCTTTCGCTCCTATTTTCTCTGATCATCGGGTTTATATTAGGCATCCTGACGGAAAGAATTTTTTTGGATAAACTTATCGGCGAGCCGGTCTTGCCGGTAATTATGGTAACTGTTGGACTTTCCTTTTTCTTTAAAGGCTGCGTTGAATTAATCTGGGGAACCGATACCCGTGTATTTGATCCGCCTGTCTTTTCAATTGATCCGATTCGTCTGGGGCCCCTGGTTATTGGAGAGGTGTATCTATTCAGTTTTGTGGCGGCTATTATTCTTTTGATCATATTTGTGTGTTTTTTTAAGTACACTCGCTGGGGTCTGGCCATGCAGGCAACGGCCGATGATGAGATGGCGGCTTTATCACTTGGGGTGAGTGCTCGCTTTGTTTATGCGGCTGCCTGGTCAATTGCTTTTATGGCTGCCGGTGTTGGCGGCACGCTTTTGGGAAATATCAATGGGCTCAACATTTCCGTTGGGTTCCTTTCACTGCTGGTGTTGCCGGCTGTTGTTCTGGGTGGGTTAAATTCCATACCTGGTGCTATTGTCGGCGGCATCATTATTGGAATATTGCAGAACTTTAGCGGGGCCTATCTGGACCGGTATTTTCCAGGCGGTGTTAAAGAGATTGCGCCCTTTGTTTTTATGGCAGTCTTTCTGCTTTTTAAACCGTATGGTTTGTGGGGGTGGGAAAGGATAGAAAGAGTCTAAAAACAAGTGCCTAAATTTAAAAATGCCTAAAATGCCTAAAATAAAGGATTTCAATCATTTTCCATATAAGCAATAACGTATAACTTATAATAAAAAAACGGAGTTTTTTTATGTCAACAACATGGCTACCATGCGGTGATTATCATCAAAACTATATAAAAGATCATGCCTGGTTTCAAACCAAGTTTATCAAGGGCAAAATGATTCTGCTGGCTTTGTTGCTGTTCGTTTTCATCCCGCTGTTTGCCGATGAATATTGGCTCAGTGTCTTTAACACGGTTGGTTATACGATTTTAGGCGCTTTAGGGGTACAGCTTTTAATCGGCTTTTGCGGTCAGATCACTTTGGGTCACGCCGCATTTCTGGCCGTAGGTGCTTACAGCAGCACCTTGCTCACTCTGGAGTTTCCCTGGCCTAAGCTTTTAATTGATTGGGGTCTGGCATATCCCTTAAGTATCATCATCGCTGCCTTCATTGCCGGCATCTGGAGTGTCCTTTTTGGTCTTCCTTCCGCCCGAGTAAAGGGATTTTACCTCATCTTAACCACTATGGCCGCGCAGTTCATTACGGTAGACTTTATTATCACTCAGTATGTCGCCCAGATCGGCGGTCGCGGAATGGCTTTTTCTCTACCGCCGGGGACCATCAAGGTCGGCCCCTGGATCATCGATACGGATTTAAAGGTGTATTACATGATGATTGCGCTGGTGATCATCTGTGTTATTGGCCTGGCCAATCTTTTGCGGTCAAGAGCCGGCAGGGCCTGGGTGGCCATACGGGACAACGATATTTCAGCCGAAGTCATGGGTATAAACGTCTTCAAATACAAACTGCTGGCCTTTTTTGTGGCCGGATTTATTGGCGGTATTGCCGGCGCATTCTGGATCAGCAACCTGGCCGCCATCAGCCCCGAACATTTCCCCTGGTTTGTCTCCCTGTGGCTGGTGGGCGTGATTCTCATCGGCGGTGTGGGATCCATACACGGAGCCATCTTTGGCTCCTTATTTATGGTGGTGATCATGGAGGTTTTGCAATTGATTATCATGCAATTTGCAGATACATCAATTGGTGAAAAATTTATGATGGATTTTTTGTTTATAAAAGAGGCTGTCTTTGGGTTGGCAATTTGTGTTTTTATGATATTTGAGCCCTATGGTCTGGCCTATCGCTGGTGGCAAATTAAAAACTATTTTAACCTTTGGCCTTTTTCGTACTAGCTGGCTTATCCGGATGATTAAAGTGGATTGACCTTGTCAGCTTTAAACATCTTTATGACTAACGCCTGTGTTACTTAATGAGTTGACTGAATTTTAAAAAAAAGGAGGTGATAATTTAACAGTTATGGCTAGATTTGAATAAATCTGACTTTTTGGAAAGGGAGGAAATTATGAAGTCAAAATTTTTAGTAGTGTTTATTGCGTTGTTTTTACTCGCTGGGTTTTCTTCTGTAGCGAGTGCAGCGACCATTAAAATCGGGTCCCTCAATGATACAACAGGGGCGACTTCTGATGTCGGCAAGGATTATGCCCTGGGTATTGCCGAAGCCATTCATTATGTGAATGATGCCGGCGGTGTTAACGGCAAAAAGATCAAATTGTATCAATTTGATTATGGATACCGCATACCGGAAGCCCTTACCAAGTACAAGCTGTTTAAGCGGCTTAAGGTTGCGGCGGTTCTCGGCTGGGGGACCGGCGACACAGAGGCACTTTCACCGACCATTACCAAAGATAAGATGCCGTATGTGTCTGCTTCCTACTCGGCCCATCTAACCAATCCTGCAAAGACACCTTACAATATTTTCTTTGCAACGGACTATTCAACCAATGCCCGGGCGGCAATCACGGCCTGGTTTGATAAGAAGTGGCCGAAGCATGCGGATTTCGGGAAAAGGAAGCCGCGCTTTGCCAGCTCTTACATGTTTGCTTCCGCATATTGTAGCGCTCCCATCAAGGCCATAAAGGATCAAGCCAAGCTTTTGGGTTTTGACGTCGGTCCGGATCAGGATACGTCTCTCACAGCGATCGACACCAAGAGCCAGGTCCTGGGTTTGAAGAGTTTTAAACCCGACCTCGTATGGCATGGCAATACCACCATGTCTACGGCCGCCACCATTCGTGATGCATATGCACTCGGTCTAGGCGCCGATCATATTGTCAACAACTGGGGCTATGATGAGAATCTGCCGAAACTTGCGGGTAAGGCCGGTGAGGGCGTTATGGGAGGTGCGGTCAGTGCCTTTTTTGGTGAAAACGTCCGACTGATGGACAAGGTGGTGGAGTATGCTCAAAAATACAATCCCGGCATTCCACGGGAAAAACGTCTCATCCGTACAGTGCAGGCCTGGGGTGACGTGCTTGTTCTCTGGGAAGCGTTGAAGCGGGCGGACAAGGCCGGAGATTTGAGCGGCGAGGGCATCATGAAAAAAGGGTTTGAAACCATGAGGAACTTTGACCTCGGTTTAGGAGCACCGCCAGTTACCTATACTTCAACGGATCACCGTGCTGCTTCAGGGTTACCGATTTATGAGGTTAAGAACGGAAAATTTCAAATCGTTGAGAAAGTTGATTTGAAAAGCCGCTGGCCGGATAAATGGGCCAAGGAGTGGCTTGGATGGTAACCTTGGATTGACTATTAACTATTGAAGATTGACGATTGAAGGATAGGGAATTCTTATATTCAAAATCAAATTGTCAATTGAATATCCTTCAAAGGAGGTCAGAGTATATTGTCCAACGATAATATGGTCTTAAAGATCAACAACATTGAGGTTAAATATCACGAGGTCATTCTCGTGATTAAAGGTGTCTCTATTGAGGTCCCGGAAGGTGGAATTATCGCACTTCTGGGAGCCAATGGCGCCGGGAAAAGCACGATCCTTAAGGCGATCTCGGGTCTTTTAAAGCATGAAGACGGAGAGGTTACCGACGGGTCGATTGAGTTCATGGGAGAACGCATAGACAAGATCGGCGCTGAAAAAATTGCCAAAAGGGGTATCGTCCAGGTAATTGAAGGCCGCCGTGTATTTGAGCATCTTACTGTCGAGCAGAACCTGAAAGTGGGTGCTCATATGAAGAAACACGGTCGATCCATCAAGGACGGCCTGGAGATGGTCTACCATTATTTCCCACGCCTGAAGGAAAAACGCAATGAAACCGCCGGCTTTATCAGTGGCGGTGAGCAGCAAATGACCGTGGTTGGACGTGCCCTGATGACCAGTCCCAAGTTAATCCTTTTAGATGAGCCATCCATGGGACTGGCGCCGTTGCTGATCCATGAGATCTTCAACATTATTACCCGGCTCAACCAGGAAGAGAAGATTTCGATCCTTCTGGTGGAGCAGAATGCCAAACTGGCCCTCAATGTTGCCCCGCATGCTTACGTGTTGGAAAACGGGCGTATCGTTATGGACGACAGTGCTGATAAACTCAGGGAAAATCCGGATATCAAGGATTTTTACCTGGGCATGACTGATTTTGGGGGAAGAAAAAGTTTTCGGGATGTTAAGCACTATAAGCGAAGAAAGAGGTGGCTCACCTAACCCTTAAAAAAAGTAAGGGAGATCAAAACATGCATAGAAAATCAATTGTACTTACTTTATTGAGTATCTTTATTATAGGCGTGCTTCTGAGCGGCTGCGCATCGATGAGTAAACCCAGTGATAGCAATTTTAAAACTCCGGTGGTTACGCTGGATTACGTCGATGTAGCCCATTACTTTGGGTGGTGGTATTACAGCCCCAAGATTAAGCCTACCAAAGGAAAGGCCGGGCACAATTCGGCTCCTCTGGATTATGGCTTTATCTTTAACATTGAAAACCCCAATTCATTTCCGGTTCAATTGGATGGTTTCAAATTCGCCTGTGTCATTGATGGTTATGAACTCAACTCGGGCTATTCCACTGAAACGATGTGGATCCCGGCCGGGAAAACCAACCAGTTAAAAGTGGAGGTTATGTACGATTTTAGAGGGGCGCAGTTGAGTTTGCTTATTGTAGCCGGCCAAGCGTTAAAGAAAAAGGGAGTGAGCTACATGGACCAGATTGAAAAGATCTGGACGGGAGCTCCGGATTTCTCTTTTCCGGTCGGCGTGACGCAGGGTTCAGCTATTTTCAAGGCAGACGGCTTGACTAGAGTAGCAACCTTTGAAGCCTCATATCCACAATAAAATTAATTAAGCTCCTCGCCTTGTGCTCATTTAGATATTGGGCGCAAGGCGAGAGATATGAAAGCGCCTGATTCTTTAGCGGTGTGGTATAGAGTTGCGTTCTCCTGGTTTTTCAAACGACCGAGGGGAATGCAACTCTCTACAATTCCTTTCTTTAATTTGCGTCCGCATCGAGGTTACTTATTTATGGCCCTGCATGACTATACCTTTTATGATTTGATCAATCGCAATGCGGTCTGTTTTAACGACCGCCAGGCCTGGTTTGAAGTCGATGACCAGCGAATCCTGACCTTCGCGGAGGTTAAGGAACAGGTGGATCAACTGGCGAATGGCCTGCAGAAAATCGGTGTCAAAAAAGGCGATCGGATTGGTGTTTTAGGAAAGAACAGTCTGGAATATTTTCTGCTTTACGGTGCATCCGCAGCCCTGGGCGCCATCATGGTGGTCATCAACTGGAGACTGTCGGCCGAAGAAGCGCTTTTTAATTTGAACGACTGTGAGCCCAAACTTCTCTTTGTGGATGCTGAATTTCAGGAGATGATCGCAAGCGTCAAAAAGAAGTTATCTTCTGTGAAACACTATTTTAACCTGAAGCCCCCGGGGGGCAATTCTACAGAATTTAACACATTGATGGATAACCCGGGTGAGTTTGAATCTATCGATGTTGCAACCGATGATGGGTGGGTTATCATTCATACGGCCGCGGTGGCCGGCAGACCCCGCGGTGCCCTGTTAACGCATGGGAATTTGATTGGCGCCAATATCAGTTTAAATCTGCTTTTCAATTTGTCTGCAGAAGATGTTCATTTGAACCTTTTACCGCTATTTCATATCGGCGGTTTATCTATTGCAACCGGCAGCTTTCATGCCGGCGCACTGAATGTCAATATGAGCAAATTTGATGCGAAGCAGGCTGTAGATCTAATTGTCGAAAAAAAGGTCACGTTCCTTTATGATTTTTCACCGATTCTATCCTCTATCCTTGATGAATATGAAAAAACGGATAAAGACATAAAATCCTTAATGGCAGTCCTTGGAATCGAAAATCCTGAAACCATTGAAAGATATCAAAAATTGATAGGCGGTACCTTTTTTTGCGTTTACGGTCAGACCGAAACTTCTGCAATGGCGACTTTGGGTCGTTATAATGACCGCCCCGGTTCAGCCGGTAAAACCCTGCAGCTGGCTGATGTGCGGTTGGTTGATGACAATGACCACCCCGTCAAGGCCGGTGCGGTTGGTGAGATTGCCGTAAAAGGGCCTTTAGTATTTAAAGGCTATTGGAATCTGCCTGAAGACTCGGATTACGCGTTTCGGGGTGGCTGGCATCATACCGGCGATCTGGGGCGCTTTGATGAGGACGGTTTTCTGTGGTACGAGGGCCGCAAGGCCGAAAAGGAGCTGATCAAACCGGGCGGTGAGAACGTTTATCCGGCGGAGGTTGAAAAGGCAATTTTGGAGATCCCGGCTGTGGAGGAGACTGTTGTGTTTGGGGTTCCGGATCCCAAATGGAAAGAAGGAATCAAAGCAGTCTGTATTTTAAAATCAGGACAGAATCTGAATGCCAAGGATTTGATCGCCTTTGTGGGCCAGCGCATCGCCAGCTACAAAAAACCGCAGTATGTTGAGTTTGTGTCCGAGCTGCCATTATTGAAAGATGGTTCGCCGGATCGGGCTAAGATAAAGGAGTTATACGGGGGACCACAGGAGTAGGCGGCCGCTAGCCGCCGGCTGCTGGCACACTGGTTTCTGGGTTCATCTGAAACAGGGGCGCAAGGCACAGGGTAAAGATTTCAAAGCTTTTAGATGATGGGACAAAGTGATTTTTTTTTTACTGTGGGGGTTGCAATTCTTCTCTGAATCGCTGAGTGTTGACTTCTTCGCTTATTTTACTTATATGGTTTTTTATTAATTTTATTTTGGGTTAAAATTTTTATTATATAAAATCGCGAGGCGATTTTATAGCGATTTTATGGGGAGAAAATAATGGTAAGAACGGAGATTTCGCTTTTCATGAAAAATGCGCCGGGAGAGCTCGGCAAATTTGCAAGCCTGTTGGGTGAGGCCGGCATCAATATCGATGCCCTCACCATACAGGACGCTTCGGCTTATGTGCAGGAGTTGTTCAGGGCCAGGGGTAAATCGTTGAAACGGATTGCCTCGGCAGCCAGTTATAATTCGATGCGCAAAGACTCGGCGCAATTTGCGCTGATCCGTGCCATCGTCAGTGATACGGACAAGGCGGTCGATTTACTTTCGAAAAATGACTATGTCTTTGATATTATGCCGGTGATTGCCTTACAGCTTGTAAACAAGCCGGGAGAGCTGGCGAAAATTTCCACCAAATTCGGTGAAGAGGGCATCAATATTAATTATGTATACGGCTCGGCTTCATCATCCGATGAAAAATATTTGTTTGTTTTCTGTCCGGAAGATATAGATCAGGCAACAAAGATATTCAATTAAGAGCAGGTGTCGGGTTTCAGGTGTCAGTCATCGGGTTCCAGGGTTCAAGGTTCAGCGTTCAGAGGTTAGATAAAAGAAGACAGAGATCAGATTGCAGAAGACGGAGGGTTGACGGTAGGAATATAAGGCAATAAACTATCAACTTAAGGTGGGAGCTGCTTCCAGCCGCGATTAGAGTTTTGAGGCTTTTTTTCGTGGCTGGAAGCCACTCCCACAAGAAAAAGAATTCATAGGAAAGTAGGGTCGGACACTGTGCCGACCTTTTCTATGAGGACCGGAGGACAGCAGCCAGATATCAGAATCTGAAACAAACCCCAATCTCAAATGACCGAAATCCCAAACGGATAGGCTCTTATCTTATCGTATTCGATTCCGCTTTTAAATGTTTGTGAAATTTGAACGTTCGAATTTTGATATTGTTTCGAATTTAGAAATTCGGATTTCGGATTTCCGGCTTTAGCCGGATTAAGGTTTGCGTTTGTCTTTGAGGACATGATTCGATATAACGATGCGCTGAATTTCGGAAGTGCCCTCGTAGATGGTAAATACCCGGGCATCCCGGTAAAAGCGCTCGACCGCATATTCTTTGGTAAAGCCGTATCCGCCATGAATTTGAAGGGCCTTTGCGGCGGTGCGGTTAACCATTTCGGAAGCAAACAGCTTGGCCATTGAAGCCTGAGCCGTGTAGTTTTCCCCGCGATCTTTCATTTCAGCGGCTGAAAACATCAATAGACGCGCTGCTTCTATTTCAGTCGCCATATCGGCAATCATCCAGCGCAATCCCTGAAACTTGGAAATCGGTCGGCCAAATTGCTCCCTTTCCTGGGCATACTGAACGGCGGCATCAAAGGCCGCCTGGGCCACTCCTACCGATTGAGCGGCAATTCCGATCCGTCCACCGTCGAGAGCTGTCATGGCTATCAGGAACCCTTCACCCTCGTTACCCAACCGATCTTCGACCGGAATGCGGCAATTTTCAAAAATAAGATCCGTGGTGTCGGATGCGCGCAGTCCCATTTTGTCTTCTAGAGGGCCGACCGTCAATCCAGGGGTTCCTTGCTTTACAATAAAGGCACTAATTCCCCGGTGGCGCATTTTCTCATCGGTTTTTGCAGTTACAATAATAACGCCGGCATTTTTCCCGGTAGTTGTAAATCGTTTGCTGCCGGTGAGGATATAGCTGTCGCCATCAAAAACAGCTTTAGTTGTCTGCCGGGAAGGATCGGAACCTGCATTCGGTTCGGTTAAGGCAAATGCGCCGATTTTTTCTCCGGTTGCCATTTTTTTAAGATAACGCTCTTTCTGGTCCTCGGTGCCATAACGCAATATACTCTCGCAGACGATTGAGTTATGAACCGACATCACCACCGCCGTTGAAGCGCAGGCATAGGCCACCTCAGAAAGAGCCAGGACATAGCTCACTGTGTCCGCACCGGAACCACCATATTCGGCGGGCACCATCATTCCCATTAAACCCAATTCGCCAAGCTTGCTCAAATTTTCGGCCGGGAACTCCTTGGTTTTATCACGTTCCATGGCCGTGGGTGCAAACTCCGTTCTGGCAAGGTCCCGGACCATGGATTGAACCATGAGTTGCTCTTCTGTCAACTTAAAAGACATATTCCGTCTCCAGTATTGAAATTTAAATTCAAAATGGATAATATATCTATTTGGCTTCTTGCTGCGTCTCGCGGGCCACTTGTGACTGGCTGCTCGCTTCGACTCGGCTGCCTTCGATAAACTACATTCGGCCTGAGCTCATGTCGAAGGCAGGCCCTGAGCTTGCCGATGGGAGCTCGTCGCAAGCTGGCAAATACCTGATTCAGAGACAATAAAACGACGGCTTCCAAGTGGCCAGAAACCAGGAGCCAGCGACCAGCAGCCAGCTAGGGTGCATAAATCACAACTAACAACTCGGTTGTTTCATCGCTGATGCTTTTTAGATTGTGATGAATAGAAGAATTGAAATGCAGGGAGTCTCCAGTTTCAAGAATGTTTACATGCTCACCAACGGCCACCTCGATTTTGCCCCGCAGAACGAAAACAAATTCTTCGCCCTCGTGATGGTAACCCACACCCTTATGATCCTGCCGGGGATCTACACTAACTAAGAATGCTTTAAGATGTTTATTTTCAGCACCAGGCGTTAAGGTCGTGTAGGCGTAATCTTGCGTTCGCTTGGTATGGGCCTTAATTCGGCTTTCCAGCTGGGATTCCGGCTCCTTGAGGAGAGAACCCGAGTCAATTTCCAGTGCCCTTGAAATTTGCAAAAGAGCTCCCACCGGTGGGATGGCTTTGCCGGACTCGATATCTTTCAGGTAATCAATGGCAAACCCCGTTTCGTTTGCCATCCGATCCAGGGACATTTTTTTGCCGGTTCTGGCCTTTTTGATTTTTTGGCCGACAGGAACCTGTTTTTTTACCTTTTTTCGCGGCATAATTCCTCCAAATAATAAAGTGACTAAAATTAAAAATGCCTAAAATGCTTAAAGTTGAAAAAAAGTATATCCTACAAATTTTAGGCACTCCACGCCCGCCATGCGAGCAAGGCGAGGCGGGCGGGTTAGATCACTTTAGGCATTTTACATTTCTATTCATACTCATAGAATCCTCTGCCTGCCTTCCTCCCCAACCATCCGGCTTCGACATATTTGCGCAGCAGCGGGCAGGGGCGATATTTGGAATCCTTGAAACCATCATACAAAGTTTCCATAATGGCCAGGCAGGTATCCAATCCAATCAGATCGGCCAGAGCCAAAGGACCCATGGGATGGTTCATCCCCAGCTTCATGACCGTATCAATATCTTCACGGGTGCCGACGCCGTGGTAGAGACAATAAACGGCTTCATTGATCATCGGCAGCAGAATTCTATTGGCAATAAAGCCGGGATAATCATTTGCTTTCGCGGGTGTTTTGCCGAATTTTTCAGCCAGATCCCAGGTGATTTGCAGGGTTTCATCCGAGGTGGCAATGCCGGGGATGACTTCCACCAGCTTCATAAGGGGTACCGGATTCATAAAATGCATGCCAATTACTTTTTCGGGCCGCCCGGTTTGCGTGGCAATCCGACCGATCGGAATTGATGATGTGTTGGTGGCCAGTATGACCTGTTCACCGCAGATTTCATCGAGATCTTTAAAAATCTGATATTTTATCTCCTCATTTTCAGTTGCTGCTTCAACCACATAATTTGCCGAGGCCATATCCTGTAAGCTCACACTGGTCTTAATTCGGCCAAGCACAACATTTTTATCTTCTTCGGACATTTTTCCCTTTTCGACACTGCGGCCTAAGATTTTGGTAATGCTTTCAAGGCCTTTTTCAACAAATTCTGGTTTGATGTCATTCATGATAACATCCAGACCGCTCATCGCCGCAACTTGCGCTATGCCACCGCCCATCTGACCGGCACCAATAATTCCAAACGTTTTTACAGTCATCTGTTTCCTCCTAGTGAAAACTTATTAGGTTTCGGGTGTCAGTTACCGGGTTCCAAGGTTCAAGGTTCAGCGTTCAGAGGTACAAGGATTTGTTAAATTAGTTTTATTTGTCTCATTGGTTGAATGGGTTGGCTTAAACCGAACCAATTGAACGAATTAAACCAATCAAACCAATATAACGTGTGCTCGTGACACCTGAACACTGACACCTGACACCTAAAACCCTTAACCCAAAAAACAGGGTTTATCTCTTAACGACCATCGCTACCGCTTCTCCGCCGCCCAGACACAAGGATGCCAGGCCGGTCTTTTTGTTCTGTTTTATCATTTCGTGTATTAGGGTAACCAGCACGCGGCAGCCGCTGGCCCCAATGGGATGACCGAGCGCCACACTGCCGCCATTGACATTAACTTTTGCCGGGTCCAGGTTAAGTTCTTTTAATACCGCTACAGTAGAACCACTGAAGGCTTCATTGATCTCAAACAGGTCGATCTCATCCGGAGATAATCCTTCCTTTTGCAAGACCTTGGGAATGGCCAGAATCGGGGCGACCAGCACATACTTCATTTCCAGGCCGGCTGATGCCTGTGCACCGATGGTGGCCATGATCTCGCAGCCCTGCTCGTTGGCCTTATCTCTGGACATGACCACGACGGCTGCGGCGGCGTCACTGATGATCGATGAATTTCCGGGGGTGGCTTTTCCGTTTTTTTGAAATGCCGGCGACATTTTCGCTAAAATTTTATAACGGGTCTCCTGCGGGCATTCATCCTGGTCAAACAATACCGGGTCGCCTTTTCGTTGGGGGATCTCCACCGGCATAATTTCGTCTTTAAATTTTCCGGCGTTGATGGCTTCTAATGTTCTGCGATATGATTCAGCGGCATATCGATCCTGATCTTCACGGCTGACGTTATATTTTTCTGAACACAGATCATTGGAAATACCCATATGAAAATCATTGACAATATCCCAAAGACCATCATGAACCATATGATCCTGGAGCACACTGGATCCCATACGGTACCCGAACCGGGCTTTTTCCAGGTAATAGGGTGCCATGCTCATATTTTCCATGCCCCCGGCCACAACGACATCCGCGTCACCGGTCTGGATGGCCTGGGCCGCCAGCATAACAGCCTTTAAGCCTGAACCGCAAACCTTATTGAGGGTGAAACATTCTGTCTCCCAGGGCAAATCCGCTTTGACGGCGGCCTGCTTTGCAGGATTCTGGCCATAGCCACAGGGTAACACCATTCCCATGATCGCTTCATTGACCTCTTTTTTGGGGATGCCGGCTCTATTGATGGCCTCTTCAATCACCAGGGCGCCCAGTTGAGTGCCCCCCATATTGGCCAGCGTTCCGTTAAAGCTGCCCAACGGGGTACGCACTGCACTCACAATGACGGCCTCTTTCATAAGGGATTCTCCTTATCAAATTGAACTTAGTTCGCTTCCATGGTGATGGCACAAATAGAAGTTGCCATTAAAATTATTGTAAATTCATATGATTATAGAAATTCCGAGACGTTGTTTTAGCTTCTTATACAGTAAATCAGATGGTTGCAAGGCCCAAAGCAAACTGAACGAGCGCTCAATCAATGAATAACACGGCTCATTTTATTTTGTCAAGTTATTCAGACATTAGGCCTTATTTCTAGATTAACTATTTGATATTTAATTAAATAAATTAATATAACAGAATGGTTGATCCTGGTCGACAAAGCTATTGACAAATTGCAAAGGTTCCATTAATAATAGGCATATGAGCGAGCGCTCGCTCATAATCCTAACGTATCGGAATTTCTATAAATTATTGAAAATATCCATCAGATCCCCAGAAAGGATCATCAGTTAATAAACAAGCGAAGTTTATCGTTTTGACAGGAGGTTGTGATGAGTGACAATGTCCTTCTTGTTGAGGAAGAAAACGGGGTCGTAACGTTGACCTTAAACCGCCCAAGTGTCATGAATTCATTAAATTTTCCACTGCTTCATGCGTTGCGGGATCAGATCGAATCGTTTCGCTTCAAACCGGACCTACGAGTCGTCATTATTACGGCAGCCGGTGCGAAAGCCTTTTGTGCGGGAGCGGATCTAAAGGAGCGTGCCACGCTGGCTCCGGATCAGGTGAAAGAATATATTTTTACCATCCGCAATCTGTTCACTTCCATCGAACAGCTCAACAAGGCGGTGATTGCGGCTGTAAATGGTATCGCACTCGGCGGTGGAACCGAGCTTGCGCTGGCCTGTGATATTCGGATTGCATCCAAGAGCGCTACCATGGGCCTGACGGAAACCCGTCTGGCGATCATTCCCGGTGCCGGCGGCACCCAGCGTCTACCGCGACTGGTGGGGCGCGGGAAAGCCAAAGAACTTATTTTCACCGGGCAGCGCATCGGTGCTGAAGAAGCCCTGAGCATCGGTCTGGTCAACAAGATCTGCGAGCAGAAAGATCTGCTGGACGAATGCAAGAAAATGGCTGCCATGATTTGTGAAGCCGGCCCCATTGCCATCGAACAGGCCAAGTATGCCATCAACTATGGTCTGGAAACCGATATTCACACGGGCCTGGCCATCGAATCCAACGCATACTGGGTCTGCATACCAACCGAAGACAGGCTGGAAGGACTGGCCGCCTTCAAGGAGAAACGCAAACCAATCTATAAGGGGAAGTAGTCTTAATCGAGTGCATCGGTGTATTAATGGATAAAAATCCAAAATTCGAAACTCGAAACTCGAAACTCGAAACAATATCAAATGACAAAAATACAAAATCCAAAACAAAGTGGTTAGCGAATGCCATGTAATTGAAAATGCTTTTTTGTTTTGAACATTTGAATTTAAGAAATTCAGATTTGTTTCGCATTTCGATATTCGGGTTTCGGATTTATCCAATGTCGAAGCTAATAATTTTAATATATTTGTTAAGACCATTTAAAAGTACCAAGAAAGGAGGATTGACAACAACATGACTGAATATGATTACTGGAAAATATTTCCAAGAATGCCGAAAAAGGTAACCATCGGCGACATTACTGTCAGGGACGGATTTCAACACCTGGAGCAATTTATCTCCACCCGGGCAAAAACGTTTTATGCCGAAGAATTGATATTTGCCGGATGCCGCAACATTGAGGTCACCAACCTCGGGAATCCCTACCTGATGCCGCAATTCAGCGATGCCGAGGAGGTATTGGCCCATCTGCGAAGCGATCGGTTTAAAAAGCGCTGTGAAAAAAAAGGGGTTAATCTGGATGACGTTTGCATCACTGCTGTCACCATCCGGGAGAGCGGTGTTGATCGCGCGATCCAGCTCAAGGAGAAAGGGATTGGTCCTGATCGCTGTTTGATGATGGTTTCGACCGAAGAAGAGCACCATTTTGCCAATTCAGGAACGACGTTGCCGGCCTACTGGAAAGAAGCAGAGCGTTGCATCAAAAAATGCTCCGACGCCGGGCTTAAGATGTGCGGCACGGTCAGCACCATCTGGGGCAGCCCCATTGCCGGGGCCACGGAACTGCAAGATGCCGTCGAGTTTACCAAGCGATGGCTGGAGATCGGCGCTTCCGACATCGAACATGCCGACCATGACGGCAGTGCATCGGCGCCGGATGTATATCGCTATTTCTCCATGATATTGGATGAAATCCCGGATACATTGCTTCATATCGCCCATTTTCATGAAACCAAACGGGTATCGTCGGCATCGGTTTTAGCGGCGCTTCAAGCCGGTATCACTTACTTTGAGGCAACTCTTGGGGGTATGGGTGGCCAGCCGGCTAATTTTCTGGATGATTGTCCGGTGCCGGGAACCGGTGAGTACTATTATGAAGATCCGCGCTTCGTTGGTCTGACCTGTCTGGAGGATATGCTGGTTCAGATCGATGAGATGAGAATTGAGCACGGCTACGATGTTGATCGGGTGCTGTGGCTCGGACGACAGATGGAACGCACCGTTGGGAGGCGGTTGCGCAGCGAAGCGGCCATTAACGGACGTACCCTGAAGGAAGGCCACCCCAAATTTGCACGGCCGGGCCTTAAAAAATTAAAAGAAAAACTAAAGGAAAAACTCGGGCAGAACTGGCCCAAGGAGTGGGATGCGACGCCGGTGCTGCCAAAACAATACCGCCCCTAACCTAAATTGAGCGTTTCAAATTTTTAAAAGGGATCATTTTGTCTTATAATCAGGGTTCTTAATATTATCGTAATCGTCCTCGTGCTCCTCCTCGTCCTCGATAATGTATCAAATACGAGCACGAGCACGACGACGAGTACGACGAGGAATAGGGTTTCAATCTTTTTCTTCTTGCGCGGTCTGCCGGTCAGGATCCACCGAATAATATTCCTTGGGCATTTTGGGCTCGGACAAGATTGCCAGATTGGGAACAGGATATCGAAATGCACCCTGTTTTCTGATATATTTTAATCCTTCAATGAGGTGTTCAAATTTCGAGTAAGGCACGGCGAAGCTCATCTCAAAATCTTGGGTTCCCGCAAAGACCCGTTCACCCACTCCCGGGAGCATGTAGGTGCATTCATCTGATTGGCTAACTCCGGCAATCCATGTAGAACAACCCCCCCTGCCACTGCTTAAGGATTTAATCCCCGGACCATATCTAAAATTAGCGGCCGTAATCAAAGTGATCATCTGCGCGGGATTTCCGTAAACAACTGCCAGATCAGGCTTGAATTCACATTTGCTTAAAGGCGACAGCCAAATTTGCGCTATCGAATTTAGCGGCAGTCGCGGATAAGCGGCTTCCATTTTTTGGGAACAGTCTTCTTGATCTTGATAGTATCCGGATATTTTTCCTTTAAGAAATATATCCGGTTTTATATGTCCGAGAATAACCGAACCCAGAGGGCAACCATGATCTTCTTTTCGAAAGGCCATTGTCCAGCCGATGGTCCTGGCAATCGTCATGCCCTGACATACGGAGAGACGGTTTCCAATGTCCTTAAGTGGAAATTTTGCTTTCTGTTGAATTTTATCACCGGCCTTTGCCAGCTTGATCCCTACCGGAAGGGTAAGTGGCTGACAGTACTTATCAAGCGCTTCGCACAGTTCGATGGTGGTTGCTGACATGACACCCATCCTTTCATTTGGAGTCATTTTGTTTTTTTTGATTGGTTGTTTTCAAACCGCAACGTTTAAAGCCCTGACGTGCTTTGACTCCGCCGTATCCGGCAACCAATTCCTTTCAGATTGGGCGTGCCGAACTCTTTGCCCAGCGTTTCCATCGAGGTGAGCATATTAAAGTTGGATGTTTTCCAGTCGTACTGGGATTCTGGTTTAGCCTCGGGAAACCACCACCCATACGAGGCATTGATCACTTTGGGATGAATGGCGTCGGTCACATGCGCGATCTGAGTTATCGCTCCTTTGCTGGTTTCAATGATTACGGCATCGCCATGTTTGATACCATATTTCTCTGCTGTTTCCGAATGGATCTCAACCTTTGGATGCGGTCTTTTTTCTCTGAGCCGCTTTAGCCATCTGTATGATGAGTGCAGGTAAAAACGGCTTTTGGAACTGGTCAAAACCAGGGGAAAGTTTTTATTCTCTTTTTCCGGGAGACCGCTGAACTGAGGCAGGGGTGGAAGATTGAACTTGTTGGCCTGAGATAATGACAATTCTACTTTTCCGGTGGGAGTTTTAAAACCCGAGGATCGATATTTCTGAAATTGCTCGGCCCCTTTGAGATATCCCTGATCAACGAATTCCGGGTAACTGATGCCGCTGGGTTTCAATATTTCATCCAGCAGTTTCTCATAGTCATCATACCAGTATTCCTCGGACGTGAGGGCTTTTCCCAGTTCATTTAAAATCTTTATATCGGGCCAGCATTCCTGGGGCGGGTCAACCACCTTCGGACGGGCGAGAATGTAACCATGGCCAAGCCCGTAATGGCCAATATCATTGAACTCGAAATGCGTGGCCGCCGGCAGCACGATATCCGCCATGGAAGCGGTTGGCGTCATGAATATGTCCGCGACGGCAATAAAATCGAGCTTCAATAGGGTTTCATAGGTCCTTTGGCTGTCGGCGTAGGTCACTAACGGATTGGTGCCCTGCATGTAGGCGGCTTTGACCGGGTACGGGAATCCCTCGAGGACCGCCTTTCTGAATAGACCCGGAGGAACGGTCATCATGCCAGGGATCGTTTCGTGATAGGCATGAATCATTTCCTTCCTTTTTGAAGGAATCAGATCTGCTCTGACAAATTTCCCAAATGGAGCTGTTTTGGGTTCATCGGGTTTAATATTGCCGCCCGGTATTTCGAGATTTCCGCTTATGGCCATCAAACAGACCAACGCCCTGGCCGTATTAAAATTGTGAATCGTCTGTTCGATGGGATTGCCCCATTGAATGGCCGCTGGACGGGAATGGGCATAAAATCTTGCTGCTTTCCGGATAAGATCCGGCGATACCCATGTTACCTCAGACATTTTTTCCGGCGTATAATCCTGGATATGCTTGACCAAATCGTCGAAGGCGGATGTCCAATTTTGGACGAAATCCTCGTCATAAAATTTTTCGTTGATGATAACATGCAGAAAAGCCAAGGCCAGGGCATTGTCAGCTCCCGGTCTTATCTGAAGCCAATATTTGGCTTTTTGAGCGAGTTCTGTTTTTCTGGGGTCGATTACGATAAGTTCGGTACCATTTTTCAACTGCTTCAGCAGAAGGCTGCATATCATACCTTCTTCGTTGGTACTGGTGATATTGCTCCCCCAGAGCATAACGGCCTTGCTCGGGTGATGAAAATCCGCGACCGGATAAAACCCGCAGGTGTGCGTTGCGGTTATCTCTCGGGGGGCATGGCAGACATCCTGTACACCGACGACATTCGGCGAACCAAAGGTATTGGCCAGACGATTGAGGACAAAAAGTTCCAGACCTTTGGGCATCCCCTGGCAAAACGCGACTCCTTTTGCGCCAGAGGTGTCTTTAATCTTATTAAGGTTCTCACAGATGTCCCTAATGGCCTCGGTCCAGGAAATTCTCTGCCACTTGCCTTCTCCGCGGTCTCCGATCCGTTTTAGAGGATATTGGAGGCGGTCGGAATGTCTGAGCCGGTCATGAGATAGGGTGCCTTTAGCACAGACATAGCCTTTATTTAAAAATCCTTCAGGATCGCCTTTGACTTTCACGATTTGGTTATTCTTAACGCCAACAACAAGCGCGCAACCCCCGTGATCCATTCTTCCACAATGCGTCTTTATCCAGCGTATTTCGTCTTCCATGTTAGAATAACTTCCTTCGCAAGCGATCATCGGTCACTCTGTTTTATATCAACGATGGGTTGAACAAACTGAGATTCGGTATCCCAGGGGAACAATATCCAGGTATCCTGGCTGACTTCGGTGATGAAGGTGTCCACCAGCGGGCGGCCTTCCGGTTTAGCGTAGACGGTGGCAAAGTGGGCCTTGGGCAGCATGTCTCGGACGATGCGGGCCGTCTGACCGGTATCCACCAGATCGTCGACGAGAAGCCAGTCATCGCCGTCCGTGTTTACTGATTTCAGTATCGTGCTTTCACCCTTATCCCGTACATCATAACTGGAAATACATACGGTATCCACCAGCCGGATTTCCAATTCGCGGGCGATAATAGACGCCGGCACCAATCCGCCTCGGGTAATGGTCACGATTCCCTGCCAGGCTTTCATATCCGCCAGTCGCCAGGCCAGGGCCTTGGAATCGCGATGGAGCTGTTCCCAGGATATAGGGAAAGTTTTCGTGTAGCGCTTTTGAGTTCCGGGCATTTAAAGCCTCCAATTCAAGTGATCTATCACAACCGGTTTTCAGGTGCAAGTGTCAGATGTTGGCATGCGATCCTTGATTTTTTTAGCCGATTATAGGTATGTATCCTTAATATACAAACATTTTTATTTAGGAGCGATTGTCAATTGGAGAACATACTCGATTTAAAATGTTTAATTTGCGGCAAGCACTATCGTCCCGATGAAATCGATTATGTCTGCCCGGATCATGGCGACGAAGGTGTTCTCGATGTCATCTACGATTACGATTTCATCAGCCGGCGGTTCAGCAAAGAATCGCTCTTGAAATCCAATGATTTTTCGATCTGGCGGTACCTACCGTTACTGCCGGTTGATCCGCGGGTTGCAGCCCCATCCCTTTCAATTGGCTGGACGCCTTTGTATCACTCCCCGCGCCTGTCTTCCGACCTTGGGTTGAAAGACATTTGGGTCAAAGACGACGGTCGCCAGCCCACCGCATCCTTCAAAGACCGGGCCAGTGCGATTGCCGTGATAAAGGCCAAGGAAAAAGGCGCCGAAATTATTACGACTGCCAGTACCGGAAACGCCGCAGCGGCCTTAAGCGGCCTGTGCGCCAGCATCCAGCAGGCGAATGTGATCTTTGTTCCGGAAACAGCACCCCAGGCGAAAATTGCCCAGCTCCTGGTATTCGGTTCGCGCGTTATATTGGTAAAGGGAACATATGATGACGCCTTTGAGCTCTGTCTTAAAGCGACCAAGACCTATGGCTGGTATAACCGCAACACGGCCTATAACCCGTATATGACCGAAGGGAAAAAGACCGCCTCCTATGAAATCTGCGAGCAATTGGACTGGAACGCGCCGGACCGTGTGTTTGTCAGTGTGGGCGACGGCTGTATTATCGGTGGTCTGCATAAGGGTTTAAAAGACCTGTTCACGCTGGGATGGATCGACAAAATGCCCAAACTGATGGGCGTACAGGCGATCGGTAGCAGCTACATGTACACGGCCTGGAAAAACGATGAAAATATTCTCGCCAAACCGCCGATTAAAGCACAAACTGTGGCGGACAGCATCAGCGCCTGTTTGCCACGAGATCGCATCAAGGCAATGGCCGCCGTAAAGGAAACCGGGGGTGCATTCGTTTGTGTTGAAGATCAGGATATATTGAATGCGATCCCTGAATTGGCCCGCAGCACGGGGGTTTTTGCAGAGCCTGCCGGGGCCGCGGCATATGCCGGTCTGGTAAAAGCGGTTGAGCAAAACCTGGTTTCCAAAGATGAAACCATTGTCGTGCTAAAACCCG